>Ga0111539_10004532_pt1 | contig 18165 bp, 15 predicted proteins | sample RhiMethybrSRZTD1_FD_79667 | JGI IMG/M metagenome (GOLD analysis project Ga0111539, IMG submission 79667) | Populus rhizosphere microbial communities from Tennessee, USA - Rhizosphere MetaG P. TD hybrid SRZTD1 (version 2) (version 2) | ecosystem: Host-associated > Plants > Roots > Rhizosphere >... | reverse complement strand
TATCGTTCACAAACGCGACGTTGTGGCCGATGAACACGTTGTCTTCGATCGTCACGCCCTCACAGATGAAGGTGTGGCTCGAAATCTTGCAGCGCCGCCCGATATACGCGTTCTTCTGAATCTCGACGAACGCACCGATCTTGGTCTCATCACCGATCTCGCACCCATAAAGGTTGATGAATTTGCCAAGTTTGACGTCCGTGCCAAGTTTGACACTTGCGGCTACCGAGATGAATTCGCCTGCGGGCACACTATCGTTGTGATTCACGAATCGAGCTCCGAAGGGGATGAAGGATGAATGAACGGGTAAGAGCGCTGCGGCTTAGCAGGCGCCCTTACCGGAGATCACTGCACGTGGTGTTGCCAGGAGGATCTTGATGTCGGCCCAGGCGGACGGGTTTTTCGCATACCGGAGATCAAGGCGGACCATGTCATCGAAAGTCGTCCGGCTTCGACCGCTTACCTGCCACAATCCGGTGATGCCTGGTTTGGCCTCCAACACTCGTCGGTAGTGCCACGGCTTGTACTGCTCCACTTCGTAATGAAGCGGCGGACGTGGGCCCACGAGAGACATCTCTCCACGAAGCACATTCCAGAGCTGCGGCAGCTCGTCGAGGCTTGTCTTCCTGAGCACATGGCCGATTGGCGTGACTCGGGGATCATTCACGATCTTGAACGCCGTGTCCTTCGAACCGCCGCCGGTCGGTGCGACGCCCTTGATCATCTGGCTGACGAACTGTTTGTGCATCGACGCATCGTTGTTCACGTGCATCGTGCGGAACTTGAGCATCTTGAACGATCGACCCTGCTCGCCAACGCGAGACTGCCGAAAGAACACGGGGCCTGGCGACTTCAGCTTCACCAGCGCCGCGACCAGCGCGAACACCGGTGACGTCAACAGAAGAAGCAGGGCGCTTGCACTGATATCGAGCAGCCGTTTGAGTCCCGCCCGCACGCGGGCCGCCGTGGACAGGTGCAAACCTCTCAGCAGCGGGTCCGCGGTCTCAACCTTATCGGAGGCGGCCGGTCCTGCCAGCGCGTGCCTGTGCAGCCGAATCGCAAAGTCGGCGCGCGTCTCCGCGTCCAGCCGGCGAGCCAGCGCGACCTGCACACGTGATTCGAGATCACGAGCGAAGCTGGAGTCGTTCACGTCAATCTCGGGCACGATCAGGCCGAGCGTCGAACTGCGCTCGAACCAACCGAGGACATCCGTATCACGTTTCGCGACGGTCAACGCCTCGATGACAGCCGACCACGTCGCGGCATCGCAGAGTCTTTCAGTCTTGCGAGCTACGAGCACGAGCACAAATGGCTGCTCGAATCGATCGGCTCGTTTCTGCTCGCGAAGTAGTGCGTTCCGAAACAGTCCTTCCTCGACGACGAGCGGAAGGCCCTGCCATTGTGCGTGAGATCGCGCACCCGTGCGCTCGCCCTCCCGGAGGGCTCTGGCAACAGAGCGGCGACCCACCGACGCGGAGAGAGAATCTGAGACAGATTCAGACATGGTTTGATGAACTACTTCGACGGCGAACCTAGCCTGACGACGCGCACCCTGAGCCGAGCTGCAATTGACTTGGACAAGCGTTCACTCAATACGCGGTTGACCCGCTCAACGATGCGACGTGAGGCATCGGCGCCTCGCTCGTCGAGGCCCTGGGCCAATACGGCACCAGCCACGTGCCTGTCGCGGTACCACCCGATGAAGTCAACTTCCCGCACACATAGCCCGAGACCTTGTAAGAGACTCGCCGCGGCACCTGCACCGAACTGCATGCCACGCTCCGGACACCGGCGAAGGCTGACGAGCAAAAGGAAAAAGGTTCGCCCTGAACGAATCGCCCGGACTCGCTCGACCTCGAGGAAGTGGCGGAACGCCTGCTCGGCGTAGAAGTCGCCGACACGACCTTCAAGCGCGACGACACCGAGAGAATCAACAGAAGACTCATCCCGTCTGCGTAACGCGGTCTCTCCGAAAAGGCGGGAGTACGCCAACAACGACTCAAACGACATTCGACCGCCTCTTTCGCGCGAGCATTGTGTCGGTCCTGGGAATCGAGGCGAAGCCAGGCTGCAAACAAACCGCCACTTGCACAGAAATTGTTTGACGGTTGGCAATTCTGTCTAACAGTTGGTGTTTCAAGCGTTTGGCTTGCTTGTCGACCGAAGGCACTTCGCATGTAAACGACGCGCGCTTTCCAGAGTCGCGATACCAGCGGCGAAAAGTCGGCGCAGTTATGGAATTCGGGGACACATGCGAAGGAGTGTGTCGGAAACTTACACATTCGATACAACGTTCGGGACTTGACACAGCTTCGCCCTCTCAGTCACAGAACCGAGGGTCGCCAAGCCGTTTCGAAATCGTCTGGCGCCGGTCTTAGAGCAAGAGGTCTTCCGCGCTATCGATGTCAGATTTCGAAGAGCGGTTCTGCAAGTAGCCTCTTAGAATCAGCTACTTACACGGTCAGCTGCGGGATAGAGACGGCTGGTGAGATCCCGAAAGTCTCGCTCATCGAGGACTTAATCCACGTATGACTAGGATCTTTTCCCGACGGCTGGTCGCACGTCTTCAGGGCTGTAGATAGTAATGACCGTAGTAACTGGTCGCGGGAAGAGCGCTCGGATCTACGTCGTTTAACACAGTGCCGATGATGTACTCCCGCCCGAGATCGGCGATCGCTCTGTCAACGGCCGCAAATGGCGTGACTCCCGCTCGAATGACGAACACCGCTGCGTGCACCAGGCGACCGAGGACTTGCGCATCTGGCAGGAGACCTACAGGAGGCGTATCAAGCAGTACCCAGTCAAAACGGCCGGCGACATCCTCAAGGAATTTCCGCATCCGGTCGGAGCTCAATACCGCGAGCGGGCTTCGCTCACCATGGCCAGCGGGCAAGACCCACAGCCGTTCAGACACTTCAGTTAGGGGTAGGTCCATTCGATTCGAGACGAGGACTTCGCTCAAGCCTCGATCGTTGTGAACGCGCAACACCTCATGAACTGATGGCCGCCGCAGATCAGCGTCGACCAGCAGAACCCGCCGGCCATATGACTCGCTCAAGGTCAATGCGAGATTCACCACCGTGAGCGTCTTGCCTTCTCTCGGGACCGCGCTCGTCACCATCACGGTCTTGAGTCCCTTCCCTACCTGGGCATCATGAAGAGCAGCAGCGAGACGACGGTACTGCTCAGCGGCAACCATGTCGTGAGCAGCACCAACGACAAGCTTTCCGCTTGATGCCTGGTCCGGTGACGTCAGTGCGCGTCGCTTTTGACTTTGGAGCGGCGCCGGCGGGACGCGTTCTGACGAAACGCGAGGCTCACTCGCGAGCGGCATTTCCACCCTCGCCCCACGGCCCTCGAGCGGGTACTCGTTCAGCGTGCAATCGTCTGCAAGTCGCAGTGAGGCGGAGCCGTCAGTCCCCCGGGTTGAAACTCGGCCAGCATGAGACGCCTGCGAGGCACGTCTCATCGCTTCGTCGATTCGACTCATACAATCCTTTGCGGCAGTCCTGTCATCGCCGCCGTGACCCAAAGAAGGTGAAGCGCCGTGTTCCCGGAGCGTTCTCAACGGGGGGACTCTGCTCAGCGTCTGCATTAACTGGAGGTGGCGGAGCCGGCCCATCGACCTCGGGGGCTTCCTTCTCCTGAGCAGCCACTGAAGACGCTCGCACGGAAGATTCACCATGCAAGTGAAAATCCCTGCAGACCTCGAGCACGACGCTCCCATCCACCGGCTGTCGTTCCATGGCCATGCCGCTGACGAGCGCGTTATCGCAAATCACACTGATGATGCGTGGAATACCACCTGAGTGCTCGTGGATGAGAGACACACCCTCGCGCGTAAACAATTTCGACGGCACCCCTCCGGCAATCCTGATGCGAGTGGCGATATACGCGGCCGTCTCCGACACGTGGAACGGCTCTATTTCGCAACGCAACGCAACGCGCTGCTTCAACTGACGAAGGGCGGGATCCTCGAGCCGCGCGGTCAGTTCCGGCTGCCCGGCCAGGACGAGAGGGAGGAGTTTTTCATCGACCGTTTCGATATTCGCCAGCAGCCGAACTTCTTCGAGTAGCTCAGTGCTCAGCGTCTGTGCCTCGTCGACCACGAGGGCGGTGATCTCCCCTCGATTGCGGCGTTCTCGCAACGCGCGCTCGAGTTCCTCGAGCAGCACAGTCTTGGATTGGGAAGCCTCGGCGCTGAGACCAAACCTCGTCGCCAACATCGAGATAAACTCCGCCCGTGTGAGCGCTGGGTTGTTCAAATAGACGCACCGAACGCCCGTGCATCGCTCCGACTCGAGGGCCGCGTGCAATAGAGTTGTCTTTCCCGTGCCCGCTTCTCCGACGAGGACGGTCAGTGCCTTCGCCCCAAACAGACCGTATTCAAGGTTACTGAGCGCTTCACGGTGTTTCGGAGGCAAGTACAGGTACTTCGGGTTGGGCGTCAACTCGAAGGGCAACTCGCGAAGGCCGTAAAACCGCTCGTACATACGCGCGCTACCGCTTCAGGAAAACCCAAGCAACAAAGACAACCGAACCAATGACCGTCGCCGTCCCAGCAGTGTCAACGATTATCTGGCGAGCACGTCGCTGGCGACGTTCTGAATCCGATGTCAGTGATGGAACTTGGGCCAATACTGGTACATCGAGGGCCCGAATCACATCTTCTTCACGTCCAAAGCTCGAATCCAGAAAGAGCAACAGCGATGACGCCAGCAGACCGAGTGCGAGACCCCCAATCGCAGCCGCCAGCGAGAGCCCGATGCGCTTCGCTTGATTGGAAGGTCGGACAGGAAGGGACGCCGGGTCGAGAATTCGAAACTGTTCGCCAATCTGGCGACGCTCGAGATTGGCGGCCAGTTTCGAGTCTTCCCGTTTGATCAACAGGCTGTCGTAGCTCTTCTTCAGAACATCGTAATCGCGCGTCAACTCGACGAGCTCCGACTCGCGTGTCGGAACGGCTGCGACTTTCTTCTGATAGTCGTCAATGATGGCCTTGAGACGCGTCTCCTCGGCCTGACTGACGGCCAACTGGTGATCGATGACGTCGACGTCAGCCTGCAGATCACGGATCCGCTTCTGACGAGCCTGCTCGGCGGCTGACTGTACCGGATCGGCGGAGGGGGTCGGCGTGGCCGGCTTCGGGCGACGCGCTTCCTCGGCGACGCGTTCCCGAAGCTCGCGAACGGTGCGCTCCATTCGTCGAACATCAGGATAATCGTCCGTATAGCGCAACTTGAGCGCTTGCAGCGCTTTCTCTGCTGCCTCGAGTTGCTGCGGCGTCGAAAGCACGGCCTGGCTGTCCGGCAGGTTCCCTGTCACGACGGGTTGAACAACGGCCACCGGTGACTGCGCATCTACAAGCTGTCGCTCAACCAGGAGCCGACGTTCCCGCGCGCGATTTGCTGACTCGCTCGCAGACTGAAGTTGCAGCTGGGCGGTCGTGATCGCCTGCAGATTGCCGTCAAGTTGCGACGGTAGTTCGCCTGAATGGAGGCGACGATAGGTTTCGAGCTTCCGTTCGTGCTCCAGGAGTCGGCTCTTGGCATCCTCGAGTTGTGACTCGAGGAAGACGTTTGTGCTCTCGGCCAGGTTCTCACGATCCTGACTGTTCTCGTCGATAAAAAGCGACGCGAGGCGCGCGGCGACTTTCTGTGCAATAAGAGGGTCGCGATTGACGTAGCTGACGCGAAACGACTGAGCGCCCGTCTGGATTTGGACAGGCCCGATATCCAGCCGCATCTGTCTGATCACATCCTCCATGGGCGCTTTCTGTCGCATCTCTTCATACAGTCCGAAGTCGCTTATCACCCGCTCGAGCCGTGAGCGACTCAGAATCTGGTCGCTGATCGAAGGCAGCCGGTCCTCCACTGTCGCGGTCACCGTCGACTTGACGTAGCTGTCGGGTACGCGCTGCGGAACAACCATGATGAGCGTTTCGGATTTGTAGACGGCAGGAATTCGCTTCGCAACGAAAGGCGTCATCGCGAGCCCAAGCGCGAACGGCAACAGAATCAGCCAACGCCGACGTAGCAGAACGCGGATGACGTCTTGAGGGGTAAGTGTTTTTCCTGGCAGCACGGTTCTACCTTCGGAATGCGGGCATCCAGAGGGTGAAGCCGACGCGCACTCCGTTCCGCTCGAGACCGCGCGGAACACCTATTAACACCGGAGTGCCGGCAGCAAAGTCGTAGAAGTAATACAGATATTCACCATATGTCGCGACAAGTCGAGTCAGCGCGTACCGAACACGGACGCTACCGGTGTACGTGTCATATGCCAACGCACTGGTATTCAGAATCGATTCGCCGCTCGAGTAGCCTCCTGAAACGGCGACGTCGATTCGGTTCGTGATGTACCCGTCGATTCCGAGACCCAGACTGTTCGCGAACACAGGCTCAGGAATATCGACCACGTATTCAATCCCTCGTCTATAGTTCGCCCGCACCTGCCACGTGCGCTGAAATTGGTACTCAACGTCGGCAGAACCTCTCCCGAGATATTGCCGGAAAATGACATTCCCATTTTGCGTTAGCTGAGGCACGTCGGCGGCTGAAGCACCGGCGCTGAACCGAACCGTCGCGTGCCGCGTCGCCGACAGGCGCTTGGAATAGTTCACGCCAAATTCGAGCGTATGCTCGGTCGTCAGTAAGTCGTTGGTATAACCGAACGCTCCTGAACGATATTGATACTGCGCGATGATCGCGGTGGTGCGATTGACATTTCTTGCGTAGTCGCCGCGAAGCACGTAACTACTGACATCCTCCCACAGTGGGCTTTCCTTCTTTCGGTCGATATACTGGAAATCGCCCGATACGGTAAGACTGCTTCGACGGCCGAAATCCTGTCGCAGAGAGAGCGTCGACGTGTGAGTGTACGACTCGAAATCGCTTACGTTGTAGTCTGGGGCTGTTGATCCTGGAGTGCCAGGCTGCACATCGACTCCGGTCGGGAATAACCCTGAAAGGTGCGTGGGGGTGTAGGCTCCTGCTTGATTCGCCATCAACGTAAGCCGCCCTGGTAGGCGAGCCGATATCCCGGCGCCAAAGCCACCTTGACCCTGAGTTGCGCCGAGATCTCCGTAGTGCCTGATCACGGACGTGCCGTTAATACCTACGTCCGTTCGTCCGGTCTTCCGCACGTACGCAGCCGAAGTATTCAAAATGGTCGAAAAGCCTCCAGTCTGCAAGCTTGACGGATCGATCACATTGAGCAATGAGACCGGTACGTCCTCGTCGTAACCCTCAACTAACGATGTCGTGACATTCAAACTTGTTGTTGCGGCGGTGTCCGGTCTCACACCACCGAAAAGACCCTGCTGACGCGGTGTCGAAGGGCTCTGAGCAGTCGCCGAATTCATCGGCAGAAGCATGACGCAAGCCGTTGCGAACAGCGAATGTAGTTTAAGTCTCACGGTGCCGTTATGTGAGCTAATTGACGATGACGGTATCGCCGGGTTGCAGAAGAATATTTTGTTGGACGTTCTTGCCCTTAACCACGTCGTTGTAATTGAACTTGAATCGACGCTCGCGTCCGTTCTCAGCGCGTACGATGATGATGTTTCCCTTGTCGGCGTATTCGAGCAGGCCTCCGACAGCAGTCAGCACCTGCAAGACATTCATGTCCGCGTTGAGAGTCACCGTATTGGGACGAGCCACTTGTCCGAGCACATAGACCTTTCGGCTACGTACTTCTCTGACGATCACCGTCGCATCCGGTTCGGCGATGTACTTTGACGCCGCTTTCTCGAGAGCCGCGTTGAGTTGCTCCGGCGTCAGCCCCGCGGCCTGCACGTCGTTGAGCAGCGGAATAGAGATCTTGCCGTCGGGCCTGACGACGACATCAGCCGAGAGTTGCGTGTCAGACCAGAATCGAATCGAAAGGAGATCGTCCGCGCCGATGACGTACCCAGGCGGGACAACCGTTGCTGCCGGCGCCGGATTCCCTGCGCTTGCCTGTGGCGTCTGTTCCGGAATCACCGGCTTCGTCTGCGGCTGCGCAGATAAGGAAGCCGAAAGAACAGTGAACGCCATGAGGCTCACGATTCGCCGCGAAGTTCGTTTTGCTTGCATTCAAGCCCAATCTTGCAAGGAGGTCGCCAAAGAAAGCGACTTATCATCGACCGCTTGCGCGTGCAAAGAAGAAGCGCCTCTTCAGGGCTCCCCAAGGGGGGCTCGATACCCTACGTTTCCCCAGAAAATAGTCTTCTCCGGCGAAGACTACCGGCGGCGCTTGAACCAATGAAAACGTGAACTTTGATGCTGAGGCACGAGTTCAAACGTGACGACCAATGGAGTCGTACTCAAAGCCCAAGGCTTTCATCTTCGCCGGGTTGTAGAGATTCCGGCCGTCGATCACAATCGGGCGGCGAAGTGTGCCCTTGATTCGGGCAAAGTCCGGATGCCGGTACTCGTTCCAGTCGGTCACCACCACCAGCGCATCGGCTCCTTCGAGCGCGTCGTAGTTCGACTTCGCATATTGAATGGAATTCCCGATCTTCCGCCTGGTTTCCTCCATTGCTGCCGGATCGTGTGCAGTAACTGTCGCGTTGGCAGCAAGCAGCGCATCGATTAAGGTCAAGGAAGGTGCCTCACGCATGTCGTCGGTGTTGGGCTTGAATGCCAGGCCCCAAACCGCGACGTGCGTTCCGGCGGCATTACCGCCCAGCGCCTTCTCCAATTTCTCGAACAGGCGTCTCTTCTGGCGCTCATTGGCGCATTCCACTGCGTCGAGTACCGCAAGTGGCGACCCATGCTCGGTGGCAGTCCGGGCGAGCGCTTTCACGTCCTTCGGAAAGCAGGAACCGCCATAGCCAGGTCCCGGAAACAGAAAAGAGGGTCCGATTCGATTGTCCGAGCCGATGCCTTTTCGCACCAGGTCGACGTCCGCGCCCACTTTTTCGCACAGATTCGCGATTTCATTCATGAATGAAATGCGGGTGGCCAGCATCGCGTTTGCCGCATACTTCGTCATTTCGGCCGATGGAATGTCCATGAAGATGATCGGCCGGCCAGTGCGGACGAACGGAGAATACAGTTCGGCCATTACGCTGCGCGCGTGATCGGATTCCACGCCCAACACGACACGATCGGGCTTGAGGAAATCGTCGACGGCAGCGCCCTCCTTCAGGAACTCAGGGTTGGAGCACATGTGAAAGGGATGCTTGGCGTGGCGCGCAACTGTGCGCTGGACTCGTTCGGCCGTTCCCACAGGAACGGTCGACTTCGTCACGATGACCATTTCGCGTGCCATATGCTGGCCGATCGTGTCGGCCACGCTCAGAACATGGCGCAAATCCGCTGAACCGTCCTCGTCTGGCGGCGTCCCTACGGCAATGAACACCACTTCGGCGCCGCCGACGGCGGAGGGGACATCCGTCGTAAACGTCAGTCGTTGCTGCCCCTGATTCCGGATGACGAGATTGTCGAGCCCGGGCTCGTAAATGGGAATCTTGTTTTCACGCAGTGCGTCAATCTTGCGTGCGTCGACATCCGCGCACACGACGTCATTGCCGGTCTCCGCGAGGCATGCCCCGACCACTAGTCCAACGTAACCCGTTCCGATCACCGCTATCCGCACACATATCTCCAGGCTCTGGTGACTTGATCAACCGCTAAGCTCGGCGTTTCAGCGCCAAGGAAGGCAAGGGGCGTGCCCGGGGAGGGGCGGCTAAACAGCTCAATATCGGGGGACACCACCAGAAGTCCGCCCGATTGCAGCCTTTGTTCCGGACGATTCCGGAAGGGCTTTGTGCCTCGGGCCTTAGGCTTTTCGAATCCTCTCGCGATGACTGACCACGTTCTTCGTCGCATTCCGCGTGTCGACGACGAGTCGCGAGTGTCGGACGATGAAATCGTAATCGTAGGCAGTGTGATCGGTCGCGATCAGGACACAGTCCTGCTCGGCGAGATACGCCGCCGTCAGTTCCTTGCTGGACATCGCAGGCAGGTCGGGGTAGTGCCGCATCTTTGGTAGAGACAGAACATGCGGATCGTTGTACGTCACTAGCGCTCCCCGCTCGAGGAGTAACTTCAGAAGCTCGAATGAGGGGCTCTCGCGGGGATCGTCGACGTCTTTCTTGTAGGCGATACCGAGAATCGCGATGCTGCTGCCGTTGATTGGCTTGCGCTCCTGGTTGAGGAACTCGGCGAGCCGCCCGATGACATAGTGCGGCATGTGGGTGTTGATTTCGCCCGCCAGCTCAATGAAGCGAGTTTGTTCGCCGTGTTTCCGCGCCAACCAAGTGAGATAGAACGGATCCACTGGAATGCAGTGCCCTCCGAGTCCAGGACCTGGGTAGAACGCCTGAAACCCGAACGGCTTTGTTTTTGCGGCCTCGATAACCTCCCACACGTCGATGCCAAGCTTGTCGTACAGAATCTTGAGCTCGTTGACGAGCGCAATATTCACTGCGCGATACGTGTTCTCGAGAATCTTGCACGCCTCCGCCACTTCGAGACTCGACGTACGCACCACTCTCACGACCGCGTGACCGTACATGGCGCAGGCGAGCTCAGTGCTCTTTTCATCGAATCCGCCCACGACCTTCGGAATCGTGGCAGCCTCGAACTGCGGGTTGCCGGGATCCTCTCGCTCCGGACTGAATGCAAGAAAATAATCCCGCCCGCACGTGAGACCACTCGCTTCGAGGATCGGCCACACGTTCACACGCGTCGTTGTCGGATGCGTGGTGCTCTCGAGCACGATTAACTGTCCAGGCCGGATCGTCTTCGCGATCGACGCGGCAGTGCCTTCGATGTAGCTCAGGTCCGGATCGCGGCTGTCGTTGAGAGGCGTAGGGACGCAGATGATGACGCAATCGGCTTCACCGAGCCGACTCATCTCGGATGTCGGTTCGAATCGCTCTTCACGGACCAGACGAGCGAGTCCTGCCGAATCGATGTGCCTGATGTAGCTCTCGCCGCGTGTGAGCTTCTCCACTTTTGTGTGGTCGATGTCAAAGCCCATGCAGCGGAAGCCAACTGCTGTGAACGCGCGTACGAGCGGTAAACCGACGTAGCCGAGGCCGACGACGCCGATGATTGCCTCTTTGGATCGAATCAGTTCAGCAAGCTTGGCGTAGCTTGTTGCCGGATCGACCCCGACTTCAGAATTCACAGATGTAGACATCTCATACCTTGGCGACGGGCTCCCCGAGCGACGCCCGGCCTATCGAGTCGTAGACAAAACCAAGCGAACGCAGCCGATCGGGGTTGTACAGATTGCGACCATCAATGATGACCGGACGCCGGAGCGCTTGTTTCATCCGGTTGAAGTCGGGGTGTCGATACTCGTTCCAGTCGGTGACGATGACCAGAGCATCCGCGCCGTCGAGCGCATCGTAGTTGGAATCCGCATAGCGAATCCGATCGTCGAGGCGTCGTCTGCACTCAGACATCGCCGCTGGATCGTGCGCCACGACGGTTGCCCCCGCAGCAAGGAGACCATCTATGAGCGTCAGCGCCGGCGCTTCGCGCATGTCGTCGGTGTTGGGCTTGAACGCCAATCCCCAGACCGCGATGTGCGAACCGCGAAGCTTACCATCGAGGGCGACGTCGAGCTTCTCGAATAGTCTGCGCTTTTGATCCTCGTTCGCTTCCTCTACCGCATTCAACACTTTCAACGGCATCCCATAGTCCTGTGACGTCTTCAGCAACGCCTTCACATCCTTCGGGAAGCATGAACCGCCGTATCCTGGCCCGGGAAACAGAAACGAGGGGCCGATTCGCGTGTCCGATCCAATACCCTTTCGCACGAGATCGATGTTGGCGCCCACCCGCTCGCACAGGTTGGCAACCTCGTTCATGAATGAGATGCGCGTGGCCAGCATCGCGTTCGCCGCATACTTCGTCATCTCCGCCGACGCGATGTCCATGAAGATGATCGGACGGCCCGTTCGCACAAACGGCGCGTAGACTTCGGTCATCACGCTTCGGGCGTGATCAGATTCGGCACCCAGCACGACGCGATCGGGCTTCATGAAATCGTCGACGGCCGCACCTTCCTTGAGGAACTCCGGATTCGAGCACATGTGAAACGGATACTGCGCGAATTTGGAGACAACCGCTCGCACGCGTTCCGCCGTTCCGACGGGCACGGTCGACTTCGTGACGATGACAACTTCTCGCGTGATGCTGCGTCCTATCGTCTCGGCCACGGCAAGGACATGTGTGAGATCGGCGGAGCCGTCCTCATCCGGCGGTGTACCGACGGCAATGAAGATGACCTCTGCGCCACCGATGGCACGTGCGACGTCAGTCGTAAACTCGAGTCGCTCTTGCGACTGATTTCGCTCGACGAGTTCCTCGAGCCCCGGCTCGTAAATTGGAATCGTGTTCCGGCGAAGCGCCTCAATCTTTGCCGCGTCGACATCGGCACACGCCACATCGTTGCCCGTTTCCGCGAGACACGCCCCGACGACGAGCCCGACATACCCAGTCCCAATCACTGCAACGCGCACCGGAAACTCCTTTCACAGTTGAAGCCTGCTGGCCGGTTTGCTCGACCGTGGGCTCGATGCAAAGCGTCCGCCACAGTTGCGGAACTCGGCGCTCAATAGATTGTGTATATAAACGGCGCCAACGCGGAATCGTGGGCGACGATCAGCAGCGCGCCGACCACGAACGTGAGCAGAAGTACAGGCGCGCGCCACCATTTTTTTCGTTCGCATAGATACGCCCACAGCTCACTGATGAGATTCATCTATCTCCCACAACCCAGTTCGCTGGCACTGCTCTCGCTGAGCACCGCATTCGCCACGTGTGCCATCGTCGTTATCGTCATGACGGTCTCAGCGGGTGCGGGTAGGTGTACGCGGTATAACCAGGCTTCGCAGCCGTTGAATCGGTCGAGAAGAAATAGTGCGTATTCAGCCGAATGTAATCGGACACCGCTTTAGGCGAACCGTCGCAGGCATCACCCGCGGGCCTGTAATCCTCAAGCGTCGGCGAGAAGGTGGCACCTCCTGAATTCGACCAGATATACAGAGGCTCCGCATCACCGCGATAGCCGAGATTAGCATCGGTCGTTCCAGATCCGGTGACATACCCAAGGCCAATTTGACGCGGGTACGGTGGCCCGTCGCTTCCATGCTTGCTGTACGTTGACGTGCTATTACCCCAGCACGCATACCCCAACGTGCCAATTCCCGACGAGGCGTTATTTCGGCGAAGCGCTAAGACCGTGAACTTGATCTCGGGTTTATTGTTCCAATCCTGTGACGTAATGTTGTCGAACGTGTTGGAGTAGATCACGCCGGTCCCTCCCCTGAGGAAGAGAAAGGCGTTCTGGTTCGCTATGCTTGACGGGGACTCGCCGTCCTGCCCGTTGTCGAAAATCCCGAGCGTGTGATACAGCTCGAAATGCCGAATCCCTGAATCGCTCGTCTCCTGCCCATGCGAGCCCATCTGCGAGTTGTCGTAGATGTTGTAGCGCCACACACTCCGTGAGTTGTCGTCGATATCGCTCAACGACTGCGTGAATCCGGAAAAGTAGTTATCCTCGATATAGATGTTCGCGGTGCCGTTGGTGTCGGCCGTGCCCATCGTCGAGACGGTCCTCCATGAGCTATCCGTGGGATTCGGATTCTTCAGGCTGATGCCCTGGCCCGTGCATTCGTTCTGCGCCGGAGCGGCGTGCTTCCAGCCGAATCCGCAATCGAACCCGTTGTCATAGATCACGCCACGATTCACGGTGGACTCAATCGCGCGGCCTGAGAACGTCCCCGTCTGGAATCGGTTGCCATACACCAACGTCGGCTTCCCGCTCGCGCCACCGGTGTTAATCTGGATGTGATCACCGGACCCGCTGCCCATGATGAAATGAATGCCGGTAATCTCCGCGCTACGCGTCGTGGGCTCCGTCACAGTGATCAAGTCGCCGGACCCGGCGTTATGCGTGATCTGCGTGCTCCCGTCGCGCTTGAAATTCCAGACCTTGAACGTGCCCGAGCCTCCGGTTGTAGTGATATCCAAAACGAGGGTCGTGCCGTTCCAACTCGTCACGGTCCCGCACATGAAATCCGCCGCGATATATTTCACTTGTGCGCAGATCGCTTCAGACTCCGTGAATCCGTCCGGCGCTGTGCTGCTCCGAACGATAAAGGACTTCGATCCCATTCCAATGGCGAGGCTCGTCGTACTGGAGCCCGTCAACCGACCTCCGCTGGCGCCTCGCAAGCAAATTCCCTTGCTGACCGTGACACCGCTGCTCCACGCGAAGGAGCCAGCCGGAATGGTGACGATATCTCCCGTCGATGCTGCATTGATCTTACTCTGCACGTCAGGGGCAGACCCATCAGTGGCGCGCGTCATGCCTGTGCAGGTCGATGCGAGTGAGCCAACCCTGAACCGCACGCCGGTGCTTTGCAGACCGCTCTGATTGACCACGACGCTACCAGTCGTCGTGCTCGGAACCGTGACCGTGATGCTCAGTGCCGACCAATTCGTGACGGTGGCGGTGACGCCGTTGAACGTGACCGTCCCAGATCCCTGCGTTGCCGCGAATCCGCTGCCGGTGATGGTGACGGAGGTGCCAGCGGTGCCTAATGTCGGATTCAATTTCGCGATCGTCGGCATCGCCGGGTTAGCGTCTAAAGTGACGTTCGCGGGATTTCCAGGACCCTGCGAACACGACGAGTTGGCGGAAGAGACGATGAGCAAGACTGACATCGGCGCAACGTTCCGCCAAAAGTTCCAAAGCGAAGCGGGACACTCACCCAACGCTGAAAACATTGGACACCTCTGATTCCGACGTCCCATCAGGAGTGAAACGGAAATGGCGGAATCGCCTTGCTCCAGGATCAGAACCGGACCGAGATCCAGAATGATCTGATTGTTCACATCTGACTATGGGCACGCCAAAGGCTGTGACTCGGGACGATCTCGACGAACCGTCTGTCCTAAACGCAATCTTGTCGTCCGTGAACGTATGATGTTCTGCCGAGGCTGTGAACGACAACTCGCCGCGCCTGTCCCGACCGCTGGGGCCGCGTAGTTCCTGATATCCGCGCGACTGAACAAGTTCATGTACAAGTCGAACAGTTCGCCGAGCGATACAAAATCGGGTGTGTACAAGCGTTGCTTCGCTGTCCTTCGTGGACAGGGCAAAACCGCCATTTGTTCGAATTTCAGCAGCGGCTTGTCGTAGAACCCCGCGTATTCGACCGTTGATATCGATGCCGGCCGCCTCGCCCTTCCCGTCATCGATGGCTGCGAATTGTAGCTGGCCGGGAAGGGCCGAAACGTCGTGATATGCTCGAGGTCTCCAACCACTTTGCTTGGCCGCCCCTGTTCGCCGGCCTCAGTTCGCGTCTATCGACGCGATTTTGGAGGTCTGTGCGATGCCTAAAGACGTTTTTTCGCCAGCCACAGTCGTGTCGGTGAAAAGGCTTGTGCTGGAACTCGAGGCCGATTCGACATCCTTCATCACGTTACGGGTGAAGCCCGATCGACGGCAGTCGCGGGAGACGGTGTCGGTGGCACGCGAACGGCGCGGAATCACGCAATCGTCAGCGCGCGGAAATGAGGATCTAGGCTGAGGCTTGCCCGCCCGACACACGATTTCATCTGACCGCAAGGTGCCGCACTCGCTGGAAACAGCATCCCAGGTGGCCGCCGTATACAACGAGGCTCTCGTAGAGTGCTGAAGAGGCTCGCGTCGTTCGATACATCGAACGATGCGTCCTGCTTTGATCGTCGCAAGCCTTCTGCTGCTCGTCAGCGAGGTGACGGCGCAAGGGCCCGACTTCCCGAAGGGGCGGCCGCTCCCGCCGATTTCGCTGACGTGCATCCATCATCCGGACGTCATCGAGTCCCGTCCAGGTTCATGCCCGCTCTGCAAGATGGCCCTGGTGCCGGTACGTCTCGACTCCGCCTGGACCTGTCCTGTTCACTCGAGTATCACCGACGACCGACCTGGCGCGTGCCCTCTCTGTAGCCGCCAGCTGATTCGCGTGACCACGTCGCTGACGTGGACGTGCCGCGCGCAGCCGGGCGTCGAACATCTCGAGCCCGGGACATGCGCCGACGGCACGCCCATGATCATGCGCCGCGCACTTCGTCCACACGGGAATCACAACCCGCAACATGGTGGTCAATTTTTCATGGCGCCAGACAACTGGCACCACCTCGAAGGTGCTTACCCTCGAGACCGTGTGTTCCGGTTGTATCTCTACGACGATTATTCCCGTCCGCTGACGCCCGACCGATTGAACAAGGTTCGTGCCCGTGTGGTTACGAAGGAGACATTCGATCCGAGCACGCGCAAGACAACGGAGCTTGCCACCTTCCCACTCCGTGTGGTGCGCAATGCAAGTTATCTGGAAGCCCGCGTGGATCGGGCATTCTGGCCAATTGAGTTGACGGCCAAGGTGCAGTTCGAGCCGAACGCCCCTGAGCACCGGTTGGATTTCACTTTCGAAGCAACAACGAATGAGCCGCCGCTGACCATCGGCACGCCAGACGCTTCAGCTACGCAGCAAGCGGCTCCGTCGCGCGTTGCCGCGCCGACTAACAACTCACCGTCCAGCGGCAGCACCTCCAGCCCGCGCGCTTCGGACAGCGAGTCTCAAGTCGCTGGCGTCGTCCCACCGGTGAACCCGCTCGAGCAATCCATTCCCGAGCACCGCTGACGTCGTGAGACTTCTCAACGCCCGAAACGAGGAGATCGGCAGCCTTATTAGGAGAGGCGATTTTTCGCTAGTGTGGATACCCGCCTTTCAAGCCAAGGAACTCGCTCTCGCACTCACACCGCGCATCGAGCACCTGGCTCCGCCGAAACGACAGGTTGCGGAGCCCGCCCTCTACGAGCTCGTTCGAACAGCAAGGCTGCTTGATGCGTACGCTGACGTGGGCATCGAGCTGCCACAGATATTCTTGTGTTCGCCCAGCCGGACGTTCGCCGTAAAAGGCGTTGCGCGCATTCAGGGCTGGGTCCCCTACGTTCATGCTGACGTTGTTTCGCCATCCGTCGCTGGGTGTCGTCAGAATTTCCACCCTCGGCCCACCATCGCTCGATGCCGCCCCTACATCATCCCGAATGCGAACATCCTGGATTCGCGAACCGAGAGGCAATCGGCCGCCGCTGAACCCATTTACTCTGATGTCAGCACCATCACCCGACAGCTGGCGCAGGATGGCCTCCAACTCCTGCGGGTCTTCGGGCAGAGCCGCCAACTGATCGGCCGTGAGCTGACGCGTGAATAAATCCTCCAGCCGATCGTTGTCGGCCTTCACTTCCAGCTGTTCGACGAAGCCGGCCACCTGCAGAATCACCTGGCGCGTGAGCCGCGCCGCGGCCCGAACCGAAAAAGGTTCGATGGCAGATGAAGTGAACCCGATCGACTCGGCGACGCCCTGACAACTGCCAGCCGGCGCGCGGTCGAACATTGCTTCGCCGCGATCGTTCGTTGCGCGAATGGTGGTAGAGCCGTCGCGGCACGTCAATGTGACGGTTGCGCCTTCTATGGGCAAGTCCGTCACGTCATGAACGACGATTCGGACGCTACTCGAACTATCTGGCTGTATTGTTTGCGCGAGGGCCGGCGCGCCCAGCAACAGCGCGCCGATCAGTGCAAGGGAGCGACTACGACACCCGTTGCCCGCGATCGAGTGTTGAATGCGATTGGACACTAAGCCTAGTCGGCTCGCAGATTCCTGGCCAATCATCACAACGCATTCGGGAACACATAGCGCTGTGTCGTCTGCGCAAGCTCGCTTTTGGTCTGACAGAGAACCGCCTTTCCGAGGCTGTACGAGTTAGGAGCCTTTTGTCGGCAAATCGTGGACTTGTCCTATTCAGTGAGGGCGGTTCATTGATCGGTCGCTCAACGTTTCCGGTCGCGCGATCGCACAGGCTCATGGTCTGCTCCTTGCGAAGCGTTGGGCGGCCGCCCCGTGACTCCCCCCAAAAGAGCCACGTCTGGTGCGTCCCAGACGAGGAGCCATGCGCATTCAGCAAGGACGTCGATCCCTTCACCGATCATTTCTCGTCGTCATCGCGCTCATCGCCATCGGGCTGATCGTTCCGCGAGCGACGCTTCGCGCCGAGGCCGGCACAGAGGGTCAGTGGACGACGCTGTCGACGCTGATGGACATCAATCCGGTTCACATCGCGCTCATGCACACGGGCAAGGTCCTCGTCGTCTCTGGATCCGGCAACGTG
>Ga0111539_10004529_pt1 | contig 18171 bp, 16 predicted proteins | sample RhiMethybrSRZTD1_FD_79667 | JGI IMG/M metagenome (GOLD analysis project Ga0111539, IMG submission 79667) | Populus rhizosphere microbial communities from Tennessee, USA - Rhizosphere MetaG P. TD hybrid SRZTD1 (version 2) (version 2) | ecosystem: Host-associated > Plants > Roots > Rhizosphere >... | reverse complement strand
TGTGGGCCTCGCTGCCGGCGCTCCGCCCGCCGAAGAACGCGATCGTGATCGAGATCACCGGGTACACGCACGGCGTCAGGTTGAGCGCGACGCCGAGGAGCGCCACGAGCGCGAGCGTCGGGATGAGGCCGAAGCGCGCGATCCATCCTTCGATCTGCGCGCCGCTCTCCGCGCCTGCGCCCGAGGTTTCCCCGCCGGCCGCCGCCGCGGTCGTGTGGAGCTCGAGCATGCGCGGCGGAAGGCAGCGGGTGGCATCGCACGCCTGGTAGCGGAGCGACGCCCCGAACGCGGCCCCCGGGGGCACCGTGCCCTCGAGGGGCGCCACGAAGCGGACGCTCCCCTCGTAGAGCAGGAGGGCATGATCGCCGGCGAACGGCAGCCGCCGCTCGACGGGCGGCGGATACGCCACCGCGCCCGCCGTGACGCCGGGGGGCGGCTGCAGCGAGACGGTCGTCGGCACCAGGAACTCGTCCCGCGGCTCGTGCGCGTTCACGTGCCACTCGGGCGCGACCGTCATCTCGACGACGGCCTGGTTGCCGCGGACGTCGAGACGCGCGCTCACGACGTTCGGCGGCGGGCCCGCAGACACCGCGAGCGCCGCGCTCGCGACGAGCCCGAGGGCGCCCGCGAGCCAGAGGTGACGGCGCCGCACCGTCAGCGAAGCCTCAGGACCTTGCCGGTGGTGGCGGACGGCGCCGGCGGCGGCGCGTCGGCTTCCTCGAGCGTCAGGGGCACGGACTCGACGATCTGGAGGCCATAGCCGGGAAGGCTCGCGAGACGGAGCGGGTTGTTCGTCAGCCAGCGGATCTTCCCGACGCCGATGTCGCGCAGGATCTGCGCGCCGATGCCGAAGTCGCGGAACGTCGAGAGCCGCGAGGGCAGGCTCGTGCTGGGCCCGGTGCCGCCTTCCGCCGCGACGGGCGTGAAGAGGTCGAGCCCGCGCCGCTCGCGGCGGAGGTAGAGCACGACCCCGCGCCCCTCGGCGGCGATCCGCTCCATCGCCCGGTGGAGGAGGCTCCGCGTGTCGCGCTCGCGATAGCCGAACACGTCCCCGGGCATGTACTCGACGTGAGGACGCACGAGCGTCGGCTCGTCCGGCCGGATGTCGCCCTTCACGAGCACGAGGTGCTCGCCCTCGTCGACGTCGGTGGTGTAGACGAGGGTGCGGAACTCACCGCCGTAGCGGCTCGTGATGCGGGCCTCGGCCGTGCGGTGCACGAGCTTGTCGTGGCGGCTCCGGTAGTGGATCAGGTCGGCGATGGTCGCGATCTTGAGCCGGTGGCGCGCGGCGAACGCCTGCAGGTCCGGCAGGCGCGCCATCGTGCCGTCGTCGCGCATGATCTCGCAGATCACGCCCGCGGGTGCGAAGCCGGCGAGGCGCGCCAGGTCGACGGCGCCCTCCGTCTGCCCGGTGCGGACGAGCACGCCGCCTCGCCGCGCGCGGAGCGGGAAGACGTGCCCCGGGGTCACGACGTCCGTCGCCACCGCATCGGGACGCGCGGCGGTGCGGATGGTGGTGGCGCGATCGGCGGCGGACACGCCGCGTCCGATGCCCTGGCGCGCGTCGATGGACACGGTGAACGCGGTGCCGAGTGGCGCGCGGTTCTCGCTCACCATCATGGGGAGGCCGAGCCGGTCGCACTGCTGCTCGGTCAGCGACAGGCAGATGAGGCCGCGGCCGTGCGTCGCCATGAAGTTCACGTGCTCGGCGGTGATGCGGTCGGCGGGCATGCAGAGATCGCCCTCGTTCTCCCGGTCCTCGTCGTCCATGAGGACGATCATGCGGCCGGCGCGGAGCTCGGCCAGCGCCTCGTCGATGCCGACGACGTGGGGGCTCTTGGCCCTCGCCATGCGCGCGATGATAGACGCGGGCAACAGGGGAGGCCAGTGGGCCGGCCCGTCGCCCCAGGGGCCTACTCGACGGTGACGCTCTTCGCCAGGTTTCGCGGCTGGTCGACGTCCGTCCCGCGGTACACGGCAACGTGGTACGCCAGCAGCTGAAGCGGGATGGTGAGGAGGATCGGCGTCAGGAGCTCGGTCGTCTTCGGCACCGACAGCACCTCCCACGCCACCTCTTCCAGGTCGGGGGACGGCGCGTCGGTGACCACGATGATGCGGCCGCCGCGCGACTCGACCTCCTTCAGGTTCGAGAGGGACTTCTGGAAGAGCGCATCCTGCGGGATCAGCACCACCACCGGCAGCTCCTCGTTGATGAGCGCGATCGGCCCGTGCTTCATCTCGCCCGCGGGATAGCCCTCGGCGTGGATGTAGGAGATCTCCTTGAGCTTCAGCGCCCCCTCGAGCGCCACCGGATAGTTCACGCCGCGGCCGAGGTAGAGGAAGTCGCGCGTCGAGCCGTACTTCTTGGCAACGCGCTCGATGAAGCGCTCGCGCGCCAGGATGTCCTTCACGGCCGTCGGCAGCGTGACGAGGTCGTTCACCAGCTTCCGCCCCTGCTCGGCGTCGATCAGGCCGCGCTGCCGCCCGAGCCGCAGCGCCAGGAGGTAGAGCGCCGTCAGCTGCGTCGTGAAGGCCTTCGTGCTGGCGACGCTGATCTCCGGCCCGGCGTGCGTGTAGAGCACGGCGTTCGAACGCCGTGCGATCGACGAGTCGACCACGTTGCACACGGCGAGGACGGGGGCGCCCTTCTCGCGCGCCGTCTCGACCGCCGCGAGCGTGTCGGCGGTCTCGCCGGACTGCGAGACGACGATCAGCGCGGTGCCCTTCTGCATGATCGGATCGCGGGCCCGGAACTCGCTGCCGTAGTCGACCTCGCAGGGGATGCCCGCGAGCTTCTCGAGGAGGAACTTCCCGACCAGGCACGCGTGCCATGCCGTGCCGCACGCCACGAGCACGGCGCGCTCGATCGGCGTCCGCTCGAGGAAGGCCGCGACGTCGGAGTCGAGCTGCACGTCGCCCGACTCCTGCAGGACGCGGCCGCGCATGGTGTCGATGATGGCCTGCGGCTGCTCGTGGATCTCCTTCAGCAGGAAGTGCTTGTAGCCGCCCTTCTGCGCCGTGACCGGATCCCAGGAGACGACGCGCGGCGGGCGCTCGATGGGCGCGCCGTCGAACGTCGTGAGGGTGATCCCCTCGGCCGTGAGCTCCGCGACCTCGCCGTCCTCGAGGAACACGACGCGGCGGGTGTGCTCGAGCATGGCCGGGATGTCCGACGCGACGAAGTTCTCGCCATCGCCGAGGCCGAGCACGATGGGCGTGGCGCTCTTCGCGGCGACGAGGCGGTCCGGCTCCGTCTCGGAGAGGACGACGATCGAGTACGAGCCGACGAGCGTGCGGACGGCGCGGCGCGTGGCCTCGGCCAGGCCGTGTCCCTCCTGCACGTGCTCGTCGATCAGGTGCGAGATGACCTCGGTGTCCGTCTCCGAGGCGAACTTGCGCCCGCGCCGCTCGAGCGCGGCGCGCAGCTCGAGGTAGTTCTCGATGATGCCGTTGTGGATGAGCACCACCTTGCCGGCCCGGTGCGGGTGCGCGTTGTGCTCCGAGGGCCGGCCGTGCGTCGCCCAGCGGGTGTGGCCGATGCCCGGCGTCCCGCCGAGCGGGCGCTCGCGGAGGAGCGCGGCCAGGTTGTCGAGCTTGCCGACGGCGCGACGCACCTCGACGTGGCTGTTGGTGAACGCGGCGATGCCGGCCGAGTCGTAGCCGCGATACTCGAGCTTCCGTAGCCCCTCGACGAGCAGCGGCGCCGCGTCACGCGGCCCGACGTATCCGACGATCCCGCACATGGCCTACCGTCCGCTCCGCCGCCGCGCCTTCGTGCGGCGGGCCGCCCGCTTGGGCGTGGGGGGCTTCCGCGCGTGTGGCGCGGACGCCGGCGTCGTGGCGACGGCGGGTGCGGCGGCGCCGTTGGCACGCTGACGGCGCCGCTCCATCCAGCCGGGCACCAGACGCTGCGGCACGCGGCTCACCACGAGCGCGCCGTCCGGCACGTCGCGGGTCACGGTGGTGCCGGCACCCACGTACGCGTCGTCGCCCACGACGACGGGCGCGACGAGCTGCGTGTCGCTGCCGATCTGCACGCGTGCGCCGATCCGGGTGCGATGCTTCTTGAAGCCGTCGTAGTTGCAGGTGATGGTGCCGGCGCCGATGTTGGTCTGGGCGCCGATCTCGCAGTCCCCGAGATAGGTCAGGTGGCTCGCCTTGGTGCGCGCGCCGAGGTGGGCCTGCTTGGTCTCGACGAAGTTGCCGATGTGGACGTGCTCGTCGAGGCGCGTTCCCGGCCGCAGGCGCGCGAACGGTCCGATGATGGCCTCGGGTCCGATCTCGGCGCCCTCCAGCACGCAGCCGAAGCGGAGCAGCACGCCGTCGGCGAGCGTCGAGTCGACGACGTACGCCGTGCCCTCGAGCCGGCAGCCCTTCCCGATGCGGGTGGCGCCGCGCAGCGTGACGTTCGGCCCGATGACCGTGTCGGCGCCGATCGTGACCTCGGGCGCGACGTAGGCGGTGGCCGGATCCTCGAAGGTCACGCCGACCGCCATCCAGCGCTCGATCACTTCGCTCCTGAGCATCGCTTCCATCTTCGCAAGCTCCGCGCGCGTGTTGACGCCAAGCACCTCGCTCGGCCGGTCGCTGCACACCGCGTGCACGCGGCCGGTCTCAGCCGTGAGGCGCACCGCATCGGTGAGGTAGAGCTCGCCCTGCGCGTTGTCGGGGCGAAGCCGTCGAAGCAGCGGCAGCAGTATCTCCGAGCGGAAGACGTAGAACCCCGGGTTGATCTCAGTGATCGCGCGCTCGGCCGGCGTCGCGTCGCGCTCCTCGACGATGCCGACCACGCGACCTTCGTTGTCGCGGAGGATTCTGCCATAGCCCTGCGGGTCTTCAAATCGAACCGTGAGGAGCGTGAGGTCCGCTCCCGCGTCACGATGAGCTGCCACGAGCCCGGCGAGAGTTGAAGCGCGGATGAGTGGGACGTCTCCGTAGAGGATGAGCACGTCGCCGGCAAACCCGTCGAGTACCGGTACCGCGCAGGCGACGGCGTGGCCCGTCCCGCGCTGCTCCGCCTGGACGACGCTCTCGAGGCTCGGCAACCCGGCGCGGGCTGCCGCCTCGCGCACGGCGTCGGCCTGATGACCGACGACGAGCGCCACCCGCGCCGGCGCGAGTGTCGCGAGCGCCGCGAGCGGGTGCAGCAGGAGCGGGCGCCCGGCCAGCTCGTGGAGCACCTTCGCCCGCGCCGAGCGCATGCGGGTGCCGAGCCCGGCGGCGAGGACGACGGCGGCGAGGGGACGTGTCTCGACCACGGGGGACGGCGATATCACGTCGTCTTTCGCCTTTCACACGCGGGCGTTCCTTGAAGTCGCGGCTGGCTTCGCCCACAATTCCCACGTTCATGCGGCCGCTAGCGTACCTGCTCCTGCTGCTTCTTTTTCAGGGCTGCGTCCGGCCCGCGAAGGTCGTCTCGCCGCCGGTGGCCCCGGTCGACGACGACGACCACCTCGAGTGGGCGACGGTCGAGCCGTGGGCGGTGGTCGTCCGCCGCCGTTGCCGGACGCTCGACATCTACCAGAACGGCGACAGGGTGCGGAGCTTTCCCGCCGTCTTCGGACTCGCGAGCTCGGGGCAGAAGCTCCACGAGGGCGATCTGCGGACGCCGACGGGCCTCTACATGATCGTCGACAAGCGGCCGCACCAGCGTTGGGGGCACTTCCTCCTCCTCGACTACCCCAACGCGCACGACCGCGAGCGCTATTGGAGCGCGCTGCAGGCGGGCAAGCTACCGCGGAAGGGCGACGGGTGGATCGGCATCGGCGGCCTCGTCGGGATTCACGGCACCGACAAGCCGAATCTCAACGTCCGCAACGTCGACTGGACGTTCGGCTGCATCTCGCTGCAGAACCGCGACGTCGCCGACCTGGCGGCGATGGTGCCGGTGGGAACTCTGGTGCTAATCGAAGACTGACAGCGCCGACCCGAGACTTCGTCTCGGGTCGGCGTATAGGCGGGCGGGGCTACTTCAGGCGGAAGCCGTGCCGCGGTCGGCAAAGCCGCCGCGGCATCCGAGGAACGGGACTCACGCAGCCAGGACCTCTATACGACGGGCCTTGGCGCGTTCGGCCTTCGGAAGGTGCAGCTGGAGCACGCCGTTCCTAAGCTCGGCCTTGATGCGCTCGCGATCGATCGTCTCGCCGAGCGTGAAGCGGCGGTGGAATCCGCCGACGCTGTACTCGACGTGCAGCGGCTTCAGGCCCTCGTATTCGTCGCCCTTCGGCCGGCCGCTGATGGTGAGGACGTCACCTTCGAGCCGGACGTCCAGCCCATCGGGCGTGACACCCGGCATGTCCGCCAGGACGAGCAGCTCGTCGGACGTCTCCACGATGTCGACGGCCGGCTGGAAGTAGAGTCCGGGCCGCGTCGTCTCGTCGGGCCGCTCCACCTTCTGCTTCGGCTTCGCCTCGATGTCATGCGTCATGGTCGTCATCTCCATTTCTCGTCGTCACGCAGCCGCCACTTCTACGCGGCGCGGACGGACCTCCTTCGCTTTCGGAATGCGCACGGTGAGTACGCCGTTCTTGTACTCGGCCTTCGCCTCACCACTCTCCAGGCGGGCAGGCAGACGAGTCACCCTGCGGAACCGACCGTCGACCCGCTCGCGGCGATGGAAGGCCGCTTTCTGCTCCGGCGTATCGGACGCGCGCTCGCCACCGACGGTGACGGTATTGTCACGCACCTCTACCTCGAGCTTCGACGGATCGACCCCCGGAAGCTCCGCCTTGAGAATCACCTCTTCCCCCGCATCGAAGACGTTCAGGGGCGGATACACCCCCCCGAACGCGCCCTCGACCGTGGAGAGCATGCGCTCGAGTTCGTCCTGGAGCCGGGCAAAGGGATCCCCATAGCTACTGAACATGGACGCACCTCCTCTGCGCGATCTCGGCAGGGCCCGCGTTCATCTCGAAGCCCGCGGATCGCGTCAGTCGCTCGCGAAGCTAAGACGGCTCGACTGCCTGTCAACCCCCGGCGGCGCGAGCGTCAGGCGGACTGAACGGTGGCCGCCGCGAGCTGGCGCTCGAGCTCCGGGAGCCACTCGTCGAGCGAGGTCTGGCCCTCCACGATGATCTCGAGCTTGCCGTTCGGCAGGCGGCGGACACCCCCCGGGTGCCCCGGCCTGAGCGGGATCACGACCGCCTCGCGCGAGATGTCGAGGCGTGCCAGGACCTCGAAGATGCGCTCGATCTCGTTGAGGGTCACGGCCTTGAGGGGCACGGCTCGGTTGTAGTCGATCTTCCGGGGCAGGGTAAGTCGGCGAGCTTGCGCCTCCCGACCTCGCTCAGGCAGAGAGCTGGCGGTGACCGTCGCCGCGCTGTTCCTCCTCTGTATCGCCGTGCTCGCGGCGGGCTACCGTGTCTACGGAGGCCTCCTGGCGCGGCGGTTCGCCCTGGACGCCCGCGCCGACACGCCCGCCCACCGCTTCGAGGACGGGAACGACTACGTCCCGATCCCGCGCTGGTACCTGCTCGGGCAGCATTTCTCGGCCATCTCCGCGGCGGGCCCGATCGTCGGGCCGATCCAGGCCGCGATCCACTTCGGCTGGCTCCCCGCGCTGCTCTGGATCGTGCTCGGCTCGGTCTTCATCGGGGCGATGCACGACTTCTCGGCGCTCGTCGGCTCCGTCCGCCATCGCGCGCAGTCCGTCGCCGAGATCGTGCGCGAGCACATGAGCCAGACGGCCTTCGTCCTCTTCCTCGCATTCGTCTGGCTCGCGCTCGTGTACGTCATCGTCGCCTTCACCAACATCACCGCCGGCGCGTTCGTCGATGCGCTGCCGCTGGCCGACGGGCGCAGCGTGTCGGGCGGCGGCGTTGCGACCTCGTCGCTGCTCTATCTCCTCATCGGAGTCGCCATGGGCGTCGCGCTGCATCGCTTTCGCATGCCGCTCTGGCTCGCGACGCTCGTCTTCGTGCCGCTGGTGGGCGTCGCCATCTGGATCGGACAGTCGGCTCCCATCGAGCTGCCGGCGATTGTCGGCGAGGGGCGCGAGGGCGTCGTCCGCACCTGGTGCTGGGTGATCCTCGTCTACTGCGCCGTCGCCTCGGTCGTGCCGATGTGGGCGCTCCTCCAGCCGCGCGGCTACCTCGGCGGCTTCTTCCTCTACGGCGTCCTGGCGGCGTCCTTCGTCGGCATCCTGATCGGCGGGCCCGGCGGCCACGACCACGTGACGTACCCCGCGTTCCTGGGCTTCCAGAGCGAGCGCCTCGGCTCCCTCTACCCCTTCCTCTTCATCACCGTCGCGTGTGGCGCGTGCTCCGGCTTCCATGGCCTCGTGTGCTCGGGAACGACCAGCAAGCAGCTCGACCGCGAGCCCGACGCGCACGTCGTCGGCTATGGCGGGATGCTGCTCGAGGCGGTCGTCGCGGTCATCTCGCTCGTCTGCGTGATGATGCTCACCGTCGACGCCGCCGAGATCCGCCTCGATCCGAATCAGATCTACGCGCTCGGTATCGGCCGGTTCGTGGAGCGCTTCGGCGTCGACCGCACGCTCGCCGTCTCTTTCGCGCTCCTCGCCTTCACGACGTTCGTCTACGACACGCTCGACGTGTCGACACGCCTCGGCCGCTACGTGCTCCAGGAGCTCCTCGGCTGGCGCTCGCGCGCGGGCGCCTTCGCCGCGACGGCGATCACGGTCCTCGCCCCGGCGCTGTTCGTGTCGGCGAGCCTGACCGACGCCCAGGGCCGGCCGATCGCCGCCTGGCGCGTCTTCTGGCCCATCTTCGGCTCGTCGAATCAGCTGCTCGCGGGCCTGACTCTCCTCGGCATCACGATCTGGCTCCGCCGCACCGGACGCACGCGCGCCGCCTGGCTCACGGGCGTCCCGATGGTCTTCATGATGGTGACGACGCTGTGGTCGCTCGTCCTGCTCCTCGAGAAGGCGTGGACGCGCTTCTCCGGAGGCTACGGGGTCGACGGGCCCGCGATCGTCGCGCTGGTGCTCTTCGTGCTGGCGCTGGCGCTAGTGGCCGAGGCCGCCCGCGCACTGAGACCGCGCGCGGCTTAGATCCAAAGGGGACTCCGTCCCCCTTCTCCACGCAGCAAAGCCGCGCGGATCCTCTTCCCCCGGCTCGCTACGCTCAGCCGCGCGCCGGAGCGCGCGGAAACTAATGTACCTCGCCGCCGCCGGCGACGGTCAGGGTGATGCCCGTGACGTTGTCTGCGCGGCAGAGGTACACGGCCGCGTCGGCGATCTCCTCGGCGGTCTGCGGCCGGCGGAGATAGGTGAAGCGCGCGATGAACTCCTCGAACACGCGCTCCTCCGGCACCCCGAACATCTGTGAGAGGACCGGGTTCAGCACCTTGGTCCACATCGCCGTCTTGATGTAGCCGGGACAGAGCGCGTTGACGGCGATGTTCATCGGCCCGAGCTCCTCGGCCAGCGCCTGCGTCAGCGAGATCACCGCCGCCTTCGAGGCGCAGTAGGCCGCGAGCCCGGCTCGCCCGGTCTTCCCGGCCACCGAGGCGACGTTGACGATGCGGCCCTCGCCGCGCTTCGCGAGGAGCGGAATGGCCGCGCGCGCGCAGAGGAAGACGCCCTTCACGTTGACGTCGAAGATGCGGTCCCACTGCGCCTCGTCCATGGCCGCGACCGGCGCGGCGGCGATCACGCCGGCGTTGGAGATCAGCAGGTCGAGGCCGCCGAGGCGCCGCTCCACCTCGGTCATCATGCGCTGCACCTCGCCGGCCGAGGTGACGTCGGCGCCGATCGCGACGCTCCGGCGGCCGAGTGCCTCGACGCCGCGCGCGGTCTCGCTGAGCTCGTCGCCCGACGCGAGGTCGTAGGGAATGGCGCCGTCCGCCGGCCGGGCGACGTCGGAGACGGCCACGTCCACTCCAGCGCGCGCGAGCGACAGCGCCATCGCCCGGCCGAGACCCCGGCCGGCACCCGTGACGAGCGCGACCTTGCCGGCGAGCTCCATGCGCGCCCCCAATAGCCGCCCTAGCGGACGGCGTCGAGACCGGTGACGTCGCGACCCACGATCAGCGTGTGCATGTCGTGCGTGCCCTCGTAAGTGTTCACCGTCTCGAGGTTCATCATGTGCCGGATGACGGGGTACTCGTTCACGATGCCGTTCGCGCCGAGCATGTCGCGCGCGAGGCGCGCGATCTCGAGCGCCACGCCGACGTTGTTCCGCTTGGCGAGGGAGATCTGCGGCGGGCGCGCCGCGCCCGCGTCCTTCAGCCGCCCGAGCCGCCAGGCGAGGAGCTGGCCCTTGGTGATCTCCGTCACCATGTAGACGAGCTTCTGCTGCACGAGCTGGAAGCCGGCCAGCGGCCTGTCGAACTGCTTCCGGTCCTGCGTATACGAGAGCGCCGTCAGGTAGCAGCTCCGGGCCGCGCCGAGCGCCCCCCAGACGATCCCGTAGCGCGCCTGGTTGAGGCACGAGAACGGGCCGCCCAGTCCCTCGGCCTCCGGCAGGATGGCGTCGGCCGGCACGCGCACGTCCTCGAGCACGAGCTCCGACGTGATCGACGCGCGCAGGGAGAACTTGCCCTTGATGTCCGGCGCCGAGAAGCCGGGCGTCCCCTTCTCGACGAGGAAGCCGCGGATCGTCTCGCCGTCCTTCGCCCACACGACCGCGACATCGGAGATCGATCCGTTGGTGATCCAGCGCTTCACGCCCGAGAGGACCCAGCCCTTGCCGTCGCGCCGCGCGCGCGTCTCCATGCCGCCCGGGTCGGAGCCGTGGTCCGGCTCCGTGAGGCCGAAGCAGCCGATCGCGCGCCCGGCCGCCATCTCCGGCAGCCAGCGGCGCTTCTGCTCCTCGCTGCCGAAGCGCCAGATCGCGTACATGGCGAGCGAGCCCTGCACCGAGCCCATCGAGCGCAGGCCCGAGTCGCCCGCCTCGAGCTCCTGCATGATGAGCCCGTAGGCCACACTCGAGAGGCCTGCGCAGCCGTAGCCCTTGAGATGCGCGCCGAAGATGCCGAGCTCGGCCATGCGCGGGATCAGCGTCTTCGGGAACTCCTCGCGCGCGTGGCAGCCCTCGAGGAGCGGCAGCGCCTCGCGCTCGACGAAGCTCCGCACCGACGTGCGGATCATCCGCTCCTCGTCGGTGAGCAGGTCCTCGACGCCGTAGTAGTCGAGATCGCCGCCGGTCATGGGCGTCCCTCCCGGCCGGTCGTTGCAACGCCCCGGAGCGGGCCATATAAGCAGACGTGAAGTATCGCAGCGTTACGCATTAGCTATGCACCTCGAGACCCTCAAGGTCTTCTGTGACGTGGTGGAGACGCGAAGCTTCTCGACCGCGGCCTCCCAGAACTTCGTCACCCAGTCCGCCGTGAGCCAGCAGATCCGCACGCTCGAGGAGCGCTACGGACGCCGGCTCCTCGAGCGCACGCGCGGCAACGTCCAGCTCACGCCCGCGGGCGAGGTTCTTTACCAAGTGAGCAAGGAGATCGTCCAGCGCTTCCAGGAGCTGGAGGCCCGTCTCCAGGCGATGGCGAACGTCGTCGCCGGAACGGTCCGGGTCGCCACCGTGCATTCCGTCGGTCTCTACGAGCTGTCGGCCCAGATCAAGCGGTACCTGAAGGCGCATCCGCAGGTGAACCTGCGCCTGGAGTACAGCCGCGCGAACCGCATCTACGAGGACGCGCTCAAGGGCACCATCGACCTCGGCGTCGTCGCCTACCCGACGCGCCGCCCCCAGCTGACGGTCATTCCCTTCCGCCAGGATCGCCTCGTGCTGGTCTGCCAGCCGGGCCATCCGCTGGCGAAGCATCAGCAGGTCTCGATCAAGCGGCTCCAGGGCGAGGCGATGGTCGGCTACGAGCGCGACATCCCGACGCGCAAGGAGACGGATCGCCTGCTGCGCCGCCACGGCGTCGAGGTCCGCTACGTCATGGAGCTCGACAACATCGAGACGATCAAGCGCGTGGTGGAGATCGGGACGGGGGTGGCCATTCTCCCCGAGCCCGCCGTCCGTCCCGAGGTGAAGGCGCGGCAGCTCGCCGCGGTCCAGCTCTCGGACGAGGTCTTCCTCCGCCCGCTCGGCATCATCCATCGCCAGGGGAAGCAGTTCTCGCCGGCGGCCGAGCGCTTCATCGAGTCGCTGCGCGCGGAATGAGAGCGACGCTCATTTTCGCGGTGCTACTCGTGGCGACTGCGTGCCGCGGCCCCGGGCCCGCCGCCCCCGCGGCGTCGTGCACGCGCGTGCGGGCGGAGCGCACCGTCGAGGGCACCGTCCTCTGCGAGGACGCGTGGACGTGCGGCCGGCCGCCGGGCGGTAAGTTCGATCGCGTCGGCCTGCACCGCCTCGCCGCGTGCGACGCGCCCGCCGATGCGCCGGTGCTGCTCTACCTTCCGGGCATGCACATGAACGGCGAGCTGCCGATCGCCGATCCGCAGAACGACCTCCGGCTGTTCCTCGCCGTCCGCGGCGTGCGCACCTGGGGCCTCGACTACCGCTCGCACGCCGTGCCGCCGACCGCGACGGCGCAGGACCTCGAGATCCTGGCGGGCTGGACGAGCGACGTCTTCCGGGAGGACGCCGCCTGGGCGGCGGGCTTCGTGCGCGCCGCCGAGGGCCGGCTCGATCACGTCGCGGGCTTCAGCCACGGCGCCGTGATGGCGTACGAGCTGGCGTCGCGGCGCGTGGCGCCGAAGCTCGGCCTCGTCATCCTCGACGGCGCGCTGCCCGAGGCACGCGAGACGCAGCCCGGCGGCCCGGCGATCGACGTCGCGGGCGGCCGCCTCTCGTACGATGTGCGCCGCCGGCTGATGGAGGCCGTCATCGCCGACCCGGACGGCCCGTCGCCGCTGTCGGGCTTCGCGTCGGCGGGCGAGGCCCTGAAGACCGTCCTCTACTCCGCATCGAGCTTCGGCGGACGGGGCGGGCTCGCCAACACCCGCGACGAGGTCTCCGATCCCACAGTGCTCGCCACGCTGCTCCGCGGCTACGATCGCTGGTGGCCGCGGGCAGCCGTCGGCGGCCGCGCCCCGTCTCCGCCGGCGGAGCCCGTTCCCGTGCTCGCGTTCGCGAGCGGGCGGCTCGGCCCCGCGTGGGCCGAGCGCGTGCGCCGATCCGCCACCGCGTTCGGCAAGGAGCGCGCCACGATCGTCGAGCTGCCGGGCTACGGCCATCTCGACGTGCTCGTCGCGCGCGAAGCCGCACGTGAGGTCTTCGCGCCCGTGCGCGACTGGATCATGCCCGCTGACGGCGCTCCACCTTCGTCGACTGCCCGTTGACTCCCTCGCGGGGGCCCGGGGATACTCTTCTTCGATGCGCATCGCGATCCTCGGAGCCACCGGGCTCGTTGGGCGGGAGACCATGGCGCTCGTCGCTCGGGCCTGGCCAGGCGCGACGCTCGCGCTCTACGCGAGCCGCGATCAGACGCTCGATCTCGGCGGCACGCAACATCCGGTGCAGGCGGCCGCACGGCTGGAAGACCGCGACGCGCCGCGGGGCGACCTCGCGTTCGTCGCGCTGGATGACGACCACAGCAAGCGCTACGTGCCGCGTCTGCTCGAGCTCGGGTATCGTGTCGTCGACAAGAGCAACACGTACCGCCAGGACCCCAAGGTGCCGCTCGTGGCAGCCGGGGTGAACTCGGAGCAGGTCGACGAGTCCGTGCGGTTGGTCGCGAATCCCAACTGCACGACGATCCCGCTGACTCTCGCGCTGCAGCCACTGCGCAAGGCCTACGGGCTCGACGGAGTGTGCGTCAGCACCTACCAGGCCGTGAGCGGCGCCGGTATCGCCGCGCTCGACAGATTTCTCGAGACGAGCCACCACGCGTACGAGCGGCCCGATCGCCTGGGCCTCGCATTCGTCCCCGCGGAGTACGCGGGGAATACCGTGCCGCACAGCGGCGGCACCGACGAGAGCGGATTCTCGTCGGAAGAGCGAAAGCTCATGTACGAGTCGCGGAAGATTCTCGGGATGCCCGACCTCGGGATCAGCGTCCAGTGCTGCCGCGTGGCCGTCGCGGTCGGCCACTACGAGAATGCATGGATCACGATCGAGCGCGCCGCCGATCTCGACGGGATTGGTTCCCTCCTCGCCGACGGCGTGAAGGCGCCGTTCGTACGGTACCTTCCTGGCGCGTCGGGCGATGGCCTCAGCGCAGTGGCGACGGTACACGAGCGCGATCGTGCGCTCGTCGGACGCCTACGGCGTGACACTCGCGACGCGAGCGGCCGCACGCTCTGCCTGACGATCGCGGCCGACAACCTCCGGCTCGGCGCCGCGACCAACGCGGTCCGCATTGGAAGCCGCTGGTTCGCCAGCAAGGATCCGCAGCTCCAGGCCTGATCGGTTCACGCGCTGTACGCGCACACACTTCGGACCGGACACGCGCGGCAACGCGGGCGGCGCGCGATGCACACGGTCGCCCCGAGATCCATCAGCCCCTGATTGACGTCCTCGGGACGCCCCGGCGCGACCAGCGTCGCCGCGATCGCCCACGTGCGCCGCGCGCGCGAGCGGCCGGCGCGGAGTCCGAAGACGCGCGCGAGCACGCGCGCCGCGTTCGTGTCGACCGCCGGCACGCGAGCGCCGAACGCGAGGCTGGCGACCGCCCCGGCGGTGTAGCGGCCGATTCCTGGCAGCTGCCTGAGCGCCTCGGGCGCGCGGGGAAGGACGCCGTCGTGCTCCGTCACGACGCGGCGCGCGGTGGCGTGGAGGTTGCGCGCGCGGGCGTAGTAGCCGAGGCCCGCCCAGCTCTCGCGCACTGCGTCGTCGGCCGCCGCGGCGAGGTCCTCCAGCGTCGGGTAGCGCGCCAGGAAGCGGGGATAGTAGTCGACCACGCGCGCCACCTGCGTCTGCTGCAGCATGATCTCCGACACGAGCACCGCATAGGGGCTCTGCGCGCCGCGCCAGGGCAGGGTCCGTGCGTGCCGCGTGTACCAGGCGAGCAGGCGGCGGCGGAAGGCGCGCCCGCGGTCGGCCGGTCGCATTTTGTGCTTCGCCGTGCGACGGGAAGCGGCTAGAATGCTCATGGATGTTCCGTTGGTTGCGCAAGAAGATCTTCGCGGCCGCGGCACGCATGCTCACCAAGCCGCGCGGCCGCTACAGTCATCTCCTGCGCAACGATCTCGAGGGGCTGCGGAAGAGCCTCCGTCCGGGGGACGTGATCCTCATCGACGGCGACCAGCGCGTGAGCGAGGTCATCAAGTATCTGACCCAGAGCACCTGGTCGCATGCGGTTCTCTACGTCGGCGACGCGCTCCTGCGCCAGCGCCCCACCGATCGGGACGAGCTCCTGGCGGCGCACGGCCGCGACGCCCATCACCTGATCGTCGAGGCCCTGATGGACGGGGTCATCGCCTCGCCGCTCTCCAAGTACGCGGGCTTCAACCTGCGCGTCTGCCGCCCGAAGGGCCTCCGGCGCGAGGACGCGGAGCGCGTGATGCGCGAGGTGATCGGCCAGCTCGGCCTCCAGTACGACATCAAGAACCTCCTCGACCTGGCGCGCTACTTCTTCCCGGTGAGCCTGATCCCGCGGCGCTTCCGGCGGACGGCCCTCCAGCTCGGGAGCGGGCTCACGACGCAGGTCATCTGCACCAGCATGATCGGCCGCGCGTTCCAGAACGTCGGCTTCCCGATCATGCCGGTGCTCACGCCGGTGGCGGCACGTCCGCCCGAGCCGCGACGGCGTCTCCGCGATCGACTGCTGCGCAAGGCGCCGCCGCCGCCGTATCCGGGAATCTTCCGGCACGAGCCCTACAGCCTGATCACGCCGCGCGATTTCGACCTCTCGCCCTACTTCGAGGTCGTGAAGCTCGAGCTCCTGGAGGAGCCGAACTTCGACTACCGCCGCATGCAGTGGGCCGATCGCGAGGCACGGGCGACCGTCCTCGGCACACGCTCGCGCCGCTGAGCCGCGCCGCCGCGCGAGACGCGGGCCCTCTCCGGGACTCGCGACGATGAATCGGCTCGCAGGGGCCGCGCTCCTGGCGCTCGTCGCCGGCGCGACGTTTCTCACGGGTCTGGGCGCGTACCCGCTGCTCGACCCCGACGAGGCGCGACACGCCGAGGTGGCGCGCGAGATGGCGGCCGGGCACGGCGTCCGCGCCCTCCTCCTCCCGACGCTCGAGCTGCAGCCGTACCGCGAGAAGCCCGCCGGGTTCTACTGGCTCGCGACGCTCGCATACGCGGCCCTGGGCGTCACCGAGGCGGCGGCCCGGCTCCCGAGCGCGCTCGCCGCGCTCGCGACCGTGCTCGCCGTCTACTGGTGGGCGGCGCCGCGCTACGGCGTCCCGGGCGCGCTCGCCGCCGCGCTGGTGCTGGCGACGAGCGCCGGCTGGTACGGCCTCGCGCGCTTCGTGAACGTCGACATGACGCTCACGGCCTGTATCGCGCTCGGCGTGCTCTCGGGGCTCGCGTGGCTGGAGCATCCCGAGGGCCGGCGGGCGCCGCTCGCGCCCTGGATCGCCGCCGGGCTCGGCACGATCATCAAGGGACCCATTGCGCTCGTTCTGGTGCTGGGACCGCTCGCCCTCGCCTGGGCGATCGGCCGTCCGCGCCCCCGCGTGCGCGATCTCCGCCTCGCGTCCGGGCTCGCGACGAGTCTCGCGATCGCCGCCCTGCTCTACGTGCCGGTCGCGATCCTCGACGAGAGCTACGTGCGCCACTTCGCGGGCACGAACGTCGCCCGCCTCGGGGCCGGCGCACCGCACGCGTCCCCCGCCTGGTACTATTTCGCGTGGCTCCCGGCGCTGCTGCTCCCGTGGACGCTCTTCGCGCCGGCCGCGGCCGCCGGCGCCGCCCGCGATCCGCGGTCGCGCGTGCTCCTGGCGTGGGCGCTCTTCGTGCCCGTCGTACTCACGCTGGCGCACGGGAAGCTCGCCACGTATGCGCTCTCGGCACTCGTGCCGCTCGCGCTGCTGATCGGCCCGCCGCTCGCAGGCGCGGCAATCGGGGCCGCGGACCTCGCCGGCGAACGGGCGCTCCGGATCGCGGGCTGGCTCGCGAGCGGCGTCCTGGCCGCGGGCGGCGTCGGGATCGTCGTTGCCGCGCAGTATTTTCCGATCGGCACAGCGGCCGCCACGCTCGTGACGGCCATGATGCTCGTGGCGGCCGCGGCGCTCGCATGGACGACGCTCCGCCGCCGCGCCGGCCTGGTGCCGGCGGTGGCGCTCGCCGCGGTGCTGGTGCTCTATCCCGCGCTCGTGCACGTCGTGGCGCCCGCGGTCGCGCGCGTGCAGAGCGACCGCGACGCGGCGGCGCTCATCACCGCCGCGGGCTCGGCCCCGGTGCTCGCGTTCTCGGCCCTGGCTCCGTCGCTCGTGTTCTATCTCCGCGCGCCCGTGGTCTGGACGGAGGATGCGCGCCTCGTCCGCGACCTCTTCGCGCGCGACGAGCCCGTGTTCCTGGTGACGGGACGCCGGCACTTCGCGCGCATCGAGGAGCTGCTCGGCCAGCGCGCGCACGTCTGGCATGCGACGCGGCGCCGGCGGCTGTACGCGAACCGACCCGCGCCCGCCGATGGCGGCCCGCCCTAGGATCTGACTTACGGAGTCGGCGTGAGCACGAGGCAAGAGGGCGCGCTGCTCGTCGTCGCCTGCGCCCTCCTGTACCTGACCGGCAGCGGCGAGGTTCCCTTCTACACGCGCGGCGAGCCGCGTGAGGGGCTCGTCGTGCGCGAGATGCTGCAGACGGGCGACTGGCTCGTGCCGGCGCGGCCGGGCGGGGACGTGGCACGGAAGCCACCGCTCTACTACTGGACTGCCGCCGCCGCGACCGCGCTGCTCCCCGGTCCGCCGGAGCGCGCGATGCGGCTCCCATCCGCGCTGCTCGGCACGGCTGGCGTGCTCGCCACGTGGGCGGCGGCCCGGCGCGCGCTCCCGCCCGGCGTCGCGCTGGCCGCGGGACTGATGCTGGCTACGAGCTTCGAGTGGACACGCGCCGCGACCAGCGCCCGCGTCGACATGGCGCTCGCGGCGCCGCTGGCACTCCTTCTCGCGACCTGGTGCGTGGCGCTGGCTCGGCCCGACGTCCGCCGCGGCGTCGTCGTGACCGTCGCGATCGCGGGGGCGGCGCTCGGCACGCTCGCCAAGGGACCCGTCGCCCTCGTGCTGCCGGCGCTCGCGGTGGGCGCGCTGCTCGCGCTGCCCCGCCATCGCGCGACGATGCGCGCGCTCCGTCCCGTGACGACGCTCGCCGTCGCAGCGGCGCTCGCCGCCCTCTGGTACGCCGCCGCCTTCGCGCGCGAGGGCTGGGC
>Ga0111539_10004528_pt1 | contig 18177 bp, 9 predicted proteins | sample RhiMethybrSRZTD1_FD_79667 | JGI IMG/M metagenome (GOLD analysis project Ga0111539, IMG submission 79667) | Populus rhizosphere microbial communities from Tennessee, USA - Rhizosphere MetaG P. TD hybrid SRZTD1 (version 2) (version 2) | ecosystem: Host-associated > Plants > Roots > Rhizosphere >... | reverse complement strand
GGCGCTGGAGTATCAGGGGCGGGTGGCGCAGAGCGTGGCGGCGGTGAAGGCGGCGGGGACCAAGTCGGCGGAAGGCAAGAAGACGCTCGATGCGGTGATCGAGCTGACCGATGACTTCAAGCGCGCGACGCTGAAACTCGAGAAGGCGCTCGGCCACGAGGGGACAGGCGCCGCGGACAAGCACGCCAAGTATTACCGCGATGTGGTGATTCCGGCGATGACCGCGCTGCGTGAGACCGGCGATGAGCTCGAGGGCCTCATGCCGCACGAACTCTGGCCGCTCGCCACCTATCGGGAGATGCTCTTTATCAAGTAGAACAGTTCTCGGTTCTCGGTTCTCGGTTCCCGTTCTCAGTTCCCGGCTCTCGGCTATCGGCTTCCTCTGAGAGCCGATAGTTGAGAGCCGACAACTGAAAGCTGAAATAAGATACCCACGCATTGGCCAAGCGCAGAAGACCTTCCGACCAATCCCTGTTCGATCGGATCGACGCTCCCGAAGACACACGCAGCGCCAGCCCTCCGGCTGGAAGCGGCGGCGCGGGCAGCACGACCAACGTCGCGCTCCACGAGGCGGCCCAGGCCCGGTACCTGAACTACGCCCTCTCCGTCATCACCGCACGAGCGCTTCCCGACGTGCGCGACGGCCTCAAGCCTGTCCAGCGCCGGATCCTCTACACGATGTGGCAGCAGAACCTGACCGCCGACGTCAAGCACCGGAAGTGCGCCAAGGTGGTCGGCGACGTGATGGGCAGCTTCCACCCGCACGGCGATGCGGCGTTGTACGAAACGCTCGTCCGGATGGCTCAATCGTTCTCCCTCCGTTACCCGCTCGTGGACGGGTCGGGCAACTTCGGCTCGCTCGACGGCGATAGTGCGGCCGCAATGCGCTACACCGAGTGCCGCCTGGCCCGCATCAGCGAGGAAATACTCGGCGAGATTGATCAGGCGACGGTGCACTTCCGACCAAACTACGACGGCACGAAGACCGAGCCGGTGGTCTTGCCAGCGCGGCTGCCCAATCTGCTCGTCAACGGCGCCACCGGGATTGCGGTCGGTATGGCGACGAACATCCCGCCGCACAACCTGGGTGAGGTCTGCACCGCCCTCATCAAGCTGCTCGACAACGAGGACATCAGCGTCGCGCAGCTGTGCAAGCACGTCAAAGGGCCGGACTTTCCCACCGGCGGCCACATTCTCAATTCTCACGATGAGCTCAAGGAGATTTACAGAACCGGATCGGGAACCGTCCGGCTGCGCGGAACCTGGGACATCGGGCCCGAAACGCGTTCAACCAAGACGATCTACATCGAGAGCATTCCGTACACGGTGAACAAGGCGCAGCTGGTCGAACGCATCGCCGACGTCGTGATTAGCCGGAAGCTCCCGCCGCTGCTCGACGTGAAGGATCTCTCGACCGAGGATGTGCGCATCGCGATCGAACTGAAGAAGGACGCCGACGAGAAGATGATCATGGCCTACCTCTTCAAGCACACGCCGCTGCAGATCAACTTCGCGGTCAACCTGACCTGCCTGATTCCGACCGAGCAGCCGGAGGTCGGCCGCCCGGAGCGGCTCGATCTCAAGCAGATCCTCTGGCACTTCCTGCACTTCCGGCTCGAGATCGTCACGCGGCGGCTCGAGCACGAACTCGAGACCCTGAAGAAACGGGTTCACATCCTCGACGGCTTCGAGAAAGTGTTCGACGCCCTCGACGAGATCATCCGCATCATCCGGAAGTCTGACGGCAAGTCCGACGCCGCCGACAAGATCATGAAGCGCTTCGAGCTCGATGCCGATCAGACCGATGCCATCCTCGAGCTCAAGATCTACCGCCTGGCGAGGCTGGAAATCCTGATCATTCGCAACGAGCTCGAGGAAAAGCGGAAGCGGGCCCGGCAGATTGGCGGCCTGCTGAAAGACGAGGAGAGCCGCTGGAAGCTCGTTCAGACGGAGATTGAGGAGATTCAGCGCAAGTACGGCGACAAGCGCCGCACGATGATCGCGAGCGACTCCGGAGAGCCGGAATACTCCGCGGACGACTTCATTGTCGAAGAGGACAACGTCGTGATTGTCTCGCGCGACGGCTGGGTGAAGCGTCAAAAGGAGGTGAAAGACCTCTCCACCTCACGACTCCGCGAGGGAGACGCCGTTCTGGCGGCATTCGCCGGCAGCACGCGGGCGACCTGCGTGTTTTTCAGCAGCTTTGGAGTCGCCTACACCTGTCGTGTGATCGACGTGCCGGCATCGACCGGTTACGGAGAGCCGATCCAGCGGCTGTTCAAACTGAAAGACGGTGAGAAGGTCGTGGCGGCGTTGAGCCTGGATCCCCGCGTGGTCGGGAACATCACGCCGAAGAAGGAAGGGGAGGCCGCTCCGGTCCACGCTGTGGCGGTCACGAGCGACGGCTACGCGCTACGGTTTGGGCTCGAAGCGTTGGTGGAACCCAGCACCCGTGCCGGCCGGCGGTTCGCCAGACCGGCCGCTGGCGCAGATGTAACCGGCGTGGCGAGGATCACCGGGGACGAAACGCTGATCACGGCAACCGCGGAAGCACGGGGTCTCCTCTGCCTCGCCGACGAGGTGAACTACCTGTCGGGCCCCGGCAGGGGCGTGATTCTGATCAAACTGTCGACAAAAACCGACCGAGTGCTCGGCTTCATCGCCTCTGGAGGCGACCGGGATCTCCTGACAGTCGAAACCAGCCGGGGCGCCGAACAGACGATCAGCACTGGGAAATACGAACGGACCGGACGCGGCGGCAAGGGCCGCGAGCTGCTCCAACGCGGTCAGTTCACGCGCATCGTCTGGCCGATTCCCGAGGCCCCGACCCTGCCGGGTGCGGTAGAATGATGGGCAGTCGCCGCTACTCCCGATCTGAAGGTCGGCCTTCGATTGACTCAGGACGACCCTGAGAACTGCCGAAGGGTCGGGATCACGGCGCATCCGTGCACGCAGAGACCGCGTACACGTAGGCCCGGCTTCGAGCTCGGGCAACAAGCAACCAAGCCAACCTCAGCCTGAAAGGCCAATCGGTTTTGCCTCAACAAGAACGCGTCAACATTGCAGTCTTCATTGATTTCGACAACATCGAAATCGGCGTCAAAAATACTCTCGGCGAGCACTTCGACATCGGTGTGATTCTCGAGGCGCTCAAGGAACGCGGCGAAGTGGTCACCAAGATCGCCTACGCCGACTGGACCCGCGCCGGAGAATACAGCCGAGCACTCACGCAGCACGCCATCCGCCTCGTCCAGCGGAACCTGACACCCGGCGGCGACAAGAACGGCGCCGACATCAACCTCGCGCTCGACGCGCTCGAGATGGCGTTCACCCATCCCCACATCAACGCGTACGTCATCGTCGGCGGTGACAGCGATTTCCTGTCGCTCGTCGAGAAGCTGAAGCAGTACGACAAGAAAGTCTTCGTCGTGGGCGGTCGATCCTTCACGAGCATCATCCTGCAGCGCAACTGTCACGAATTCATCGCCTACGAGAACCTGATCCGAAAACCGGCGGCACGAGGCGGCCGGCCCGCTGCGCCGGCGGCCTCGGCGCCCATCGCCCAGGCGTTTCCCCTCGTACGCCGCGCCTTGAAGATCCTGGGCGAACGCGAAGTGACGCCGCAAACCGGGCTGCTGAAGAGCACTCTGCTGCAGCTGGATTCGACCTTTTCCGAGCGCAACTACGGCGCCTCCTCCTTCCTCGATTTCGCCGAGAAGCTGGCGCAGTCTGGCTTGGTGCAGCTGAAGCACGCCGGCCGAAGCGTCATGGTCGAACTGAATGGGAGCTTCGAGGACACTGACGCCCCGCCAGCGGACCTGAAGGTCCGCACCGAGGAAGCCCGGACGGCCGATGCTCGTCCGATCGGCGAGAGTTCGTCGACGGTTCCGTCGGGCCCGCGGCCGGTTCCGTCGATCAACGGAGGCGACCAGCGTCCGCCGGTCGAGGTTATCGGCGACACAGCAGAGGGCGTTCGCGTGGTTGGCGGCATTCTTCGCGCTGCGACGACCGCCCGCTGGCCAATGTATCTTCGCAACGTCAAGCAGCTGCTGCGCGCGGCCAACTTTGACGAGCGGAGCTACGGCTTTGGCGGACTGATGGACTTGCTGCGCGCCTGCCAGCGAGATGGACTGATGCAGGTAGAACGCGACCGTCGGCGAGGTCTGCGTGTCTTTCAGGGCGCGGCGCTCGGTCCCGTCGGGGTCTCACGATCGCATGCCCCGCATGCGGATTCGCAGCCCTCAGAAGCAGGACCTGCGGCAGCACCCTTTTCGCCATCGAGAGATTCGCTTGAAGACATCGACAACGTCGGGAACGTCATGGACGCGAGCGAGATCATCGACGTCGCCGACATCGGCGACATTCAACCCACGGCAGTCGTGGACACTACGGCGGAGCTGCTGGGACGGGCGCAAGCGAGACGGCCTCGTGCGCGCTCCGCGGCGGCGGCTGCGACACCTCGGCGAGTGACGAAAAAAGCACCAGCCCGCCGGCCAAGCCGTTCGCGCAAGCCGACTGGATCGACGGAGGACTGACGCCGAAGCGACTCGGCGTTACCTGGCTGCTGGCGCCGGCGTCCGGCTCGTCTCGAGCGCCAGCATCCACCGCTTGACGACGTCAACCTGCGGCCCGCCGGCCAGCGTGTAGGCATCGGCCCAGGTCTGCGCCATCTTCAGGTCCTGCTCGCGCGAGTTCACAACTGCCCCGGCGGTGAGCACTTGATACATCCATTCGACACCGAGATACAGCGCATCGGTGTCGTCCTGTCGTTGCGTCAGGAACCGTTCCAGCAGTGCGACGGCGTCGCGCACCATTCCCAACTTGGCCAGGACGATGGCGAGGGGCTTCTCGAAACGGGTTTCGGCGGGCCATTTACGGTTCGCCTCTTCGAGAATCGCCCGCGCCTCGCTGACATTGCGGAGGCGCATGAACGCATCTGCGAGCCACTCGTAGAGTTGCGGAAACTCCGAGCCCTCGATGAGCGCAATCTGCCAGATGCTGATGGCCTCCGGATCGCGACCGGCTGCGGCGTAGGTCGCACCGAGGTAGGCCAGCGCCGCGGTGTTGTCCGTACCAGCCAAGGCGGCGTCGAGCACACTCCTGAAAGCCTGCTCGGCCTTCGCCGTGTCACGGGCGGCGAGTGAGGCGACGCCCTCATCGAATGCGCTCCGGGCGCCGGGCGCGACCGTCTCGCGGAAACGCGCCGTCGCATCGCCGCGTGACACATCCTCCGGGCGGAACCCGCGTGCGAACAGTTCGTCCCGAACCGATAACGACACGGCACGAGGGGCCACGGCCAATGGTGCGCCGGTGGTGGTTGTCGAAGAACCGGACGCGGACGTTGCGGGTGTCGGGGCTACGCGGAAGGCGCGCGCGACTTTCTTGATGACGCTTGTTCCTGGTGGGCCTGGGGATGACAACGTCGCTCGCAAGTAATACTCGCCCGGTGTCAGCTCACGGACGGGCATCGCGTACGAAAACACAGTGCGATCGTCACCCCCCGAGCGGCCTGGCACTACCGCGCTGAAGAGTGCCGGGGCATCAATGCCGCGGGCGATTTCATATCGCATCAACAGCCGGTCGGCTGCCGCACCGTACGCCTCGATGTATCCCTGGACATTTCCAAACCGGACCTCGTACCCAACCGTCGGCGCCAGCAGCTGCCTGGCGTCGAGTGGTCCGCCAATCATCAGCTCGCTCAACGAGAAGGAACCGGCGGCGATGAAGCCTGCGTGGATCGGATGCTCGATCGAACCCACGCGGTCCCCTTCCGTGACCGCGAACTTCAGTTTGTACTCGCCGGGCTCGAGGCTCACGCTCCCCGAGAAGACCAAGGGCGATGGCGACCCGCTGACTGCCGGAGGCAGACGGCCTGTCGCCGTCTGATTGACGACGACCGAGCCCTTGCTGTCGGTGACAACGTAGCCGATCGCCGCCGACTTCGCCGAGGTGTAGTCCATGCCGACGTCCGCATGAATCACGACTTGAATCCTGGAGTCTTTCGGATCCCGCATCGAGAACGTCGCGACACGCACCGGCAATCCCGTCGTCGTCAAAGGCGAGTACAGCGCCTCGGCAACCTCTTCGAGCGGACTGAGCGATCCGGTCTTTGCGGCAGCTGCGTGCGCCAGTTCACGACGCGCCCGGACGATCGTGCCGCGTCGGGAGACCTGGACGCTAATCGGGTGAGCTTTGCCGTCGGTGTCGGAGGGCGTGGATTCAACTCCGACGAGGTAGTAGCCCGAGAGCTCCCGTTCAATGCGCTCGACGGCCGGCAGACCGGTTCCGATCGCGTCAAACACCTGCCCTCTTGCGACCGACGCCAGAAGCTCAACCCCGTCGAGACGCAGTTGCCTGTCCTCGACAGCGGTTGCGGGCCGCCGACTGTTGGACGCGTCCATCGCCTGGTTATCGACGCGCAAGACGTAGAGACTCGTCTGGGCTGCGGCCGCCATCGAGCCGATCTCTACGATCGCCGAATGTTCGTCACCCAGAACAAAACCCGACGACACGATGACGACGGTCTTCGGTGCGTTCACAGCTTTGAGCGAGTCGAGAAGCGCCCGCAGCGCCAGAAGCGCCTGCTGGGCCTCTGATCTCACGGACGTACTGATCACGAACGAGTTGGTGCTGATCTGCTCGCGGCATGTCGGCAATTGATCGGGCGGTATTCCCCTGCCTACGCACTCCCGTTGAAACACGCGGTCTAGAATCGACGTGTTGCCATTGGCAATATCAGCCGCTTCCCCCAGTCCAATCTCGTAGTCGGACATCTCCGTGAGAAGACGCATGGTCCCGCTCATCAGCTCGATGGCACGCTTCACAGCCGCACGGTCGGATGTAAACGACGTGGATCCGCCACCGCCCAGGGCAACCGCCGCCACGCGGTCGGACGGCTCGAGGCGATCGATGAAGCCGTTCACGGCGGAACGGAGGCTGATCGCGCCGTCCGCCCGAATGTTCGGCTGATCGATCGCAATCACGATAAGGCGGCCACGCGTGGAGTCCTCGTTGGTCGAGTAACCATCCGGCGGCGGGGGCGAGGGCGGGACGCCGGCGGGCCGCTTGAGGGACACCCACTGAGCGTCGGTAACCCGGCGGTCATTGCCATCGATGCGGACTCTGAATTCGCTCGGCTTGAGATCGGATATTGGACGGCCGTTGTCATCGACGACGGTCACGTCCATCGTGGTGACTTCAACGCCCGTACGGAACGTCGGCTGCTGGGCGTTGCCCGCCACCCCGGCGACGAACACGAGGGCAAGCGCCACTCGCAGTGGGTTCAACACGATGGATCCGTCGTCGACCAGCTTAGCGCGGCCCGCCCGGTGGGGGCGCGAGTGCAGCCAGTCGCGACGCAAAGCGGGTATCGTTCGGCCATTTCCCCGTCGCCTCCTTCAGGATCCTCAGCGCCTGATCGACGTTTTTGATCCGGATGAATGCATCGGCAAGCCATTCATAAATCTGGGGATACTCGCCCCCGTCGATCAGGGCAGTCTGCCAGACGCTGGTCGCTTCGAGATCGTGTCCCGATGCCGCGTACGTCGCCGCAAGATAGGTCAATGGCGCGGTACCGTTCGCGTCCGTGGACGTAGCGCGCTGCGCGCTCTTGAAGCTCTGTTCCGCCTTGACGAAATCGCCTGCACTCAGAGACGCGACGCCGGTATCGAAGGCCGGCCGGGCGGCCGGCGACACGATCTCCAGAAATCGCTGCAGGGTCTCTCCCTGAACGACGTCTTCGCGGCGGAATGGGCGCGTCGGTATCGTGGCGGCCGACGCCACAGCCGCGGAAGCCGGAGTCGCACGGGCTGCATTCGCGGCAGCCGCGCCCGGAGGAGTCGGCAGGACCCTGAACGCACGCGCTACCTTCTTCAGCGGTGTACCCGACGAGCCACCCGTCGAAAGCGTGGCGCGCAACATGTACTGACCGGGTGGCAGCTCACGCACGGGGACGACATACGAGAAGATGGTTCGGCCATCCGCCGTCGCCCGTCCAGGCACGACCGCGCTCAGCAGTGCTGGCGCCTCGGCGGTCGGAGCGACCTCGTACCGCATCAGCAGGCTGTCGGCGCTCCCGTACGCTTCCATGTAGCCCTGCACTCCGCCGAAGTTGACGTCGTACCCGATCGTCGGCTGCGACAGCTCCTTGGTGTCGGTAGGCCCGCCGATCATCAGCTCACTCAGCTTCAACGCACCGGCGTCGATGAGCCCGGCATGGATGGGATGCTCCACTGAACCCGCGCGAGCGCCTTCTGCGGCAGCCACCTTGAGCATGTACTCGCCGGGAGCCAGCGTCACGCTAATCGTGTACGGCAGCGGGCCCGCGAGACCGCCGGCCGGAGCCAGTCGTCCGTCACCAACCCGATGGGCGACAATCTCCCCTTTGCTGTCGCTGATCACGTAACCCAGGGTGACGTCAGTGACCGAGGTGTATGCGCTCCCGATATCCGCATGGATCAGAACCTTGATCTTCGTAGGATCCTGATCGCGCATCGAGAAGGTCGCCAGATGGAGGGACAAACCAGGAGTAATCAGCGGTGAACTCAACGCCGTCGAGACCACCTCGAGCGGGTTCCTGCTCGGACGGCTCGCCGTGATGTTCGACAGCTCACGGCGGGCTCGAACGACCGCTCCCCTGCGTCCAACTTCAACGTTAATCGAGTGCGATTTGCCGTCAGTATCTGCTGGCATCGATTCGACGCCCACCAGGTAGTAGCCCGAGATCTCCCGCTCGAGGCGCTGCAACGCGGCGCTGCCCGTTGCCACCACTTCCATGACGCCGCCTTTCGAAATCGAGGCGAGCAAGTCGAGGCCCGCGAAGCGAAGCTGCCGATCAGAGAACGGCGCCGGTCGCTTGCTCGAGGCATCAAAGATGCGATCGTCCAGTCGCAATCCATAGATGGTGGTGCGCGACGCCGCCGCCAGTGACCCGAGAGACAGAACACCGGCAGACTGCTGTCCCATCGCAAACCCCTCGGACACCAGCACGAGTGTCTTCGGTGCGTCAATCTTCTTCAGGCTATCGAGAAGTCCGTGCATGGAAATCAGCGTCCGATCGGTCCCCTGCTTGAGCGCCGCCCCGATGATTTGCGCGTCGGAAGCGATCTGGCCCGCGCAGGCAGGATTCGTCTGCGAGGTTCTCTGGCACTCTCGGACCACCACCGACTGGAGAGTGGTGGGGCTTCCCTCGATGATCTCAATGGCTTCTGATGCGCTCAGGTTGGAGTAGCCCATCTCCGACAGCGGCCGCATGTCGCCATTCATGAGGACGAGCGCCTCCTTGACTCTCGCGCGGTCGGTCGTAAACGGCGTCGAGATGCCGCCCCCGAGACCGATCGCGGCGACCCGATCGGATGGATCGAGTCGATCGATGAAGGCATTCACGGCCGGCCGGAAACTCGCAGCTCCATTGACCCGAATGTTGGGCGAATCGATCGCGATGATGATCAGTCGCCCCGGGAGGGCACCCTCATTTGAGGAGTAGCCCTCAGGCGGCGGAGGCGGCAACGGCGACGTGACCGGCCGCGTGAGAGGCACCCACTCGGCCCGCACAACCTTCCGTGGCTTCCCATCGATGCGGACCGTGAAGTCGCCGGGTTGCAGGTCAACTCGGGGCTGGCCGTCAGCATCGACGATGGTGACGTCGAGCGTGGTCAACTCGACCGAGGATCGGAATGTCGGTCCCTGGGAGCCAGGTGCTTGTGACGTCTGCCTCGCCTCGGGCCGCTGCGCGGTGGCGAGGGCGGCGATGAGCAGAGGCCCTGCCAACCGCAACACGTTCCTTCGAGCGGTTCGCGTCACTTCTTCTCCAGCGCCGCGCGGTAGTTCTTCCTGGCGCGCACGCGTCCTCCGCCATCCACTTCGACCTTGAGCTCACGCAACGTGCCGTCTCTCGCGTTGTTGGTTGACTGATAGCCGAGCAGATATTGGTGCGACAATTCCGCGAGCAGCTCCTCGAAGGCCCCGTGTAGCTTCTCGATGCTGTCGGTGAGCAAGGCTCGCCCGCCAGTTGGATCCGCCAGCCGCTGCATGACTTTCTTGAGCGGCTCTGCCGAAAGCCCTCGACCTTGGCCAATCATGTACAGGGTCACGTCGCTGGCCAGCAAGCGCTCCTCGGTCTCCGAGAGGGTGAGCGTGCTGCCCTGATCCTCGCCGTCGCTGAACACGACGATCGCCTTGCGGCCGGTTTGCAGTCCCAGCGTGTCGATGCCCTTCACGATCGCATCATAGAGGGTCGTGGCTCCCCACGGCGACAGGCGATCGACGGCACTCAGGCGCTCGTCCAGGCTCGTCGTCCGACGTGCCACGGTAATGACGGAATCGTTGAAACCGAGCACGGTCACAGCGTGCGTCAAGGGCACCGCCCTCAGAAAGTCCTTCACCGCCACTTTGACGTGGGGCATCGCCTCGGCCATGCTCCCGCTGACGTCGATGGCGACGATGAGCTCGAGCGGCACATCCTCGGAAACGAAGCTGCTGATGGTCTGCGGACGACCATCCTCCCAGATCCGAAAGGCCGACCGGGCCAGGCCCGAGACGAACTTGCCATCATCGGTGACGGTGACGGTGACCTGGATCGCCTCGACATCCGACCTGTCGGTATACGCGAGCCCCTTGGTTCGAATCGTCTGAAAAAACCGGCGGCCGTCTTTCAACGTGACGGTCACTCGAACCGGCCGCTCGATGACCTCTCGCCCTGCATCCCAGTTGCAGGAGTACGGGGCGACTTTCGTGTTGCACACCTCGCGGCCACTTACCCAGAAACTGACGGAAGCGACATTGGCAGAGGGCGTAACTTCGGCAGCGAGCAGCGTCGTCCCCATCAACAGGTCATCAGCGTGCGGCGACGTGATGACCACACGCACGTCCCCGGCCGATGCCGAAGGCCCTGGTGTCTGAGCGCCGACGAATGCGGCAGTCACGCATGTCATGACCAGCACGGTGGTCGAGAGCATCCGCCGCGTCATGCCTGCTGCTCCTGCTGATTGCTTCGCTCCAGCAGGAGAGGACCGTCGGCGGTCGCGGCCGCGGTATAGTCTTCAATCCGCTCTCGCGAAATCGCCGACGCCCCCTGCACCAGTGTGAGCCAATCGTTGCCATCGTTGGGCCGAACGCGATCGACGTACTCCTGCATCGCCGCGCCGAGGATCAGCCTGGCCAGCGGGGCCGGAAGCCGAAGAGTCGACAACATGGCTGCCACATGGAGGTTCAGATCCGCCACTGCTGTACTCAGAGCGCCCAGCTGCGGTCGACCGCTGACGAGGCGCCATTCGTTCGGTGCGCCGAACCGGGTGCACAGGCAGCCCGAGAGAGGCGTACCGGCCATGCCCCAACCATCAAGCCGTTCGACCTCGCCCCCACCCAGCACGAGCAGTTCGGTCAGCGAAAAGAGTGCGGGCAGGCGACGGGGCTCGTGCGCGACGTCCCATTGCGCCGCTCGCCGTCGCCATCCATCCAGTTTGATTTCGCTCGCGATCACGTCGAGTGAGCCTGGCGCGCCAGAGCCCGCCGCAACCGCCTCGATCCGCGCCCGTCCGCGAGACAGCGCCGCTGCGATGGCATCGCGGTCCGCGTCGCGCATGGAATACGGATTCAGTAACGCAACCGACCTGGTGAACGTCTCCCGATCGTTCGACAGAAGAACGGGCGTGGGGCCAGCCTCTTCTAGTGCGGCTCGCCGCAGTACCAAGCGCGCAAACGCCACGTCCAGCGCCATCAGCGATCCACTCACTCGTCTCGGCTGGCCTGGTATGACCAGCTGTCGCGGGATCGCCCAGGCCTCGCGCTTTTTGACAGCCTGATCCCTCAGCGCCAGACCGAAATCGTGCCGGCGCGGCAAATCTCCTCCGAGTAACGGGTTATCCGTCGCGTCGCCCAGGCTGATGGCGTAGGCAATCGACGTCAAGGCTTCGCCGAGAATCACTCCGGAAAGATCGCTCAAGGGCTCAGCAAGCCGTTTGGCTTTCTTCGCATCGCTCGGCTTGGTGATCTTCGAGAGATCTTTCACCGCGCGATCGACAATTCCTGCGGCATCTGGCAAATCCGCGACACCCTCGGGACGGACGGCCCTGGCAACCGTCGATGACGGAGGAAATGCCGGCAGCAACGCGCGCAACGTCCCGACCGCTCGTTGAATGCCGGGAAGATCGATGGCGTCGGAGTCGAGTGAGCGCGTGACCTGTTCGAGATTCAGCGCCGTCTCGAGTGAGTACCCGCGCTGCTGCTGACGCACGGCGAGAAGCCGCCGCTCTTCAGCCGCCTGCAGATCGAGGCGATACTGCTCGCCCTCCCAGCTCACGCGCTCGGTCCTCTGCGTGCCGCTGGCGGTCGCGCCCGCCAGGGCGGCCAGCACGGTCCCTTCGGGGTCGCTGCGCGGCACCATTACGGGCAGCAACTCGCCGCGGAGCCACTGGACAATGCGCGCGCCGTAACGGCCATCCTGCAGCGGAATGGTTGAGAGGCTGGTGACGAGAGCACCTGCGCGCACGGGCTCGACGCTGCCGGCCGCCGACATGCGAGCCAGCAGCGCGATCGCTCCTTGGAACTGGTTCATCGCCACGAACGCGGAGCCGCCCTCAAGGCCTGAAAGCCGTTCTGCGGCTCGGGCCGCGGTGGCATAGACCGCGGGGTCCGCAATGGACATTCGCTCAAGCGTGAGCATCAGGGCTGTATAGGACGGGAGCGCGCGGACGGCGGTCAGCACATCACCAAACGTAGCGGGCCGCGCCGCGGCGAACGCACGGAATCCGAAGGCGAGCTGCTGCAGACGCTGCGCCCGCTGCGGTGGGTCACCGGTCAGAATGGCGTTAGCGAGCCACGCCGCGTCGACGGCGACGTCCGTGTTCAGTTTGTCGAGAGCTCGACGTGCGCTCTCGCTTGGCAAATCAAGGCCATCGAACACTCGCAACCAGAGCCCGAGCGCCGCGGGTCCACGCGGCGTACCGTCGCGTTCGACCGCGACGTTCAGCAGCATCCAGCCGACATCGTGGAGCGGCCGGTTGAAGGGGGCTGTGCGCACTTCCCACTCTGCGAGCGAAGAGTGGACTGTCGATACGAAGGACTTGAACCGCTCGATCCGGTCCCGGTCGTTCTGAATCCGCAGCCCCAGTGCGAACGCAGCGCGGGGCGCGTCGAGCTCGGCAATCAAATCGTACAAATACGCGAGATGGCCTCTATCCCGAGAGAACAGCGCGCGAATGAACGCGTCGGGCTCGTTGACCTTCTCGTCGACGACGGCTTCCCACAACGGCACCGCAACCGCGCCACCAGGGGTGACCACACGCCCGGCGCGGACGTGCAGGTTGCTGGCAAAGGTCGCGAAGACGGGCGCGACGTCGCCAGACAAGCGGGTCAGCTCGGCGTGGTGCTCAGCCAGATAGGCGAGTGTCTCGTCGTCGAGCGCGGCCAGACCATGACCCAGCATTGCCGTGTTGGACTCGGCAAGAATCGCCGCGAACAGATCGCGCTCCGGGACGGTGCGCCGGAATACCACCTCGCTCCACAAGGCAGCCGTCAAAGGGACGGGAACCATTTCGGCCGGAACACTCAAGCCAACGGTCTCCCCGGCATTCAATCGATCCGCCAGATGCTCAAGGTCGATGCCGAGCGCGCCAAGCATTTGGACCCGGCTGGCCGCCGCCCGATCGTTGGCTGGTTCTACTGAGTACGTCCCCCGGCTCTCTTTCAACCGCAGGTTGACGAGCTCCAGAAAGTCGGTCAGCCGATCACGATCCTTGTCCTGCGATGCGAGCGCCAGCGTCGGTGAAGCGTTCGGCAAGGCCTCGAGCGCGGCGCGAAAGCGGGACACCGCGTCCAGGTGCTCAGCCAGGCGACGCGACAGCGACGAGGCATCGTCTCGGCGTGCTTCCGAGACACCATAGGCGAGCCGCGCAATTTCGGCCAGAAACCGAGACGGTTCAGGAGGTGTTTCCAGGCCGATGGCGCGCGACAGTGCGGCCGTCCCGCCTGGGACGGGAATGTCTTCGGAGATCTGGCCGGCAGCCACCGGCTGGACCCCGACCGCCGCGACGAATGCCATTCCGACAAGAGCCCGGAGCATGCTTGGTCTTTAAACGCGGTACGCCGGTTTCCGTAACAGGGACGGCAATTATACCTGCGGCATCTGCCTGCCCGTCACTGTCAAAAGACCGAAGCTGTACAATCCTTCGCATCATGGCGTCGGCAACTTACACAGCAAAAGACATCACGGTTCTCGAGGGCCTGGAACCGGTCCGGAAGCGTCCCGGCATGTACATCGGCGGTGTCGGCTCAGCCGGCCTGCACCACCTCGTTTGGGAGATCCTCGACAACGCCATCGATGAGGCCATGAACGGCTTCGCGTCAACCGTGGGAGTCACGCTCCACGCGGATGGATCGTCGATCACCATCGAGGACGACGGCCGCGGTATCCCGATCGACAAGCACCCGACAACCAAGAAAAGCGCCGTCGAAGTAATCTTCACGGTGCTCCATGCTGGCGGGAAATTCGAGCATGGCACCTACAAGACCGCGGGCGGGCTTCACGGCGTCGGCGCCAGCGTTGTCAATGCGCTGTCGAAAGAGCTCGTCGCCACCATCAAGCGGGACGGCGCCCTGTGGGAAATGCGCTTCAAGCAGGGCAAGCCGGTCGGTCCGCTGAAGAAACTCGGGTCGGCGCGCGGCACCGGAACCACCGTCTACTTTCACCCGGACGCGGCCATCTTCCCCAAGATCGAATTCGATCCGGAGATCATCAAGGCGCGGCTCGAGGTGGCCAGCTACCTGCACAAAGGCCTGAAGGTCGTCTTCCACGACGAATCGACGCGCGCGAAGACAGTCTTCGAACACAGCGAAGGGATCGTCGACTACCTGAAGACGATCGTCACTGAACGCGGCGCCCGGCCCGTTCATGAGAGTGCTTTTGTCCTCAGTAAAGACGATGGGCTGCGGCTGGACCTCGTGCTCCAGTGGACTGAGGCCACCGATGAACACCTGCGGTCTTACGTCAACGGCATTCCAACCGGCTCTGGTGGTACCCACGAAAACGGTCTGCGCGCAGGCATCGGCAAGGCGGTGCGAAACTTCATCGACACCCATAATCTGACGCCCAAGGGCGTCACGCTCACCGCTGAAGACATCCGTGAAGGGATGACAGGCGTCCTGAGCCTCTTTGTCGCGGAGCCGCAGTTTCAGGGGCAAACAAAGGACCGTCTGAACAACCCGGAAATGCTATCGGCGGTCGATGGCATCGTGCGGCCCTCACTCGAGCATTGGCTCAATCACAACATCAGCGTGGCCGAAGCCATTCTGGCGCGAATCATTCTCGCCGCCCGCGCGCGAGAAGCCAGTCGCGCCGCTCAGGCCGAGGTGTCGCGCAAGAGCGCCACGTCGTATCGCTTGAATCTGCCCGGCAAGTTGAGCGACTGCACCAATTCGACGAGCGAAGGCAGTGAGATTTTCATCGTCGAGGGTGATTCAGCCGGCGGGTCGGCCAAGCAGGGACGCGATCGCGCGCGCCAGGCCATTCTGCCCCTCCGTGGCAAAGTGCTCAACACAGAGAGCGCGTCGCTGGCGAAGGTCATGGAAAACAAGGAGCTTGCCGATCTCGTCACGGCGCTGGGCTGCGGGCTTGGAAACAACTTCGAGTTGGCGAGGCTTCGCTACGGCAAAGTCATCATCCTGGCCGACGCGGACTCCGACGGCAACCATATCGCCACCTTGCTGCTGACTTTCATCTACCGCCACCTTCCACAACTCATCGGCAGCGGCCACGTTTTTCTCGCGCAACCACCGCTCTACCGCATCGACATCGGCAAGGAGACCTTTTGGGCGCTGGACGATGCGCAGAAGGAGGCGATCCTCCGTCAGCACGCCAAGAACGGGAGCCGCTCGACTCCCGACGTCACCCGGTTCAAGGGGCTCGGCGAAATGATGCCGAAGGTGTTGTGGGAGACGACGCTGAATCCACGCACCCGCCGACTGCTCCGCGTCGAGATTGCCGATCAGCTGATCACCGATCGCGTGATGAACGAGCTCATGGGGAAAGATGCCTCGGCTCGCTTCCGTTTCATCATGGAGCGGGCCGAGGAAGCCGAAGAGCTCGACGTCTAAGCCTGCGTGTTCCGTTCGCCCCGCGTTCTTACGGCCGGGTGCCGCGCGCCGGCGTTTCCGGCGCTGGTGTCCCGCCGCGCGCCGCTGGCGCTGGAACCATGTCGGGTGTGATCGGCCCGACGCTCGTTCGCTTCGAGACGGTGTTGAAGAACAGGAACACCTTCTCCATGTTCTCGGCGCCGCGACGAATCCAGAACTCATGGTCTTTCCCGGGAAACTCCAGATAGAGGTGCTGAGCCCCGACCGCCTGGAGTGCCATGGCGGATCGTCGTGAAGTGACCGGCGCGACAATCGAATCCTTGTCACCGTGCATGATCAGCATGGGAATCCGTTTGTAGCGTTCCGCGGCGGCCGCGTCGGCGATGCCTCCGGCTCCTGAGATCGGCGCCAGCCCTGCCCATAGGTCGTTGTACTTAGCGCCGAGATAATAAGTGCCAGCGCCGCCCATTGAGTGACCCATGAGATAGATGCGGTCGCTGTCGATCGGGAACTTCTCGCGAATCAACTTCACCGCCGCTATCGCGTCGATTTCAGCCAGCTCCGTATTGGAATACCGCACGTCTCCGCCGGGCTTCACAGCTGCCGTCGGCACAGGCATGCCGGCACGACTCCCCCACCAGCTCGAGACATTGAATCCCATCGGTGCGAGGACGATGAAGCCATAGCGTTCGGCAAAGTCGGTCGTCCCGTCGAACAGGATCTGCTGCAGGGGAGTGATGCTCAGACCGTGCAGATCGACGACCAGCGGCATCGGTTTGTTGGGAGCGTAGGTTGACGGCACGAACAGCGTGTAGGGCATGTCCGCGTTCGCTTCAGCGAGGTGGTACGTGCATTCCAGAATCCGCTGCTGCGACGAGGTGAGCTTGGGCTGGGCCGAACGCGGAATTCCGTTGAAGCCGCGTGAAATGTCCGGTGCGGGCGTTCCCACAAGAGCCGTGCCGTCGTGATTGATGTTCGCGGTCCCAGCGCTCGCGTCAGCGTTCGCCTGGGTCACCGGCTTGCAGGTCTGGCCAGGAGCCAGTTGCGCGGGGTCGGGCCCGCGCTGGGCGAACAGCGACGTTGCCGTCAGACTCAGCGCACACAGCAGCAGCGATGTCTTCCACATTCGGATCACGTTGCTCTCTCCTTCGTGTCAGCTTGTTGATTCCCGGGACGCAACCACTCCGCAGGTTAGCTGCAGAGTGTGCGCAAGCCTTCCACCAATCGGCCGATACCCTCGGTCACGGTGTCGCGCTGGAGCGCGCCATACGCAACCCGGAAGTAGCAGCCTTCATTCATTCCGAAGGCCGTGCCGGGAATGACCGCCACCTTGTGCTCACGAATCAGGCGTTCGGCCAGCCCGAGCGGATGCCTGTCTGTGTTGACCTTGATCAGGCAGTAAAAGGCCCCGTCAGCCGCGGGCACGGTGGCGAGCGAACCCAGGGAGGAAAGTTGTGACACGACGATCGCGCGAATCGCCGCGAGTTCCTGCACGTAGGGCTCGCAGTAAGCGCGGCCAACGTCCATGGCTGCGGCGGCGCCTTCCTGCGACGCGATCGTCGGGCAGATCAGAATCGTGTCCTGACTTTTGATCATCGCGGAGGCGAGCTGCTCGGGGTAAGCCATATAGCCGATGCGCCAACCCGCAAAGCCATAGGCCTTCGACAACGAGTACATCGAGATCGTGTGACCCGCCGCGGCTTCGAACGATCCTGGCGAGACGTGTCGCGCTGTCCCATACGTGAAGTACTCGTAGGGCTCGTCGGCGAGATGATAGAGACCTCGCTCACGGCAGAGCGAGTTGACCGCCCGCAGCGACGCCTCGGTGAGGACGGCGCCGCTCGGATTGTTGGGAGAGATTGTCACGATGGCGCGGGTCCGACTGGTCACCGCACTGCGAATGGCATCGAGTTGAAGCTGATAGCGATCGTCGGTCGCGACGCGCACGGCGCGGCATCCCGCCATTTCGATGGCCATCTCATGGTTGAAGTAGAACGGCACCGGGACGATCACCTCGTCGCCGGGATCGGTCACCGCGAGCACGGCGTGCATGAACGCCATGTTCGCGCCCGCCGTGACCATGACCCGACTCCCGCGAGCGACATCGAT
>Ga0111539_10004527_pt1 | contig 18179 bp, 16 predicted proteins | sample RhiMethybrSRZTD1_FD_79667 | JGI IMG/M metagenome (GOLD analysis project Ga0111539, IMG submission 79667) | Populus rhizosphere microbial communities from Tennessee, USA - Rhizosphere MetaG P. TD hybrid SRZTD1 (version 2) (version 2) | ecosystem: Host-associated > Plants > Roots > Rhizosphere >... | reverse complement strand
CGGGCCCGTGCTCGCCGAGTCGCTGCGAAGCTGGCTCGACGAGCCGCGCAACCAGGAGCTGCTCGGACGGCTTCGCGACGCCGGGCTGCGTATGGAAGTGCCCGAATCAGAGCCGGCTGCGGTCGCCGGTCCCCAGCCGCTCGCCGGCAAGACCTACGTGATCACGGGCACCTTGTCGTCGATGTCGCGCGAGCAAGCCACGACTGCGCTCGAACGCCTCGGCGCGAAGGTCGCCGGGTCGGTCAGCAAGAAGACCACGGCCGTGATTGTGGGGGAGGAGGCCGGCAGCAAAGCCGACAAGGCGAAAGCCCTTGGGATCCCCACGCTCACCGAAGCCGAGTTCGTGACTCTTCTCGAGTCCTGACTCCCAAAGCCGGAGCCTAAAGCCCAGAGCCTAAAGCCCTCTATAATAGGTCCGAATGGCTCGGCGATTCTTCGTCGTGACCGTGTGTCTGGTCGCGACGGTCTCCTTCCTGGTCGGTCTGATCGTGGCCGGTTCGACGATGCCGGCGCCGGCGCAGTCGGCGCCGCCGGCGCGCAGCACCGTGTTGCGCGCCACCGCGACCGCCGCGACGGGCCCGATGACCAACTCGTTTGCCGACATCGCCGAGCGGCTCAACCCGGCCGTCGTGAACATCGACGCCACCACGCGCGACGGGTCGAGGGTGCGGCGTCGCCTCGACATGCTGCTGCCGGATAGTCCCGACGGCTTCGGCCGTCCGCCGGAGCGCGAGCGAGAAGGTCCCCGACGCGGCGCTGGCACCGGGTTCATCATCGACGAAGCCGGATTCATCCTCACCAACCATCACGTCATCGAGACCGCGGATCGCATCAACGTCCGGCTCGCCGACGGCAGAACACTGCGCGCCGAGCGCGTCGGGTCCGATCCCGACACCGATATTGCCTTGATCAAGGTCACGTCGCCGAAGCCGCTGCCGCATGCGCCGCTCGGCGACTCGGATTCGCTGCGCGTCGGCGAGTGGGTGCTGGCGATTGGCAATCCGCTGGCGTACGAGCACACCGTGACCGTCGGCGTCGTGAGCTTCATCGGACGAAAGCTCTTCGACTCTTCGCTCGACCGCTACATTCAGACCGACGCCGCCATCAACTTCGGGAACAGCGGTGGTCCGCTGATCAACGCGCGCGGCGAGGTTATCGGCATCAACGCCGCGATCAGCTCGCGGGCCTCGAACATCGGGTTCGCTGTGCCGATCAACCAGGCGAGCGCCATCCTGCCGCAGCTGCGCGACAAGGGTCGTGTGTCGCGCGGGTACATCGGCGTCGCGCTGCGCGACGTCGATGTGGACTTGCAGAAATCGCTGGGCCTGAAGTCGGCAGCCGGCGCGCTGGTGCAGGACGTGACGACCGGGTCGCCGGGCGCGCGGGCGGGTTTGCGGCCCTACGACGTGATCGTGGCGGTGGACGGGAAGCCTGTCGTCCGCAACGACGAGCTGATCCAGAACGTGTCGTCGCGGCAGCCCGGCGCCTTGACGACGCTGCAGGTGATGCGCGACGGCCGATCGCTCAATGTGCCCGTGAAGCTCGCCGAGCGTCCGTTGCGTGAGCGTCAGATTCCACGCGATGAGACGCAGCCCTCCAACAACCTCGGACCGGCGCTGGGGCTCTCGGTGCGCGAGATCGATCCGGAGTTTGCACAGCGCTTCAATCTTCCCAAAGGCCTCGAGGGCGTCATCGTGTCGCGCGTGGACCCGATGAGCCCGGCGTTCGACGCCGACATCGAACGCGGACACGTGCTGCTCGAGATCAACCGGCAGCCCGTGCGATCGATCGAGGATTACCGCCGCCTGACCGCGCACGCCCGGCCCGGCGAAGTGCTCGCACTGTATCTCTTCAAGCCGGAGATCACGCGCCGCGAGCTGCACACCGTCAAAATTGAGTAAACCGCGCATCCTCGTCATCGACGACGAAGCCGCGATTCGCGACTCGCTGAAGATGATCCTCGAGTACGAGGATTATCAGTTCGTCGGCGCGGTGAGCGGCCAGGACGGTCTGGCCACCGTGCAGCGCGAGCGGCCCGACGCCGTTCTCCTCGACATCAAGATGCCAGGCATGGACGGCATGGAAGTCCTGCGCAAGCTTCATGCGCTCGACGAAACCCTGCCGGTGATCATGATCTCGGGGCACGGCGCCACGGCCACTGCCGTCGAGGCGATCAAGTCCGGCGCCGTGGACTTCTTCGACAAGCCGCTCAGTACCGAGCGGGTGATCGTCACGCTGCGCAACGTCCTCAAACAGTCCGAGCTCGTCGCTGAGAATCGCGACCTCAAGATCGCGATGGAGTCGAAGTACGAGATCGTCGGCCAGAGTCCGGCGCTGCGGACGGTGCTCGAGTCGGTGCAGCGGTCGGCGCCAACCAATGCCACGGTACTGCTGCTCGGGGAGAGCGGCGTCGGCAAAGAGCTCGTCGCCAGGACCATTCACCGCAACAGTCCGCGTGCCGGGCAGCGCTTCGTGCAGGTCAACTGCGCGGCAATCCCCGAGGAGTTGATCGAGTCGGAGCTGTTCGGGCACGAGAAAGGGTCGTTTACCGGCGCCACCGAGAAGCAGGTCGGCAAGTTCGAGCAGGCGGATCGCGGAACGATCTTCCTCGACGAGGTCGGCGACATGAGCCAGAAGACGCAGGCCAAGGTGCTGCGCGTGCTTCAAGAACAGGAAGTCGAGCGTCTGGGCTCGGCACGCACGATCAAAGTTGACGTGCGCGTGATTGCCGCGACCAACAAGAACCTCGAGGAGGCGATCGAGCGCGGCGAGTTCCGCGAGGATCTGTATTTCCGCCTCAACGTGATCCCGATCATTGTGCCGCCCCTGCGCGAGCGGCGTGAGGACATTCCTCGTCTCGTGCAGCACTTCGCCAAGCGGACGGCTGAAGAGCACAACCTCAAGCCGAAGCGGTTCGACAGTTCCGCGATGGACGCGCTCTCGCGCTATCGTTGGCGCGGCAACATCCGAGAGCTGCGCAACGCCGTCGAGCGGCTGATGATCATGACGCCCGGCGACGCCGTGCGCGCCGAGGACCTGCCCGCCGACCTCCGGAGCGGAGAATCGTCTGCTGCGCGGTCGCCCGTGGCGTCACCGGAATCCACTGGTGCAGCGTCTTCGGGTGCAGCGACGGCGCCCAAGGCTGACTCACAGGGAGCCGGTGCCGGCACGCTGCGCGAGTTCAAGGACGCCTCCGAGCGTGCTTATCTCGTCCAGAAGCTGCGCGAGAACAACTGGAACATCTCGAAGACGGCGGAGATCATCGACACGCCGCGCAGCAATCTCTATAAAAAGCTCGAGCAGTACGGCATCAAGCAGGAAGTAGACGGATAGCGGTTCGCCGCCTGTGTCAGCATTGGCTGCGTGGGCAAGACGGTCGCCTATAACGCAACCGTCGTGGAACGCACGAATCTGACCGATGCGCTCGCGACGTTCCTGATACAGCCTGATCAACCTCCACGCAAGCGTCCGTGGTTCACCGCGGGGCAGTACTGCGTGCTCGGACTCAACAACACCGGCAAGCCGGAGCTAGGCTCGGTCCGGCGCGCCATGTCGATCGCCTCAGCGCCGGAGGCGGACGGTCCGCTCGAGTTCTACATTCGATACGTCGCCAAACCCACGTCCAAGAATCCACTGACGCATCTGTTGTGGAGGGTTGAGAGGGGTGGCCGGCTCTATATGCGCACGAGCGCCGCCGGTACTTTCACTCTCACGGGGACCATCGGCGACCACGATTCGCGTGTGCGTGTCATGGTCGCGGCCGGAACAGGTGTGGCGCCGTTCGTCAGCATGATTCGCAGCGAAGTTTGTCGAAACCCTGCTGTCGATCTGTCCAAATGGGTCGTGCTGCACGGTGCGTCGTACCCAACAGAGCTCGGATACCGTCAGGAGCTGCTCGCAGTGTCGGCCTCGAACGGTCTCCAGTACTGGGGCACGGTGAGTCGCGCCGGCGAAGCGCGCGGATGGACCGGCGACGCGGGCCGCGTGGAATCCTTCTTCGAACCGGATCGCCTCGCCGATCTCGAGCGGCGGCTGGGTCTGGCGGCCGGTGGTTTCACACCGAACCACGTCGTCGTCTTCGTCTGTGGGCTGACGGGAACCATTGCCGCCGTGCTCGTCCGGCTGCTCGAGCGCGGGTTCATCCCCCGCGCCGGAACCATCCGGGAGGCGCTGGGTGTCCCGCCTGACCTCAGCGACAGCCTGTTCTACGAGCTCTACGATCCGATGCCAGTGATCGACATCAGTAATTCAGCCGTAGTCGCTCCGTTGCGGGCGCGCATGCAGGCTGCGCTTGCGAAACGTTAGGCAGCTTTCGAACCTGTGAGGCACGGCGCTTGCTCATCTACCAAGTGGAGGCGGCCCATGGCAGGACGCACCTCGATTTCCTTCCAAAGATCGCTTCCGTGCCCGGAAATTTTCTGGGTGTCGCGTGGAATAGTTCACGCGCGAATCGAAGGAGAAGCGTCATGCCGCGACTGACAATCGTAGTAGTCCTGGTCCTGACGGTCTCGACGGCCGTGCACGCGCAGAGCGGCCCACCGCTTCCCAATGAGCCGGTGGCGACGGAAAACTCGACGAAACAGTTCTACCGCGGCCTCAACGTCGCGCTCGTGAAGACGTTCGACGGCGTCGGGCACGCTTATAACTTCACCAAGGGCCTGTTCGGCCGCGGCGGCAAGGATCCCGGCGTCGATACTCTCGCGGGACTGCGCGAGGGGACCCATGTGGCCATTCACTATTCGTTGACCGGCGAGACCGCGTCGATCCCGGAGATCGACGCCCCTGATGGTGATGGAGGACTGAGCATCACCGAAGCCGTGGTGACCAACATCGATCGCGGCAAAAAGGAGATCACGGTCAGGTTTACCAACGGCCACGCCGAGACGCTCCAGATGACCAGCCGGGGTGCTGCCGACGATGCCGGCATCCTCGACGATCCGGGGAAGGCATCGGCCAGGATCGTTGTCTATTACCCCGATGAGTCCGGACGCAAGGTTGGCCATTACTTCACCATGCGACAATAGAGGGGTCGCAGTCGGCCAGACGACCGTCTCCCGAAAGGGAGGAGGAAAGTCCGAACTCCGAAGGGCAGTGCGCCGGGTAACGCCCGGGCAGGGTGACCTGACGGACAGTGGCACAGAAAATATACCGCCCTGAGCGAGCCTGTCTCTCGCAACGCGAGAGGCAGGCGAGTCGAAGGGTAAGGGTGAAAAGGTGCGGTAAGAGCGCACCGCGCCGGCGGTAACGTCGGTTGCAGGCAAAACCCCGCACGGAGCAAGGCCAAATAGGGTGGCGTTATAGGACGGCCCGTCCGAAGCCACCGGGTAGGTCGCTGGAGCCGGCGAGCAATCGCCGGCCTAGAGGAATGGTCGTTGCGCCATAGTCCGCCGTCTCGCTCTGCGCGCCGGCGGACGAAGGCGGTACAGAATTCGGCTTACCGGCCGGCTGCGACACTTTCAGTACAATGCACGCCATGACGGCTCGGGGCCTCCTCGTCCTTACTGGTCTGGTGATCGGCACGGCGATCGGCCTGGCGCAAGCACCAGGAGGCCGGCAGGGCAGAGGCGGTCAGCCCGACGCGCCGCTGCCAGACATTCGCGAATACAAGCCCACGTCAACCCTCGTGGTTCCCCAGCACCAGGTCCCGCGCGCCAAGTTTCCCGTCATCGATTTTCATGGTCATCCACCGCCACTGACTTCTCCCGACGCGATCGAGCGGGTCGTCACCGCGATGGATCCGCTGAACCTGCGCATCATGGTCGTGACCGGGAATCCGGGACGCATTTCGCGCGAGCAGATGCGACAGGACATCGAGGTGCTCAGCACGTCGAAGTACAAGGACCGCTTCGCGGTGTTCGCGAACATCGACTTCCGCAGCGTCGGGCCCGGCTTCGGGAAGATGACGGCGGAGCAGCTCGAAGCCGACGTGAAGGCGGGCGCGCTCGGACTGGGCGAGATCATGAAGGACTTCGGCCTGACCGCTCGTAAAGCGGACGGCACGCGGCTGAAGCTCGACGATCCCGAGCTCGATCCAATCTGGGCGACCGCGGCGCGGCTGAATATCGCCGTGATGATGCACGTCGGGGACCCGGCGCCCTTCTGGAACACCTTCGATTACTCCAATGAGCGGTATCTCGAGATGGCGTTGTTTCCGAATCGGCGCTGTCCCCCCGAGCGCTGCCCGCCGTTCGAAGAGTTGATGGCGGAACGCGATCGCCTGTTCAAGAAGCACCCGAAGACGAAGTTCGTCGCGGCGCACTTCGGCTGGCACGCCAACGATCTGGGTCGCCTCGCGAAGATGTTCGAGGAGATGCCGAACGTGTATGTCGAGACAGGCGCGATCCTCTATGACCTCGGCCGGCAGCCGCGGTTCGCCCACGACTTCTTCGTCAAGTACCAGGACCGCGTGATGTTCGGCAAGGACTCATTCGCACCCGAGGAGTATCCGTACTTCTGGCGGACGTTCGAGACCGCCGACGAGTACTTCGATTACTACCGTGACTACCACGCATTCTGGAAGTTGAATGGACTCGCGCTTCCCGATCCGGTCCTCCGCAAGGTGTATTTCGAGAACGCGCTCAAACTGATTCCCGGGCTGCCGCGCGGGGCGTTTCCGAAGTAGGACCGTCGCTCGACAATGCTCCGATTCCTGGCTGCGTTCGCCGGCTGTACCGCGCTGCTGCTCGTCCGCGCCGATGCGCAGGTGCGCCCGATCTACGACACCGGGGCGGCCGGGCTCGTGCAAATCCTCGAACGGCTGCAAACCACGGGCAGTGTGCTGCACACCGGCGCGCATCCCGACGATGAGGACTCAGCGTTCCTGGCGCGCGCCGCGCGTGGCGACCATGCGCGTGTGGGATATCTGTCGCTGACTCGGGGCGACGGCGGCCAGAACATCATCGGTCCGGAGCTCTTCGACGCCCTCGGTGTCATCCGGACCGAGGAACTCCTGCAGGCCCGCCGGCTGGATGGCGCCGAGCAGTTCTTCGCGCGCGCATTCGATTTTGGTTTTTCGAAATCCCGGGACGAGGCGGCCAAGCGCTGGAATGAGCGCGACGTGCTCGGCGATATGGTGCGCGCCATTCGAACCTTCCGTCCGCTGGTGATCTACTCGCGATGGGGCGGCACGCCCGCCGACGGCCACGGTCACCATCAGCTCGCCGGATATCTGACGCCGATCGCATACAAAGCGGCGGCTGATCCCAACGAATTTCCCGAGCAGCTCCAAGAAGGACTGCGCCCCTGGCAGACGCGAAAGCTCTATAGCCGTCCGCTCGACGAGGCGCCGGCGACGATTCAGGTCCAGACGGGCGCATTCGATCCCGCGCTCGGCCGCACCTACGCCGAGATTGCCTTCGAAGGGCGCAGCCAACACAAGTCGCAGAATCAGGGCACCATCGAAACGCTCGGACCACTGGCCTCCGGCCTCCGCGCGCTGGAGGCCAGCGGCGTGGCGAAACCAGAGCAGTCGATCTTCGATGGGCTGGATGTCAGCGTGCCTGGACTCGCAAAGCTCGCCGGTCTTCCGGATGGGTCGCTGCGGCCCGAGCTGGCGACGATCGACGGAGCCGCTAAGAAAGCGCTTCAGGACTATCACCCGCTCGAACCGTCTCGCATCGTGGCGCCGCTCGTCGATGGCATCAAAGCGGTCCGTGCCGCGAGGCGGGCACTGTCGTCATCGGGTGCGCCAGCCTCGGCCCGCGCCGATGCCGACTTCCTGCTGGCAATCAAGGAACAGGATTTCACCGAGGCTGCAATTCGCGCTGCGGGGGTCGTCGTCGATCCACTCGCCGACGCGGAGACCGTTGTGGCCGGCGGCAGCGTCGGCGTGAACGTGCGCGTCTTCCTCGCACAGCCCTCGCTGACATCCGTTGCCTCGATGACGGTGAAGGCGCCCTCGTCCTGGGGCGTGAAAACGGCAGCGAATCGCGATGATGCGCAGGGCGGTCGGGGCCGGCGCGAAGAGGTGCCAGACAGCTCGGCGCGATTTGAAGTCAGCGTTCCGGCGACCGCCGCGATCACGCAGCCATACTTCCTCGAGCGACCACGGCAGGGGGACAGCTATCAGTGGCCACAGGGGTCGCCCAAGGGCGCTCCGTTCGCACCGTCACTCCTCGTCGGCGAAGTCGGATTGAAGGTCGCCGACGTGGATCTCGTCGTCTCGCGTCCGGTGCAATACCGGTTCGCAGATCCGGTTCGCGGCGAGCTGCGTCGTTTCGTCAGTGTCGTACCAAAGCTGACCATCGGTCTCGATACGGAACTGCTCGTCGTGCCTCTTGGCACCGCGCCGCGCACGCAGCGAATCGTCGCGCGAGTGACGAGCGGATCCCCAGATCCCGTAAGCGGCATCGTGCGGCTACGAATACCGGCCGGCTGGTCTGTGTCGCCGCAAGAGGCACCGTTTGCGTTGAAGGGTGACGGCGAGCAGACCTCTGCGGCCTTCACACTGACCGCGCCTGCGAATCGCCGAGCCGGAAGCGTCGATATCGAGGCGGACGCCCGGGTCGGTAACGCCACGTTCTCGCAAGACGTGCAGGTGATCTCGTACCCGCACATTCAGACCCACAGGCTCTATTGGCCCGCCCACGCACGCGCACAGGTGGTGGACGTGAAGGTCGCGCCGGTAAAGGTCGGCTACATCATGGGTGGTGGGGACGAAGTACCGGACGCGATTCGCCGGATGGGCATCGACGTGACGATGCTCGATGCGGACACACTAGCAACCGGAGACCTCTCGCGGTTCGACACGATTGTGGTTGGCATCCGCGCGTCGGAGACCCGCCCGGACTTCGTCGCCAACAACGGTCGCCTGCTGCAGTACGTCGAGCGCGGCGGCACGCTCATCGTTCAGTATCAGCAAGGCGAATACATCGACCGGAACATGGCGCCCTATCCGGTTTCGCAAAAAGGCAACCCGCGCGTCACCGACGAAACGGCGGCGGTGAAGATCCTGGCGCCCACACATCCCGTGTTCACGTTCCCAAACCGGATCACCGTGGACGACTTCACTGGCTGGGTGCAGGAGCGCGATCTCTACGGGTTCGCGGACTTCGACCGGCGGTACACACCGCTGCTGGAGAGCGCCGATCCCGGTGAGCCGGCCCAGCAAGGTGGCGAGTTGTATGCCGAGATGGGCAAAGGCCGGTATGTCTACACGGCGTACGCATGGTTCCGGCAACTGCCCGCAGGCGTCCCTGGCGCCTACCGCCAGTTTGCGAATCTGATTAGTCTGTCGAAGGCCCCTCGTTAAACCGAAAACGATAGAAATGGCTCACTACCTGGTTACTGGCGGCGCAGGTTTCATCGGATCGCATCTCTGTGAAGAACTGGCCCGTCGCGGCGAGACCGTCCGTGTCGTGGACAGCCTGATCACCGGCAAGCGCGCGAATCTGGCACACATTCCCAACGTGGAGTTCATCGAGGGTGACCTCGCCGACTTCTCGGTGGCGACGCGCGCAGTCCGCGGCGTGGACTACGTGCTGCATCAGGCGGCGATTCCGTCGGTGCCGCGGTCAGTCGAAGATCCGATCACCTCGAACCGCGCCAATATCGACGCGTCGCTGAACCTGCTCGTCGCGGCCCGCGATGCCGGCGTCAAGCGCGTCGTCTATGCGGGTTCGTCATCGGCGTACGGCAACTCGCCGACGATGCCCAAGGTCGAGACGATGCCGACGGCGCCGTTGTCGCCGTACGCACTGCAGAAGCTGGTGGCCGAGCAGTATTGCCAGATGTTCACCAAGTTGTACGGTCTCGAAACCGTGACCATTCGCTACTTCAACGTCTTCGGCCCGCGGCAGGATCCCTCGTCACCCTATTCAGGCGTGATCTCGCTGTTCATCAAGGCGCTCTTCGAAGGCCAACGCCCGAAGATCTACGGCGACGGCGAGCATACGAGAGACTTCACCTACGTGGCGAACGTCGTCGATGGTGTCCTGCGAGCGGCCCAGGCGAAGGAGGCGTCCGGCGAAGTGATCAACGTCGCGACGAACGGACGCGTGTCGTTGAATCAGTTGTTCACGACGCTGCGAGATCTCATCGGGGTCAACGTCGAGCCTATCTACGACAAGCCCAGAGCAGGCGACGTGAAGGACTCACAGGCCGACATCAGCAAAGCTGCCCGGCTGCTTGGCTATAAGCCGATGGTCACCTTCGACCAGGGTCTCAAGAACACCGTCGAGTGGTATCGCTCAACGATGGAAGCCGCCCCCGCATCGCGAAGGGTTTGAAGACATAAAACCTGGAACAATTTACCGCCGGGCTGGCGATGACAATCCTGTCAGCCCTTCAACCTGCTGATCCGCAAGCAGTTGCACAAAAGGGATCAGATGGTCCCTGCCTTGCGTAGCAGATTACCAGAGGAGACAGCAGAGACATGCGAATCATTGCCGTTCTAGCCATCCTTGCGACCGTCGGCGCCGCCGCCTGCGGAGGAGATTCGATGACATCGCCGTCGGGGACCGGCAGGCTGAGCCTCATGATCAAGGACAGCCCTTACAGCGACGCCCGGGCGTTGCTGGTGACGTTCTCTGAGGTGACCGCGCATCGCGACGGAGAAGGTGGCTTTACCAAGCTTCCGTTCGGAGAGGTCACCGCCGTCTCGCGAACCTGCGATCTGAAGAAGCTCGTGGATCGGCAGGATATGCTCGGCGTGGGCTCGATCCCGGAAGGTCACTACACGATGGTGCGCCTGGTCGTGTCGAGCGCGACGCTGTATTTCGACAATCCGTCAGACGGTCCCGCCTGCGCGACGACGATCCCGGTACCAGCGGGGAGAAGCGCGAATCTCGAGATTCCCTCTGGCGAGGTGAAGCTGAATCGCGGCTTCGACGTGGCCGCGAGCGGTGCGACGACGATGCTGATCGACTTTGATGGCGACAGGTCCGTGGTCGAGACCGGCAACGGGCGCTTTCGGATGACGCCGGTGATTGGCGTCGTCAGCGTGCAATAGCGGTTAGTGGTTGGTGGTAACTGGTTGGTGGGAAAAACGAGCGCCGGGCGCCTCGAAAAACCGCGGGAGGTCACAGGCTCCACGATGAACTGAGGCCGCCCGACGCTCTACACCAGTTATCGGCACGCGCACGCGAGAGTTGAACGCCACACGCGTTACAGCTGACCAGGACTTCACACAAAGTTCGATCGCCGTGCACAGCTCGTCCCGTCCACACACCTCTTCGTCGAGACATGATCAACTGCAGCCGGAGTCGCGGTTCACGTACAGCGTCCCGTACGGCAGCGTGGCGATCGCATCAAGGTTGGGCGGGACCGGAAATGCGGCTCGCATCGCGTCATCGAGCAGCATGTAGTGCGAGCGGGGCGGAACATTCAGCAGTTCCGGTTTTTGCAGAACCGAGAGCCCGATGCCCGCGGGCACCGCGATCAGACTCGGCGGGTACTTGGACGTCAGCAGCGTGTTGCACCAGCGGGAAGCACCCTGCCGGTACACGACCTTGCCCTCGACGGCGTGTTCCATCTCGGACAGCTCTGGTCCAGCAGGGCGGAAACGGTCCCGCCAGACACCTTCAAATTCACCCATGGCCATGCGGATGTTCACCGCATTCGACAACACCAGTCCGGAGACGAGCAGAGGCCCGAGCCGGCCCGGCGCGGTCAGACACAGCATTGCGCCGAAGACGAGGAACGCCGAGAGGACGCGGTGCTCGGCGAAGCTCGCAAACTCGTACAGCAGCAGCATCGCCGCGAGCGCCCAGCCCAGCGCAGTTGCGGTGACCAGAAGATGCGCGGTTGGACCTGGCGTCTGCCCCCGCCGGCGGAGCGCCCACACTGATCCCGCGCTCGCCGCCAGCAGAAACGCCACGTATTGATAGCGCTGGAGCAGCTCGATGGGATGGTACTGATCGGTCCTGGCGACCCGTGCCAGGTTGGACGACACGTTGTTGACGAGCGCCTCCATAGGCAGCGACAGCGAGGCGGCGCGCAGAAAGAAGAAGCCCGTTCCGTACGGAGCCGTCGTGAGGCTGTAGGCGAGCAGGATGATCAGGCCATACAGCAGAGAGCCGCCGACCGTGGCAATTGCGACCCGTCGCCTCGCATGGCGAGTCGTGGCAACGGCCCACACCGGCAGGAAGATGGCCCATGACGGTCTGATGAAGGACAGCACGCCGATCGCGATCCAACCCAGCACCACGGCCTCGCGCCGCGGCGCAGGACTGAGCACGGACGCAAAACACGCCGCCAACACGATTGCGCCGGCGTGGTGAAGACTCTCCTGCATTCCCGTCGGCGCCCAGAACACGATGTGCCAGCAGGTGAGGAGCATGACCCCCGCCAGCAGGAGACGAGGGACATCCAGTCGTGTAAGCCACACCCATAGCGCCATCGCGCCACCAAGGGCGAGCAGGTTCAAGACCGGGACTGAGTAGCGATGCCAGCCAACGGCGGCGCCGAACACGCCATAGAGGACGGCAAAGCCTGGCCCGTGCGGGCCGAATGGAGTGAGTCCGGAGGGATTGGTGCGTTCGTCAACCGTGTAGTACCCGCCTCGAAAGCCGACCTGACTGAAGGTCTTCGCTTGATGCCAGTACGCCACTTCGTCGTCGGTTAACGGCCGGTACTGCGCGATCGACACCCCGAAGAACACGTAGACCAGGACGAGCACCAGCAGCGGCACGCCGGCAACGCACAGGGTCACGGCCGCGCCGCGACCGATCGCTGATCGCACGGGACCGTACGCTACCACGTACCCCGGCTGTTCGAATCCGGCCCTGACGTCGTTTACTGCTTCAGAGGAGACTCCTGTGATGAGACCTCTGTTTCACGCCTGCAGTGTGCTCGTCATTGCCACGACCGCTGTGAGCCTTGCCGCCCAGGAACGGAAGTTTCACGCGCAGCAGGGCACCAGCAACGTCGGCGTCGTCCTGGCGTCGAGCCGTGTCGAGATACAGCCAGAATCCGGGAGCAGCGGCGCCTCGTCCTGGGCATTCGCCGATTTGCGGTGCGCACGGTACATCAAGGAGGCAGAGCCGCTTCCCGGCGGCTGGGGGCCTCTTTCGCTGTTGACCACGGGGGGAAAGTGGCTGAAGAACTTCTTCGCGAAGAACACCATGGACCACTTCATCGACTTCGTGCCGAAAGTCGGTGAGCGTGTTCGTCTGCGCTTTTCTGACGCGGATGTCACGCGAGTCAACGATCAGCTCAAGGCGGGCGGTGTTCCACAGTGCGAAGCCAACGTCTGGCTCGCCAACCATCCGGAGCTGGCCCAATCCCAGGATACCCTGGCGGTGACGTCCCATGGGGAGTGACCGGGCTCTCGCTAAACCGAAAGGCAAGGATCTCTTCGCCGAGAGCCTCGAGACGATCGAGGCCACGATCAGCGGCTCGCGAACTTTTCTCCTTGGCTTCCTTCGCACTGCCGTATATCTCGCGGCAATGCCTCATCATGTCGAACGATTCATCGCCGACTCGACCCGCCCAGGACGCCGGACGAAGCCGCTCACATTCATGGTGGTTGCGGTCGTCGGCGGAAGTGTCGCGCTGCAGACGATTCTCAAGACGCTGATCAGCGAGCTGCGCGATCCAGACAACACACTCCAGGTGACAAAGCTCGCGAAGGAAGTCTTCGAAGCCTATGGCGCGCTGACGTTTGGACAAGTCATTCTCGAGGCCCTGCCAATCACGGTGCTGGCGCTGCTGATGACGAACTGGCTGGTTCCTCTGGCGAGGCTCGAGGAGGGACTCGACGATCGCTTCACCGAGGCTGTGTCGTACTCGATCGGCCTGCAATTCATCCTCATCCTGCTGGCCAGCCTGATTTCGATGCCTCTCATGCTGGTGGGAGACAAGCCGGCAGTGCAGATCGGCGGCGCCATTGCCGGTTGGATCTTCGTCGTCTACACGCTGGCGGTGCCAGGGATCATCATCGGCATGCGGCTTCGGAGTCTCGACACGCTGCCGCAACGCCGCAAGACTCGCATCGTGTTGAGCGGCCTGCTTGTATCGAGTGGCCTCGTGCTGCTCAACGTGGGGTACATCCTCATTCGCAGCACGATTGCCGCGGCCTATGCCAAGGCTTCCGGCCCGACGCCGTCGTAACGCCGGCGCAGCCGGAGTTCACACTTCCTGACGCGCGAAAAGCGCCCTCGCGCGGCACACCTCGTCGAACGACGCTCCCCTCAACACGTTGCGGCGACAGCGATCGTCTGCCGCGCGAGGCATCAGGCTTGCGCTTGCCTGCCGCGTCCCGGCGGGCTTGTAGCGCATACCTCTGGAGGCACCCAGTCTGATGTTCTGCCAGCACCTGCCGGGACGCTTCAGCGCAGGGGAACCATGTGGCAGGTCGCCGCGCAGTCGTTCACGTCACGTTTCCGTACGTTCCCGCGCGGCCGCCGTGCCGCGTCTGCCCGGTGCGGACTGGAGACAACTCATGATGCGCATCTTGATGGTAGTTCTGTTGGTCCTCGGACTCGGCGCAGCGGCACAGGCGGGACAAAGGTCGCGTGCCGCGGCGCCGGCGGCGAAAGCCTCGGCATCAGCACCGGTGAACCTGAACACGGCGACGGTCGCGCAGCTGGAGACGCTGCCTGGCATCGGGAAATCCACCGCCGAACGGATCCTCGAATACCGCGAGAAGAGCGGCGGCTTCAAGAAGATCGAAGACCTCATGAACGTTCGCGGCATCGGCGAGAAAAGCTTTTTGAAGCTGAAGCCGCTCATCACGGTCGCCTCCGCGAAAGGGGGGCAGGCCGAGCAGTAAGCGGCGTGCCCATGGGCCGCGCGCAGCCGATCGCGCGCGGCCCGCGCGGGTTCAGCGTGATCGATCTGGTCTTTGCCTCGACGGCATTGTGCGTCGTGTGCGCGATCGCGATTCCGCAGACCGTGACCCTGATCGAACGCTCGCGAGGCTTGGCGGCCGCCCGTTACCTGGCCATGCGGATGACGCTGGCACGCGCTCAGGCAGTCAGCCGTTCGACGACGATCGCGCTGCGATTTGTGCAAGGCTCATACGGAATCAGCGTCAGTGTCATTCAGGACGGGAACCGAAACGGCGTGCGCGCCCGGGACATCGATCTGCAGATCGATCGGCCGCTTGACGCCGCGGTAGTGCTCTCCGATCTGTTTCCAGGCGTCGAGATCGGTCTGACACCGCAAACGCCTGGCAGCGACCCTGTGCAACTTGGCGGCAGCAACATCTTGTCGTTCACGCCGCACGGAACCGCCACCTCCGGATCGATCTACATCCGCGGCCGAGACGGCACGCAGTGGGTGGTACGTGTGCTCGGTGCCACTGCGCGATCCCGCGTGCTTCGGTTTGTGCCGACGACTGGGGAGTGGGTCTATGCCTCCTGATGGAACCGAACGCCGGCGGGCTCCGCGGCGCGCGCCGCAGCCCGACGAATCGCTCTCACGCGTCAAGCTTCGCACCGGCCGCGAACTGGCTGTCGTCAACATCTCTTCGACCGGGGCGCTGGTCGAAGGGCTGACGCGTCTTCTTCCCGGTACCCGCGCCGAAGTCCACCTGGTCACCCGTAATGGGCGAGTGCTCGTTCGCACGCGCATCGTTCGCTCGCTCGTCTGGCGTCTCGAGCCCGACGTGGTCTGTTACCGCTCGGCTTTGGCGTTCGAGACGGCTGTGGACGCAGAGGCCCCAAGCGAGCGGAAAGAACCGAACGGGCCCGCCCTGAGCGAGCGCAGCGAGTTGAATGACTCGCTGCGCGAGTCGAAGGGGTATGCCCTTCCCACAGAATTTCCTCCGAATCACGAGTCTCCGGGCATTCGCTACCCAAGTGCAGAGCTCGAAGGCCGTGTCTGAGCCCGCCTTCGCGTGGCATCGAGTTTGGTATGGAGCGAGCGGCGTTGTGTCGCGTTGGCGGTGGAGGCGGCGGTGAGCGAAGTGATTGCGTCTGGCTATGTCGTTGACGATCCTGCGGTGGCGACGAGCGCCGCGCATCTGCGCAGTCTTCGCCAGTTGCTCGTTGCGCTCGGCAACGCACTCGCAAACCAGCTCACGGATCATGACCTCGAAGGGGCATTCGAGCAGCATGTCCGTCAGATGCTGGGGCTCAGATCGGTGCGGCTCCGTGAGGTACGCGCGCGGTATCAGGCGCGGCTTGTCACGCCGACGCGTACAAACGACTCGATCGTCCTTGGAGTGCCTGGCTCGGACCCGCGAGTGCAGGCCGTGCTCGAAGCATCCTGCGATTCGGGGCGTCGATTCGATGACCACGATCTCGATGCACTCACGACGGCGGCGCAGCTCGGCGGCCTCGTGCTGGAGATCGCCCGCGGCCGGGCGCCGGCCCGCACCCGTCCGATGGTCAGCGTCGCGCCGCTGATCGGCTCGACGCCAGTGATGCAGGATCTGCGGGCTCGCCTTGAGCGAGTGGCCGCCACCGACTTCACCGTCCTCGTGGAAGGTGAAAGCGGAACCGGCAAGGAGCTCGTGGCCCGGCAGGTGCACGAGTTGAGTCGGCGACGCAATGGACCATTTGTGGCTGTCAACTGTGCGGCGGTTGTCGAAACGCTGCTGGAGGCGGAGCTCTTTGGAATCGAAGAGCGTACGGCGACCGGCGTTCGCGGCCGGCGAGGGAAGTTCGAGCATGCCGATGGCGGCACGCTGTTTCTCGACGAGGTGTCCGACCTCTCACTCTCAGCGCAGGCCAAACTGTTGCGAGTCATTCAGGATCTCGCCGTCGAACGAGTGGGCGGGCAGGGTGTACGCCGCGTGAACACGCGGATCATCGCCGCGACCAACCGGCCGCTGTCAGAGCTGACCGTCCGCGGACTCTTCCGAACTGACTTGTACTACCGTCTGAGCGGCGTCGAGATCCACGTGCCACCACTGCGCAGCCGCCGCGAGGACATCAATGAGCTCGCCCGCTATTTCCTGGACCGGCATCGCCATGCGCGAGAGCTGACGCTGTCGCCGCAGGCGGAGGAAGCGCTCTACCTGCACGGATGGCCGGGCAACGTGCGGGAGCTCGAGCGACTGATTGAGCGCGCGGTCGCATTGGCCGAACGCGATCGCATCGAGCTCGACGACTTGCCAGCAGCCGTTCGAGGTGAATACGAAGAGACGCTCGGCCCAGCGCTGGCCGGCAACGAGTCGTTCCGGCGATGGGGCAGCCGTTATGCGCGGCTGGTCTTCGAACGCTGCGGCCGTAACAAACGGCGCACGTGCCGTGTGCTCGATATCAGCTATCACACCCTGCAAGCGTATCTGCGTTACTCCGACCGGGGCGCGCGAGAGCAGGCGAAGCAGCTGCCAGCATGGGTGCGCTCGGCCAGCGATCCACCAGATGTTGAGGACACCGGGGTCTGACGCGATGGCGCCTTCGATCTATCCGCTTCGTTTCTTTCGTGTCGTGACCACACAGCCGTCGCTGATCGTGTGGACGTTCGGCGTGGTGATGGTCGCGGGTGTCGTCACGATCGTTCGTGAGCCGGCGAGGAGTACCGGCGCGATGGTGCCCGTACTTCTGCTACAACTTTTTGCAGCGTCATCAGGGTTCGAGGTGCCGGCCAGGCGAGGTCACTATGACCTGCTGCTGACGAGTGGCCATCAACGAGTGTGGATGGCGCTGGCGCATTGGGCCACGTCGGTTGCGCCGGGCGCAGTCGTCTGGCTCGCACTTGCCGGTGTCGAAACCGCGGTCAACGGCGGACCGGCGGGCCTGTTGACGACAGGAACGATGGCGGCAATGGCGCTTGTCTCAACGCTCCCGTGGGCAGTCACGGTGCGCCTGCCGCGCTTTTCCGGGGGCATCGGGTGGCTGTTGGCGCTGACGATTTCGACGAGCGTCTGGCCATCGATGCCTCTCTCGTCTGCCTGGGGATCTCTGATCTATCCGGCCGGACTCGTTGGTCAGGACTTGGGCGTCCACGACGGACTCGTCGCCGCTCCTGCCATGGTCTTCGCTCTCGTTGCGATGGTGGCCGCCTGCCTGTGGATCGTGCGCGCGACCATTCCGCTCGAGGCCGCGCAGTGACGCCCTTCGCCGTGTCCGTGCGTGATCTCGCCGTCCAATATGGCCGGCGGCTGGTGTTTCAGGACGTCTCGTTCGACATCGGCACAGGTCAATCGCTCGGCGTCATCGGTCCGAATGGGTCTGGAAAAACGACCCTGCTCCGAGCGCTCGCCGGATGTCTCTTGCCGAGATCGGGCGATGTCCGGATCGCGGGCCTGACGCCGCGTGATGCGCTCGTGCGGACAGGCGTCGCCTACT
>Ga0111539_10004525_pt1 | contig 18183 bp, 11 predicted proteins | sample RhiMethybrSRZTD1_FD_79667 | JGI IMG/M metagenome (GOLD analysis project Ga0111539, IMG submission 79667) | Populus rhizosphere microbial communities from Tennessee, USA - Rhizosphere MetaG P. TD hybrid SRZTD1 (version 2) (version 2) | ecosystem: Host-associated > Plants > Roots > Rhizosphere >... | reverse complement strand
GGGAACGTGAATGGTCAGTTTCGAAGCCGAGTCGGCCACGACGCTGATTTCCTGAATGAGTTGCGCTCTGCTGTTTTCCAGCACCGCCGTGATTGTTCCCTGATCATCAAGATTCGATCCGGTTACTGACAAGTCATCGCCAAGCCGCATGGCAGGCAGGAACTCTGACGCCGCAGGTCGCACGCTTGCGAGTGTCGGGAAGGGGGCTGCGAGTGCTGTTGCACCTCTGTCGTCCGCGCCGCGCTTGAGCACTGGTGGTGCAGACGTGCCCTGGTTTTGAGCTTGAATCAGAACAACAGAAGCCATGTAGGCCATCGATGGACGATAACGAGCTTGCATCGCTGTCCAGATCTTCGAGAGCTCTTCAGTGGTGAGAAAAACCGGCGTGAGCTTGATGAGTTCGACCTGATCGGCCAGATCGATCGCGCTGAGCGGACCGAATATCGAAGGCAAGGGCGAGATCGCGCCGTTGACGGGAGACGGGGCACCGAGCACGGTGCGTAATTGCGCCCTGCTTAGCACCGGTGTCTCGTGCAACAGTTGCATCGAATAGCCAAGCAGGATTTCCGCATTGAGGTCTTGTGAGCCGTACGCCGTGAGCAGGTAATGAAGGTCGAGGGCCAAAGGCGCGGATGTAAGCCGCACGCCATTCCCATCGCGCGACGGCAGTCCCTGATTACGCCATCCGAGATTAGGCGTGACCTGATACAGAAACAGATTCAATTGATTCGGTTCGTTTTGACCGGTTGAGATTCGATCGGGAGGCAAAGCCGTAACCGTGAAACTACCGATCGATGAAAGGTCGTGATTCAACAACCCGTCGTTGAGCAGGTCCTTGAGCACGGCGGTCACAGCGGCGATGGCAAGAGGGCTGCTCATTTAGTTTTCTTTACCTCGCGAATGCAGGTAATCCTCAAGAGTCAATCTTGGCGCGGCAGGTCGCGCTGCATGAGTCTTGCCGTTGGCAGGTGTCGTGGCCCGCACTTCAACTCGACCGATCGTGACGTTGATGATCGGAGCAGCCGGCTCCGGCCGGCGTTTCGCTTCGGCCCGTGCTGCGGCACGCGTCCTTGGAGGTATGTCTCGTTGCGGTGGCGGATTCTTCGGCGCCAGTGGCTTGATGGCTGTCGCTTCTTTGGGTGGCGGCAGATGTTTCACTTCCACTTTCGACGGCGGCTCTGTCGAGTTCCGCTCATCGCGGAGCGCTGGTTTCTGTTGCAGGTTCGGTTGCGCAAGGGTTTGGATTTCTTTAATCGCGGGACCTTGGGGTGCTTGTTCTTTTATAACTTCTCGTTCAATTGTTTTCTCGACGATGGTCTCGAGCCTTCGTTCAGGAGTGATGGTGAGTGGTTTGGGTGGTTCGACCGGTGACGGTTTTCGATCATGACGCGGTTCTTCGTGCTTCCTTGTCTCTTTTACCGGTGTGGCAGAAATGGGCGCGAGCCGCTTTCTCTCAACGTCTTCTTCCGTCGCTGAAGTGTCGCGAACGCGCAGCCTGCGTGCGGGGCGAGCTTCCAAATCAGGCGCTTCCGGTTCTTCGAGCGTCGACGATGGTTGGGGGGAAGGCGCAGTGTTCTTGGAGATCTGTTTTGACTCTCGCGCTGAAGGTTTGCTTTCTACAAAGTTCACCTGTTCTTGTAACGATGGCTCACTGAGCGCCGCGTCAATTGCCGGTTCGAACAGAGTTGGCTGGCGCCGCTCGAGGACAGGCGTGCGGGCGAAAGTGCGATCCACAAGACTGGTAAACAAGTCGCTCATGCTACGTTCACCGAACTGTAGGGGCGGCCCTCCGTGGCCGCCCCTTGCGGCAATCAAGACGTTATCCAGGTGGCGCGGCAGCTAGCGAGGGGCGGCCACGGAGGGCCGCCCCTACAGTTCGTTCCTCAAGCACCCACCATCTCTAAATACAATCGACGGCGCGTGGCGCTCATCGACAGGATGTCGCGTTCACTCCAGCCGTAAGCTGACGCGAGCGAGTGAACGTCCTGCAACAACCGCTGCGCCCAGTCCTCGATCTCGCCCCAAAGGTAAGAAAGAATGTCAAAGACTGTGGGCCAATGATGCGAACAAGCGGGACAGGTCAGAAGTATCTGAACCTCCGCTTGTGGATCGGCGTCAGCCATCTTTTGTCCTAAAAGCGTTACCACCTCATCCGGAAGTGCAGATGCGGAAATTGCAACGCCATCATTTCGCGCTGCGACGCAACGCTCGATCAGAAGTTCTCTGGCCTGGCCCGGATTACCGGCAACCGCCAGCAAGTCATCGGTTGTCGGCACGCGGTAGTCCACTTCATAGCCGCCGGAACTCAATTTCAGCGGCTCGGAAGCAGTTCCCATTTCGGCGCGCTGGGCCAGCAGATCCTGCGTACTAAACGTCAGTTCGAGGCGCTCACCACATTCCGGACAACCGGCGATTGCCTCGAACCTCGCACCAAACAACTCCTGTCGCAGTTGCAGCAATTGGCGATCGCGCTCGCCGATGCTGACCCTGGCCCATTCGTCTGTGGTTTTCTCGGGCCACGCCAAAGCCAGTAATGTCACGGCACGTTGCAGCGGGTGTTGCGCGAGCCCCTGCTCCCACGCCGTGAGAAGATTAGTTGCGCTCAGAGCTAGCACTCCGCTCCTGTTTATGCCGGCTCGGTAAATGTCGGCTCGCTGGGTTCAGGAACTTCTGTGTCGCGTTCCCAACCTTCGTTCTCCAGTTTCAAGTGTTGGATTGCGATGGCATTGGCGTTTGCATCCAGATCCGGTAACGACTGGAATTCACTCACCCAACAACGAAACACTTTGTAGGCAATCACAAGCTGCCCGGCTTCGTTGTAAGCCTCGATGATGATGTCCTTACGAAAGTCCTTCAGTGAGACTTCCGAGCCCAGGCCGGCGCCAAAGTTCCAAACTTTATTGGCCCATTGCTCGAATTCTTTGTCGTGGGTCACGCCGCGTTCGAGAGTGATCGCTTCGTACTCCGTACGGCCGGGAGATTTCCGGCTGCTGCTGGGATCACCACCTTCGCGATGTTTGACTACTTCAGTCGTGCGCTTTAGTGCACTGACCTTGCTCACGCCGGCGACATACTTGGCGTCCCACTTAACGCGGAATTTGAAGTTCTTGTAAGGGTCGAAACGCTGAGCGTTAACTGTAAATTGTGCCATTGCGATGCTCCTCTTTTTTCGATTGCCTTAGACCTCAATCTGGCCGGCCATCTGCTGCAGTTTAATGACGACGAACTCGGCAGGCTTGAGCGGTGCGAAACCAACGATGATGTTCACGATGCCGAGGTTGATGTCATTTTGCGTCGTAGTTTCTTTGTCGCATTTGACGAAGTAAGCATCGCGTGGCGTGGTTCCCTGAAACGCGCCTTGACGAAACAGGTTGTGCATAAACGCGCCGACGTTGAGTCGGATCTGCGCCCACAGCGGCTCGTCGTTCGGCTCGAACACGACCCACTTCGTTCCTCTGAAGAGGCTCTCTTCGATGTAGAGTGCTGTGCGCCGCACGGGAATGTATTTCCATTCATCAGCTAACTGATCGGCGCCGCGCAACGTTCGCGAGCCCCACACAACTCGACCGGCAACTCCAAACGAACGAAGACAATTGACTCCGAGTGGATTGAGTTGACCGTTCTCCGGATCCGTCATCGAGATTTGCAGTGCCGGAACGCCTGCGAGAGTCGCATCCAAACCGGCGGGTGCTTTCCAAACTCCACGTTGCGTGTCGGTGCGTGCAAAAACTCCAGCGACGGCGCCGCACGGTACAAAGTTGTCGATCAGATTGTCCTGAATCGGATCGGGCTGCGAGAGTCGCGGGAAGAAAATTGCCGCGTTACGCGCGTCAGTTCCTGACAACGGGAACGTGCCGATACCGGTTACAGCGTTCGCTACGGTGGTCCAACTGCTCGGCGGATCGACTATGAGCATCGCCCTTCGCTCAACGCACAGCGCGAGTGCGGCTGTCAGCGTGGTTGCTCCACCTACGTCGGTAGTTCGATCGATTGGCGGGATGCACAGCAAGTTGAAGAGATCGGTCCTGCGTAGCGCGTGAATCCCGGTCTTCTGAGCAAGACTGCCGGTGAAATCGGTGTCAGTCAGCGCGCCTCCATCGTCGCCATCCGTATTCGCCTGTGTGAAACTGTTTGCCGGCGCGTTGTTGGCAAATGGATCGCCGGTCGGCACGGGTACGTGAGCAGGTGGTGAAGTATTGTCTGCCGGCAGAGCGGTGACGTTAACCAGCGTTGAGGTCTGATTCAGAATTTTGTCAGGGCTGCGCGGTGAAGCGTGACTGTTGGAGACGTTAATAAAACGCTCCTCTGTGCCGGTGCCAGTGTCGCGGATCACGATGTTGTAGAGCGCCGCGTTCGCTGGATTATGTGTTATCCGAACGCGCAGGCTCTCACCCCACACGCCAGGACTCTTGGCCGAGAGTGCGAGACCTCCAATTGCAGGGAAGGTCGCTGCTGTTCCGTTGGACAGCCGTACAATAATTGCCTGGCTGCCACCGTTCAGATAGAAGTCGCGGACGGCGTAACTCATCGTGCTCGGCACCCAGAGGCCGCCGAAGATGCGTTCATAATCCGCAAAGCTGTTTATTACGACGGGGTTGTCGGCTGGATTGGAGCTGACAATGGGCCCACGTCTGGCGGCGCCGACAAATGCGGTGATTGATGTCGCAACCCCAGTAATCGTTCGCACGCCGCTGGGGATTTCCTCGACGTACACGCCTGGAAAGGTCAGTGCACTCGGCATAATCTTTTACCTCCAATTGGGATTTGCTTGGCCCAAAGGATGAAGGATTCAGGATTCAAGATGAGACTTCATTCCTTTGTGTTTAAGATTTGAGAGATCTCATCCTGCTTGGCGCGGTTAAGCCAATAGTAGGGTGGCATTCCTTCGCGCCGGCGCTCTATTACCAGTCCTCTGTTTACCAGATCAGCGAGGCTGGCTTCGATCTGATGATAATTTCTCTCCGTCCACTCCTTTAAAAGCCACCACTGCGCGATACCCTCCAGAGTATCTTTGGCGTCCGGATGACCTTGCAGGTACTCCAGAATGGCTTTAGCCATATCTGTTTCCTTTTGTGGTCGTTCCTTCACGCATCAATCTCTCTGCCCGTCTATATGTCTGAAAGGTAAGTCGGACTAAAGCACGAACGATGCCACGAGCCGGATTGAGATTTTCGTTCGGGTTTTTGAAAACGTCGGAGTGAGTTGTTCGGCGATCCGGGACGTCTATGGCCCAGTGGTTGTGCGCAGCGTGTCTGCTAAATCGTTGTGGACCAGAGAATAAGTCGAGTGGGTCAAATGTGTCCCAGTAGATGGGCGCCCATGGTCCAACTCTGCACAATTAGGTTCTGAGGAAGACGTTTGACAGGATTTACAAGATCCTGTCTACCTTCTTAGAGCCCACCTTTTGCACAATGCTGCTTGTCGATGTGGTACTTCTTTATCAAACGACCGAAGGCACGGCGATCCTTGCCGGCCTCCTGGGCGGCGTGGGTCACGTTTCCGTTGTGAGTGCGGAGCAGGTCGGTCAGGTAGTGTTTTTCAAACTCTGCAATAACAGAAGCTTTTCGCTCTGCAAATGAAACCGGCTTGCTCTCTTCGCAGCCTTCCGTTCTTGGGATCGGTAAGTTTTCTTTTTGGATCGTTTCCAGCTCGTTCAGCACCGTCAGTTGTTGAATCACATTCTGGAGCTCACGCACATTGCCCGGCCAGTGATAGCGACACAACGCATCCATGATTTCCGAGGACAAGGGTGACGAGTTTTGCCCCGCTCGCTCCGAGTACACTCGCCAGAAATGAGCCGCGAGCAACGGAATATCCGACTTTCGTTGACGGAGCGGCGGTAGCGCCAGACTTATTACGGCCAAACGATAGTAGAGATCCTCGCGAAAAGTGCCGTCCTGAATTTTTAGCGGCAACTCGATGTTGGTCGAAGCCAGGATCCAGACGTTTGCCTGTTTTGGCCTTGCAGATCCAACCGGGTAATAAACCTGATCCTGGAGAAACCTTAACAATTTGACCTGGTTGGTAAGACTGAGAGTCTCCACCTCATCGAGAAAAAGTGTGCCGCCTTCGGCTTCGGCAATGAGTCCGGGTTCAGCGCTGACCGCGCCGGTGAACGCCCCACGGCGATGTCCGTATAACTCGCTTTCAAAGAGATCCGTGGGAATGGCCCCGCAATTTACCGGCAGAAATGGTTTCGCTGCGCGTGGACTCGAATAGTGCAGCGCTCGCGCAAATTGCTCTTTGCCAGTACCGGTTTCGCCTGTGAGCAGCACGGTCGAATCGAAACGGGCAACAATCGGAATCCGGCGTTTCAAATGGACCATCTTGGGATCTTCGCCAAGTATTTGGGCCAAACCGCACGCTCCGGTCGCGTCATTTATGGTGGTATTTCTGTGGCTTGCGTTCAGCAGCCGGCGCACACGTAAGAGCACTTCACTCTCTTGCAAAGGCGTAAACATAAAGTCGTGTGACTTTTCCAGACCATCAGTCGGACCATCTGCGCTTACTACTGTCATAACGGAAGTTCGAACGTCCAGGGAATTCAATTCTCTCAGGAATGCAGCAGTTTCTTCCCTGGTTGTAGGCACGATCGCGATTAATAGTTGCGGTGGTAGACCTTGCGCGAAGTCTGCGTTGCTGAGGCGTCCGCAGACCTGTTTGACATTGAGGCTCGTATCGCATTCGATGAGGCGTTTGATTTTTGAGCCCGTCTCTTGATCTTGGGGAGCAGAGAAAATCAGGATATTGGACCGCAGCATGGACTTGAAACCTTTTTAGTTGAGAACTCGATGACCCGCGTGAAGTGACTATATCGACAGAGGTTAGTTGGCCAATTTGGAGTACTCCCAACCGGGGGAGGTCGGGGATAAGCGGTAACCCTGAGCTTTAGGCGGCGAGGAACATAAAGTATGAACCGCGAAAAGTCAATAAAAGTTTATTTATCCACAGACTACACAGATGGATTTTAGATCCGCGTAATCTGTGGATAGCCTCTTATTGTGGGGGTTCGAAGTCGCCACTCTGCGCCATCCGTTTGAGACTCAGACTCGGTACAAAGTCGGCTTCGCCACGATAGATGTCTTCGATGTCGTCTTCGGTAAACTCTACAAGCTGCGAAGCGGCGATCGCATCGCCGTTACCGGCTGCCCACGCCGACGTCCAGAGGTCGGCGAGCAAAAACACGCTTTCCGCTAAAGAATGCTCCGTGGCATTTCGCACGGTAGTGCTGTTCCATAATTGCTTTGCTCTGGTCTTTGGACCAAGCGACGGATCGTCGGCAGCGATGATAGTGGTTGGCTTGAGTGCCTTGTGTGATTGAAACATCAGCTCGACCGTTTCAACCGCAGCATCATGACCGCTCTGGATGTTCCGGTTGTGCGGATTACCCTGGTTGAGTATGTCATTCACTCTCGCGAGCGCCGTCGGAGTATCGATCTCCAGCATCGTTTGTTCGTAGATGCCATGAATCAAGTATTCCCGTGTTTCCTTGAAAGCAGCAAATTTGGCACTGCTTCTGGGGTACGGGTACTTTCGACCCTGAACACTCTTCATCGGCGGCACGCCATGATGCATATAGGAGCAATGCAGAGGTTGAGAAGCATCGCCGACGTAGTGACCAAGCACACCTGCGGCAGCAACGAAGTGAATCACGTCTTTGTTCTTTAAGTACTCGACCATCGCGTCCCATAACTGCCAGACGCGGAATGGCAACGTTCCTTCTTCAGGACCAACACCCGCACTTGCGAATCCATCGAAATATGCTTTCCACTTTTTGGCTGAGACGTTCTTATGATTTGCATGGCACTTTGCCAACATCGTGTCGCCGCCATTGATTGAGAAAATGTCGACGTCCGCGAAGTGCTGGATCCCTTCGTTGGGGTGGGCATTGGAAATAACCCAAACATAATCCGGCACATCTGCGAGAGGCACGAATGCGCCTCGCCCCATGCGAAATGCTGAGCCCTTTCCCAGGGTTTCGTCGCCAAAGCCAATGCGTGCCTGATTCTTACGCATCAGTTTTTCAAGTCGTCCGGAAAGCTGATCACATGCCTTCCAACCAATAGCGAAGTGACCGAGTTTCCCCCAATACTCGTCATGCCCGATGCTCCAGTCGCGAACGATGCCGACGTCCAGTGCGCGACAGATAGTTGAGATAAAACTCCCTAACGCAAAAGCACTCGATGATTTGTCCGCGTCCTTAAACCTTTGGCCGCCCCATTGCATAGCGACGGGTCGTAAGCGACGAGCTCGCTCTCCTCTTTCCGCGGCTGTGTGTTGTGCGATGTCTTCGTGACCTTCCGGAATCGACTCAGGTGGATCGTAGAACCAGATTGTGCCTGAGTCCCCACCCCTCGTGAACGGGGCGAGTGAAGCGTTCTCATCGTCCTGAATGCGTGGGCCGATAAGCACATCAGTCGTGTAATCGTATCCACCAAGCGATTCGTAACGATAGAACAGCGCCTGTATTTCGCCCTCGATGACTCCGCTGGAGCCTCCGAATGCACGCACGGGACAACCAATGAGATCCAATGTGGTAGTTTGCTCGGTTGCGTTGAAGGGTGGACCAATCTCACCGATTCCAAAAACCTGAGACGTCCAGTCTTCAAAGTTGTCGATGCGCACCAGACCGGCATCAAGAGTCAAATGCGTCTTTTCGCAACCCCACGCTGGAAAGACTTGCGGGAACGGAATGCGCGTGATGCCTATGTCCGCACACCTACCGACCGGGTGGTAACCCTCTCGTATATAGGCACTAATAACATCGCCGCCGGCGCCTGCCACGTGGCGATTGGTTAAGGCGAAATAAGAGCCTTCCTTCGAGACGAGACAAGCAAAGGTGCCATAGCTCTCTGTGCCCTGATGTTTTCTCAGACAAGAGTAACCGCCACCAAGCATCGGGCTAACGGTTGATGGGCCAGGCACGGGCGGCGGCGGTGCTTCATCGGGCATCGCCTCGATAACGCAAGTCGGCACTACTGTCCCATCGGCGAGGTAGAGTGTGCGGGGCACGATTTGATTGCCGAGGGAGCCGGGATCTTCCCATTGCTTAACGAAGACAAGAACTGCCGGCCACGACCACGGTCTCACAATTGAATTGCCCAACGTCCGTGGCGTATCGGGTTTTCCAACTTCTTTAGGACGTGGCACATCGGGAGGATGAGTCGCGTACCAATCGTCTTTGTGAATACGATAGCGACCGATGGCAGTGGCAACTACGTGCTCCAGACTTGCGAGATACACGTGGTAAGCATCACGCGCATCGAGCAGATCGCGCACTGACAGCGACGAATAATCGCGTCGCGGAGGAAACGAATGGGGAACAGGTAACATTTTGGGGGATCCCGGTTTTTGCATCAGTACGGTTCCTTTTCTGGATCAAAATCCCGCCAACGGAAGTTGGCGGATACTTCACGTCCGACCTTAGTGGGGACCTGAACAAATCCGCCAACTTCCGTTGGCGGGATTCAGATCTAAAAAATTAGTTTTCATTTAGAAAGGACTTGAACAATCCGCCACTGCTGTGGGCGGGATTTAGAATCTTAGTTTGATTTTCGTTTCGGGTGATTTATTCAACTGTTCCTGCACGTCGTCGTAGTGCTTTCCTGCTTCGTTGACCCCGCTGGTCGCTTCGCTGACGCCTATCTGGTTCTCGGCTTTCTTGAATGCGTCCCTGGCCCTGTTAAAAAAGGAAATCGACGTCTTGTACTTTTTGGCTGCATCGTTCAGATCCGTTTTTTCTTCTCTGTTCTTACCCCATTCGAAATAAAGCAGAGCAGTCTTGCTGAGCGTTTGACCCAACTGGTTGGAGAAGCGTGCTTCCTTACTCAGGATCAGCACCGCCTTGTCGTATTCCGTTTTCGACGCAATGTAGTCCCCACGCTTTAACGCTATGTCTCCGAGACTCGTATGCGTTCGGGCGACTGCCGAAAGATCTTTTCGCGCCTCGTAGGTCTTCAGCAGTAATCGAAACTTCTCTTCTGCTTCATCGAGCTTTCCGAAACCTAACGATGTATAGGCCTGGCTTAAGAGCGAGGCCTGTTCAATTTGCCGGTCCTTCTGCTCGAGATCTTCGTACTGTTGCTTCAAATAAGCATTAAGGTGTTCCACCTCGACTTTTTTGGCCACTGCCTGTAGGCGTGCAGTCCTTGCCTTCAGACCTAATACCACCGCGAGACACAATGCGACTGCGCCGATGACCGTGACAGTGCCGATCAATATCGTCAACTTTCGAAACAGTCTCGCTGTCTTCGCTTCCTGTTGGAGCCGTTGCTCACGCTCCTGATTCTCTTTGGCCCTGGTTTCGCTCAGTTGTCTGCTGGCGCGGAGGAATGCCGTCAACTCGCGGCTCGGCTCGATCTCGGAAGCGTCCGGACTCGTCATCCATCTCTCCGCTACGTTCAGCTCGACATCATCCAGGAGATACTTCTCAGGGCGATCATTACGGTCCCAATCCGCCGCTCTTTCTTCAAGACGCTTGCGAGCCTGTTCCGTCGCCGGACGTGCCAGCAGCCATTTCTGATTCGACGTCTGCACCGTTTCCACGAAACGATCGTGCGTGAGCTCGTACCACTGTGCTCCGCCGCGCAGCTCCATGCGAATGATTCGTTGATTCTCCAACTCGTCCACGACCGCGTTGCGAATGCCGCCGGTTTCGGTGTCACCGCGAAACACGGTGCCACGCGTTCCGTTGGGTGTGATGAGGGTGCGCTCGATCCACGTGCGAAGTTTTCCGTGCTTGATTCCGGTTGTGGCGCTGGTCTTCTCGATCGCATTCTCGTAAAAATGCATGAGTGCCTTGTCGACATCGCCGAATGCGTCGAGATGCTCCGCCGTAATAAGTTCATCGGTAGGAGAGAGATTTTCCCAAAGTGCCTGACATACCACCTGGAGCTGAAGCGCTTCTACAAATTCGCCGCTGACTTTTTTGACGCCCTCCGGCGTGCGAACTTTGATATTGAGTAGATTGTGGACCAGGTTCTCTGCGACACCGGGCGCAAATTTTCGCGTGCCGTTTGTTTGCACTCGCTTGAGTGGTTCGGTGACTGCTCCCAGGGCAGTCTTCTCACGCAACGCCTCCATGCGAAATCGCGTCCGCAACTTTTCCGGCAGCAGAAACGCGTAAGGATCCAGCTCCGCTATAAAATCTTCGCGCATCGAGAAGACCACGCGCAGCAGCGGATACCTGCGTAATGCGTCACGCACCTGCTTGAAGAAGCATTCTCGCTCTTCCCAGTGTTCCGGATAAAGCGTAAATAGCTCCTCAAACTGATCGAAGATGACGACTGTTGGAGACGCATAACCGTTGTTGTCACTCAGCGTCTTAGATGACGCGAGATAATCGGCCAGCGATTGCTTTGCGAAACCGTTCACCGCGTCGGGAGGCGAAATGCTCGAGAGCGCATTGAACATATAAATATTTTGAACGCCCTCAGGTTTGCATCCGGCGACGTTTTCCCTCACGCGCATGGGAGGAAGCACGTGGAAATGTTCTTCATCGACGAGGAGAGGAATCAGACCGGCTTTTACAAGTGAGGTTTTGCCACCACCGGACTGGGCATACAAGAGCACTACTGGATGAGCAGTAATGAGCGAAACCAGTTCGTTGGCTTCCTGAGTTCTGCCAAAGAAGATACCCCGATCGCTTTGCTCAAACGGGCGCGGGCCAATATAGGGTGCATTAATGATTTCCATTTCCATTTCCGTTCCGCCGATCCCGAAGCTTCAGTAGAAATTCTCGACATGTTCCCCAGTAAATGCGGATGTCCAGTTTCTTGTACTTCTCGAAGTACATGTCCATGTATCCCTGGACGCGTTTTCTCTGATCTTCCGGCGCCTCATCTGGTATGGGTGCAATCTGTACCGCGACGTGAGTCCTGCTGGTCGTTATCTCCAGGTAACTCGCCAGCAGGTGGAACATGACACGAAAGTCCCAGTCGCTGAGCCGGTAACCGAGAAGCAGAAGTGACGACCCTGTGAGCGCTTTTTCAATGCGAGGCGGGATCAGTTTCCCGTCTTTTGAAACATTCATCAAAAACTCGAAATAGTCGTCTTCGGTGAGGACGAGGGAGTCGAGCTCCTCGGTCACGCCATGAAAATTAAACACGACAGGAGTCGCGGGTCCGGCCGTAAAACCGTCAGTGAAGACCGAAGGACCGTCGCTGATAACTCTATTCCAACGACAAAGTTCTCGCTTGACGTCTTTCTCCGCATGCTTCAAGGCTTGAAACATGAAATCGTCGTAGCCCGTCGTGATGTAAACAGGCAGTGAGAGATCGGCGAGGATACGGTATGGGTTATCCGGATCCTTGTAGTCGGGCGGCGTTATGGTGGCCATTTGCTCCACCAGCTTTCGCCTGGTGTATTCCGGATCGTATTTAAGCGAAAGAAAGCGAGCGACGCGCGCGAGATTACTCGAATCGTCGAATGGATACCCTTCTTCCTGGGTCCATTCCTGCGCAATCTTCGAGCGCATCGTAAGAACTTTCGAACGCATTCCGGTTCCCAGGATCGGAGTACACTTCTTGTCGTTGATCCTGGCGATCAGGACCTTCCAATCTGCTTCCGTTAACCGTTGCAATGTTTCTGTCTCGACCGTAACCATCTTGTAACCCCTAAGCATTCATACGTTGTCGGAGCTGGCCCAAAAATTCTGTGGCGGTGCCCCAGAAGACTCGCACGTCGATGTTTTCGTAGTAATCCGAGAGATAATCCTGGGCCTTTACCTGCAGGTCGCCGGCAGCCTGAGGCGGTGTGATTACCGCGAAGTGAGTTCGTTGCAGTCCTGATTCCATGTATCTCGACAGGCTTCGCAGGAGCACGCGAAAGTTCCAATCCGCGATTCGGTAACCAACAAAGAGCAGGCTGCTTCCGGTGAGAGCCCTGCGAATAACCGGCGGCATTAAGTGATCGTCAACGGAGATATTGACGAGAAAATCCATGTAGTCGTCTTCGGTGAGCACGAGCGACTCAGCCAGCGGGTTGTAACCGTGCAGGTGGAATACCACTGGCTGTGCGGGAGTCGGAGTGAAATCGGTATCAAAGCTTGACGGCGTATCTTTGATGTACTTGTTCCAGCGGCAAAGTTCCTGGCGCGGGTCTTTTTCCTTTTTCTTCAGAGCTTGCGTCATAAAGTTGTCGTAGTTTGTCGTCATGTAGATGGGGAGAGACAAACTTGCCAATACGGAGTGTGGCTCGGCTGGGCTTGCGTAATCGGGAGATTTAAACTCCGCAAACATCCTGACAAGCTCTTCCTTCGGAAACATCCGGTCGTTTTTCAGCGCGAGATATTGAGCGACTGCAACCAGGTTCGAGGAGTCGTCGAGTGGGTACTCATATTGGTTTGCCCAGTCACGAGCTATGTCACCGCCAAGCGGCAGCACGCCGTAAGAAGCACCAGCCCCAAGAAACGGCGTACATTTCTTGTCTCTGATCCTTTTGATCAGGATTTCCCAGTCTCGATCTTTAAAAGCTTCTGACATGACTACCAACGTTTCGGCCTTCTCGGCCTGGTTGCGCGCGCGAACTCCCGATGAAGGAAGGGTGAGTAACCGTGTGATTCCGCGGCGGTTAGATAGACACTACTGCAATATGTCAATGAATCTGGCGGCCCATCGGCCGCCAGCGAAATATCCCTTCATTGTTACATGATGGAAAGTGAGGAAAACGTTTCTGATGTTTTCTCTGTTTTATGTCGCTATGGTTAGGCTTTTGTGCAAAGCCAGCCCGTGCAAGGAACTGACCTGTTCAGCGGTGACTCTCAAAGAGTCAGCACTCTTCTGCGTCCAATTCAATCGTTCCACCAAACTGCGGCGCGATGGTGCGGGCTTCCTCGATGGTTATTTCGTCTCCGATCTCCCCCATGAAGATATAGAACGCCTTTGGCGCCGGCAGCCACTTCCCGTTTACCAGGTGTTCGATGGCGCCACTATCACAGTATCGGATGAGCGACCATATGCCGCCATCCGGCTTCTTGCGCACCAGGTAAGTTGTTCCCATTAAGGCCTCGATTTGAATTTCTCTACGCCCGTTGGAATTGGAATCTTCCGGCCTTCTTCAGCCTGAATTGCTCTAAGCCTCTCCCACTCCGGTGAACCGACTTGCATTCGCCGCCATTCCTCGTAGACCGGATGTGACGAGGTCTTCCACTGCAGGCTCGCGTCCGTATGGAATTGAAGCTCCAGGATCTGTCCCTCGGGGCTCCTCAACGTCGTGTTCAGCCCACGGTATCCGCTATCGTTCACCCCTGTTTGTGTCCAGGCGTTGTTGTGTCTTGTCACAGTATAGCCCCTCTTTTCCAACGCACTGAGCGTAGCATCAACGCCACCTGTATATTCCGGTTCGCTGAACTTCATCGTGTACCGCAAGGCGTCATTGATTTCGCTCGCTTGCTGATTAACAACCTCCGTAACCGAACTCGTTGACTCGGGACTTGCGAGTTCTTCCACGGCTGCATCACCAATCTTTCTGGTTAGGGAGGATCGGGTCTTCAACCGATTCTCCAAACCTTCCATGCTACCGCCAACCTCTTCCGCCACTGCGGTCATGTCGCTTGTGACGCCCGGTTCAGCAGCACGCGCCTCCGAGGCAAGCCTTCCCGCCTGGCGCCACGACTTGATCCAAGCCGGCAAGTCCTGCTTAAACAATCGACCTTCACTGAGCTCCTGACGCGCTTCCGTAAAGACTTTCGTAAACGAAGCGCCGGGTTTGAAAGTATTCCCCGAATAGCCGCGGCCCCAGAATTCACTGAATGCTCCTCGCGTTTCAACCCTGACGCCCTTGAACGCAAATGGAAGCAGAGTTGCGACGACATCAATACCCGCATGAACATACTGTCCCTCGCTTGCATAAAGCCCCGCTGAGGTTCCTCCGACAAGCAGGCCGGCGCCAGTGAATCCAACTGTCGCGGCCGCGCCGTAGCCGGCAGCGGCAAGCAGGCCGTAACCGGATCCGATCACACCTCCTACTGCAGCGCCACCCAATGTCGCCCAACCAACTTCACCCCAGTCAATGCCAGACTTCGTTTGGTACCAGTAGACATCCGCAGCTTGATGTGCGAGATCTACGCCACCGCCAATCGCCGCACCTACGAGTATGCCGATGCCAATCGCCAGAAGGATCGCCGGGATGACGTGGCCTGATGGGTCTGTGAACCTCGTAGGCTGATTGTGAACATATGAAAAGCGGTTAAGGCTCTGAGGAATGTTGTTGATTCCCGTCCAGCTATCCTGCTGGATAAACCGCCCGATACCGGGCATGTAGTACCGCTCACCTGCACCGAGAGGCATCAGCCCGGTTTCGCCATCGACACGCTGGCCCGTGTAACCAATCGCGTTAAAGCTGGCCCCGCTCGCGCCGAAGTTGTTGCCCCAAGCGTCGTATTCGTACGTTGCAGTGAGATTACTGGCAGTCGTTGTAGTCTTTTGCGAGAGCGCCGTAATCGAGCCTAGACCATCACTGAAGTAATGACGCGAACCTTCTCCATTGCCCAACTCGGCGCGTGCTACTTCATTCGCGCCGAGGTCGTAGCGATTCTTCAGCAGATTACTTTCGTCATATTCATTGATTACCTGATTGCCGGCGTAGACGTATCTCAAGTCTGAGCCGCCGACACTCTTCGAGAGCCGGTGACGTTCAAAGTCGTAGTCATAGGAAGCAATCTCCTGATCGCTTCCGTTTACTGCGCGACGTAACTGATTGCGGCAGTCGTATTCATAACGCGCAAGGACTTGCGAGTTTTGGGTCGTCGAAGTGAGATTGCCATTCCTATCGTACTGATAGGTCACGGCTCCTGACGGATCATTTGCAGTCGTCAATGATATCAGGCGATTGATGTCATCGAACTGGGCAGTAACGGCCTGCAGTGGCCCAGCAACGGTTTGCCGTGATTCGGTTGTTAGACCGTTGTTATCGGTCGCAAGAGTGATCGTCGTGGTGTGGTCCTGTAAGTTTGACGACGTGCGATTACCGACAAAGTCATAGCCGAAGTCGGTTGAGCGCAGGCTTTCCGTGTAGCTGACACTCTGTCCCGCCGGCGGGTTTGCTGGACGCTGGCCTGGAGTGGTGTATGAGGCTGTGGTCAGTCGGTCGAGCAAATCGTAGTCATAGGAGACCGAGCGAATCGTTTGTCCGTTTTGCTTGCGAGTCTCACTGGTACGATTTGAGTTTTTATCGTAGCCATAAACAAACTGCTGAGTCTGACCACCCGCGTCTGTTCCTACAGTATTCGTTATTTCGGTCAACCGGTCGGCGTTGTCGTACGTGTACTCACGCCTCAGGCCCGATCCATATTCGACTTTCTGTAGCAAACCATCGGCGAACCAGGTGTAGTCAGCAGTGGCGCCGCCATTCATCTCCACGTTTTGCAGTCGATTTTGCGCATCGTAGGAGTACTTGGTCTCTTTCTGATTCGCGTCTGTAATTTTCTTGAGATTGTTAGCCACATCGTAATCGAAACGTACGGTGCGGTTGAATGGATCGGTGGTAGAGGTTAAGCGGTTGCGTAAGTCATAGCTGCGCGCGTAGGTCCGAGTTGTTGTCGGCGTGATCTTTTCTTCTACGCCGATGAGATTGCCTTCGGGATCGTAGCCGAAATTAAAACCTAACGGCTTGCCGCCGCTGGTGTTCGCATAGTTGATATTGCTCGGGCGATCCAGTTCATCGAAAAGTATCGAGGTGGTCTGGTTCTTCGGATCGGTGATTGAGTTCCTATTGCCGTTGGCGTCGTAGCCATAGAGCGTTATGAGATCCGGAGGCTGCGTAATCTTCTGCAACCGGTTCACGACGTCGTAGTCAAAGCGCACTGTCTTGGTACGCGCATCGGTTACGCTCTTAAGGTTTTGCGCATCGTCGTAAACAAGAGCCCAGGGCTGACCATTGGCATCTGTGACCTTCGTCAATGAACGAAGAGCGTTGTACTCATAAATTGTCTTGTAGGCCCCACCTTTAGGGTCAGTCTTTTCCGCCAGCAAGCCTTCACCGTCGTAACGAAACAGCGTTGAGTTGTTTTCACCGTCCGTTCGCTTCTTGAGATGATTCAGTTCGTCATATTCCATCACCACACTCGGCCCATGGCCGTCGTTATGGGACAGAACATTGCCGACTGCGTCGTAAGTGAAGGTTTCAGTTTGCAGGTTTGCCCGGTTGATTGACGTAACTCGATTGAGTTTGTCGTAGCTGTATATAGTGGGATTGGTAAGCCCATCCTTTGCCAGCGTCCGGTTGTTGGCGGCGTCATATTCGTAACTAGCCAACGGCTGTCCGCCCACCGTCACACTCGTGAGTCTACCTAGCTGGTCCGACACCTCGACCCGAACATTTCCACGCCTGTCCGTGATTGTTCGGGTGTAACCATTGCTGTCACTGGAAACAATGTTGATAACCTGGCCCTTGCGATCTTTCAAAAGTCTGATTCGATCGACCGCGTCGTACTCATATTCAGTGAAGCGTCCCAGAAAGTCGCTCTCGCGCCGGAGGTTCATGCCGTCGTAGAAGAGTTGCCTCGTCTTGTTGTCGGCATTTGTGAGCGTGCTGAGGCGATGCAAACCATCAAAGACAGAGAGAGTCGCATGGCCGTTCGCGTCGGTATCAGTCTGCGAGTTGTTCGCATCGTCGTATTGAGTTGTGCTGACGTTGATGGTTTGTGTTCCATCCTGCACCCTCGTAGTCAATTCACGTTGCAGGTTGTCATAAGTCATCGTAGCGACGAAGCCGCGACGATCGGTGTGTGAGACGGCCAGTCCCTGGCCATCGTAAGAGAAGCGCTCGGTGACACTACCCGGATAGGCGATGAGTGTCGCGCGACCCAGACCATCAACCGTGTACGAGGTCTCGCGATTCAAGGCGTTCTTGCTGCTGATCATTCCGCCCAGCCCGCCGTAACGCATTGAAATCGAGTAAGCAGGATCGGCGTCATTGACTGTCAGGCGACCGAGGTCATTGAAAGCCGACAGTTCACGTACCGTGACGGTTCCGCGCGGATCGGTCACAGTAATTTTCCTGCCGTCATAAACGGTGGTGGTCAAATAACTGGTCGAGCCAAACTGGATTTCCCGGCGGATCTCACGACCGAGTCCATCCTTGCGAACCAACTCAGTCAATCCCTGTGGAGCTTGCTGCATGGTCACCGAACTCGTGGCATCGTCGAATGACCACGTAGTCACACGTCCCGCGGGATCACGCATC
>Ga0111539_10004524_pt1 | contig 18184 bp, 18 predicted proteins | sample RhiMethybrSRZTD1_FD_79667 | JGI IMG/M metagenome (GOLD analysis project Ga0111539, IMG submission 79667) | Populus rhizosphere microbial communities from Tennessee, USA - Rhizosphere MetaG P. TD hybrid SRZTD1 (version 2) (version 2) | ecosystem: Host-associated > Plants > Roots > Rhizosphere >... | reverse complement strand
TCCACCGGTGCCGGCGCCGGGTGGCGGCGGGCTCGAGGGGGCGTCATGCGCGTAGCGCTGTACGCCGGTACGTTTGACCCGATAACGCGCGGTCACCTGTCCGTCGTCGAACGGGCGGCGCGCCTGTTCGAGCGGCTCGTCGTGGTCGTGGCGGTCAACCCTGACAAGCAGCCCCTGTTCTCGACCGAGGAGCGCGTCGACATGATTCGCGAGGTGGTCGCTCCTTTTCGCAACGTCGAAACCACCTGCACGGGCGGCTACATCGTTCACCTCGCGGCGGCGTGCGAGGCGCGTTACCTCGTTCGTGGTGTCCGCGGCCACACAGACGTTGAGGGCGAGATCGCGCTCGCCAACATGAACCACGATCTGGCTCCCGACATCGAGACGGTCTTCATCCCGGCGCATCCCGAGCTGTCCGAGGTGAGCTCCAGCAAGCTCAAGGAGCTCGCCGCCCGCGGGATGGACGTCTCCCGATATTGCCCGGCCGAGATCGTGGAGCGCCTGAACCGGCGGGCGGTGGCCGGCGCGCTCGCGAAAGAGGAGGGTGCCCATGTCTGACTTCGAAGCGGTGGTGCTGGGCGTCGGCGACACGTTCTCCGAGAAGCACCACTCGACGGCGCTGCTGCTGGTCTGCGACGGCTTCTACCTCGCGATCGACTGTCCGGACATGTACCGCGCCGTTCTCGGCGACGCGTCCGGACGGGCCGGCCGTCCCTTGCCGATCTCCGACATCGACCACGTGCTCATCACCCATGTCCACGGCGATCACATGAACGGCCTGGAAGGGTTCGCGTTCTACAAACACTTCGTCGAGGGCAAGCGGATCAAGCTGATCACGTCGCCCGAGGTGCGAGCGGTCATCTGGGACGAACGGCTGAAGGCGCCGATGGGCACGCTCTGGACCGGCGCCGAGTTCCGGCAGATGACCTTCGACAGCTACTTCGAGAACCTGCCGCTGGACTGGGCATCGGACATCACGGTGGGCCCGTTCCGGATCAAGGCGCGGCGGACGATCCACCACGTCCCGACCAGCGCGCTGCTGATCGAGGCGGCGGGACGCAAGCTGGGGTACTCCAGCGACACCGCCTTCGACCCCGAGCTGATCGCGTTCCTCGCGTCCGCGGACCTCATCATCCACGAGACCAACTTCGGGCCCGCCCACACGCCGTACGCGGCGCTGGCCGCTCTTCCCGAGGAGCTGCGCGCCCGGATGCGGCTGATTCACTACTCCGATCTGTTCGACGGCGCATCCAGCGTGATAGTTCCTGTGCGCGAGGGAGAGGTTCTGCACCCTTGAAGATGAAGACCACGGGCCCATCGCTGGATGTCGCGCGCGAGCGGCTGCGCAACCAGCGTTTGATCGGAGCGCCGTTCGCGACGCCGGAGGACGTCGTCGGGTGGCTGGGCGCCGTCCAGGCCCAGGACTACGCGGGCGCCAAGTGGGCGATCGGGCAGCGCACGAAGGCGTGCCGCGAGGCCGACGTCGAGCAGGCGTGCCGCGACGGCCGCATCCTGCGCACGCACGTGATGCGGCCGACCTGGCATTTCGTGCTGCCCGCCGACATCCGCTGGTTGCTGGCGCTGACGGCGCCCGGCGTGCGCGCGAGGATGGCGTATTACGATCGCAAGCTGGCCCTCGACGACGGCGTGTTCCGGCGCAGCCAGGTGGTGCTGGCCCGGGCGCTTGCCGGCGGAGAGGCGCTGACCCGCGAGGAGCTGGGGCGGGCGCTGGCGGCGGCGGGCATCGAGGCGTCCGGTCAGCGCTTGGGCCACATCATGATGCGCGCGGAGCTGGACGCGCTGATCGCCAGCGGGCCGCGGCGGGGCAAGCAGTTCACCTACGCGCTGCTAGACGAGCGCGCGCCGCCGGGCCGCGCGCTGGCGCGCGACGAGGCGCTGGCCGAGCTGGCCGGGCGCTACTTCGCCAGCCACGGCCCGGCGCTGCCGCAGGACTTCGCCTGGTGGTCCGGGCTGACGGTCGGCGACGCGAAGCGCGGCATCGAAGGCGCCGCCCCCCGGCTGGCGTCCGCGTCCGTGCACGGCAAGACCTATTGGTTCGCGGCCGGTGCCGCCAGGCGAGCGCCTCGGTCCGGCGGCGCCACCGTCCACCTCCTCCCCAACTACGACGAGGTGATCGTCGCCTACCGCGATCACGGCCCCTCGCTGGCGCCGGGCATGCCGCAGACGTTCAAGGATCGGCCGGAGGTGGTGGCGAACCACCTCATCGTCGTCGACGGCCGCGTCGTGGGCGGCTGGCGGCGGCGGGAGGCGAAGGGCGCGATGATCGCCGAGACGATGCTGGTCGCGCGGCTCGGCGCCGCGGAGGGGAAGGCGCTGCGCGCGGAGGCGGACCGGCTGCAGAGGTTCCTCGGTATGCCGGTCAAGCTCCGCGCGCGGGTCTAGAATGCCGGCGCCATGACCGCCTACCCGACCGGCACCTTCCCCGCGACCTTCATCGGCGGCGCCGCGGGCGCCTGGAGGATCGAAAGCAGCACCGCGATCGCGGGCGAGCCGATGCCGCTCGCCGATCGGCTCGAGGTGCGGGAGGGGATCGCCGCCACCTCCGGCGGTGTCTGGCGGCTGTCGGGCGTCGCGGGGCACACCCGCTACGTCGAGCGCCCGGAGAAGACCCGGCTCGACCCCGTGACGCCGCCGCTCGGGCGTCCCGAGGCGACGATGGCCGCGCTGATCCCGATCCGGAAGTCGGCCGCCTGGTGGGCGCTGCCGCAGGACGAACGCCGCGCGATCTTCGAGCAGCGCTCACGTCACATCGCCGACAGCATGGCGTTCCTGCCGCGCATCGCGCGCCGCCTGTATCACGCCCGCGATCTCGGCCAGCCGTTCGACTTCCTCACCTGGTTCGAGTTCGCGCCCGAACACGCGGGCGCGTTCGCCGAGCTCGTCGCGATGCTGCGTTCGCGCGAGGAGTGGACGTTCGTCGACCGCGAGGTCGAGATGCGCCTTTCGCGCTAGTCGCTCCGCGCCGCAGGCGCGGTGTGCGACTATTGTTGTTTCAGGTGGCCGCACTGTCGCGCTTCGCGCGACAGCGGCCAGCGGCTATTGCACGCTCGCCGGCGGCGGCAGCTGGACGTGGCGCGCCACCAGGCGCAGCAGATCGCTGATCTCGAACGGCTTGGGCAACACGTCGGTGACGTCCAGGCCGTTGCGTCGCCGCTCGATGTGTTCGGCCGCGGTCGCCACCACGATCGGTATGGCGCGGCCGTAGCGGGAGCGGAACGCCTGCGCGAACTGCCAGCCGTTCATGACCGGCATCAGCATGTCGAGCACGATCAGCGCCGGCATCTCCGCTGCGACGGCGTCCAGCGCCTGCTGTCCGTTCAGCGCCGACCGCGTCTTGTAGCCTGCGTCGTGCAGCACCAGCTCCATCACCTCGATCATGTCCAGATCGTCGTCGACGATCAGCACGTCGTAGCATTTGGTCACGCGTGCGCTCCGGCGCCGGCGGGCAGGCGGAGCCAGCTGGTGGTCTCCGTGTCAGTGGACTCGTCACTCAGCGATCCGCCGTGTCCCTCGGCGATCGTCTCCGCCACCGACCGTCCGATGCCGATGTCGTCGTAGTCGCCATAGGTCTCGGCCACGCGATCGCGCCAGGGGAGGGGGCGGTAGCGGACGCCGACCGCGACGCGGTCGCCCTCGGGCCTCGCCACCAGCGTCAGCGGCGAGTCGGCCAGCGACAGGCGGCTGGCTTCGTACATCAGATTCCGGATGACGAGCGCCAGCCGCTCGTGATCGGCACGGATCGAGGGCGACCCCGTCAGCTCGGTGTGGACCTCGTGCCGGTAGGACCAGACCCCTTCGCGCGCGATCTGCTCGACCAGCGGTCGAAGCTCCATCTCGCTTGGGTGCATCTCGAGCGTCCGCGAGCGCGACCGCGACAGCACCATCAGGTTCTGCACCAGGCGGTCGATCCGGTCGCACTGCCGGTCGATCGATGCGGCGATGCGACGCTGCTTCGGCCCTGCGGCCGGCATCAGCGACTGCACGTCGGCCTTGATCACGGCGACCGGCGTCTTCAGCGAATGCGCGGCGGCCGCGAAGAACTGGTCGCGCAGGCGCTCCAGGTGTTCGGTGTCGGTGATGTCGTGCATGACGCTGACGACCCACGTCGCCTGATCGCCAACGCTCATGCGCACGCCCGCGGCGGTCGCCGAGACCACGACCTCGCCGCCGCCGGCCGGCTCCAGCGTGATCTTGTAGTCCAGCGGTCCGCCCTCGTCGAACACGCGTTGCGAGATGAATCGCCCGGGGGGGACCATGCCGCCGCGCGGGTAGGCGACGTGGAATCGCAGCGAGAAATCGGCGGCGTTCATCCCGATCAGCTCTTCGACCGGGCACCTCAACATCCGCACGGCGGCAGGGTTGGCGTAGGCGATCCTGCGGTCGTGGCCGAGCAGCAGCACGCCGTCGGCGATGCTCTCGACGACGGCGGCCGTCAGGCGCCGGACGCGGTCGAGGCGCGCCGCGCTGCGAAAGGTCACCGCGTACAGCAGCAAGCTGGCGAACGAGATGAAGATCCAGCCCTTGGCGGTCTCGATGCGCGCGATGAGTACGTGATCGTGGGTGATGGCGTACAGCACGATGTCGGTCAACAGCACCCACATTAGGCCCAGAACCGCGAACGCCGCCGTCACCGTCCCCGCCATCCGGTGCGCCGAGGACGCGCGCTGGGTGAGATCGGGCAACGCCTTCGGATCGATGCCCCCCGGAACCACGTCCGCCCCTCGATCGTTCAAGTTCAGGCCCCAACAAAATGTAGTCCCGAATCCCGACCGCCACCCGCTCGGTCAAATCCTGAAAAGTCCCGTTCCATTGCGTCACCCCAGGTCGGACGCAGAGTCAACGGGTGGGGCGTTGGCTATGCCTGGCAGGCGCGGTGTTCGGAGCTCTCGGGTTGCTCGACGCCGTCGCCGGAACCGGGCTGCTCACCGCCATCGCGCCCAGGGGGTTCGCAATGACGGCGAACAGCGCCTTCGGCCTGATGTTGATCGGGGCGGCGGCGACGCTGCGAGGCCGCGAGGATATCGGACTGGTGCGGAAGGCGCTGTCGCTGCTGGCCGCGCTCTTGGTGCTCGGCATCGGGATCGCGACACTCGCGGAGCATGTGCTGCGTATCGACCTATCCATCGATGATCTCATCGCGCCGGGCACCCGGCCCGGTCCACATCCGGGGCGGCCGTCGCCTCCGACGGCGCTGGCCCTCTCGCTCCTGGCGGGCGCGCTGCTGCTGTTCGATGTCCGCCCCACCGCCCGGGTGCGGCCGTCGGAGTGGCTCGCGCTGGCGGCCGGGTTCACGGCGCTGACGGCCCTGCTGGGATTCGTCTTCGGCGCGGAGCTTCGCTATCGGGTGACCCGCATCCCCCTGATCGGCACCGCGTTGCCGACCGCTATCGCACTGCTCCTGATCTCGGTCGGCCTCTTGCTCCAACGTCCGACGGCGGGGGTGATGCGCGTGGCCACCTCGCGAGGGCCGGGCGGGCAGCAGTTTCGCCGCTTCGTGCTTCCGGCGATCCTGATTCCGATCGTCGTCGGTGTCGTGGTCACATTCCCGTTGCGGGCCGTCGGCAGCGAGGCGCTTGCGGTCGTGGTCGCGGTGCTGGCGGCCGCGATGATCATGGTCGGCCTGTTCGTGCTCGGCGGCACCGCGATCTCCTTGAACCGGACCTACGAGGACCTCGAATCCAGCCGGGCGTGGTCGCGGACCCTCCTCGAGCAGGCGCCCGACGGCGTGTTCGTCGCCGATCTCACCGGCCGGTACACCGACGTCAACAGCGCCGGTTGCCGGATGCTCGGCTACTCGCGCGAGGAGATCCTGGCCAGGTCGATCACCGACGTGATCCTGCCCGAGGACGTCGATCGGTTGGCGCAGGTGCGGGAGCAACTGATCGAGGGCGAGACCATGGTCTTCGAGTGGACGCTGCGGCGGAAGGACGGCAGTCACATGTCCGCCGAGATCAGCGCGAAGATCTTCGCGGACGGCCGATGGCAGGGGCTGGTGCGCGACATCAGCGAGCGCAAGCGGCTGGAACAGGAGCTGCGCGTCGCCGAGGCCGAGCAGAAGTTCCTGGCCGAGCTGGGGTCGGCGCTGATGTCGACGATCGACGATCGCGAGACCGCGGAGATCGTCACGCGGCAGGTCGCCGCCGAGATCGCGGACGGCTGCTCGATCGAAACTCTGGAAGAGGACGGACAGCTACACGACAAGGTAGTCGTCCATCGAGACCCGGCCAAGGCGGCTGCCTGCCGGACGCTGGAAGAGGCGAAGATCGATACCTCCCGCCCGTACATCGGATCCGCCGTCCGCTCGACGAGACACTCGCTGATCCGGGACGTCACGCCGGGATACCTCGACACGATCGCCCAGAGCGACGAGGCCCACCGCGCGTTGCACGAGCTGGATCCGAAGTCCTTCATGGGCGTGCCGCTGCTGGCGCACGGCGGGGTGGTCGGCTCGCTGGTCTTCATCAGCACGACGGCGTCCCGCCGCTTCACCGCGCACGATGTTCCGTTCGCCCAGGCGGTGGCGACGCGCGCCGCGCTGGCGGTGGAGAAGGCCCGCCTCTACCGGATCGCCCAGCACGCGATCCAGCTGCGCGACGACGTGCTCAGCATCGTCGCCCACGATCTTCGCAACCCGCTGGGGACGATCCTGATGCAGGCCTCGATGCTGCGACGCAAGGGTGGGGAGCTCGAACGCCGGTCGCGGAAGCCGGGCGAGGTGATCGAACGGGCGGCGACGCGGATGAATCATCTGATCCAGGATCTGCTCGACGTGGCGCGCATGGAGGGAGGCCGCCTCACGATCGAGCGGGAGCGCGTGTCCGCCGGCCAGATCATCGCCGACGCCGTCCAGACCCTGGCGCCGCTCGCGGCTTCCGCGTCGCTGGAGCTGACGCTGCAGGCCGAGCGCGAGCTGCCCGAGCTGTGGGCCGATCGCAACCGCGTGCTCCAGATCTTCGAGAACCTGGTGGGTAACGCGATCAAGTTCACCGAGCCGGGCGGCCGGATCACCGTGGGCGCGGCGCCCGGCGAGGGGCACGTCCTGTTCTGGGTGGCGGACACCGGCATCGGCATCGCCGACGAGCACCTGCCGCGCCTGTTCGAGCGGCTGTGGCAGGCGAGCAAGGCGGGGCAACACGGCGCTGGCCTCGGCTTGCCGATCGTGAAGGGCATCGTCGAGGCTCACGGGGGCCGCATCTGGGTCGAGACCAAGCTGGGCGCCGGCAGCGCCTTCTTCTTCACGATCCCGAACGCGCCCGCCGTGGAGAGCTGGCGATCGGAGTCCGCGCCGGCGCCGCAGGGCGCGTGAGCGCCGGCGCTCACGCGGCGCGGTTCGCCGCTCTCACGCCGCGCCGTCGCACGCCCGCCGGTACGCGATCGCCTTCGCGAGCTGCTGCCGGAGCACGTCCCGACCCAGCGCGGAATATGCCAGCTCCAGCATCTCGTGGCTGGCGGCGTGGTGCTCCTTGTAGATCCAGAGGTCATGTCCCAGCTTCAGCGCGGCACCCGGGAAGCCACGGGCGGCCGCCTTGCGCGCGGTCGCGACGGCCCGGGTCACCTCCGGGGTCTTCGGTCGGTAGCCCGGTGCCTGGAACGGGTCGCTCTTGGCCAGCGGGCGGTAGTGCTTCTTGTCGACGACGATCCCGATCTTGCTCCGCGTCGGCGCGATCGGGCGTCGCTTCGTCGGCGGCTTCGCCGTGCGGACGTATTTGTCCAGGTAGCGGCTGCCGATCTCGCGCCGCTTGCGCAACAAGCCGGAGTGCTGCGCGAGCGCCTCGCGTGTGTCCGCATAGTCGTCGAGCTGCTTGCGATAGCCGGCCGCGTTGACGGGATCGTCCTCGCACGAATCCTCGGCGTCGCGATGAAACGCCTCCAGCTGCCCGCGCACGGCCTCGAACAGCGTCGATCCGTCGACGCGCAGCTCGAACACGTCGTTGGCGTAATACGACGCCACGATCGGCTCCGACTTGCCTGGATGATCGAACCAGTAGCCCCAGTGAAGCCCGTCGATGTTTCCGGTCAAGGCCGTGAACAGCTCGGGCGGATCGTCATAGAAGCGCTCTGCGTCCGGCCGCTTCTTCGTGAGCAACGCCAGCGGTCCGTCGATGCGGACGCCCAGCGGCACGCAGCGCTTCCCGTGGGTCTGCACGAAGTCGTGAAAGGCGTACAGGTCATCCGGAAACGGAAACCCGTAGGCCTTCTCGATGAGTTTCCGGTCCTGCGCCATGCCAGGTTAGCGTGCCTGATGACTCCGGCTGAGCAAGATAATTGTCCGACGGTCGTCGGCTCGAACGTCTAGGGGTCAGGAAGGAGATGATGTCATGAGCGAATACGTTTTCCTTTTTCGGGCCAACCAGGCGGACCAGCGCGAGCACATGGGCACCCCCGAGCGGGCGCAGGCGAGCATGGGGGCGTGGCTGACGTGGATACGCGAGCTGGAAGCCAAGGGACACCTCAAGAACCCGGGGCAGCCCCTCGACCTCGCGGGCAAGGTGGTCCGGGGCGCCAAGAAGGTGGTCACCGACGGTCCCTATGCCGAGTCCAAGGACATGGTCCTGGGCTTCATCATCGTCGAGGCCCGCGATCTGGCGCAGGCGACGGAGCTGTCGATGGGGTGCCCGATGCTCGGCGGGAGCGGATCGGTGGAGATCCGTCCCGTGGCCAAATATCCGGCCTAGGGAGGCACAGCCTGCTTCCTCAGGACGAACAGTTCCTCCGGCGCGAGTCGGCGCGCATCGTCGCGGCGCTGACCCGGATCTTCGGGGTGCACAACCTGGCGCTGGCCGAAGACGTCGTGCAAGACGCCTGCTGCCGCGCGCTGGAGGTGTGGGAGGCGGACGGTGTCCCCGAGAACCCGTCCGCCTGGCTGATGGCGACCGCCAAGAACCGCGCGCTCGACGTCATACGGCGCGAGCGCACCGCGCGGGCGTTCGCTCCCGAGATGGGCCGGCTGCTCGAGACCGAATGGACGCTGGCGCCCCTGGTCGACGAGGCGTTCGCCGCCGGGACCATCCGCGACGAGCAGCTGCGGATGATGTTTTCGTGCTGCCATCCCCGGCTGCCGGAGGAAGCGCAGCTGGCGCTGATCCTCAACATCCTGTGCGGCTTCGGCGCCAAGGAGATCGCGAGCGCGCTGCTGAGCGGCCAGGCGGCGATCGAGAAACGGATCGCGCGCGGGAAGCAGGTGCTGGCGGAGGCGAGGCGGTTGTTCGAGCTGGGGGACGCCGAGTTCGCCGCGCGCCTGTCAACCGTCAGGCGCGCCCTCTACCTCTTGTTCAGCGAGGGCTATCACGGCGCCTCCGCCGCCGCCGCGGTGCGCGCCGACCTGTGCGCGGAAGCGCTGCGCCTGACGGCCCTCCTGCGGGAGCACCCGCCCGCGGCGACGCCCGCCACCGACGCGCTGGCCGCCCTGATGTGCCTGCACGCGGCCCGACTTCCGGCGCGGATCGACGCGGCCGGCGACCTGAGCGGGCTGGTGGAGCAGGACCGTTCGCGCTGGGACGCGCGGCTGACCGCGGAGGGGCTCGCGCTGCTGGAGCGGTCGGCCACCGGGGCAGAGCTGACGCCGTACCACATCGAGTCGGCGATCGCGGCCGTGCACGCGGGCGCGCGGACGCTGGAGGAGACGGACTGGCGATCGATCGTGTCGCTGTACGATCGGTTGATGGCCATCGCGCCGTCGCCGGTGGTCGCGCTCAACCGCGCCATCGCCATCGGCCAGCGCGACGGCGCCGCCCGCGGACTCGAGGAACTGGCCGCGATCGAAGATCGCGACCGGCTGTCGCGCTATCCGTTCTATCCGGCGGCGCAGGGCGAGCTGGAGCTGCGCCGCGGAGACCGGGTGGCGGCGGCGAAACATTTCCAGGGGGCGCTTGCCCTGGCCAGAAACGAAGCGGAGCGACGGTTCCTGGAGAAGCGCCTCCGGAGCTGCGATCCTTCCAACACGGGAGCGAAACCATGACAACGAAGAAATTCCTGGCTGTCTACACCGGCACCGAAGCCGGGATGGAGCGGTGGAAGCAGCTGGACGAGGCCGAACGCAACGCGCGGGTCGGCTCGGGCTTGAAGGCGTGGACGGAATGGGCGAACGGCAACGCCGGCGCCATCGTCGACGAGGGGAATCCCGTGGGGAAGACGAAGCGCGTGTCTCGTGACGGGATCTCCGACATCAGGAACAACATCGCGGCGTATGTCGTCGTGCAGGCCGAGTCTCACGAGGCGGCCGCGCGGCTGTTCGAGAATCACCCGCACTTCATGGCCTTTCCGGGGGACGGGGTGGAGATCATGGAGTTCGTACCGATTCCAGGGAGGTGACGATGGCGAGACCCAGCTTCCAGTCCGTCGGCGACTACATCGCCGCGCAGCCGCCGCCGGCGCGGCCGGTGCTGCAGCGCGTGCGCGCGACGATTCGCAAGGCGCTGCCCCGCGCCACCGAGGGGATCTCGTACCAGATCCCGGTCTACAAGATCGACGGCGCCATGGTGCTCTACTTCGCCGGCTTCCGGCGCCACTACTCGATCTTTCCGGCGACCGCGCGCGTCGTCGGCGCCCTGAAGAAGGAGCTCGCCGGTTTCCTGCACGGCAAGGCCTCGATCCGCTTTCCCCTCGCCGGCGCCGTCCCGACCCGGCTGATCACCCGGATCGCGAGGCTGCGCGCCGCCGAGTCCGGCGCGCGCGCCGCATCAAGGCCGCGGTGGCGCTGATCGCGAAGCTCCGGTCCCCTCGCCCCGCGAAGCGGGGAGAGGGTTAGGGAGAGGGGGCTGCCGCTACGGGACCCAGCCAGGCAGCTCCGAGGCCTGCCTGATCCAGCTCGCCACCTGCGCCTCGTCGAGCGCGTCGTCCTCGTGGATGTCGAGGTAGCGCGTCTCCGGGGTCTTGGACTCGCCAGGTGGGAGAGGGCGCAGCGACCGGCCGCGGAAGAACGCGACCTTCACGTGGTTCGCGAACATATGGAAGCTGAGGAACCATCCCTGGCCCTCGACGCCATAGAAGGGCGAGTTCCATTTGACCGCCTTGAGCACGCCGGGGACGGCGCGCACGATGAGCGCGTCGAGGCGGCGCCCGACGTCGCGCTTCCAGCCCGGTATGGCCGCGATGTAGGCCTGCACGGGGGCGTCGCCGTCCGCCTTCGCAATCTGGGGATTGCCACCCGCGAGGAGGATCGGCTTCCCGCCCACCCGCGGACGCTTGCTCTTGGCCGCCTTCGACCTTGCCTTGCTCGGCATCCGCGCAATTGTAGCCCGGGGACCCCTCACCCTGACCCTCTCCCCGCTCTGCGGGGCGAGGGGACCTGAGCTCTGCGGGGCGAGGGACCGGGGGAAGAGGGTTTCGTCGCCCATGGTGCCGGCCTGCGGCCGGCACCATGCCCGCAGAGAAACCTCCTCCGCACGAGGGGGCTCCGCCCCCGAAGCTCCGGAGGAGGGTTTCGAACCCCCGACCCGGCGGTTAACAGCCGCCTGCTCTGCCACTGAGCTACCCCGGAATGAGCGAGCCATTATGGAGAGCGAAACGCGCCAGTCAAGCATGCCCGTCGGTGACGTGGAACGCGCCGGCCGGGGTGGCCCGTCCGTTGATGACGACGTCGACCGCGTGTCGACCCGGGCGGGGCACGCGGGTCGTGTGAACCGCCAGCGAAAACGCCGTCCGCAGCTCCAGTCGCTGCCGGGGCGCCAGCTCGATGCGCTTGACCTTGAACACCTTGCGCGCGGCATGCCCGCGGGCCTTGACGAAATGCACGGCCACGTCGACGAGCAGGGACTGCGGCTGCCGCGACTTGCTTCGCAGCGCCAGCGTCATCGCGACGCGCCCGCCGATCGGGACGCGCGCGGGTTTGAAGCCCACCCGCTCCACGACGACCGCCGGCGCGTCACCGTAGCCGAGCAGCCGCAGGGCGCCGGCGTCACCGCGTCTCACCGCGCTGCGCAGCGCGTGTTCGATCAGCGCGCGCCGTTCGACTCCGGCCCCCTTCAGCCAGCGGGCGCAGGTGCGCAGCAGCCGGTCGGAATCCAGCTTACCCAGGTCGTTGAGATTGTTCGCCACGCTCCGGCGCACCATCGTCGACGGGTCGTCCTTCAGCAGCTCCAGCAGCGCCAGCACCTGGTCGGGGTGGCCGTCCAGCCACGCGACACGCGGCGCCCACGGCAGCCGCAGGCGTGTCCCCTCCGACGCGAGGCGCCGGACGTGGGGGTTGCGGTCCGCCGTCCAGCGCCGGAGCACGGCGAACGTCCGTTCGGGGTGCGCCGCGATGTAGGGGCGGATGCTGGACTCGGCGCTGAAGCGCTTGGTCAGCTCGTATTGCGCCCGCATCGACAGATCGAAATGGTCGAGGCCGTGCTCGGCGACGAACAGCGTGTGCGGCAGATAGAAAAACGGCGCCATGCCGACGCCCAGCAGCTCGTCGCTCGCGTGTTCGGGCCCGAGCGAGGCCAGCAGCACCTCGATCGCCCGCGGGTAGTCGGACGGCAGGTGATGGGCGAGGGCGCGGGAGATATGTTTGCCGCGATCCACGAGCTCGAGCGCCGCCAGGCCCGTGCACGCTTCGGTCACGAACGCGCGCCCGTCGAACGCCGGGTGCACCCGCGCGACGTCGTCCGCGAGGCGGCGCACCAGCGCCGGCGAGAAGAAGTGCTTCAGCGCGTCGGCCATTTGTCGTCAGCGTCCGCGGCAGGCCGCTGCGATGCGGGCCAGGTGGTCGGCGTCCGTGCCGCAGCAGCCGCCCACGATCGTCATGCCGTGAGCTTGCTGCAGCTCGGCGACGCCGCGCGCGAGGGCCGCCGGATCCCCGCGGTCGAGCGCGGTGCTGTTGTCCAGCTCGGCGTGCGTCTTGGTCGATGCGTTGGCGCGCGTGCCGCGGAAGCGGGCCAGCCAGGGCGCGCCGGCGTCGGCGGCGGTGGCCAGGACCGGGCCGAGGTGAGTCGGGTGAACGCAGTTGACCATGTAGCCCACAGGGGTGCCGGACGTCTGCTGGTCGACCGCCGCGATGAAGTCGCCCAGCGGCGTCCCGTCGGGGAGGCGGCCGTCGGGCTCCATCGTCGGCGACACCAGCACCGGCAGCCCGGCGCGCTCGGCGGCGCGCACGAAGCCGAGTGTTTCGGGCAGGCTGGTCATGGTCAGCGGCAGCAGCAGGTCGACCCCGGCGCGCGCCAGCACCTCGACCTGCGGTGCGTGGTAGTCGTAGGCCGCGCCGACCGAGACGGGGCCGGAGACGGCGTAGCCGTCGCCACGTGGTCCCACGTCTCCGGTGATGATGACGGGTGTGGCGCCCGCCGCCTCACCGCCGGCGCGCCATTCGTCGATAAACGCGCGCGTGCGTTCGACCGCGTTCCGGTTCACGGCCGCGAGGTCGCGCCCGCCCAGCCGCGCCAGGTAGTCGGCCGACGCGCGCCACACCAGACAGCCGGCGAGCAGGCCCATGCCGTTCGCCGCCGCCGCGTCCGCGATCGGCCGTAACAGCTCGTCTTGCATGCGTCGCCACGCCTGGGCGTCGTCGAAGACCTCGAAGGCGCAGAACTCGCGCAGCGGAAAGCCCTGGATGTAGAGCAGGTACGTCTCGTCACCTGCGAACGTCAGGAACGTGCGTTCGGACAGGGCGCGGACGATGTCGGTGGCGGCGGGCCCTTGCACGAGGGCGAAAAAGATACGATTTCATGTCGAGAGGCGCCATCCGGTTCCGACCATCGGTTGCAGGGCGCCCCACGGAGGGGCGCCGCGCGAAAGGAAGCGAGGGACGACGATGAAATACATGTTGATGATGAACCACCCCGGCAAGGCCCCGTACCAGATGGCCAGCTGGCCGAAAGAGGACATCGGGCGCCACATCCAATTCATGATGTCGTTCGCCGCCAAGCTCGGCGCGGCGGGCGAGCTGGTCGCGGCCGAGGGGCTGGGCGGCCCCGAGCAGGCCAAGCGCGTGCGCGCCGGCGACGACGGCAAGCCGATCACCGACGGTGTCTTTCCGGAGGCGAAGGAGTTCCTGGTCGGCTACTGGATCATCGACGTCGACAGTCCGGAGCGCGCCTATCAGATCGCCGCCGAGGCGTCGGCCGCGCCCGGCCGGGGCGGCAAGCCGCTGAACATGGCGATCGAGGTCCGGCAGGTCATGAGCCCGCCGCCGCCCGACATGGCCTGATGCCCGCGGCGGCGGAAAGCGATGTCGTCACGGCGATCAAGCGGCTGCTGCGCGAGGTCGCGCCGCAGGTGCTGGGCGTCATCGTGCGGCGTTACCGCGATTTCACCGCCTGCGAGGACGCGGTCCAGGAGGCGTTCATCGCCGCGGCGGCGCAGTGGCCGCGCGAGGGGATGCCCGACAACCCCCGGGCCTGGCTGACGCAGGTCGCGTCCCGGCGCATCACCGATCAGGTGCGCGCCGAGGCCGCCCGCCGCCACCGCGAAGCGCTGGTCGTCAGCTTGATCCCGGCCGACGAGCAGATCGCGCACGCCGCCGACACGGACGGCGCGACCGAGCGCGACGACACGCTGGACCTGCTGTTCATGTCCTGCCACCCGGCGCTGTCGCCCGCGTCGGCGATCGCGCTGACCTTGCGGGCGGTGGGCGGCCTGACGACCGCCGAGATCGCGCGCGCGTTCATGGTGCCCGAAGCGACGATGGCGCAGCGGATCAGCCGCGCCAAGCAGACCATCAAGACGTCGGGCGTCGCGTTCGAGATGCCGGAGGGCGGCGATCTGGCGGCCCGGCTGGGCAGCGTGGTGCACGCGCTGTATCTGATGTTCAGCGAGGGCTACGCCGCCAGCTCGGGCACCGAGATCATCCGAACCGACCTGTCCGGCGAGGCGCTGCGGCTGACCCGCATGCTCCACGGTCTCGTGCCCGACGAGACGGAGGTCGCCGGGCTGCTCGCGCTGATGCTGCTGACCGACGCGCGCCGCGCGGCGCGCACCGGGCCGGTCGGCGAGATCGTCCCCCTCGACCAGCAGGATCGAAGCGTGTGGGATCGGGACGCGATCGCCGAGGGCGTGGAGCTCATCACCAGGACGTTGCCGAAGGGGCGGGTCGGCCCGTACCAGCTGCAGGCCGCGATCGCGGCCGTGCACGACGAGGCGGCGACCGCCGCTGAAACCGACTGGCCGCAGATCCTCGCGCTGTACGGCGTGCTGGCGCGCCTGTCCGACAACCCGATGGTCGCGTTGAACCAGGCGATCGCGATTGCGATGGTCGACGGGCCGGCGGCCGGTCTGAAGCGGCTCGACGAGGTGGCGGCGGATCCGCGCCTGGCGGGCCACCACCGCCTGGACGCCGTACGCGGGCATCTCCTGGAAAGGGCGGGGGATCTCGCCGGCGCGATCGCCAGCTACCGGCGCGCGGCCGAGCGGACGGCCAGCATCGCCGAGCGAAATTATCTGCTGATGCAGGCGGCGCGGCTCAGGGATGTAGAGAAAGCCGGGGCGGCTCCGACTACCGGTTGAAGGCGCCAGTCTCGGCCCTTCAACAAGGAGAAGCCTCATGAGCCACGCGGAAACGCTTCAGTCCTCCGTCATCCCTGCTGCGACCTCGACCCGCCGCCCGCGCCGCGTCCTTCGCCGCGTCGGCGCCGTTGCCGCCGGCCTCGTCGCGATCTTCGCGGTGACGACCGTGACGGACCTCGTCATGCACGCAACCGGCGTGTACCCGCCGCCCGGCGCGCCGCCGATGTCCAGCGCGCTGTTGCTGCTCGCGTTCGGCTACCGCCTCGTGTTCGACGTCGCGGGCTGCTGGCTCACCGCGCGCCTGGCGCCCGATCGTCCGATGCGCCACGCGATGGTGCTGGGCGGGATCGGCCTGGTGCTGAGCATCGCGGGCGCGGCGGCGATGTGGGACGCCGGCGCGCACTGGTATCCGATCGCGCTCGCCGCCAGCGCGCTGCCCTCCGCCTGGCTGGGCGGGCGGCTGCAGCGACGAGGCTGACCGACCCTGTTTCATGGATCTCTTGACGGTTGATCCTGAAATCCGTCGAGAACCGCTGGCGGCGCTTGCCTCACCGACGGGATCGGGCAATGAAGAGGGAAGATGAGCCAGTTCCCAGCGACGTGTCCGATCGTCGGGGTGGGTGCGTCGGTGGGTGGGATGGAGGCTTTCGGCGAGCTTCTCCGCGAGGTGCCTCCAGGCACGGGCCTGGCGTTCGTCTTCATCCCGCATCCCGACGCGACGCGCCCGGGTGATCCGACCGCGACGCTCGCGCGCACCACCAGCTTCCCGGTGCTGGTGGTCCAGGAGGGAATGCGCGTCGAGCCGGAGCACGTCTATGTCGTTCCGCCCGACGCCGACGTCGGCATTCGCAAGGGCGCGCTGGCGCTGTTCCCCCGATCGTCGGACGCGCGACAGCCGCACCTGCCGATCGACTTCTTCTTCAAGGGCCTGGCCGCCGACCTCGGCAATCAGGCGATCGGCGTCGTGCTGTCGGGCGCCGGGTCGGACGGGGCCGAGGGCGTTCGCGCCATCAAGGCAGAGGACGGCGTCACCTTCGCGCAGGACCCCACGTCCGCCGCGTGCGGCGCCATGCCCCACGCCGCGGTCGCGACGGGCGCCGTCGACGTCTGCCTTCCTGTTACCGAGATCGCCCGCGAGATCCTGCGCATCGGCCGGCATCTCGCGCGAGATGCGCGTCCGATCTCGCCGCTGACCGCCTGGGCACGCGCGGCGGCGGCGCCCGACCTCGTTCGGCGAACCCAGAGCCTGCTGCTCCAGCGCTACGCGCCCCCGGGCGTCATCGTGAACGGGCGCATGCAGATCCTTCATTTCCAGGGACGGACCGAGCCCTACCTCGACCCGGTCCCCAGCCAGTCGCAGTACGACCTCTTGAACATGGCTCGCAGAGGGCTCGTGGCGGACCTTCGCCTCGGGATTGCGCTGGCGCGGAAGCAGAAGGCCATCGTGCGCCGGGCCGGCGTGCGCGTCGAGCGGGACGGCGCCACCCGGACCTGTGACGTCGTCGTGGCCCTGATCTCATCGCCACCGGAGTCGCCTGATGACGTGTTCGCGGTGTTCTTCGAGGAGCCGCCCCGGGCGACGGAGCCCGAAGATCTCGGCAAGCGCGAAGATGACCTGAGGACGACCAGGGACTACCTCCAGTGGAAGGTCGATGAGCACCAGCGGGCGAACGAGCAGCTGCTGCTGGTCAACGAGCAGATCATCTCCCGCAACGAAGAGCTCCAGTGCCTGTACGCGGAGGTCCAGGCTGCGAAGGAAGAGATTCAGACCACCAACGACGAGCTCGCCGCGCTGAACGAGCGGACGCAGGCGCAGCTGGGCGCGGCGGAGTGGGCACGCGACCACGCCAAGGCGACGGTCGAGGCCGTGCCGGTGCCGCTCGTCGTGCTCACCGAGGCGCTCGAGATCGCATCCGCGAACCGCGCCTTCGAAGAGCAATACGGCACCGCTCCGGGCGTGGTGTCGGGACTCCTGGACAATCGCCGGCTCCGGTCGGCGCTCGAGGGCGTACGTCAGCGGAACGAGAGCTTCCTGGGGGTCGAACTGGACTGCGAGCTGCCACGCCTCGGCAAGCGGTCCCTGTCGCTGTCCGCGCGCTTCGTCCCGATGCCCGATACGGGGCGGCTGATCCTGCTGGCCATCGAAGACGTCACCGCCCGGCGACGCGCCGAGACGGAGCGCGCGCAGCTGCTCCGTGAGACGCAAGCCGCGAAGGCGAGCGCCGAGGAGGCGAACCGCGCGAAGGACATTTTCCTCGCGACGCTGTCGCATGAGCTCCGCACGCCGCTCTCGACCTTACTGCTGTCGGCGGAGCTGCTGCGCACGGGACAGCTGAGCGAGGACAAGGTGCGGAAGATAGTCGACAGCATCACGCGAGCGACCAAGGCGCAGGCGCAGCTCATCGACGATCTCCTCGACATCTCTCGCATCGTCACCGGCCAGTTGAAGATGGAGCTGCGCACCGTCGACCTGGCGACGTGCGTTCAGGCCGCGGTGGATGCGGTCACCCCCGCCGCCGAGATGAAGCGACTCGGGATGGAAGTGGACCTGGACGCGTCGCTTGCGCCTGTGTCGGGAGATCCGGTCTGTCTGCAGCAGGTGGTCTGGAACCTCCTGTCCAACGTCGTGAAGTTCATCCTCGACGGCGGGTGTGTGCGGCTGACGGTCGATGGCGTCGAGGGGTGTGGGCGAATCCGCGTGACGGATAGCGGCGTGGGGATCGACGTCAACTTCGTTCCCCAT
>Ga0111539_10004522_pt1 | contig 18187 bp, 11 predicted proteins | sample RhiMethybrSRZTD1_FD_79667 | JGI IMG/M metagenome (GOLD analysis project Ga0111539, IMG submission 79667) | Populus rhizosphere microbial communities from Tennessee, USA - Rhizosphere MetaG P. TD hybrid SRZTD1 (version 2) (version 2) | ecosystem: Host-associated > Plants > Roots > Rhizosphere >... | reverse complement strand
TCGCCCGACGTTCTTTTGCTTGACGAGCCGACAAACCATCTCGACGTAAACGCAGTCGAGTGGCTGGAAGAGTTTCTCCAGGGATACGCAGCGGCTTTCGTGATCATTAGCCACGATCGTTATTTCCTCGATGGTTCGTGTCGCCGGATCATCGAGCTCGAAAACGGCCGCGCCGCAAACTACACGGGAAACTATTCCGACTATCTCGTCGAACGTGAAGAGCGTCGCGAAGCGCAGCAGCGCGCGTACGACAACCAGCAACAGTTGATCGCGAAGACGGAAGAGTTCATTCGTCGAAACATCGCCGGGCAGAAGACGAAGCAGGCAAAGTCGCGTCGCAAAATGCTGGAGAAGCTGGAGCGCCTCGACGCGGTTCGGCGGGACCAGTCGTCGGGCGACTTTCGACTTCAAGCAATCGAACGAACGGGCAATCACGTGCTGACGGTCACGGATCTCGCCGTTGGTTATCCCGACAAATTACTGGCGGAGAAAATCGCGTTCATTCTGCGACGGGGCGAGTGTCTCGGCATCATTGGTCCAAACGGTTCGGGAAAGACGACGTTTCTACGGACGATCCTCAACAAGATCCAACCAATTGCAGGCGAGGTGCGCTGGGGAACTAAGGTGCAGATCGGCTACTACGCGCAACAACTCGACGACCTCGACGATCGCAACGAGATCATTATGGAGTTGCGTCGCGTCGCGCCTTCGACCGCAACCGCCGGCGAGCTGCGATCGTTTCTCGCGAAGTTCTTGTTCACTGGCGACGACGTTTACAAACACGTGCGGGACCTGTCAGGTGGAGAGAAGGGACGACTCGCGCTGGCAAAGCTGATCTACTCGCGGGTGAATGTGCTGGTGCTCGACGAGCCGACGAACCATCTTGACATTCCGTCGCGTGAGGCGCTCGAAGAAGCGTTGTCAGCTTATGAAGGGACCATCGTCACGATCAGTCACGACCGCTACTTTCTCGATCGCGTTGCGACGCAGATTCTTGCGTTGGATGGCGTCGGAGGTGCTGAACATTACGACGGCGATTACACCGAGTATCACGATTGGAAACTTGGCATTCGCGATGCTGTTGCTCCGCCACTTCCTGAACCTGACAACCTCGTAGCAGTCGCGCCGCCGCCGGCTGCTCAGGTTGTCGAAGTTCCGGTGGTCAAGACTGCGCCGGCGCCGAAAAAGCCGGGCGTCAAAGTCGTCAAAAAGAAAAAGCCTGACGCCCGAAGGCCGGAGCAGATCGAAAACGAGATCTCGCAAGCAGAAACACGTCTCAACGATATCTCGCAACAGATGGGCACGCCCGAAGTCGCGCGCGACGCCGAACGTCTGATCGCGCTGAACGCCGAATATCAACAGACCGAAGCTTCACTCAAGAATCTCTACGACGAGTGGGACCGCGTCAACCAGGAACCCGCCCGCGCTTAAATTCAAATACTCACGAGGGGCAACGATCGATATCGTTTCCCGGTAAGCCGTGCGAGTGCGTTCACGACGGCCGGCGAGATTACGGGAACTGGCGGTTCGCCGCAGCCGCTCGGTGCTTCGGTGCTCGGCACGATGTGAACGTCCACGGCGATCGGCGCGTCGACGATGTACGGCGGAACGTAGCCGTCGAAGTTTTTTTGCTCAACGCGTCCGTCCTTCAACGTGATCGCGCCTTTTGCCATCAACTGTATTAGACCAAACCCGACTCCGGCCTGAAACTGGCTCTCCACCGACAGCGGATTAACTGCCAGACCACAGTCGACGGCGAGTGTCGCGCGATGAATTCGCGGACGCTTGTTCTCGATCGACACGTCGACCGCGCAAGCGACGCCGGTCCCAAACGATTCGTGACACGAGATTCCGAGCGCGTGTCCGTTTGGTAATCGGTTACGCCAACCGGCAGTCGCCGTTTCCAGCAGTGCGAGCGGTCCCAAGAGCTTCTTCGCCTCCGGCTTGAGTAGCTTTCGCCGGTAAGCGATCGGATCCATTTTCGCTCGCTGGGCGAGTTCGTCGATCAGCGTCTCCATCACGAACGCAGTGTGGGTGTGGCCCACCGAGCGCCACCAGAGCACAGGCACGTTCACCTTCGGATGATGGGCCCAGACGTGATGATTCGGAAAGTTGTAGTGGGTATCGGCGGCGCCTTCAGTGGCTGTTGAGTCCACGCCGTTCTTGACGACGAAGGAAGCGAAAGGTGTGTCCGCGGTTATCGATTGTCCAACGATTATATGACGCCACGCCGCCGGCATTCCGTCTGCGCCGATACCGACTTCGACACGATGGAAATGCATCGGCCGGTAGTAACCGCCCTGCACGTCGTCTTCGCGTGTCCACACGAGTTTGACGGGCGTGCCGCGCAGGCGTTTGGCGATCGTCGCTGCTTCGCGTTGCACGTGCGAGTCGGCGACGGCGCGTCGACCAAAACCTCCGCCGGCCATCTCAGTGTGGAAAGTCACTTGATCCGGTTTAAGTCCCAGCACTTCAGCGACCGCCATCTGATCGACAGTCTGAAACTGCGAGCCGGCCCAGACCTCCGCGCGATCGCCGTCGAAGCGGATCGTCGTGTTCAGCGGTTCCATCGGCGAGTGCGCGAGAAACGGAAACTCATATTCGGCGACGATGCGGTTTGCCGCAGGAATCTTGTCCCCAGCACTCGCGTCTCCCTTGGCGACGGCAACATTACCAGGCTTTTGACTGAGTTCCTTGTACATGGTCCATAACTCGGCACTGTCGGCAGGGTGGACTTCCGTCATGTCCCATTCGATCTTGAGACGACTCCTCGCCTGTTTCGCGGGCCAGAACTTGTCCGCAACAACTGCGACTCCGGTACCTTTCGCGAGCGGGATCTCGAACACATCGCGAACACCTTCAATTCGCCGTGCTTCGTCGTCGACAACCCGCTTCACCTTCGCGCCAAAGACGGGTGGGTGAGCAACGACTGCTACTTTCATCCCCGGCAGGTCGAGGTCTAAACCAAACTTCAACGTGCCGTCACACTTCGAACGGCTGTCGAGTCGTTTGACTTTCTTTCCGATGAGCTTGAATTCAGTCGGACCTTTCAAGCGAACGTTCGTCGGCACTGGTTTCTTCGCAGCGTCGCTCGCCAATTCGGCGTAAGTTGCCGACCGGCCGCCTGGCCCATGGACCACGCTTGCTTCGGTGCGACATTGATCGGGGCTGGTGTTCCAGCGTTCCGCTGCGGCAGCGACGAGCATTGCGCGCGTCTTCGCGCCGAGGTCGCGATACTGCTGAAACGAATGGGCGATCGATCCCGATCCGCCGACCATCTGGATGCCAAACATCGGATCCTTGTACACGTCGGCTGCCGGAGCGAGGTTCGCGATTACACTCCCCCAATCCGCGTCCATCTCGTCGGCCAGCAACATCGGCAGAGACGTTTGCACGCCTTGACCAAACTCGAGACGGTTCACCTCGATGACGATCTTGCCGTCGGGCCGAATGTTGACGAACGCCGCGGGCGGAAAGTCTTTGCGAGCAGGTGGTGTCTGGCTCTGGGTGACGCCCTCCTGCGCGAGTGCGAAGCGCGGCTCGAGATACAACGAAACGATCAAACCTCCCGCCGCTGCAAATGAGACGCGCAAAAATCCCCGTCGATTCAAGTCACTGTCTTTGCTCGTAATGGCCATCATGCGCCTCCTTTCGTCAGCTCCGCCGCGGCGTTCTTGATTGCCTCGCGGATGCGCGGGTAGGTAGCGCAACGGCAAATGTTGCCGCCCATCGACTCGTCGATGTTTTGGTCCGTCGGCTTCGGAGTGTGCTTGAGTAGCGCAACCGCAGCCATGATCTGACCGCTCTGACAGTAACCACATTGCACGACGTCCGTTTCCACCCACGAGTCTTGCACCGCGCGTCCGACAGAGTCCTGTCCGATACCTTCGATGGTGACGATCGGGCGATCGCCGACATGCGAGACTGGCACGATGCACGATCGCGTTGCTACTCCGCCGACATGGACCGTGCACGCGCCGCAAGCGCTGATGCCGCAGCCGAACTTCGTTCCCGTCATTTTCAGATCTTCACGCAGTACCCAGAGAAGCGGTGTTGACGGATCGACATTTACTTCTTTTCGTTGACCGTTGATGTTTAGTTGATAAGTAGCCATCGCTTTGCCCCCTGCCCTGCCCCTGCTATTTTCCGGATGGACACGGCGTGCCTGTTTCGACCCAGCGTTTCGTTGCTGCGACAAATTGTTCGTGCGTCATTGGCGGCAGCGTTCGCGCTGTGCCGTCGGGTCTGATGCCGGGGTTCCACGCCCACTTCACGAGTGGTTCTTCCTCGTGATGTTTCAGCAACCCTGGTCCATTGAGATTGTGGTTCCGTGAACGATCGGTGATTTGCTTGCAGACGGCTGCGCTCGAAAGTGGCCGATCGTTTGTGTCCTGCCAGCGCATTTCGAGTGGCGCGAGGTGCCAATTGTGACCGCCGGGAACACCAGTGCTGTCGGCATTCGTCTCCTGATGACAACTGGCGCAATTCAGACCCGGCACGCCTTTGCCGTCTGGTCCACGCACGACGTTCGCGATGTGACGGTGTCGATCGTCTCCTTGTTGCGGGTAGTTTGTGGCGGTGTGACAGTTGATGCAGCGTGGATGAGTCAACACTGAATAGACCTGGTCCCAGGCGGCGAGCCCTTGCGCCATGCTGTTGCTGTCAACGACCTCAGCCGTTCTGGCGAACGCGCCGGCGACTAACGCAACAGCGACAACTGCGGCGACCACGAGACCTACACGAATCCCCGGCATTGGAATCCTCCTGGAAAATTTTCTCGTTTTTCGGAGTATCGGTCAGTGATGCGGTCGTGTCAATTAGTTCTTTCCCTGATGCGCGCTATAATCCGTGGGCTCATTACAATGAATTCACTCTTCTCCAGTTCCAAACCCGTTATCGGTGTCATTCATGTTGGAGCGCTGCCCGGAACGCCGCGCAGTTCGCAGACTGTTTCCGAGATCGTCTCTTCCGCTGGAACCGAAGCGCGACTGTATCGTGAAACGGGTGTCGACGGCGTAGTCATCGAAAACATGCACGACGTTCCGTATCTGCGTGGTGAAGTTGGACCAGAGATTGTCGCCGCGATGACGGCCGTGGCCGTTGAGGTGAAGCATGAGTGTGGTTTGCCGGTCGGTGTTCAGATACTCGCGGGCGCGAATATCGAAGCGATGGCGGTGGCCCATGCGGCGGGTTTGGATTTCATTCGCGCTGAAGGTTACGCATACGCCCACGTAGCGGATGAAGGGCTGATACAGTCGTCGGCTGCGCGCTTGTTGCGTTATCGGAAGATGATCGGCGCTACGAGTGTGCAGGTCTGGGCGGACGTGAAAAAGAAACATGCGGCGCACGCGATTACGGCAGACGTCAGTTTGGGCGAGACTGCGGAGACAGTGGAGTTCATGGGCGCTGACTGCGTGATCGTCACTGGCAGCGCGACCGGCAAAGCACCCGCGATTGCAGACGTGCGCGAAGCGAAGAGTCATTGTCGCTTGCCGGTGTTTCTCGGTTCAGGGATTACGGAAGCGAACATCGCCGAGTTTTACGATCGGGCTGACGGTTTCATCGTCGGTTCTGCGTTCAAAGTCGATGGAATCTGGTCGAACACCATCGATCCATCACGCGTTAGGGTTTTCATAAAAGTGGTTCAACAAGGGTGAGAAATTTTCTCGCCGAAGTGTCGATTTGGCGGCCCGCCATTCGACTTACCATTGAAGGGCATAATTTTGTACGAGTAAGAAAATGAAAGGAAATTCTAATGGCTAGCAAACCAACACATGAACAGGCACAGTTACATCTGCAAGTTTACGATCTGCGACGCGAGGCCCGACTCCGGCAGGCGCGCGATTGGTTTCAACAGAATTACCACGCCGAGACAGTAGAAGAAGCGATGAGCATCGCCAAGCCCGGCACGGAGCACGGAACTTTCTTCGGCATGGTGATCGGTTACTGGGAGCAGGCGTGTGCGCTGCTCAATTACGAACTGCTGAACGAGGATCTGTTCTTCGAGTCGAGTGGCGAATTCTTCGGAGTCTGGGAAGCGGTCAAGCCGGTGCTGCCGCAGTTTCGCCAGATGTTTTTCGATCCGACGATGCTCTCGAATCTGGAGAAGGCGGCGAAGCGGTATGAAGAGTGGTCGGAGAAACGCGCGCCGGGCCGTATCGCGGCGATGCGACAGTGGATGGAGCAGGAACGCGCACAGAAGAAGTCTGCCGCGAGCGCATAAGGGTCTATAACAAATGACGGCATTGCAGGTTTCTGGCGACCGAAAATCGCCCGGGCCTGCAATGTGGCCTCAAGTGGGCAATCAGAAATTTTGTGCTATCATACGCCCTCTGTTTTTTGGGGGTTTTGACAATTCCTTCCACTTTAGGCGCGTAGCTCAGGGGTAGAGCACTACCTTGACACGGTAGGGGTCTGCGGTTCAAATCCGCACGCGCCTACCAATTCTATTCAGCAAAATAGCACAATCGGCACACTCTTAGGTGTTGACAATCCCGCGGCCGCACAGGAAGATTATCCCGGCACTCGCGTGCTCCTCAGATGCACATCGGACAGTCTGTCCCTCTTTTTCAAACCAACTAAAATCATATGCAGGGCCGCAAATTCAACCCAAAGTTTGAGCCTCATACTCTCAGGGACTCGGCGTCTCGTCTCTTCGTAGAGAGAATTCCCCTACGGGAGGCACAGTGAGTACTGAGAAATGGTTAGTGGTGGTCGGTGAGGAGACGTTAGAGTTGAGCCTCGACGATCTCCGCGCCCTTATTCTGGAGGGGCGCGTCAAGCTGACAGACCGGGTGAAAAAAGAGGGGCTGACCTGGATCGAAGCGCGCCACCCGCCGGCCTTGCGCAGCGCCTTTGCCGACCAGCACGCCGCCTCGAGCGAAGTCCCGCCGTCGGCGGCCTCATCCGATACCTCGGCGCCTTTCGAGGACGGCCGCGGCTCGCACGACGCCTTCGCGATCTACGTGCAGTCCCATTTTAGCCCGGGGATGGTAGCCTCGATTGTTAACGCCCGGTGTCAGTATCATCCGGACCTCTCGCCTGCCTACATCTGTGCGGCCTGTCGGACGCATTTCTGCCGCGACTGCACGAAGGTGATCGGCGTGGGAGCCGGCAGCATCTGCGCCCTGTGCGGCTCTCTTTGCCTGCCATACGAAGAGGTGAGGCAGAAGATTAAGCAACTGGCTGATCGGAGGTCAGGTTTCGGCTGGCACGATTTGAAGCTGGCTTTGCGTTATCCATTCCAGGAACCCGTGACCTTGTCCATCACGGCCGTCATCTACGGCGCCTGCCACGTCTTACTGCCCTATCTGGCGGCACCCGGCTACGGTTATCTACTGGCCGGGATCGGCCTCCTGCCGACCCTCGTCGCCAACGTCGTCATGTTCGGTTTTATGACCTCGGCGATCGATCACATCGCGGCCGGCCGGCAGAGTTACAAGCATGTCTTTGATCTAACTTCGCTGCTCGCCGACCTGCAGGAGATTCTCTCTCTCAGTACGGCCATCATGCTCGTGACCACCGGCCCCTTACTGTTGAGCTGGCGGTTCGCCTCAAACCATCCGCCGGTCCTGGCCCTGGCTCTTTGTTGGCTGCTCTGCTACTACCCGCTGGCCGTGCTTGTGGCTGGAGAGACGCAACGGTTCACGGCGACGATTAATCCGCTCACAGGCTTGAAAGCCATCAGCAGGATCGGCGGCAGCTACTGGAAGTTATTCCTCATGTACCTTGGTTTAATCGGCCTGACCGGAGCGCTCGGCGGCGCCATTTTGATGGTAATGATCCCCTACGATTTGTTAACGGGTCTTGGCACGATTTGGCTTCCGGTAATCAATTTATTGATCTTTCTTCCTCTGAGCATCGTGCTGGGCCTGTTAATTTTCTATACGAATATCGTCATTGCTTTCCTCATTGGCCGAGCACTTTTTAAGTCTGCCGACGAGGGCCTCTTCTGAACGAGAGATTGCCTATCTCAGGTCCGATGATGTGATCTGCCGTGATATGCATTAGTGCAACCGCACCCGGTTCACCTCATGGATGCCGTGTCGTGTCTGATTCAGTCGGCAAACGTCTTCACAACAGACTCTGACTATTCCCTAAGTAACGGTCACGGAAGTTATGCCTGTCTGCCCCGGGTAATAGAGGCGAACCCTTACGTGATACTTCCGCCCTGCGAAGAACTTGTGATTGATACTCGCGTTGCGGTCTTCGCCACTGTCGTCATCTGCGGTTACGTATCGCGGTTCGCCTTCAATTTCCTCAAATAGCGCTAGCAGCGTGTCGGAAGCGCCCTTTGTAGCGATGGTGTATCTCCGCGTCGCAGAGGGCTGAAACACAAAATCGACCTGCTGCCCTGCCGCCAGCTCCACGGCGACTGTTTGAAACGCTTGGATTGTCGCCGGCTGTGAGACGGAAGGCGGATACCACTTCACCGCCCAAGCCTTATCAGCAGCCGACAAGGTGGCCGGCGGGATGAGCCCATTTACATCATACTGCTGTGGTTCGTCGATCAAACCAGCTTCGAATTCATACTCCATAATGGAATCGGGATCCCATGAGGAGCCCTGGACCTGCTGAGTGCTTAGTTTCTCGAGAATGTTGTGAAAGGTGGTCTCGCGCGACCAATTGTTCGGAGGACGGCCGAGCGAGTCATATACGGCCTCTTCGTGCCATTTGATCCCTGCGAAAGGGTTCTGGTGCTCGTGCTCCATACCCAATACGTGTCCCAGTTCATGAACAGCGGTGCCTCTACCATAGTGTGTAGTCAAGTCCCATCCGTAAACGGTCGTTGGCTCGTTCAACGGAATATCCAAGACATCGCGGCCAACTGCGGATGCGGACGTACCATCGGCCGTCGAATACCCGATCCGGACCTCGGCTTCACTCAACTGATTCACCTCTTGGAATTCAAGGCCGATACCGACGGCCTTCCAAGCGGCAAAGGCCTGACGAATCGCGTTGGCCTGCACGTTCGGCACTTTGTAGTGTGAATTTCCCGTGAAGAAGCAATAGTGCAATACCGTCTTGTTTGCCCATTTCCCCCGGTTCGACAGTATTGCTGCTGCACGAAGCACATCCGACGCAACTGCTTCGGATAGTTGAGGCTTAGGTCTAGGCGGGATACTGCAGAATGGTTTGGCAATTTTTGCGGGTTTTTTCGCGGACGGCGCTTTAGCTCTTTTCGCAGACTTTTTGGTCGCCATAGTTAATCTCCTTGAGGGCAATCGACACGGCAGATTCATGACCAAGAACGTTGGCGGCAATGGACTTGGTGTAGATATGCTCCGGTCTCTAATTAACTATGAGTAACCGACTGAAAATATTTCACACTTTTTGAGCGAAAGTTATTCGTCAGAATGATGTCTTTGTTGGTCCAGGAGAGTTGCAGTCGCCGAGCGTCACCATGAGCGGCGACTCTGTACATTCTAGTCCTCATTTCGAAGCGCGATCTGAAAAGCGCCGACGCTCCAACCGAACAAGTTTTCTTGACTTCGCAAGTCCCGTCTATTATTAAAGCCGTGCCAAACTTCTGAGTTCTGCTTAACTTGTCGCTTGGATTGTCTCGACTCGCATCCATCCTTTGCATTCCCGTCAAGCGAAAGCAACTCAGAACAGCCTTCGTCTTATCACCCATATGCCGCGATTCACAATTTTCCCTTAAACACTCGACCCCCCGGAGGAAATTATGGGACAGATCACTACTGTTCATGCATGGGCTAATAACGAGGTCGCCTACGTCGCCTGGGACGTGGACCAGAAAATTAAAGGCTGCCTCGGCTTCGATGTTACGCGAGTTTATCTCAACGAGGATGGTTCGGTGGCTCAGAAAGCCGATGGCACCGACGACAGAATCAAGTGCGCAACCTGGGTAGCCTTCAAGGGTCAGAGCAATCCGAACTGGCTCCCTCAGGACACTAGTGTGTGGCCAGTTCAAAAAATGTCGTGGCGCGATCTGACTCTGCGTAAAAAACGTGATCGCGCAAAGCGACGACCTGAAGACGTGCGCGTGCGCTACGAAATTCGACCTGTCGGAAATCTCAAGCCCGGTCTCGAAGCGGTCCCGTCAAACGGATTGGAGTTTGCTTACGTGATCAAGCGCGATTCGGACGGCAAACCCATTCTTGATGACAGCGGCAAACCGATTAAGGAGAAAGTGAAAGCCTACACCGGCAAAGTTCGTCCCCTCGCTTACCTGGCACCGGCTGCGATCAGCAATGACGTCTTTGTCACCACGCGCCGCGGCCCGTTTCGCTCAACCTTCACAAATGGAATTTTGGCGGCGCAGTGGCTGAGCAACGTGCTCAAGGAAGATGGTGTCATCGAGCCGGATGAACTGATTAACAAGATTTCCAATCCTGGTGACCCTCACCGCAAATACCTGGCGGGAGATGTGATTCCCCTCATCCACGAAATTTTCAAACGGAAAGGTCAGTTCTATCTCGGGCTCTACGAGCTTGAGGATGAAGAGCTTGAAAATCTTCTCCTGGAAAATGCGAAGCGGATACACGTCATTCTTTCAAACACGGCTGCGGGTGAAGATAAAAAATGGGATGCTCGCAACAAGATGGCTCGGAAGCGACTCATCGATGCCGGAGTGGATATTCAGCACCGGATGTTCAATAACAGTATTCACATTGGCCATAACAAATTTGTGGTGAACGTTCCCCCAAATGGTGGTGCCCGTTCGGTATTCACCGGGAGTACTAACTGGACTTCCACGGGCGTCGCTGGCCAAACCAATAACGCCTTGTTGATCGAAGATGACGACGTGGCAGGAGCGTTTTTGGCGTACTGGAAGCGCATGAAGAAGGACGCACTAAAAGTGCCGAAGCCATTCAGCAAGGCAATGGGAGACAGCCAGCAGAGCGCAGAATTTCGTGCAGCCAACATGAAATCGACCGAGGTCGAACTTGCCGATGGCGAGAGAATTTCCATTTGGTTCTCGCCCAACACCCCCGAAAGAAAGAAACCTACTTCAAAGAAAAAGAAAGCTCCGACCCCTCCCGACCTGACGGAAGTATATCGCTGCATGCGACTGGCCAAAGACGCTATCCTTTTCTTGGCCTTCTATCCGGGGCAACGCGGAGTGGACTGTTTGATCGGCGAAGCTATCGACATTGGCATGAAAGATCGTTCGCTAATAGTTTCCGGTGCGGTCTCTAGTCCTCAGGCGATGCCAAATTATAAGCCCAAGAAGAAGGAAGACGGCGAAGTAGTCGAAGAAGGAGACTCGCCTGCAACTTTCGACGATAAGAACATCTCGATCGTGAGAGCAGCACGCATCGACGATCGCAACATTCTGGGTGATTTTGGAATGGAACAATTGACTGCAAAGGGAGCTATTGGCGCAATTATTCACGATAAGCTCATCGTGATTGATCCTCGTTCGGACGACTGCGCGGTAATTTTGGGCAGTCATAACCTGGGATTCAAGGCCTCATACTCAAATGACGAGAATTTTCTGATTATCCGCGGAAATCGGGACCTCGCCGCCGCTTATGCAGTTCACGTTATGGATGTTTACGACCACTATCGCTTTCGCGCGATAGAAACTGAACGGAAGCGTAAAGGAAAAAAGGGCTGGTCTGGTTTCCTGGAGACTAACGACGGTTGGCAAAAAGGATACGTCGATCATAGTAAGGGAGCCGTGATGCGGTATTTCGCCCGCTAATCATCAATCGCCAGGGTCGGGTGGAATGTGCGGTTTGACAGGCAGTCATGCTTCAGATGAGCTAATGGAGGTCGTGACAGAGGAGTACTCTGTTCGTTTGATCGAAGAGGACATTTACTCAGTCCTGCCTGAGACCTCAGTTCCGCACCACTATGACAAGAGGGCGTCTCTCTACGATTCAGTTGTCGGCAAGCGATTGTATAACCTCGTCATGTGGGGAACCTCTCCTCGCTATTACGTTGAGTTCGCTCGCGAAGCTCTAGATTCATCCTCCGACGGAATGTTCCTGGATGCGGGTTGTGGTTCGTTGCTGTTTACCGCAAGCATTTACGCTTCCTCCGACCGCCTTATCGTGGCGTTCGATCAATCATTAGCGATGTTGAGACGAGCACGCCAACGTTTAAGAAAGCTTTCAGGCCAGGTCCCTAAACACATCCGGTTACTACAAGCAGACTTAAATGATTTGCCGTTTCGTCGGAAGAGTTTTCGCACGGTCCTGTGCCTCAATGTGCTCCATCAATTTGCTGATGCGACTGGACTGGTTTCGGGCCTCAACGAGTTACTCTCCAGGAATGGGAATCTATACTTGACTAGTTTGGTCTCAAACAACCGCACCATTGGAGATTGGTATCTCGAAGCGTTGTATCGAACGGGAGAGTTTGTGCGCCCGCGAAACGAGCTGGAATTGAGGGGACTCTTTGCTGATGCGTTCGGGGAGCGAATCGGTTATACGGAAAGAGGAAACATGGCATTCATCTCCCTCGATCCTGTATATTCTTCCCCGAAGCTGCCAATTTAGTTGCTGGTCCCAGCCGGCTGCATAACAACTCGATACACAATGAAAACTCAGAAATTCTCCACCGTCCTCCCCGCTGTAAGAGTCTCTCTCGTGACGCTTTTTATGTTGCTGTCAGCCACAGTTGAGGTTGCGGCACAATGCACCGGTCCTGTTTTCGCAGGTGCTCCTGAATTTGTTGCCGATCGACGATCGAGCTCGGTTGCCGTTGGCGATTTCAACGGTGATAGCAAACCAGATTTGGCCCTCGCTAACGAGCTGTCAGACAACGTCTCAGTACTTCTGGGTGACGGAGTCGGCGGCTTTGGTCCTCCGGCTAACTTCGCTGCCCGTAAAGAACCATTCGCCATCGTTTCGGCTGACTTTAATAAGGACGGCAAGGCCGACTTGGCCGTGGGTCACATCTTTGGCCAAGGCTTGATTTCGGTGTTGCTCGGAAATGGTGATGGCACATTTGGTGCGGCCACCGACGTGGGTTCCACTTCAAATGTCACAGGCATTGCAACGGCTGATTTTAACAACGATAACAACCCGGATTTAGCGGTCTCTTCTTTTGGATTTCAGTTAATCCTTTTGGGCAATGGATCAGGAGGCTTCACTTCGAATAACGTCACGGTTGGCAGCCAGGCATCCGCAGTAGCAGTCGGCGATTTCAACGGAGATAACTTCAAGGACGCCGCATTCACCACTAATGGTTCGGGCAATTGGAAAGTCGAGATAGTTTTTGGAAAAGCTGCGGGCCCATTTTCTGTGAATGCGTCATTCACAGTTAGTCAGTCACCGAACGGAATCGCCGTCGGAAATTTCAACGCCGATACGCAGCCTGACATACTCGTTGTCGGCGACCATTCGGAACCGCGAGTTTTCCTATTCCTTAATCAGGGTGGAGGCTCCTTTACTCAGTCGGCAAGCCTCTTTGCGGGCAGAGGCCCACATTCAGTGACTGCTGGTGACTTTAACGGTGACGGCAAGACAGATGCTGCGGTTGGTCTAGCTAATGCCGATAGCGTTTTTATCTCCCTCGGTGATGGATTGGGAAACCTTGCGACTCCCAACTTTTACGGAACCGGATCGCGCCCGCTATCGATCGCCACCGCCGACTTCAACGCAGACAGCAAACTCGACCTGGTAACGGCAAACTCCGCGAGCAGCACGTTGGCGTTGAATGATAAAGGCGGCGCGTCAGTGCTGCTGGGAACCGGCACCGGCGCATTTCAAAGCTATCGAGCTTACGTTTATCCGTTCACCCCACAATTTGTTTTGTCGCCGATCGCCATCGCATCCGGTGATCTCAATAACAACAACCGAACTGATTTGGTCTTGTCCTTCGGCGTCCTCAACTTTGTCGCAATCATGCTCGACGACGGTCAGGGAGGGGTGATTCAACCAACATCGTTTCTGGATGCAGGCGGCAGAGCTGTGTCTTTAGCGATTTCCGATCTAAACGGCGACAACAATGCCGACCTGGTCACAGCGAATAGCAACACTTCGAACATCTCGATCTTTTTCGGCCAGGGCAACGGCTCATTCATGCCACTGGTCCAAATGCCGGTAAACGCGAATCCAAAGTTTGTTGGCGTGGGCGATTTTAATGGTGACGGAAAACGCGATCTCATCGTGACGCACGATGCTCCCACTGCCGCTGTCATTCTGTTAGGCAACGGCAGCGGCAGTTTCGCTCCACCCGCAGGTTCCCCGCAGCCTGCCGTCCACGACATTGCGGTTGGCGACTTTAACAACGACGGCAGGACCGACGTAGCGGCTGGAAATTCTCCCTGGAACAACGTGGCCATTTTCCTGAGTGACGCTACCGGGCATCTCGTTCTTTCTTCAACCACACCGTCTATCAGTCTGGACACTGAAATGCGGCTTCAGGTCGGAAATCTCAACGCGGACAGTAATCTGGATCTCGTGGTTGCAAATGTTGACCGCGACACGATCACAGTCTTCCTTGGTAACGGCACAGGCGGACTCTCCGCGGGAACGAACTTTGCCGCTGGACCTCGTCCTCTTGATCTCGCGATGGCGGACTTTGATGGCGACACTAAGTTAGACGTAGCCGTAGCGAACAATGGTGGGCAACACGTTTCACTGTTTTCGGGCAACGGCACTGGCGGCTTGAATTCACCCGTTGCGTATCCGGGTGGCGTTACTCCGAACGGCCTCGCGAAAGGCGACTTTAACCAGGACAGCAAACCTGACCTGGCAGTGTTGAGTGGAACGGCGTTCGGTGTGGCGATACTCACGAACGTGGTTACGCCGTTACCCTGTCTTTCGGTAAATGACGTGACCCTTACCGAAGGAGACGCCGGCAGTCAGAACATGAATTTTGTCATCACTCTTTCGCAAGCCAGCTTGCAGCCGGTGCGCGTCAACTACTCGCTCGTAAACAACACGGCGACAGGCGGGACAGACTTCACTAACATTTCCAATCGCGTGCTTTTTGCGCCAGGTGAAACAACGAAGACGATTACTGTTCCGATTCTTGGCGACACGATCGACGAGATAGACGAAACGTTCAAAATTCAACTGGCAAATCCGTCTAATGCGGCTATCTCCGACGGCGAAGGGCAGGGAACGATCACCGACAACGATCCGCTACCCTCGATCACAATCAACGACCATAGCCTTGCCGAGGACGCACTGCCATTCACAAGGACCTTCACCGTCACCCTTTCGTCAGTGAGTGGTAAACAAGTAACCGTGGAATATGCAACTGCCAATGGCACCGCTACCGCGGGAACCAACCCGGAGAACGGCGATGATTATTTCGGTGTGTCCGGCACGCTCACTATTCCCGCGGGACAAACTTCCGGACAGATCATCGTCAGCGTCTTTACCGACGCGATGCATGAACCGGACGAAACATTCTTCCTTAACCTGAGTAATGCAACGAATGCGACGATCAGTGACGCTCAAGGACAGGCGACGATCGTCAATGACGATCCCGTCCCCACTGTTAACCTGCAGGATGCCTTCGTTTTTGAAGGAAACACGGGGACGAGCGACGCAACATTCTTTGTGAGGCTCTCGAATCCTACATTCCAAACAGTAACGCTTAACTTCGCGACTGCAACCAACACGTTGAGTCCACCCAACACGGCGACTGCCGGCACTGACTATGTCGCTAAGTCCGGCTCACTCAGTTTTGCCCCTGGCGAAACTGAGAAGCAGATCGTCGTGCTCGTCAATGGCGACACTGTTGATGAGTTGACGGAATTGTTTGACCTGGAAGTTTCGAATGTTCAGAACGCAACTGTTCTGGTAGGCAAAGCAACTGCATTCATTCGTGACGATGATGGGCCGAGCGTCAGTATTAATGACGCCAGTATTAAGGAGGGTAATTCCGGAAACACTGCGCTCCAGTTTACGCTGACGCTCTCTGGTCCGAGCGTTGAGACAATCGTCGTCAGAGCAACTACGGCGTCGGGCACAGCAACCCAGTTCAACGATTTCGTGGGCTTTAACTCGAATATCACTTTTCAGCCAGGCCAAACAACTCGTACCTTTAACATTTCGCTCATTGGCGACACCAATCCGGAGTTGGATGAAACCTTCTTCGTGAATCTCAGCCAGCCAAATGCGGTCACGATTGCGGATGGTCAGGGAATCGGCACGATTCTCGACGACGACACTTTGCGGCTGGCCCTCGAGGAAGCGGGACCGGTACAGCCGCAAGCAGCCGCCTTCGATGCGTGGCTATTCGTGAGAGATCCTTTCCGTGTTAAGAGTAGCGCCGACTGGTTCAATCCTCTCTTTACTGATCGCAACACGCGAGTGATTACGTTTGCGGAGAATCTGCAACTGAATCAGGGAGAGACTGCGTCGTCGGTAATAGTCAATTTGGTCGACGCCAATAACCAGAGCTTTGACGTGCCCGCTGAAGACGTGCGCGCAGTCCCGAACGTTGGCCTTACGCAGGTGCTGTTTAGACTACCGGACAATCTGGCGCCAGGCGTTTGCAAGGTTGCAATCAAAGCACACGCACAGACCAGCAATATCGGCAACATCAGAATCGCTCCATAGTTGAATTAAGATCGACGACGGGTGGTCGTGACGAAAACTCCGGAATACCACGGACTCGTTGGATGCTTTCATACGCCGACTACAACCAGACAAGCAAAACTACACTCAGCCCAATTCCAAAAATGGAGGACTCATGAGTCGCAAGAATCATAAGTACGGCACCGCCTTAACATTCGCATTCGCTTTTGCTGTTTTGACAACTGGCGTTGCAAGTGCACAGACCTGGAATTCGTCTAGCGGCGGATACAACACCGGCTACGGCACTGTGTATGGAACGTTTGGCCAGGCAATGGCGACGCAGAACATCTACAACACGATGCAGATGCAGATGCAAAAGACGATGATGCGAAACGCCATGATCAAGAAATGGGGTCTCGCAGCCGTTGAGAAAGCCGAACGCGAAGCGGCATCGGGTTCGTCATCTTCTCGAGCCAAGGCTTCAGACTCACCGATGGTCGTGTCGCCACCACCTGTAGTTCGCAACCACGGAGTGTTCCGGCCAGATGCGACTGTTGATACGGGCAAGGCATTCGCCGATGCACTTGGTGACACGCCGGAGGAAAAGTCACTGATCAAGCAAATCTACACGGCGACTAAGGCTGCTTACGAAAAGGAAGCGGCCACAAAAGGATGGCAGAACAATATCGCCGGCGGCCTGACATTGTTTACGGTTACCGCACTAGTTGTTTATCGAGACATCGAAGAGCCGTCTGCCGAAGCCGCGAACGATTATTTCAAAGTCGTCAACGCAGCTCTTGATGAAATACCTGAATTCGCCACCGTCACAAATAAAGACAAGCAAGGCTTCAACAACATGTTGATTGGTTTCTCCGGATTACTGCTCGCAGGCTACCTTGAAAGTAAACAAAACAGCGACGCCGCCGCTCTTGCCAGTTACAAAAAACTTGCCGGTATGTTAGTTGAGATGGTTCTAAAAACCGATCCGGAAAAATTTCGAGTCGAGGATAATCAGATCTTGTTGAAGTAGCCGATTGTCCGTCCCGACAGGATGCTGCCACTTCAGTTGAAACAATGCCGACTCTCTACGTGGAGTCTCCGGCTCCTTGCGCCAAAGGCATGCAAACATGGATGGTTGTCCCTTGCCGAGGTTGCGACCGAATGAAGAGCTCTCCATCTACAGCCTTCAGCCGTTCTTTGATACTGGCCAGGCCAAGCCCCGATCTCTTGATTGCCAGGATATCTAAGCCAGAACCAAAGTCGCGGACTATCAACTCGATCTGGTCGACTCCGCAGCCAAGAGAAACGTCGATCCTATCTGCTCCGCTATGCTTGATAGCGTTCTGCAGAGCTTCCTGCAAGACGCGGTACAAACACGTGGCTATTGAACTCGACAACCCATCAGGCACCTTGTCGGCATGAAAGGAGATTTCAATACCTTTCTGACTCGACATTTCGCGGCATAAGGCCTTCGCCGCAGTCGCAATCCCAAAGTATTCCAGCCGTCTTGGATGCAAGCGATGTGACAACACTTGTACATCCGTTGCCAGATTCTCGATCTCCTCGCAGACCCGTTCGAGCTCGCGACGGAGGAGGATTGCAATTAGACATCCGTAGTAAGCGAGCATGCATGACTCGTTGCGTCTGCTCTCGGCGAAAAGACCTATCTTGACTGAATAACGCTGGATCTTACGTGACAGGTTGAGACATTGTTTTTGATATTCCGGCCACGCCCT
>Ga0111539_10004521_pt1 | contig 18189 bp, 16 predicted proteins | sample RhiMethybrSRZTD1_FD_79667 | JGI IMG/M metagenome (GOLD analysis project Ga0111539, IMG submission 79667) | Populus rhizosphere microbial communities from Tennessee, USA - Rhizosphere MetaG P. TD hybrid SRZTD1 (version 2) (version 2) | ecosystem: Host-associated > Plants > Roots > Rhizosphere >... | reverse complement strand
GCTCGGACGGGTCACCAGGTGCGCTTGCGCGGCCGTTCCTTGAGCCCGAAGTTTCGCGCGGTCTTCTTGACGAGATTTCGGAGCCACGTGTGGGCAGGGTCCTCGTCGAAGCGTTGGTGCCAATAGGCTTCCTCCGGATAGGTGGGCAGGTCGATCGGAGGGCGCAGGACCTGGAGGGGCACGAGCTCGGCGAAATAGCGAATGAGCGTGCTCGGGCCGGTAACAAGGAGGTCGGACCGCGCGACGATCAGCGGCGCGGCCATGAAGTAGCGCACCCGAGCGGCGACGTGGCGCTTCCTGCCCAGCTTCGTGAGCGCCTGGTCGATCCACGTTGGCCCCGTGTCGTCACCGAGCGTGATGAGCAGGTGCGGTGTCTGGACGTAGGAATCGAGATCGAGCGCTCCGTCGATGCTCGGATGCCCCTTGCGCGCCGCACAGGCAAAGCCGTCCGTCAAGAGGTCCATCCGGCGGATCCCCGGCGCGTCGTCCACGATCGCGCCAAGAGCCAGATCGACGTCGCCGGTCTCGAGAAGCCAGGCGTTGCCGCGCCGCGAGCTCGGTACGATCTCGAGGGAAGTACCGGGTGCCTCTCGGGCTGCCGCCTCGAGGAGCGCCGGCATGAGCAGCGTCGCGAGGAAATCGGCCGCGGCGATCACGAAACGTCGAGCTGTGGTCGCCGGATCGAACGTGGCGCCACCTCCGAGGAGCCGCTCGGCGTCCATGAGCAGCGTGTGCAGAGGGCTGACGAGCGCCTCGGCGCGGGGGGTGAGAACCATGCCGCGACCGGATCGAACGAGGAGCGGATCGCCGAGGAGGTGGCGCAGATCCGAGAGTGAATGACTCATCGCAGACGGGGTCACGCGCACGCGCTTCGCGGCAGCCGTCACGCTTCGCTGGCTGAGAAGCCCGTCGAGCGCGAGGAGAAGGTTCAGGTTGAAGTTCGAAAGGTCGACCCGCCTCATCGCCGCGAATCATCGCATGGAGCTCAAGACCGAAGAGGAGGCCCTCGCCGCAGCCAAGCCGCGCCGACCCGCCGCCAACCGGGACGGCGGTCGTCATGCGATGACCTCGCCGCACCGCGCGAATGGCGCACGGTGATAATCTGTTAGCTTGCGCAGGAGAGTCTCGAGGGTTGGAGGCCAACTCGTTCCGGTGTTGTTGGTTCTTGCGGCGGGCTGCGGATCACCGGGAGGCGTCGACGGCGGACCGATCGATGCCCGCGCGTCGGACGCGAGCGATGCCGCCACGAGCTCCGACGCGGCGGAAGATTCGCCCAGAGAGTCGTCGGCCGATGCGCCGGCCGACGCGTCAGATGCGCGTGACGCACCGTCGGCAGCCGACGCGTACGGGGGCTGCCCTGTGATCGACGGGGTGTGGTCGCTCCTTCCAACTACGGAGTATTCGGATGGCTACGGCTCGATGTGGGCCGTCAGTGCCACGACCTTTCTCTATTGGGCGACTCCAGGTTGGGCGGCCCCAAACCAGCTGCGCAAATGGAACGGCTCGGCGACCTTGGCGCTGCCCAACCAGCCGCCTTCGCCTCCATTCATTCCTGGGTCGACGATTCGAGGCTCCGGCGAAAACGACGTTTGGTTGGGCGGCTCGGGTCCTTGGGTACGGACCGATGTCAAGGATCGCCTGGACGTCGACGTGACCCATTGGGACGGCGTCTCGTGGAAGGATCTGACGCTCGTCATTCCCGTCTCACCGGAGATCCAGAACCCCAACGGCCCGGCCATGGCCGGGGCAGCAGGCCCATTCTGGCCCGTGGGACCGGATGAGGCGTGGCAATGGGTTCGCGTCGCTTATGCGGGCGCGCCAGCGACGCCGCCTGCTGCGTATCATCTGGAAGGCGGGACCTGGAAGGCCGTACCCACGCCGCTCGACACGCCCGACGCATACCCCATCACCATGTGGGGCGCTGCGAAGAACGATGTCTGGGTCGGCGGCTTCATCTCTCGCCAGGTTCCGCCGCCCGGCGACGCGTCCGCGACCACGCGGGCTGAAGATCCGCTGCTGCTTCATTGGGACGGGTCGCAGTGGACGCGCGTCGAGCTCCTCACCCCGAACGGGAACGGGTTGCGCGAAGTCCTGTCCCTGTGGGGGACCGCGTCGAACGACATATGGGCGGTCGGTCGCGGGGACACTTCGGCCGACACGTGGCACTTCGACGGTGAGCGCTGGACGGAGGTACCGGTCGCAGGACCGAAGTACTTCGATCACGTCTGGGGCTCGTGCGCGGGCGACTATTGGGCTGTCGGGGACCCCGCGTCCGGGCCCTGGCACTACGACGGGCGCATGTGGTCAGCGGCCACATTGCCCAAGGAAGTACGCTTATCCAGGTTCGACATCGCCCTTACCGGGACGAGCCCCGGGGGCGTCTGGATGACCGTCGAGAAGGTGGGCGGCTGCGACATCGGGCTCTCCCCCCCCAAGCTGGCGATTCACTGGGGCGGGAACCGATGTGGCGACGGCGTCGTCGCTGGCGGGGAGAGCTGCGATCCACCACGAGCGAGCGGCGACGGGTTGCGGTGCGACGAGTTCTGCCAAAGGCCCCGCTGTGGCAACGGCGTAACGGATCCGGGCGAGGATTGCGATCCGCCGAATCAGGGAGACGGCCTGCAGTGCGACGAGACGTGCCACCGCCCGACCTGCGGCGACGGCGTCGTCGACGCCGGCGAACAGTGCGATCCGCCGAAGCTCGGAGTCTGCGATCGCCAGTGTCGGACCGTCACGCCCGTCTGCGGCGACAACATCCAGCAGCCCGGCGAGGGATGCGACTTCGCCGATCCAAACAAGGGTCTTTGCTACCCGGACTGCACGCGGGTTTGCTTGAATAATTGCTTGCTGAGTCACCCCCAGACCGCCGTTGGATATTGCGGAAAAGGGGGGTGCTCGGGGTTGAGCGGGCTCGACCTCGCCCGGTGCTGGTCCGTGCTCGGCTGCATCATGGGAACGAGGTGTGCTTGGATCGCCCCCGGCCTGGGCATGAGCATCGGATCGGCGACCTGTTTCTGCAAGAATGGTTGCGACGGCTCCGGCGACGGCCCGTGTGCGGCCGCGGCGCGCGCGCTGCTGGCGAGCATCCAACCCAGCCTCGATACGACGAACCCATCGGTGCTGGTGGACGAGACCAACGGCTACGGTCGGTTCAGTGTGATCATGCGCGAGGCGGCCAGCGCTCTCGCGGCGCCGACCTCGAACTGCACAATCTCGATCTGCGCAGGGCAACGGTAAACGTCCTTCAGCCGATTTCGCGTCGAAGGTCGGCGCGGGCGAGGCTCCAAGCTGTTGTCGCGAGCTGGGTGGGGCGCTGCGCGCGAAGGTCGGATAGCGAACTGCCACAAGCCACGGGATTGACCGGCCGCCCGGGTCCGCGCACAATCTCGGCATAGCCTAAGGAGTCGCGTGATGATGTTGAGGGCCGCGGGACGCGCAGCTTGGTGTTTTCTTCTGGTCGGCGGCATGGCCTGTGGGACGAACCCGTCCGGGGCGGCGCTGGATCCGACGTTCACCGACGGATCGCGCCTGGTGGCGCAGCAGTTCTCGTTTCCGGGCACGGCGCCGCTCTTCGCAGGGATCTACGATCGCCAGGAGAGCGTCGCCTGCGAGTTCCGCCCGGCGAGCGACGGAAGCCTCCGGTGCCTTCCTGACGCAGCCGCCGGCGAGACGCCCGAACGCTGGGTATCGGGCGTGGCGATGCCCGGGCCGGCCACTGGCCTGCGCTTGCAGCGGTACGAAATAAACAGCGCCGACGGCGGCCGCTTTCCGAACTGGTGGAACGGCGAGCTCTACGACGCGGACGCCGGCGAGCCCTGCGTTGCGTCCGTTCGGGATGAGCAGGTCGACGGGACGGGGGTGGGCGTCTGCATGCCCCGCTCCGCCTCGACCGGGTACTTTTTTGCCGACGCCGCCTGCACGGAGGCGCTCGCCATCACGCCGGACACGAGCCCGCTCCCGCTGCTTGCGGTGGGGCTGGACAATCAGCTCTTCGCGATCGGCGAACAATGGACCGGCCCGTTGTTCCTCGGGCTCGGTGGCAGCTGCACGGAGTTCGTACCCTCCGGAACGCGCGCTTTCCGGACCGGCGCGTCGCTGCCGGCCGACACGGTCGCGTCCCTTCAGATAGCACCGCGCGGCGACGGGCGGCTCGCGGTGCAGATCATGGAAGCACAGGGCGTCGGCCTCACCACCGTGCGCTACCAGCACCTCCCCTTCACCCCGAGCGCGACGACGGGGCCGTATTGGGATCGAGATCTCGGGATTGCCTGCTGGCCGATGCCGACCGTCGACCATGAGACCCTCTGCGCGCCCGCGGATGCGACTGTCGAAACGCGGCCGGACCTGCTCGGCTTCGGGGATCCGGCCTGCACGCAGCGGGTCATCGGGCTCGACCGTGCTTTCGCCATCTTCGCGATGGCGGATCCCGGCAGAGCCCTGGCGTTCGAGGTCCACCGGATCGCCGGGCCACACACGTCGACCGGCTACGTCGTGTCGGACGCGGGTTGCACCGAGTACCCAAAGGGCTCGGGCTACCCGGTCGGCGAGACGGTGCCGCTGGCGTCGTTCGCCAGGCTGACCGCGAAGCCCTGAGGGGGCGCACCGCCGTCTAGAGCGGGACGAACGGCGCTTGACGTGTCGTCAGTCACCGGCAGGTTCCGGTGAGAAGCAATAAACGATTGCTTGCTCCGTCGGTCACGGCCACGTCGAGGCGCCCGTCGCCGTTCCAGTCGCCTGCGACGACAGACTCGGGCCTGTCTCCGGCATCGATGACGACGGAATCCAGGAACGTTCCGTCACCGTTGCCGGCCAGGATTTCGAAGCTGCCGTGGCCGGTGCCCCTCGTGAGCGTGGTTATGGCCAGATCACTCTTCCCGTCACCGTCGAAGTCACCTGACGTGATGGATCCCTGTGGCGCAAACATCCGTCGCACGCCGCGCTGGAAGGTCCCATCACCGTTGCCGATGAGGATGGTGATGAAATCATCGTCGTAGTTGGCCGCGGCGAGGTCGGGCCTTCCATCTCTGTTCCAATCCCCACTCGTAAGAGCCTGTGTGCCCCGGCCGGACTGATAGTCGACGCGCCCGGCAAAGAGCCGATCACCCGCCCGGCCGAGACCGAGCCAGACGCTGATCGTACCCTCAACGCGGTTCGCAGTGGCGACGTCGGGAATCCCGTCACCATTCCAATCCGCCACGATCACCGCCGCCGTTTCCCGCCCGGTCGCATAGACGTTCGTCTGAGCCTGAAACGATCCGATGCCGTCGCCCAGCATCAGGCCAAACGAGTTACCGGCCTCGTTCGCTGTCACCAGATCCAAGTCGTGGTCACCGTCGAAATCGGCGGCGGCGACACCGAGGACACGCGATACCGTGGGGAACCTCGTGACCTGCCGGAACGAACCGTCGCCGTTGCCAATGAGGACACCAACCGCCTGGTCAACCATCATCGGCACGGCCAGATCGACGTTCCCATCGCCGTTCCAGTCCCCGGCTGTCATTCCTCGCGGAGTGCCGTTTCCAGCCTGCGGCTGTTCCACGGGATAGTGGACCGGCGGCGCCAGGGTCCCATCCCCATTTCCGAGGTAAGTGCTTACCTGGTTGGTTCCGACGCTCGGGGTCGGGCCCGCAAAGTCGAGCGTGCCGACAGCAAGGTCGAGCTTCCTGTCTTTGTTCCAGTCGCCGACTGCGCTCGCTCGGCCTCCTCGGGCGGGATACTCCGGGGCTGCTTCGAATCTACCGTCAGCTCTACCCAGCAGCAGTGAAAGGCTCCCGTTATGGATCGGCGCGGCGAGATCGACCTTCCCGTCGCGGTTGAAATCGACCGCCGCGAGGGGGCTGGGGGTCAGGCTCGCTTCGCGGGACCCCAGATACAAGCTCGCCGCGGACCTGAATGTTCCGTCACCATTGCCGAGCCGGACGCTGAGCGCGCGGTGGGCTCGTAGGGTGGGGTCCGACTGGGTGATGCCAGCCGCGCCGAGATCGAGTTTCCCGTCGCCGTTCCAGTCCGCCGTGACGACGGAATCCGGGTAGATGCCGTCGGTCGGATGGTCAGTCCAGGCTTGGAACGATCCGTCGCCGTTCGCCAGGAGGACGCCGACAGAGGTGCCGGCGGTCTGCGACCCGACGGCGAGATCGACCTTGCCATCGCTGTTCAGGTCGGCTGCACTCACGACGTAGCCGGACGAGGTCTTGCTGACTGCCGGCTGAAATGTGCCGTTCCCGCCTCCGAACAGGACAAACACGCCGGTGTCGACGCCGCTGAACGACAGGCCCGCGATGGCAAGATCGGCAGTCTTGTCTCCGTTCAAGTCGGCGGCGGCCATCGATTGGATCCCGCCAGGGATCGAATAGATGTTGCCCGCTGTGAACAGCCCATCGCCCACGCCCATGAGGAGCACGAGCGAGCCCGTGAGCGACGTCATTGTCGAGGAGAGTGCTGACAGCGTGACGGCAAGATCGAGCCTGCCGTCTCCGTTCCAGTCCCCGGCGACCAACGCGGTCGGATATCTACCAACCGCGTTGGTCCCTTGGTTCACGAAGGCCCCTGTCCCGTCACCGAGGCGGACCCGGACGGCGTCGCTGTCGGTGACGGCGATGTCGACGTTTCCGTCGCCGTTCCAGTCGCCGCTGACAACGGCCCCCAGGGCGAACGTCCCCTGGCCGGCATCAGCGCCTTGTGACGGGGCCTCCGAAGCCGTTCCATCACCTTTGCCGAGCAGCACGTTGATCGTGCCACTCTGGCTTCCGAACAAGAGGTCAGGATTGCCGTCGCGATTGAAGTCCGCCGTCAGGATTGTGTTTCCGACAACGGGACTGCTCACGCGCAGGAGACGAGGACCGACGAACCCGAGCGCGCCGCAACCGGGCATGGCACCGTCCCCTGTTGCGTCGGCTGCCATACCGGCGTCGTACGGAAGGTCGGAGACAGCATCCGCCGGCATGGGGCTGTCTTGGCCCACGTCACCGGACGCAACCGCACCGTCGGTTGCGTCCATCGCATCTGGCCCGCCATCGCGAGGCGCCGTGGGGCCACCGCAGGCCCCCGCGCCCACGACCGTGACCACGAGCCCGACGAACCGCGACAATGCCCCCCAATTCATTCGAACCATCGTACCAAAGTTCCGGACCACGCTTCCGGGAGCACGCAAAGCGCGTAACGTCGTGCCGTTCGAACTGACCGTTTGAGGCGCTCCTTCGTTTCCCCTCCCGCCCGAGTATCGGAAGAGAGCGCGACAGGGGTGATAAGCTGGCGTCTCAAGACGTGATGCGGCCGGCGGCGTGCGCAATCTTGATTGCCTTGACGGGCGGGTCGGCGTGTCACGGTCCGCGCGTGGGAGGGCCCCTCACGACCGGGACGGCCGGTGGCGGCGCGACCGGCGCGGCCGGCACCGGCGCCGGCGGCTCGGGTCACGGCGGCAGCGGTGGCAACGCCTCCGGCACGGCCGGTACCGGTCCGCTGCCGAGGACGCTGGCCGTCGTCCCCGGCACCGGATCGGCCGGCCTCGGGTATCTGCGCATGACCGCGCTCGAGAACGGCATCGCGTACCCCGCGGTCCTCGACCTCTCGACCGGGATCCTGTCGATGCGGGTCGTCGTCAAGGCGATCACGCTGTCGAACGGCGCCGCGACGACCCTTTCGATGGAGGACGAAGCCCTCTCGGGCCTCTACGACGGCGGGTCGCCGGTCGCCCTCGACGCGACCCACGCGTACTGGTGGTCGCGTACGGTGGGAAACGGCAGCCTGCTGCGGCTCCGCCGCGCGCCCAAGACCGGCGGCGCGCGCGAGGACGTGGTCGCCTTCGACGACAGCGTCGCCACCGCGCCCGGCAAGCCGGTGGTCACGGCGACGGGTGGCGCCTACGTCTACTGGACCGCCCGCGGTAAAGGAATTTTCCGCTGCCCGACCTCAGGCGGCTGCGGGGCCGGTCCCGAGACGGTGGTGACCGCCGCCGACGACATCTTCACCATGCTCGTCCGCGGCGACTGGCTTTACTGGGCCAGCGCCACCAGCGGCAAGGTCTGGCGCCACGGCCTGACGACCCCGAGCGATCAGATGCTCGACGGCGGACCGACGGTCGGGATCGCGCAGACCTGCGACATCGCGGTCTCCGCCAACGACACGGAGCTCTGGTCGATCCAGTGTCTCTACCCGTACGAGGTGCGGCGCGTGAACATCACCGCCATGACGGGGACCACGATCGCGAATGCCCCGAACGAGACCATCGACGAAACCGCGGCCGGCACGCTGGCCATGGGCGTCGACACCATCTACTTCATCGGCTCCGACCACGTCTTCTCCGTGCCGCGCACCACCGCTGCCGCCACGCCCCAGACGCTCGCCGCCCTGCGCACGTCCTCCGGCGCCGTGGCCGACGCGATCATCGGCCTCGACGACCAGTACCTCTACCTGCAGGGGAGCGGCAACTCGAACGCGGGCTACGTGCTGCGCATGGCGCGCTGATCGGCATGACGTTGGGTGCGCACGGGAGTGAAGGAGATCGTCAGGCCGTCGTAGGCGGGACCGTGTCGTCGCGGCGGCGTGGCTGTGACGCCCTCAGCGCACGCGACGATGCCTGAGGTGCCGCTCGGCGCGCTCGGACGCAGCTGTGCCGAGCGCGAACGCTGCGGCGATCAGCAAGAAGCCGCCGACGGCCGTTCCGGCGGGCATGACCCCGAGCAGGCCGGTCGCGAACAGCGCGAGGCCTGCAAGGAGCAGGATCAGTCCGGTAATCGCCATGGAAGCCTCCTTCCAACTGGAGAAGGTAACGACTGTCATGCGCACGCCGGTGGATCATTTCGGTCGAGCTTCCGCGCCTGAAGCACAGGAACCTGACCGGGATGCGCTACCTCGTGTAGCGCGTAACCTCGTGCCGTCGAACATGACGGTCTGACGACTTCTGCTTCTGCGCTGTCAGCATCGCCGGCCCTCGGCTGCGCGGCAGCGTCACAAGCAGCCGGCCAGCGCCAGCCCCGCCCACTGAGGGCCGGCCGCGGGCGTCAGGCGCAAGACCGTCGAGGGCCAGGCGGCCGGTGGCGAGGGCGGCGCGCCCGGCGGCCGGGTGCTGATGACTGCGTGCTCGTTCGTCCGCCAGAGGAAGATCCCGGCCGCGGCGGCCGCGAGGCCGACGCCCAGGCTGATACCGGCCGCGTACCCCGCCCACGAAGGCACGCACTCGGTGCCGCACGGGCGCGACCCGGCAAAGCCGTTGTTGAGCATCGCGAAATAGAGCGTGATCGTACCAGCCGCCGTCGCGACGATCCCGCCGGCGAACAACCCGATGCCCAGCACCTTGTCGCCGTGGTTCGCCGGCGAGACGACGATCCTCCCTGGCAGCAGCAGCGACAGCTTCTGCACCGACAGGTAGCCTTCGCGATCTCTCACGACGACGCGGTACTGGCCTTGCGGCAGCTGGAGGACGCAGCGCTCGCCACACGGGATCTCGCCGTTCGGGCCGCGGAGCTGAATGTACGCGCTCCGCTGCGTGGCGCTGATCTCGACCGGGACGACGGGCGGGGCGTTCGACTGCGCGCGCGCCCGGGCGCTGGTCGCAAGTGCCGCGACAGCGACGGCCAGCGCAATCGAAACTCTTGGCGAAGCTGCCATGGTCGTCAGAGCGGGCTGAACCCGTCGGCGAGCGGCGCCGACGCGAACAACACACACGCATTGGCACCGAAGACCGCTAGCAACGTTCCGCCCACGAGTCGCAGCATGCCGCCTGCGATAGGCAAGCGGCGGGCCAGCGGGTGAGGCCTACGCGGCGCTTGGCGCGAAGCGGCTCCGCGCACACCGGCGTCTGCACACTGTGTGTCGCATGTGGCGCGGCTCGCCGGAGGCGGGTGGGCGCTCGAACGAAGTCGCAGGTTCAATGCGACCTCCCGAGAGATCGGCGTAGTCGATATCCTGGGAGACCGTCGTGGCCCTCACGTGCAGAAAATAGCCGCCCGAACCGCTGCCGCCGGCCCCCGTGATCCCGCCGGTCCCGACCGCGCCTCCGGTCGCGGACGCACCGTCAGCGGTTCCGCCGCCAGCGCCGCCCTTGCCGGGGACCTGCGCGTCGGTGCCATCGTCGGGCCCACGTTGAGCGATATTCCCCCCGTCGCACCCCGCAGCGAGCCCCGCCCACACCGCAACCGAGACGAGCGCACGCGCGGTCGTAAGCCAGAGATTCATGGCGTTTGGCACGCTGCTCATCGCCGCCGCGACCGCCAGCTCGTGTCGAGCGCGACCGACTCCGCCCGGAGCTCCGGCGGAAGCTCCGAAAAGCACGCGGCGACGTCGCGCCGCCCCTGCTGGACGACCGTCCCCCGCCCGTCGATCTCGACGCGCGACAGGCACTCCTCCCATGACGCGATCCGGGCCGCGAAGCCGGGGTCGATCGCCGCCGGTCGCTCCGGCGGCACGAACAGGGTGTGGCGCGGCGACAGCGCCCGGTGCAGCTGGCCCAGCGACCTCAAGCGAAACCAGAACACGCTGGGCATCTCGTCGACGTCGGTCGGCGTGATGACCAGCGCCATTGGCGCGTCGAGGGTCAGCGTGCGGGCGAGCTGCTGCGCGAGCGCCTCGAAGCGGCCCGGTCCGGATCGCGGCGCGCCCGCGAAGAACAGGGTGTCGAAGTAGGCGGGCTGCAGCACGATGGACGCGATCGTCGGATCGAGCTCGCGGCGTTGAAGCACGAGCTTCTGCGCGAGCACGACCTGCAAGCCGCCCGAGGCGTCGTACTCCACCTCGGCCAGCACCGATTCGATCGAGGAGATCCCGGGCAGGACGCTGACCCGGAGGCCGGCGTCGCGCGCGCCCTCGAGCAGGTGCTGGGTGACGAGATCCACCACCACGGCACTGCCTGGGCAAAGCACGACGACCCCGGGGCCGGCCCGCGCCGCCTCGATGACGACGCCGGCCATTCGCCGGTACATGTCGGGCCGGTACATGCCGAGCGCATATTCGTTCTCCTCGGAGGAGCGCACCGAGGCTCGCGGATTGAGCGCGCGGACGTGCTCGGCGATCCCCCTGTTGGTGGTGGAGCAGAACACGACCCGCGCCGACCGCAACACGTCGTCGGCCGCGCGGCCGAGGTGCCGGGCGCCGAGCAGCCCGGCACCGACGAGGGTGATGTCCGCCACCGGCGCCTCCACGGCCGGTCACCCCGCCGCCGCCGGTGAGCGATCAACCACGGACACCCGACGGGACCTCCTCCGCGGCGTCGACCGCGCCGCCGGCATCGGTGGCGCCGTCAGGGGCGGCCGTCGCGTCCACCTGGGAGCCGGTGTCCATCGCCAGCGCGTCTTCCGTGCTCATCGCGTCATCGGCCACCCCTGCGTCCATCGCCACCACAAGCGGCGCCGTGCCGGTGCCGTCGTCGCAGCCGAGCGGCGCCGTGGCGACCGCGGACGCGACGATGAGGCCGAACGTTCGCCGACGCCGGCCGGGCCTCTTCTGAGACTTCTTATGGTCCTCGTTATTTTGGGCCATGGTTGGCTCCCTTCGGAAGCGGATGTCGGGGCCGGGGAAAAAATGACGACCCCCTCGTCAATTTTCGCGTCCGCCCGCGATCTAGGAGGCGGGGGGCGTCGCTGCCGCCGCTCGGAGGCAATCCATGGACACGGAAGGTCTCGTTCATTTCGGGTCGGCCGCGCTCGACGCGCCGTTGCGATCTCCCCTGCGATTTGCCCTGCGGCCCAAGACCATCGCGGGCGTCGTCAAGGCCGCCGCCGCGGGCTCGATCCGGGCGCTGGTCGTCGATGCGCGGAGCGCCGTCGATTTCTTCCGCGCGCAGGAGCTGCTGCGGACGCTCTACGACGACCCGCGGCGCCCGCGCCCTCTGCTCGCCGCCGGCCGGGTGCTGGCGCTGATCGCCACCGGCGACGTCGAGGCCGCCTTCACCATCGGTCGCTACGGCGTCGCGGGCGTGCTCGAGGAGCGGGCCCTCGGCGAGCTCGGGTTCCGCCTGCGGCGGATCCTCGCCTTCGCCTCCCAGCCCGCCGGGCCGCCGCTGGCGACGCCGGTGTTCGCTCCTCCGCGCTCCACGCGCCTCGGGGCGCGGGCCGAGAAGGAGCTCCCGACGGTGGCGATCGGTTACCGTCACCATCCCGAGACGCTCGACGCGCTGGCGCGCTACGTGCGCGTGCTGCGCGAGGCCGCCCACGAGAGCACGGTGTTCGCGGACGTCGCCACGTTGATCGACGTGATGGTTGCCGAGGACTTGACCTGCCAGACGAACCTGGCCGCGAAGGCCGGCGCCAGTCACACGGGGCAGTTCATCGGCTCGTTCGCGTTCTATCGAGAGCTCCGCCGCACGCGTTACGGCCGCATCCCGGATCACCCCGAGCGGACGATCGCGATGGACGTGTTCATTGCCGTCGACGAGGTGCTCCACGAGGTGCTGCACCTCCTGTTCCTCGCCAACGGCTTTCGCGGCGGCGCGCCGGCGCGATCGGCGTTGCTGGCCGAAGAGCTGAGCGTCAGCTGGTGGCAGGCGGTCGTCCACAACCGCGTGTTCCCCGAATGGCTGGCCGATCGCCACATCCTGGAGATCAACGATGACTTCATGCTGTGCGAGAGCAACCAGGAGAGCCGCGGTTTCTGGAAGGTCGGAGCGGTGTTCGACCAGTACCTCGGCTACCCCTGGGTGCCGTACGTCCTCGCGCGCCTGCCCCGGCGCCCGAGCTACATCGGCCAGCGGGCGGATCTCGCCGAGGTGATCGCCTCGTTCGCATCACGGCCCGAGGCCGCCTTCCTGCTTCCGCGGGCTGCCGAGCGCCTCGCCGTCCCGGTGGCCTTCGGCGCCTACCCCTCGGTTCCGCCGGGGTTGCATGTCGGGCTCGGCGGATGAGCGAGTGGGCTCGTCATTTGGGCGCGCCCAGGTCATCTAGAAAGGGCTGTTGCGGCCCGACCGCGTCATGACCTCCCGACATTGCCTAGTCGCCGTGGACTTCCCGTGCGTTGGCGTTTGGCAACGCCCTGCCTTTCGGGGAACACTCAGGCTGGTGAGCGGCGACGCCGAAGTGGAAGCCTTCTGGGCCGGGCAGCTCCCCCGGCTGGAGCGGATCTACCGCGAGCACCGGCGGGCGCTGGAGCGGGTGGCGGCGAGATACGTCGGCGCCGCCGAGGCCGAGTCGGTGCTGCAGGACGTGTTCGTGGAGATCATCCGCTCGCCCGAGATGCGGCGGCGGTTCACCGGCGGCTCGTTGCAGGCCTGGCTCGCGGAGATCACGCGGCGGAAGTCGTTCGAGCACCTGCGCCGCACGCATCGGCCGGTGCCGGCAGAGGCGGCGCCGCTGCCGCCGGCCGCCGAGGAGCCGGGCCTCCTGGCCCGCGACATCGTGGCGCGGTTCGTCGCCGCGCACGTCCCCAGCGAGCAGCATCGTTTCTTCGTGCTGCGCTTTCTCGAGCGGCGCACGCAGGTCGAGGTGGCGGGAGAGCTCGGCATCCCGCGCTCGACCCTCGAGGGCTGGGAGCACCGTCTGGCGGCGCGCCTGCGGCGCTTTGTGATGGAGGGCTGATCATGTGGCACGCGCTCGCCCATCGCCGGATCGACCACTACTTCGAGGGGCGGCTGGGCCCCGCCTCGCAGGCGCGCATGCGCCGGCACCTCGGCCGCTGCGCCGACTGCCGCGCCCGCTACGAGCGCCATCTCGTCGCCGAGGCGGCCCTCCCCGACGGCGAGCGCCGCGTGGAGGACCGCGGATGGCAGGGGATCCTGGCCGCCGCGCAGGTCCCCGCGGCGCGCTCCCGGCGCGCGCTGGTCCCGGCGCTGATGCTCGCGGGCGCGGCGGCGCTGGTGGTGATCGTACCCCTCGCCCGGCGCCCGTCGGAGCCGGTCGAGCGCGGCTGGCGCGGCGGGCCGGCGGGCGCGGCGCTCGGCCTGCCGGCGGTGCACCTCTTTCGCTCGCTGCCAGGGGCGAAGGCGGCGCCCGTCACCGACCGCATCGGCGTGGGCGACGGCTGGCTCATCGCCTACTCGAACCCCGGCACCGACGCCCGCTGGTTGATGGTGTTCGCTGTCGACGAGGCCTGCGGTGTCCACTGGTTCCACCCGGCCTACGAGCGCGCCGGCGAAAACCCGGCGGCCGTGCCGATCCGCACGGGCGAAAACGGCGTCGAGCTCGGCGAGGAGATCCGACACGAGCTGCACCCCGGACGCCTGCGCGTCTTCGGGCTGTTCCTGCGCGAGCCGCTCAAGGTGCTGGCGGTCGAGGACGCCGTGCGGGCCCGCTGCGCAGAAGCGGCGCCGGCGTCGCCTTGCGCGCCGCTGAGCGTCGGGGCGGCGGCGGTTCACCAGGCGTGCCAGCCGCTGGTGGTGGACCCGTGACGGCGCTCTGGCTCGCGGCCGCCGCGCTGCTGGCCCAGACCGAGCCGCCCGGCGCTGCCCCCACGCGGCGCTTCGCCGTGGTCGTCGGGTGGAACGCCCCGCCGCGCGCTGATCTGCCGTCGTTGCGTTACGCCGACGACGACGCCGTCCGCTGGGCGATCCTTCTGCGCAGCTTCGACGCCGAGGTGCAGCTCCTCACCGACCTCGATCCCGAGAGCCGGCGCCTGTACGCGGGGGCCGCGCCCACGGCCGAGAAGCCCACGCGGCGCGCGCTCGCGGCCGCCCTCGATCGGGTGACGGCGGGGATCGTGGCGGCCAAGGCGCAAGGCGCGCGGACGGTGCTCTATTTCGTCTACGCCGGCCACGGCGACGTCGCGGATGGAGAAGGATACGTCGCGCTCGCCGACGGGCGGTTCTTCCGTCACGACCTCGAGAGCGAGGTGCTGGCCCGGTCGCGCGCCGACATCAACCACGTCATCGTCGACGCCTGCCGGTCGTTCTATTTCGTGTACGGGCGCGGCCCCGGTGGCCAGCGCCGGCCGTGGCAGGGATCGTATTTCTCCACCGAGGCGGCGGCCCGCTTTCCCAACACCGGCTTCCTGCTCTCCAGCTCCAGCGGGGCCCCCAGCCACGAATGGGAGGAGTTCCAGGCCGGCATCTTCTCGCACGAGGTCCGCTCCGGCCTGCTCGGCGCCGCTGACGCCAACGGCGACCGCCGGATCGACTACCGCGAGATCGAGGCGTTCGTGCGCGTCGCAAACGTCACCATCCGCAACGAGCGCTTTCGCCCGCAGATCTTCGCGCGCGCGCCGCGCGCGGGGGGCGCGGATCTGCTCGACCTCGGCGCCGGCGGCGGCGCTGCCGCCGAGTTGCGGATCGACGCGGGCGGGTCTCGGCGGCAGGCGCTGGAAGACGCCCTCGGCGTTCGCTGGGCGGACCTCCACCCGGCAGCGGGGCAGGTGGTGACACTGCGACTGCCGGCGGTCGCCTGGGCCGACGGACCTTTCTTCCTGCGCGCGACCGACGGCGATCTCGAGTTCCGCGTTCCCGCGCGTCAGTCGTCGCGGCTGTCGGCGCTCGAGCCGCAGCGGAGCACCGTGGTCCGCCGCGGTGCCGTCCACGAGGCCTTCCTGCAACTGTTCGAGCGGCCGTTCGATGACGCCGCGTTCACGCTGCCGCCCGACCTGTCGGCCAAGGCCGATGCGCCGGACGAGCCGCTGGACGAGCCCTGGCCCTGGCGGGCGACGGCGTACGGGCTCATCGGGGCGGGCGCGGTCGGCGTCGCCGCCGCCGGGGGCCTGTGGTGGAGCGCGCGCACGCTTCGCGAAGGCGGGCTCGCGGCCGACGGCCAGGAACGCGAGGAGCTGAACGGCCGCATCGCCCAGCGCAACACCTGGGCTTTGGTTTCCGGGGTCGCTGGCGCGGCGCTGCTGGGCGCCGGGGGCGCCGTGTGGTTGTGGGACCGCGGCCGGCGCGAACGCGACGTCAACACGCGCACCGACGCCGTATCTTTCGTCCCGCTCGGCGGCGGCGGCCTCGTGCAGCTGACGTTGTCCATGCCCTGACCCATGATGTCGCGGGGCCGGAAAAATGACGGCCTCGTGGGCGCGGGGCCCTCGTCATTTTCGGCGGCGTGCATCCATACCGGCTGGAGGGACTCCGACGATGCGCTGCTCTACACTGCCTGGACCCGCTGTTGCCGGCTCCGCACTGCTGTACCTCGTGGCGGGCGTGTTCACCGCCTGCTCCGCGACCAGCGCTCGGCCCCTGACGGCACCGGACGGGACGGGAGATGCGGGGGGGACGGGTGGTGCAGGCGCGGGCGGGATGGATGGCGGCGCCGGCACGCCAGCCGATCCACCAGATGCGGCGCCGCCAGCCGATCCACCAGATGCGGCGCCGCCGGATGCGGTGCCGCCGTCGCCCGACGCTGGCTCGCCCTCCGCAGAGTTCAAGATGATCTACGAGACGACGCTCAGACCGACCTGTGGAGGTCCCGGGCGCTTCTGCCACGCGAACGAACTGCTGTCGACGAAGCTCGATTTCAACTCCCTGGAAAAAGCCTTCAACAACCTGGTGAACGTTCCGACCGCCTTGAGCTGCGCCACGTCGGCGTGGCCGCCGATCCGCGTCGTTCCCTACGACCCGGCCGCGAGCGCCGTCATGTACGTCAGGGAGAAGGTCTGCAACGGGCACGCTACCTTCGTGACGTTCAGGGATGCGGACCTCGCCGCGATCGAGGCGTGGATCGCCGCGGGGGCCAAGTAGCGTGATCTTCGGCCTGGAAGCGCCGGCTGGTCCGGGGAGGGCTAGAATCGAAGACGCGATGTGGTCCCCCAGCCGAGGGCTGCTTGTGCTCGCCGGCCTGGGCTTGTTGGGGTGCGTGGGCCGGCTACCGATCGAGGGAGCGTCCTGTCCCTGTCCGGCAGCGTACGAATGCCGGGACGAGAAGGTGTGCGTGCTCAGGGGCGGCCCCAGCACCGGAGGCCAGCCCGGCGGCGGAGGCGGCACCGGCGGGGGAGGCGGCACCGGCGGCGGCACCGGCGGCGCGGCCAGCCCCGACGCCGGAGGCGACGCCGACGCCGCAGCCGACGCCTCGGCGTGTGATGGCGGCGCCTGCGTGGTCGCGGCGGTCGCGTTCACGGGGGATCTGGCCGCCGCCGTCGTCGACGAGACCGGCATCTACCTGGCCGAGTCGCGCACGCTGGGGCGGATCCTGCACGTCTCCCTCGGGGGGGGCGCCGTGCGGACCCTCGCGTCCGACCAACCGATGCCCGCGGGCCTCGCCGTCGACGGCACCCACGTCTACTGGAGCAACTCGGCGGAAGGGAGCCCGCGGCCCGGCGCCGGGTCGGTCATGAAGGTGGGCAAGTCCGGCGGCGCACCGACGACGGTGGCCGCCGACCTCAACGAGCCGCGCGGGATCGCCGTCGACGGCACCCACGTGTTCTTCGCGACCTGGGCCGACGGCACGTTGAGGCGCATCGACAAGCAAGGCGCCTCGCCGGCGGTGATCGCCGCGAGCCAGAGCAGCCCGCGCACCGTGGCGGTGGACGGCACGCACGTCTACTGGGGCAACTTCGGGACCGGCGACGTGACGATCAAGAAAGCCCCCAAAGAGGGGGGCGCTGTCGTGCTCCTGGCCGACGCCGGAGGAAGCCCGATCGAGCTCGCCCTCGACGACCAGCGCGTCTACTGGCTCGCCTACGGCAGCCGGGCCGTGCGCAGCGTGGCCAAGGAGGGCGGAGCGCCGATTGAGCTGGCGCCCGGGGCCGACGGAACGGGGCCGGCCGCGGGCAGCCACGGGTTGGCCGTCGACGCCGGCCACGTCTATTGGCTGGACAGCTTCAAGCTGTCGCGAGTGGTCACGGCGGGCGGCGACGCCACGGTCGTGTACACGGGCAGCGCGCTCGCCGGGCTGGCCGTCGGGCCGGCGGCCCTCTACTTCGGGCAGGGTGTGGACGTGATGCGGATGGACAAGCCGCCCCCGTGACACCGCCGCCCGGCTGCAACGGCTCGTCGGCGGTTCGTCGCCGAAAGCGGCGAAGCCGTCCGACGCTCCATTCGTGTTGCCGTCGGGCATGACGACAATCATCGGTTTCGCCATCTGCTTCGAATAGAGATAGTCAAAGCTGCGTCGACAGCCCCGCCGACCACAAGCGACAATGACGGCGGGTTACACTCCCGTCATGCCTAGCCGCTTCGCTTCTCGATCGGTCTTGTGTGGCCTCATCTGTTTGTACGCGGCGGCGTGCGGCTCCAGTCACCCGCCCAGCACCGACGCTGGGCGTGACGCCGCTGGCGGGACGGGGATGGCGGGCGCCGGCGGCGGGGCGGGCACGAGCGGCGGGGCGGGCACGAGCGGCGGGGCGGGCACG
>Ga0111539_10004520_pt1 | contig 18191 bp, 20 predicted proteins | sample RhiMethybrSRZTD1_FD_79667 | JGI IMG/M metagenome (GOLD analysis project Ga0111539, IMG submission 79667) | Populus rhizosphere microbial communities from Tennessee, USA - Rhizosphere MetaG P. TD hybrid SRZTD1 (version 2) (version 2) | ecosystem: Host-associated > Plants > Roots > Rhizosphere >... | reverse complement strand
GTCGTTGACACGCAGTTGAATCAGATCGGGAGCCTCTTTCGAAAACAGGCGGCCGGCAAACTCGAGGCTGACGAAGCCGTAGCCCGAATCGTATTCGTACAGACCGAGCTGAAAGATTCCGACGACCCGGACACGCCGATTGCGTGGAATGAGGCCCATCGGCGAAAGCGAGCCACCTGGAGTGATGAGAGTGATCTCATCGCCGACCTTTACATTCAGTTGTTGCGCCAGGTCGTTCCCGAGGAGGATGCCGGGGCGATCGTCCTCGCCCTGCTCGGCCAAGCCCGCGAGACTCCCCTGCTTCAACGTTCGCTCGATGTCCGTGACATGACCCTCGAGAACAGGGTCAACGCCTTTGAGAGTGATGAAGGCATCGGCGCGGTCCGACGAGACAATGGCCTTGCCGATGATCGCGGGCCCGGCGCCGGCGACACCAGGCACCGCGCTTAGATTCGCGACCTCGGACTTGTAGTCTCCCAACGAGCCGGTCTTCCAGACATACACATGAGCTGTGGACCCGAGGATGCGATTCCTCAACTCGCCCTGGAGCCCCGTCATCAACGCGAGCGCCACCACCAGAGCGATCACGCCGACTGCGACTCCAATGGTCGAAAACAGCGAGACTCGGGAAATAGAGGAGTGCTGGCGACGCGCCAGCAGGTACCGGAGGGCGATAAACAACTCGAATGACACGCTGGCGTCCATTTATATTATGAACGCGTCCGGCTTCCCGAGAGTGCATTAAGAAACACGAAAAGAGTCCTCCGATAGGCGGACTAATCGAGCCATCATATTCAGATTCGCGCAATACTGCCCGGCCGAATTGGCATGCATCGCGCTAAGTGCCAGCACCGTGACATCTGACTCAGCTCACGTCAAAACGGTCGGGTCGGTCCGGACCAAACCGGTCCCGACGCCTGAGACCGAGCGCGATGATGCGACCTTTGAGTTCGCCAGCGAGACCAATCCTGCCGAGGTGTCCCCCGGTATCCCGGTCGTCATCAAGGTCCGCAAGCGGGCGATGATCGCGATTGGTCTCACGCTGGCTATCCTCGGTGCGGCCGGCGCGGTAGCCGCGGCTCTGACGCTCCGGCCGGCGCCGACGCTGACGGGATCGCTGAGTGTCGAGACGGATCCTCCAGGCTCGGAAGTTCGAGTCGATGATGCCGTACGCGGGACGACGCCGCTCACCTTGTCACTGCCCGAGGGCGCTCATCGGTTGGTGGTGCAGCGAGGGTCGAGCTCGAAGCAGATGAACATCGAGGTTTCCAGCGGCGTCTCGAAGGCTTATCACATCGAGTGGGCCGAAACGTCGGCGCCCGCACGCCCCCCGGTGCAGACCGGCAGTCTGTCCGTCGTCAGCGATCCGGCTGGAAGCGCCGTGACCGTGGACGGGACCGCTCGGGGCCAGACACCGCTGACCATTGGAGGGCTTTCGGCCGGGCGTCATCAGGTGACGGTAAAAGGCGAGACGGCCTCGTATCAGCGTTCTGTGCAGGTGGAAGCCGGTGCCACCGCCTCTCTCGTGGTTGGCGGCACCCCGGCTACCGCGTCGGCATCGTGGGGCTGGATCACGCTGCAAGCCCCATTTTCCATGCAGGTTGTCGAGGATGGACGCGTCATCGGTACCAGTGAAATCAGCCGCATCATGTTGCCACCAGGCGGCCACGAGCTCGATTTCATCTCGGAACAGTTCAACTTCCGGCAAAGTGTGAAAGTCGTTGTTTCGGCGGGACGCGGAGCCCCGGTCTCGCTTACAATCCCTCGCGTAGCCATGAACATCAACGCCTTGCCCTGGGCCCAGGTGTTTGTGGATGGGACCCTGATAGGCGATACTCCTCTGGCCAACGTAGAGCAACCAATCGGTGATCATGAGATCGTCTTCCGTCACCCGCAATTCGGTGAGAAACGACAGATGGCCCGAGTAACCCCTAAAGATTCACCACGTATCTCAGTGGACATGAGATCAAGATGATGAGAAGGCTCCGCTGGCTTCCAGGCGCCTGCGGCTGCTTGATTCTGACGCTCTCTCTCGCCAGCTCATCCGGCGCCCAGGTCTCCGAGGTCGATTACAAGACGCTTTACGCCGGCGCCGAGTATGACAAGGCGCTCGAGGTTGTCGCTTCGCTCGACAGTGTCGAGGCGCAACAGTACAAAGCGCTCTGTCTCCTCGCGCTCGGGCGTCAGGGGGATGCGAGCACCGCGATTGAAGCGCTCGTGAATTCATCGCCGACTTTCATTCCATCGTCAGAGGACGCGCCACCGCGGTTCGTGGAACTCGTCACCAAAGTTCGTCAAAAGCTGCTGCCGACGATTGCTCGACGCGTGTTCGCCGAAGGCCGCGACCGATATACAGACAAGAAGAACGAGGAGGCGGTCAAGAACTTCTCGCTCGTCCTGACACTGCTGAATGATCCGGCGTTCTCCGACGCGAACACGAAGCAGGACCTCGAGACACTGGCCAAAGGGTTTATCGATCTCGCGAATGCCACTGCGGTACCGGTGAAGATCATCGCAGCGCCGCCCGAGCCAGTGCCGCCACCGCCCGTCGCTGCCAGCCCTACGGCTGCACCGCCGAAGATCGTTCCTCCTGTCGCGCTCTCGCAGGAGGTTCCGCCAATGCCCACCGACCTCGCATCTCGCGCTGATGCGAAGCTCGTGCTCGTTGTGCTGATCGATGAGAGTGGCAAAGTCACAAACGCCACGGTCAAGGAATCGGCGCATCCCGTTTACGACCGGCTCGTCTCCCAGGCGACGCGGAACTGGAAGTACACGCCGGCCACGCGGAACGGCGTGCCGATCCCGTCGGAGCAGGTCGTCACGATTCAGGTCAAACGCTGACCACCTTCGCCGGGCGTACGGCGTTCGGGACGCATCAGCGGGAACAGAATCACATCGCGAATCGACGGGCTGTTGGTCAACACCATGACCAGCCTGTCGATCCCGATCCCCTCACCGCCTGTCGGCGGCAGGCCGTACTCCAGCGCGCGGATGTAGTCTTCGTCCATCCCGTGCGCTTCCTCGTCGCCACCCTTGCGCTCGCGCAGCTGCTGCTCGAATCGACGCCGTTGCTCGACCGGATCGTTGAGCTCGCTGAAGGCGTTCGCGACTTCGAAGCCGCCGATGTAAAGCTCGAATCGTTCGACGGTGTCTGGATCGTCTTTCCGCTGTTTCGAGAGCGGTGAGACCTCGGTTGGAAAGTCGTAGACGAAGACCGGCTGAATCAGATCACCCTCGCACAACGCCTCGAAGATCGACGCGGTGATCTTCCCTGCCCCGCTCCCAGGAATGACATCGATACCGAGACGCGCCGCCAATGCCGCAGCGGCCTCGTCCGAGCGCAGGTCTGCTTCGGGGATCGCCGTGCCGAGACGGCGGGCAGCCGCGTCGCGCGCGGCCTCTCGCAGGGAGAGACGGCGGAACGGCGGCTTGAGAGAGATCGTCTGCTCGCCGAACGTCGCTTCGTCGCTCCCGGTCGCCGCCAGTGCCACGTGCTGCAGCATCTCTTCGGTCAGCACGATCAAGTCGTTGTAGTCGGCGTATGTCCAATAGAACTCCAGCATCGTGAACTCAGGGTTGTGCTGCGTGGAGATCCCTTCGTTCCTGAAGTTACGGTTGATCTCGAACACCCTGTCGATGCCGCCGACGATCAGCCGCTTCAGATACAACTCTGGCGCGATTCGCATGTAGAGCGCCATGTCGAGCGCGTTGTGATGGGTCACGAACGGGCGCGCGATGGCGCCGCCCGCCATCGGCTGCATCATCGGCGTCTCGACCTCGAGGAACCCGCGCGCGATCAGAAACTCCCGGATCGCGGTAATGACGCGGCTCCTGACTTCGAAGACCCGCCGCGAGTCCGGGTTGACGATCAGATCGAGGTAGCGTTGGCGATAACGGGTCTCGATGTCCTGGAGGCCATGCCATTTTTCGGGCAACGGCAGAAGACTCTTCGACAGGAACTGCAGGCTCGCGACGTGGACGCTGAATTCGTTCGTCTTCGTGCGGAAGAGATATCCCTCTACGCCCACCCAATCGCCGATGTCGAGCAGCCTGAAGATCTGGAAGTCCTTCTCTGGTACCGAGTCCTGTCGAACGTAGACCTGGACGCGCGCGCGTCCGTCGGACAGCTGCAGGAACCCGGCTTTCCCGAACGTACGGATGGCGAGGACGCGGCCGGCGACTCTCGTCGTGATCCGTGGTACCTCTAACTCCTGCGACGTCTTCGCGCCGTGATCCGCGACGAGACGGGCGATTGGCGTCGATGCGTCGAAACGCTGGGGGTACGCATCGACCCCGAGCTGTTTCAGCGCCTCGAGATTGGCCCGGCGCTGGACAACCTGATCGGATTCTTCTGGATTCATTCGCGATTGAGCGTTCGCCGGATGGCGTCGAGTATGCCGTTGATGAAGCGCACCGATTCGTCGGCGCTGAAGCTGCGTCCCAGTTCGAGGGCCTCATTGATGACCACGATTGCGGGCGTGCCGGGCTCGTGGAGGAACTCGTAGACACCAAGACGCAGGATGAGCCGATCCATCACATTCATCCGCTCGATGCGCCAGTGTTCCGCGGCCTCGACGATCAGGGTATCGAGCTGCGCGGAATGCGCCGCCACTCCCGATGCCAGCGACGTCGCAAACGTGCGAATGCTTTCAGCGGGCGGCGCACCCGCGGGTCCACCGGTCCAGAAGGTCTGGCACACCTCCTCGATGGGCGTACGTCCAACCTCCCACTGATACAGCATCTGCAGCGCTACCTCGCGCGCACGATGGCGCGAATCAGCGCCCGGCTGCGTTTCCGGTGTGCGTTCAGCTTCAGCCATCATGCCCGGCCCCGTCTTCGATCGCGTCGACCAGCGTGATCATCTCGACGGCAGACAGTGCCGCTTCACGTCCCTTGTTGTCCGGCCCGTCAGCCGAACGGACGGTGGCCTGCTCCTCTGTCAACGTCGTCAGCACGCCAAACGTGACCGGAATGCCCGTGTCCGCGCTCACCGCCATGATTCCCTGCGACACCGCGGACGAGATGTACTCGAAGTGCATCGTCTCGCCCTTGATGACGCAGCCCAGACAGATGATGGCGTCATATCGTCCAGTCCGTGCGAGACGACGGGCGGCCAGCGGGATCTCGAAGGCGCCCGGCACGCGGACGACGGTGACGCCGGTGCTATCGACGCCGGCATCACTCAAAGCCGCGCGCGCGCCGCGAAGCAACCCGTCAGTGATGTCCTGGTTGAAAGTCGACACGACGACGGCAAAGCGGCGACCGGTGGCCTTGGGCGAGCCCTGCAACTCTTTCACGTTTCTGAAAAGACACCGGGTGTAATTTCCGAGGGATGCGAACGGAAATTACACCCGGTGTCTTAACGCAATGATACCCCACAGCCAGCAGGCCGCTATGCCGACGACCGAGCCGCTGGCATCGGCAAACCAGTCAAAGACATCTCCGGATCTGCCGGGCACGAACAACTGGTGAACTTCGTCGAAAATTCCGTAGCCAGCCGCGATCAGGAACGCAAGCAACGCCACACGTAACATCACGCGGCACGGCAAACCACCTCCGACGGCTCGCACCGCGAGGATCGCCAGACCAGCGTAGGCCCAGAGGTGTGCGGTCTTGTCGGACACCTCTTCCGGCAACGGCGCGATCTGTAGATTCGAGACGAAGAAGATCGCGACCATGTACCCGATGAGAGGCGCCCACAGTGAGAAGCGCCGAACTCGGCTCATGTGAGAAGCGACATCAACGATTACAGGGGAAGTGGGTACAGCAGCCAGCCCATCAGGATGCCGGCACCGATGAACCCGCCGAACAGGCGCGCGCCGAACTTCAGCTGCTCTTTGGGATCGTCCCGCGTAAGGACCGCGAACACGACCGAGACGAACAGTGAAAAGATCACCATGAGGCTGAGATGACTGGTCACTTCCGTCCTTTCGCGATGTCGAACGCGTCGAGCACGACCAGCATGTTCAGCAGGCCCGCAGCGATGATGAAGGTGTTGCCGTACTCGTAGGTGACAGCGACGACATCGCCGGCTCCGATGCCGGCGGTCCGCGCCACGAAATACGGGAGGCCCACTCCCACGTCCGCCACGGCCATCAACGCGACGAGCGGCTGGGTAATTTCGAAGGGAAACAGTCGACCCTGGAGCCACAGTCCGAAGGCGAACATCAGCGATAGCGCCACCAGGAACACGATCCCCTTCTGGCGTCGACCCAGCCAGAAGTGCCCCGCGCCCGGCAGAAACCAGGCGAGAGCGCAAATCAGATAGGGCGTTGAGGTGGTTTGGGTACGGTCGGCCGGGGCGGCACGCATTCGTCGTAGTGTAACGTAGCGAGGCTGCGCCTCATATCATCGAGGCTCCGCCTCGCCGGGCACAGCGCTTCCTGACCCGCACTCGCGCGGGCGCGCGAGCGCGTTCATCACCATGAGGCCGACGAGCATGCCGAGTGGCAGACCTGCGAAAGCGCGCGTATTGTTCGAGGGGTACCACGCTCCAACCATCTCGAACGCGACGGTCACCAAAGTTGGAGTCGCGGCGACTGCCGCGAGCCATCGCAGTTCCCGCGCCGGCATCGGTAGCACAGTGCGCCCGCGATCGGACCGCAACCACACGGAGGCGATGCCTACCGATGCCCCGACATAGATGCCGAGGCATCTCGCGCAGACCGGCAACTGGAATCCGGCGACATGAAACGAGCGATCGGGAAGCTGGTGACAGACAAACGAGCCGAGACCGTATACGACGGCACCGGCCCATCCAGGCAACATGGGAGTGGCGATGAGTACGATGACCCAACCGGCGCTCACAAGCACCGGCAGACACGCGAGCACGTATGGATAATAGCGCCCTATCGGTTACGCGCTGCCAGGTACCCATTGCGCGTTCGCGTGCGGACATTGGGTTCGTTCACACGAACGATGACGCGCCGATACCCGCCATCCTTCTTCGAGTTCTTCGACATGTAACCGAGCGCATACTGGCTCGCCAGCTCCTGGGCGATAGATGAATACACCCCGGCCAGCTCGGAGATGTCCGTCGGGAAAAATGATTTCGCTCCGGTCTCTTGCGCGAGTTCTTTCATCCCGAAGTCAGATTGCGAGAAATAGCGATGCCCGCCCTGTGCTGCACGCATGACATCGAGCTTCGAACGAAGTGAGATGGTGTAGATCGCGATGCCACTTTCTTTCGCCAGCTCCAGCACATCGTCGTAGCTGATGAGGCTGGCCGTGTCGGCTCCGTCAGAGAGCACCACCATCGCCTGCCTGCGCACCTCGCCACTGGCTCTGCGCAGCTTCGTCATCTCCTTGAGCGCGAGGTACGTCCCGTTGTACAGGGCCGTTCCACCGCGAGCGGTGGTCGCGAGAATCGAGTCGCGCGCGCCTGTCATGTCATCGCTCATCGGGAAGAGCACTCTCGTCGCATCCTTGATGTCGATGATGCTGACGCGATCGCCGTGCCGGAGTGATGAGACGAATCCGATGGCAGCCTGCTGCGCGGTTTGCAGCTTGTCGCTCATACTCGCCGACGTATCGAGAAGAATCGCAAGATCGAGCGGAACATCATTGGTGCCGAAAAACGACACGTCCTGCTGAACGCCATCCTCGAAGACGGCGAAGTCACTCGACGCCAGGCCGGCGACGAACTTCTCTGCCGAATCGGTGACGACAACGTTGAGCGCGACGAGATCGACTCCAGCCTTGAACGTCGTCGTGGTGGGCGTCTCACCCACCGTCGCGCCAATCGCGGCACCATCGTGGAACGACGGCGGGTTGTCGTTCGTCGGAAGGGTGGCTTGCGCCTGCGCGTGGACAGGAACTCCAAGACACATCACGAGCAGACACAAACGCTTCACGACAACCTCCCGGCCGGCGACCAGCTCTGGCCCCACCGGAGTGCAAGCAGCGTTCCCGTTCTGGCGCAGCGCCATTTCGTCGTGCGACTCGACAATTCATTGCGATTCCACGCATTGCATCAACGACGATCAGTGGAGCAGTCCACACGCGCGACATCGAGACAGTCGCTCTGCTGGCCGGAGGTCGAAACAGGTCGAGCGGGTACGCGACTTTGGTCTTTCGACTACACTCTTTGCTCGACGGAGGCAGGATGACTCGGCGAGCACTACTGACGGTGGGACTTGGCGTGCTGTTCGGTTCGACTCAGAAGACATGGGCCCATCACTCGACCGCCATGTACGACATGGCCAACCCGGTCACCGTGAAGGGAACGGTGAAGCGATTCGAGTGGACCAATCCTCATGCATTTATTTTTCTCGATGTGAAAGACGACAAAACAGGCTCAGTCGAGTGGGAAATCGAGCTCATGAGCCTCAACCACCTGCGCTCGTATGGCTGGATGAGGACGACGGTCAAGGAGGGCGACGTCATCTCATGCACCGGCGGGGCCGCCAAGAGCGGCGCGCCTTCGATGATCAGTGCCGTGATTGAACTGCCTGATGGTCGAAAGATTCGCTCGTAGGTCGGAGGACGCATGCCTCGCCATCTGGCTGCATTAGGGCGCCTTCTCTCGCTCGGCGGTGTGTGTCTTCTCGCCACCACCGCCTCCGCACAGCAACCGCAGGCGCCCGCGCAACCGCCGCAGACGCCTCCGCGATCGCCCTATCAGGAGGCGGGTCAACTGCCGGCGCGCATCATGTCGTTCACTGCAGAACCATCTGCGATCAAACCTGGAGAGTCGGTCACGCTGAAGTGGGCGGTAGAGAATCCGCGGACGACCACGATCGAGCCTGCGATTGGCCGCGCGGTCCCGCTAGGTGAGCTTCGCGTGACGCCGTCAGCGACGACGACCTATACGTTGACGGTGACCGGCGTAAACGGCACGCTGACTCGGACCGTCACGGTCACTGTCGCGGGTACGCAGCCTGTCGCCGCGAACACCGAATCGGTTCCTCCAGCGGCACGACCAGCGCCACGGACGGCAGACGGCAAACCGGACCTGACCGGCGTGTACGGATATGGTGCGGGACCCGGACGTGGGGCGGCACCACCAGCTCCCGCCCCCGGAGAGCTTCCGCGGACGCCGACGCTCAAGCCGGGTGCCGAGAAGTATCGCGTGCAGCGGGGACCGGACGACACCGGGCAGTACTCCTCGTGCGCGCCGCCGGGCGTGCCGCAGACGTTCTTCGTGCCGTACTACGTCCAGTTCGTGCAGTCTCCGATGTATCTCGTGATCCTGCACGAGTACCTCCATTTGTATCGCGTCATTCCACTCGACGGCTCGCCGCATCCGCCCGATCCCGATCCATTCTGGATGGGCCACTCGACCGGGCGGTGGGATGGCGACACCCTGGTCGTCGACTCGGTCGGCTTCAAGGAGAGTGAAGTCAGCGGCTATCGCACGACCGAGTCGCTCCATGTCGTCGAGCGATTCCGCCGACCGAACATGGGCACGCTGGAGTACGAGGCCATCATCGAAGATCCCAACGTGTTTGCCGGCCCGTGGCTGATCACACGGACGTTTCCGTTCCTTCCCGAGCACAACCGCGTGGACGAGTTCTTCTGCGAGAACAATCGAGACTACAAGCCGCTATTCGGAGCGAAATAGACGCTCACGCGTCGACGCCAATCCCCAATTTCCAACGCCCAACTCCCAAACGTCGATTGCCGCGACGGATATGAGTTGGGAGTTGGACGTTGGCGATTGGGAATTGAGTCCTCATGTCTGATTTGCTTGAACTTGTTCACGGCTGCACGTTCGACGACTTCCTCTTTACGCCTCAGTACAGCGTCGTCGAGCGGCGCGATCCCGCTTCGATCGATTTGTCCAGCCAGCTCTCCACCCACCTTCGGCTGCGACGGCCGCTCGTCTCGGCCAACATGGACACGATCACGCGGTCCGAGATGGCCATCGCGATTTCTGAGGAAGGCGGCATCGGGATCATCGATCGCGGCTTCCGGTCAGGCGACATCGAAGCGCAGGTGCGCGAGGTGGCGCGTGTCAAACGGCGCCAGCACGGAATCATTGCCGACCCCTACACCATTCGGCCTGACGCGCCACTGACGGAAGCCGCCGATACGATGCGCCGCACCGGTGTCGGCACGCTCGTCGTCATCGACGAAAGCCGTCGCGTAGTTGGCCTGCTCACTGCACGTGATCTCCGCTTTGCGGACTACAGCGAAACGGTGACGCATCGAATGACACCGCGCGATCGGCTCGTCGTGCGCGAGGGCGCGATCGACACGGCCGCGGCGGAAGACGTCATGCGCACGCACAAGATCAAGAAGCTGCCGCTCGTCGATCGCGAAGGCCGGCTGACGGGACTGGTCACCGCCAAGGATCTGATCAAGCAGGAGCGGCTCCCCTTCGCCACTCGTGACGATCACGGAAGGCTGCGCGTCGGTGCTGCCATCGGAGCCAAGGGCGATTACCTCGAGCGCGCCGCCGAGCTGCTCCGCGCCGCCGCCGACGTGATCGTGATCGACATCGCGCACGGCCATTCGGCCGTGATGGGCCGCGCCATCGATGCCTTCCGCGCGAGATTCGGCGATGCCGAGTTAATCGCCGGCAACGTCGCGACTGCCGAAGGCGTGCGATTCCTCGTCGATCGCGGTGTCAATGGAGTCAAGGTCGGGATCGGCCCCGGTGGAGGGTGCACCACCCGTCTGAACACCAACTTCGGTGTGCCGCAAGTCGAGGCGCTGGTCACCTGCCGCGAAGCAGCCGCCGGGCGCGTCCCACTCATCGCCGATGGTGGCATCAAGAGGGATGGCGCAGTCGCGCAAGCGCTGCTGTTTGGCGGCGATACCGTGATGCTCGGAAGCGCGCTGGCTGGAACGCTCGAAACGCCAGGCGACACGGTGCAAAAACCGGTCGTGATCCCGGAGTCGCACAAGACGGTCAAAGTGCCGTTCAAGGTCTTTCGGGGCATGGCGTCGCTGCAGGCGATCGTCGATCGGCTCGACGTCGAAGACGCTGAGTCGGCCGACGTCGAAGCGCTGGGCGCGGAAGGGACGGAGATCAGTGTCCCGGCACGCGGGTCGGTGCGACCCATCGTGCGCGACATGTTGAAACATCTGTGTTCCGCGATCAGCTATGGGGGCGCGAACAGCCTCGCGGAGCTGCAGGAGATGTTCCGGCGCGACCCGCGGCGATATGCGATCCGTCTGTCGGAGTCGTCGCGCCGCGAGTCGTTCGATCGATGACGGCTAGATCACCGACGCTTTGAGCTTCTGTATCTCAGCCTTCTCGGAGCGCGGGCCGTACTGGCTGATCACCTGCGCCGCCATCGCGCCACCGAGTTTGCCGGCCGCCTTCACATCGCTTCCCTGCGTGTAGGCATAGAGGAACCCGGCGGCATACGCGTCGCCGGCGCCGGTCGTATCCACGACCTTGACACCTTTTACCGCGTCGATGACGTGCACCTCGTCGCCATTGACCACGACCGAGCCCTTCTCGCTGCGCGTCAGCGCCGCGATCTCGCAGTGCTTGCGCACCTGCTGCAACGCATCGTCGAAGTCCTCGGTCTGATAGAGCGACAGGATCTCGCTCTCGTTGGCGAACAGGATGTCGACGTACTTCTCGGCGAGATCGAGGAACTCGTCGCGAAAGCGCGCCACGCAGAACGCGTCCGAGAGCGTCAGCGACACCTTCACTCCGCTCTCCTTGGCCTTCATCGCCGCGTCGAGCATCGCCTGCTTCGCGCGCGGCAGGTCCCACAGGTAGCCCTCCATGTAGACCACCTTCGACGAGCGCACGTGATCCAGGTTGATGTCCTCAGGACCCAACTGCGTGCAGGCGCCGAGGAATGTCTGCATCGTCCGCTGTGCATCCGGCGTCACGAAGATCAGGCTGCGAGCGGTTGGAAGCCCATTGACCAGCGGCGGCGTGTCGTAAGTCACGCCGGCGGCGCGAATGTCGTGCGTGAAGATCGAGCCGAGCTGATCGTTGGCCACCTTGCCGATATAGGCAGTCTTCCCCCCGAGCATGGCGATGCCGGCAATGGTGTTCCCCGCCGAGCCGCCCGACGCCTCCTTGCCAGGTCCCATGATGCTGTACAGCTTCTCGGCCATCTCGGCGTCAATCAGATTCATCGCGCCCTTCGGCAGCTTGTGCGCAGCGAGCAGGGCGTCGTCGGCCTGGGCTATCACGTCGACAATGGCGTTGCCGATCGCAGTCACATCGAACTTGGCGTTGTTCATCAGCGGTTGTCTCCTTTAAGGACACCGGGTGTAATTTCCCTCGCAATCCCAGGAAATTACACCCGGTGTCTTATGTCACCTGCAGATATTTGCTCACGAGCGGCGCCAGCTCCTGCCGCGTCTGCGCCGGGATCGCATCCGGTCTCGTGATGAGGGCGTACTTCAGCGCCGACGCGCATTCGCACGTTCGTTCGTATGGCAGCGCCTCAACGGCTTTCGCGATGATGTGTTGGGCGGTCTTGGCGTTCTGCATCAAGTTCGCAATGACCATTTCCACGGTCACCGAATCGTGGTCCGGGTGCCAGCAGTCGTAATCGGTGACCAGCGCGATGGTGGTGTAACAGATCTCGGCCTCTCGCGCGAGCTTGGCTTCCTGCAGGTTGGTCATTCCAATGATATCCGCTCCCCACGACCGATACAGTTTTGATTCGGCGAGCGTTGAGAACTGCGGCCCTTCCATGCAGACGTATGTCCCGCCCGTGTGCACAACGGCTCCGGAATCCTGCCCGCTGCTGCCGACCAGCCGACTCAGGATCCTGCAGAACGGGTGCGCAAACCCGACGTGCGCGGCCAGCCCACGTCCGAAGAACGTGCTGGTTCGTCCTCGCGTCCGATCGATGAACTGGTCCGGAATGACGATATCGAGCGGCTTGTACTCTTCCTTCAAACTGCCAACGGCGCTGGCTGACAGGATGTACTCGACGCCCAGCATCTTCATGCCGAAGATGTTCGCGCGGAAGTTCAGCTCTGACGGAAGCAGGCGATGTCCGGCGCCGTGCCGAGCCAGGAATGCCACGCGCTTACCACGAAGTGTGCCCAGCAGGTACGGACCGGACGGATCGCCAAACGGCGTCGTCAGTTTGATCTCAGTGCGGTCGGTCACGTCAGCCATGTCGTACAGGCCGCTACCGCCAATGATGCCTATGTGAACGTTATCCAATCAGTCTCCGGTCTCCGGTCCCTCGTCGCCGGTCAAAGGACTTGCTCCACGAATCGCTTGCCGTTGCGCTCACGGATGTATCCAGCAATCACCTTCGGGTCGTGCTCGAAGAAGATCAGGTACTCTCGTTCGATCGCTTCCCTGATGAATCGCTTCTTGAACGCGAGTGTCTCCATCGGGAACAGGTCGTAGCTCATCACCCATGGATCCTGCAGGTGCGCCATCGTTGGAATCATGTCGGCAATGAAAATCGCCGTCTTGCCGCCTGATTCGAGATAGACGATCTGATGCTGGCCTGTGTGTCCGCCGGTGCGCTCAACGCGAACGCCTGGTCTGATCACACTATCACCAGAGAAGAAATCGACGACGCCAGCCGCCTCGAGAGGGACAAAGTCTTCCTGCAGATAGCTGGCGCGATTGCGCTCATGCGGATGGGTCGCGTCCACCCATTCGGCGTCGCGAATCACATATCGGGCCCGGCCAAACCGCGGGCGCAGTGCACCATCGACCCGCATCGTCGCGCCGCCGAAGTGATCGAAATGAAGATGAGTGGCCAGAACGACATCGATCGAGTCCGCGGTGAGGCCGACCTCGGCGAGCGCGTGATCGAGAGCACGGCTGCGATCGAGCCCGTAGATGTCGACTTGCTTGGGACCCATCTTGTCCCCAGCACCGCAGTCGATGATCATGCGACCCCAGGACGCTTCGACGAGCAACGGCCGCATCGCGAGTTGAATCCGGTTGCGTTCGTCCGGAGGGGTCAGCTTCTCCCACAGTGGACGCGGTACCACGCTGAACATCGCTCCGCCATCCAGCCTGAATGGACCGTCGTAAAGGACAGTCAGCTCGAGATCACCAAGTGTCAGCTTCCTGACCGCGAGCCTGACGTCCGGCTCGGCACGTTGTTTCAATTCGACCAGGACGCCATGGGCTGCCGACGGATGAATGAACGCAACCAAGGAACCCTCTGCGCCCGGCCGCGGCTCGCTGTTGATGAGACGTACGCCTCGGGCGCTGAGATGCGCCAGTGCCGCGCGCAAGTCGTCGACGCGCAATGTCACGTGATGAAGCCCCGGCCCGCGTTTGCCAATATACGTAGCGATTGCCGAATCCGGCGCCGTCGCTTCCAGCAGCTCCAGCGAAGGCCCGCCCACGGGCACAGCGCGCGCTCTCACGCGCTCGGTGATGACCTCCTCGGGAGCGTGCACCTCGAGGCCCAGGGCATCCCGATAAAAGGCGAGCGCCTTGTCGATATCCTGAACAGCGATGCCAATGTGATCGAGGGTGGCTCTCATCGGGACTCACGACTCCCTGGGCGCCGAAGCGCTTCGCGCGAAGGCGACGGGACTCGGGACTCGGGCAAAACGCGACTCATGATTTCTTGAACCACTGAGTATGGGTCGCGAGTCCGGCTGGCAACCGCTTCCACGTACTGATCGAATTCTCCCGCCGCGAGGACACTATCGACGTAGCGCAGAAACGAAGACGCCAGGACGTCGCGCAGACGTGATACGTATCGCTGCCGCCGGCGCTCCTGGCGATGGACGGCGGCCCATTCACGGAATCGGCCGACCTCACTCCACAGTGCGTCGACGCCTGCTCCAGCCGTCGCCTCGGTCTTCAGAATCGGCGGTTTCCACTCGGCAGGCTCGTAGGTTTTGAGGGCCAGATTCGACGCAACGCCCTGGACCACACGATCGGCGCCGTCGCGATCCGTTTTGTTGACGACGAAGATGTCGCCGATTTCCATGACACCCGCTTTGATGGCCTGCAGATCATCTCCCGCGCCAGGCACGAGCAGGACGATCGAGATGTCGGCCGCGGAAACGATATCGACTTCGTCCTGTCCAACACCGACGGTCTCGATGATCACGACGTCATAGCCTGCGGCATCGAGCACGAGCGCCGCATCGGAGGTTGCGCGGGCCAGGCCGCCAAGATGACCGCGTGTCGCCATGCTGCGAATGAACACGCCGGGATCGGCGGCATGGGCATTCATTCGCACTCGATCGCCGAGAACAGCGCCGCCAGAAAACGGACTGGTCGGGTCGACCGCGATCACACCGACCTTCACGCCTTCCCGTCGAATTACTGCGATCAAGCGATCGACGAGTGTGCTCTTGCCAGTGCCCGGGGCACCGGTGACTCCGACGAGAAAGGCGCGACCCGTGCGGGGATAGATCTCGCCGACTATCCGGCGGCCCGCGTCGCCGTCGTCTTCGACGAGCGAGATCGCTTTGGCAATCGCACGCGCATCACCCGCGGCAACGCCGGCAGCGAGATCTGTAATGGGGTCGGGAGTCATTACTCCCAGAACTCGCTTGTGTTGGTCCTCTTGGGCCAGGCCGCCTCCGCAAGAATCGGCCGCATTCTCATCGCGGACCTCGGCTGAAAGCCGCAACACAAGCGAGCGGTACAGTAAATAGGACAGTTGCGATGAGGTGATCGCGCCCGGCTGTCCTCATCAAATGACTCCCGACCCCATTAACAGCTGCCGCGCGATCACCAGCCGCTGGATCTCGCTCGTGCCCTCGCCGATGGTCGTCAGCTTGACGTCGCGAAAGAACTTCTCCGCCGGGTAGTCCTTGACGAAGCCATATCCACCATGAATCTGCACACCATCCTCGGCGACCCCTACGGCAACCTCGCTCGAATAGAGCTTGGCCATCGCGGCCTCGAGCGTCGTACGGCGCCCTTCGTCTTTCATGGCAGCGGCACGATACGTGAGCAGCCGCGCGCCCTCGATGCGTATCGCCGCGTCCACGAGCTTGGCGCGGACGCTCTGGAACGCGCCAATCGGCTGGCCGAACTGTTTCCGCTGAAATGCGTAGCCGCGCGCGGCTTCGTACGCCCCTTGCGCCAGCCCCACGGCGAGCGCCGCGATCCCGATGCGACCGGCATCGAGCACCTGCAGCGCATTGATGAATCCCTGTCCTTCGACGCCCAGGAGCTGCGACGCGGGCACTCGACACTGCTCGAAAATGACTTCACTCGTCTCACTGGCCCGCATCCCGAGCTTGTCTTCCTTCTTTCCCGCACGCAGCCCTGTCGTATCGCGGTCCACGATGAAGGCGGAGATGCCGCGACTCCCCTTAGCGCGATTGGTGACAGCCATCACAACCATCACGTCGCCGCCGCGCCCGTGCGTGATGAACTGCTTGGTGCCGTTCAGGACCCAACTGTCTCCATCGCGCGTCGCCGTCGTACGCATCGCCGCCGCGTCGCTCCCCGATGACGCCTCCGTGAGAGCCCATGCGGCAAGTTGCTCGCCGGCAACGAGCGGCACGAGATACTTCTCTTTCTGCTCGTCGCTGCCGAACATGAAGATGTGCGCCGATCCGAGCCCGTTGTGCGCGGCGACCGACAGGCAGACCGACGGATCGACGCGCGCCAGCTCTTCGATGCAGATACAGTAGTCGACGGCGGACATCGCGGCGCCGCCGTACTGCTCCGGAAACTGGATCCCCATCAGGCCGAGCCCGGCGAGCTTGTCGATCAGCTCACGCGGAAACGCCTGGGCCTCGTCCCACTCCATCACGTGCGGCCGCAGCTCGGCTTCTGCGAACTCGCGCACGGTCTGACGCAAGAGCTGCTGATCGTCGGTGAGGCAAACGTTCATCGGAGTGAGAGCGGTCGGGCTTCCGGCCGATCGTATCATTCGACATGCGACTTGCTCGATTGCTGGTTCTTCTCAGCGCGACGCTGTCAGTTCCGTCGATCGCCTGGGCCGATGCGACGCTCTTCATCGGCGACGCGACGGCGCCCACCAATCGCACGGCGCGCGGGTTCGCGCTCGGCGCGGGTCTGCTCATCATCGGGTTCGAGTTCGAATACAGCAGCGTGGTCGAGAAAATTGGCGATGCGTCTCCCTCCCTTCGAACGGGGATGGGCAACGTTCTTTTCCAGACTCCCTTTCCCATCCTGAGGATGCAGCCGTACTTCACCACCGGCGGTGGTGTGTACCACGAGAGCCTCGCCGATATCAGCGAGACGAACTTCGGCATCAACAATGGCGGCGGCGTGAAGATTTCTCTGATTGGACCCATCCGCGCCCGCATCGACTACCGCGTCTTCAACCTGCGAGGGTCACCGATCGAAGACACGGTTCAACGCTGGTATGTCGGTCTGAATCTGAAGTTTTGAGCGCGCTACGGCTGCGGCGTTTTCGGATCGACTTCTTTAGCAGGAGATTCGGCGGCCGCGCCGGCCTTCACCGGCGTCAGACTGAGCAGGCTGCCGCCGCTCGCCAGCGAATCGGTGTAGAGCTTCCAAATCTCCTGCAGCTTGGCTTGATCGGGATAGGCTTCCGCCAGAATTCGACCGAGGCCATAATCGGCGCCTGGCACCGTCGGGTCGAGCAGAAACACATACACTACTGCTCCATTCGGCCCGGGCTCCGACGCCTTGAACACACGCCATCCCTCTGCCTGCGCGCGCACGGTGGGATCAGGCGATGCCGCGAGCGCGCTACGCAGGAACCCGATGACCTTTTCGAAATCGGCCACGCGCTCGGGACGAACCGCATTGAGGATCATCCCTGCCGGCGCCGTAAATATTCGAGACGATGATGCCGTGGGCGGAGCGGGAGCGGTCGTGGCAGGCGCTGCCGGCGGCGGCGGTTGTTGTTGTGCCTGAAGCGCCGCTGGCGCAACGATCAGCGCCAGAAGGGCGGCGAAAACCACGCGCATCGGGAATGCCTCCACAAAAGAAAAGCCACGAGTGGCGATGAGCCACCCGTGGCTTCTCATTGTACGGCGCGAGCGCTCTACTTGGAGAAATCGGCGGTGACCGGCCCCTGAATCACGAACAGCGGCTTCTGCAGCGCCCCCTTATAGAGGTTGAAGAAGTCGGTCCGCGCCATCGGGTCAGTGACAACCTCGTAGACGATGTTGGTGATGGAATAGTCCGCGTCCTTGACGACAGGCGAGATGACGTGCACATAGAGGGAGCTGCCGTCAGGCTGGGCGGCCGAGTTCTTCACGACCCTCCAGCCGGCGAGCTGCTGCTTGGCCTCGGGCTTCGACGACTTCGCCAGCGCGTCCTTCAACGTCGCGATCACCTTCTCATAGTCGGCTTCTTTACCAGGATTGATGGT
>Ga0111539_10004518_pt1 | contig 18192 bp, 16 predicted proteins | sample RhiMethybrSRZTD1_FD_79667 | JGI IMG/M metagenome (GOLD analysis project Ga0111539, IMG submission 79667) | Populus rhizosphere microbial communities from Tennessee, USA - Rhizosphere MetaG P. TD hybrid SRZTD1 (version 2) (version 2) | ecosystem: Host-associated > Plants > Roots > Rhizosphere >... | reverse complement strand
CGCACCGACGACATCGGGTTCCGCGTCGCGCGCGACCTGACCGACAACCGGAGCCCCGACCGATGAACCCCATGAAGCGCCTGCTCGTCCCGTTCGCGTTCTCGCTGCTCGCCGGCGCTGCCGGAGCACAGATGGAGAAGCGCGCCGAGGAGCTCTACGACCGTGAGCAATTCCGCGCCGCGGCGCCCGCGGTCGGCACGATGGCGCCCGATCTCGTGCTCACGGGCCTCGACGGAACGAAACGCACGCTGTCGTCGTGGCGCGGCCGCGTCGTCGTCGTCATCAAGGCCGGCTTCACGTGACCTCCATTCCGCCGCGCGGCCGCAGGTCTGCGGCAGCTCGCGAACAAGTACGAGTCGTCCGACGTCGTGTTCGCGGTGATCGAACAGAAGGAGCCACACGCGGGCCGCATGGCGTTCGCCGACGTGGCGCAGCCGCGCATGTTCGCCGAACGGGTCGCGCTCGCTCGCCGCATCCGCGACGAGCTCGAAGTCACGCTGCCGATCTGGGTCGACGGCATGGACGACGCGTCGCGCGCGCTGTTCTCGGACCTGCCGAGTCCCGCGTTCCTGATCGATCGCTCGGGTCGCATCGCCGACAAGCTGCCGTGGGCCGATGCGGCTCCGCTCGAAGCCGCGTTGGTGACGCTGCTCGCGCGCGAACGCGCACCGGCGGCGCGTGCATCCGGTTCGGATAGACTGGCGGCAATGCGCAGGCTGTCGCTGCTGCGGACGTTGCTGACTCTGTGCGGACTCGGCGCGTGCGCGACACCGTTGACGGTGCCGACGTCGGCATTGCCCGAGTCGATCCGGCCGGCGGGCGCGCACGCGCACTCGGACGAGCCCGTGGTGACGTTGTCCTTGGTGTCGCCCAGCGGCGACGGCGGAGCGACCGACTGGTGCGTGGAAGTGATCGCGGAGGGGGAGGCGCCCGAAGGTGTCTCTCGCCATGCCAGAACCGACGGCGAGCGCGGTTGGTCGGCCGGCTTGCAAGAGCGTCTGCGCGCCTTCGCGGTGCGCGGCAACGAGCACATCGAGACGGGAGTCGTCCGCATGTACGAGAGTCGCGTGCGCATTCGGGCGCCCGCGACGGTGCCGTTCGAGCTGGTGAAGCGAGTGTTCGAAGCTGTCGCGAGCGGTCGGCTCTACCGAATCGAGTTCGCAGCCCGGACGGCCGCCGGCGCCGAGTTGAGCCTCGATGTCCCGCTTCGCGTTGCACCGGTCTCGTGGGGGCCCGCGCCGTGGCCGCCGACGCTGCGGGTCACGCTCAGAGCGGATCCCATCGCGGGCAGCGCGGTCGTGAGCATTCTGGAGAGGCAGTTGTCGGACTGGATCCTGCCCGAGTCGGGCGACTCATCCACCGTTTCCGAGCCGGAGGTGGTGCCGCTCTACTCCGACTCGGCCAGGACGCGCGACGAGGACGAGACCCTGTCGCGCGTCGTGCGCGGTTGGCTGGCGGAGATTCCCCCGCATCGCGAACGGCAGGTCGTCCTTCTCAACACCGTCGACGTCGACCTGCAGACAGTCGTGCGTGCGATCGACCTGCTGCGCGGCGCGGGCGTCGAGCAGATCGACTTCGTTGTCGTGCCCGCGCCGGAGTGACGCCGGCTACGGCCCACGGTCGCGGTGCCGTCGAGGCGGATTCCGCTCAGTCCTGCCAGCGCGGGTTCCGATCAAGTAGGCCGTGACCAGCGCCCCGCCGAGGAACCGCCTGCACGCTGCCCGTCTCGAACTGCGCAAGGAACTCGAGGCGCCGCCGCCACTGCGACGGTTCGGCAGCGGCTGGCTCAGCGGCGTGCTCGGCATCGTGCTCGGCACGGCAGGACTCTGCAGCGTCGTGATGCTGCGCTTCCCGGGCGTGTTCACGATGGCCGAGAGCGCGCCGCTGTTCGCGCACCCGGCGTTCCGCACCGCGATGCTCGCGCTGCTGGTGCTCGCGTTCGCGTGTTCGGGGCTCAGTCTGTTGCTGCGCGACGGCAAGACGCTCGGCACGGCCGGCATGGCGATGACGCTGCTCGCGGTGCTGCTCGGCGGATCGGCCGCGGAAGCGCTCGCGCCCGACGCGACGCCGCTCTACCTCGGGCTCGACTTCTTCGTGCTGCGGCTCCTGTTCACGGGTCTCGTGTTCGTGCCGATCGAGACGATGCTGCCGCGCAGGGCCGAGCAGGGCATGTTCCGCGCCGAGTGGCGCCAGGACCTCTTCTACTACCTCGTCAGCAGCATGCTCGTGCAGCTGCTGACCTGGCTGTCGTTCCTGCCCGCGAACACGCTGCTCGCGGTCGCGTCGTGGAGCGCGTTCCGCGCCCAGGTCGCGGAGCTGCCGTTCGCGGTGCAGCTCGTCGCGATCATGTTCCTGACGGACCTCGTGCAATACTGGGTGCACCGGCTGTTCCACAGGATCCCGGCGCTGTGGCGGTTCCACAGCGTGCACCACTCGGCGAAGAGCATGGATTGGATGGCCGGCGCGCGCATGCACTTCCTCGAGATCCTGGTCCTGCGCGGAACGACCGTGATCCCGATGATCGTGCTCGGGTTCGGCCAGAGCGCGGTGCACACCTACATCTTCGTCGTCTACCTCTACGCGACGTTCGTGCACAGCAACCTCGGCGCGAGGTTCGGCTTGATCGAGAAGGTGCTCGTCACGCCGCGCTTCCACCACTGGCACCACGGCATCGAGAAGGAGGCGATCGACGTGAACTTCGCGGTGCACTTCCCGCTGCTCGATCGCGTGTTCGGCACGCACCACATGCCCGCCGACGGGCGATGGCCCGCGGGCTATGGCATCAGCGGCGATCCGGTGCCTGGCGGATACGTGAAGCAGTTCCTGCATCCGTTCCGCCGCTGACCAGCGCACGGGACGCGCTGCCGCGCACGCTCGGCGGCGAACGACGCGCGCGGGTTGGTCACTGCACGGCCATACGATGGCGGTTTCGCGACTGTCGGGGCTGCACGTAGGACGGCGACCCTGTCGGCACGGGTCGCGACCGTTATGCTCGGCACCTCGCTAGAGACAGGAGACGAAATGCGCAAGCTGCTGGCCGTCGTGTTGCTCGCGTGCATCGGCGCCGCGATCTGGTGGTTGCTGCGTGACGAGGCCGTGGCCTCGCCGCCGGTGACCGCCGTGCCTCCGGCGCCGGAGCCCGCTGCACCGCCCGTTGTTGCTACGGCGCCGCCTGCCGCGAACGCACGCGATGCCGCGGCCACACCCGCGGCGGACGCAGCGCCCGCCGTCGAGCGCACGGCGGTCGCCACCCGCGACGCGACGCGGCCCGAATGCACGGTGCGCGGTCGCGCCGTCGACGCGGACGGCCGCCCGCTCGCGGGCGTGAACGCGAGCTTGACCGGGTGGGGCGCCAACAGCCAGCGCACGGCGGCGTGGGCGAAGGACAACCCGGAGCCCGAGCGCATCGACTTGAAGCTCTTGACCGGCGACGACGGCGTGTTTGCGTTCCGTTGCTGGCCGCCGCCGCCGTTCCAGTTTTCGTTGCGGCTGCAGGGCGCCGGCGTCGCGACGTGGGGCCAGCGCTGGAGCGAGCTCGCGCCCGGCTCGACGACCGATCTCGGCGACGTGAAGGTCGAGCGCGGGACGCTGCTGCGCGGGCGCGTCGTCGACGCGGCGGGTGCGCCGGTGTCGAGCGTCGAGGTGCGCATCGAGGGCAAGGTGCGGACGGCGAACGGACCCGTGCGCTCTGCCGGCGCGCGCACCGGCGACGACGGTGCGTTCGACCTGCGCTTGGCGCTCGCCGCCGGCGAGTACACGCTCGGCATCGACAACCAGATCATCGAGCGGCCCGAGAAGGTCACGCTGGCCGGCGAGCCGGAGCTGGTGATCGACGTGGTGCTGAAGCGCATCGATCCCGCCGATTCGATCAGCGGCGTCGTCGTCGACGACGCCGGCGCGCCGGTGCGCGGCGTGATGGTCTTGCCGCAGTTGGCCGGGTCGGGTCGGATCATCTCGACGGACGCCGAGGGCCGCTTCCGCGTGCTGCGCCGCGACGGCGCGCCCGCGGAGGTCGCGCTGCGCGTGATGGCGCGCGGCTACGAGGTGCCCCCGCAGCTGGTGACCGCGAAGTGGGGCACGCACGATGTGCGCATCGTGCTGACGCGCGGCAAGGAGCTGGTGGTGTTCGTCGTCTGCGCCGCGGACGAGCAGCCGGTCGAGCAGTACGTGCTGCGCGTGATCCCGACGGGCGGCGGCATATCCAGCTCGGCGGACAGCGAGCCGCGCGGCAAGCCGCCGCACGCCGGCGGGCGGGAGACGGTGCGCGGCATCCGCACCGGCAAGCACCGCGTGATCGTCGAGCCGCAGGGCGCTGAGCTCGCGATCGGGGTCGTGCCGATCGAGGTCGGTGCGAACGGCACGCCGCCGGTGACCGTGCGCCTCGCCGCGGCCACGCCGCGCGCAGTGCACGTCCTGCGTGGCGACAGTTCGCCGGTCGCGGGTGCGAGAGTGCAACTCGTCGATCCGCTTGGCGAGCCGTGGGACGAGAAAGTGCCGGTGCTGCCATCGTCGAGCGGGTACTTCACGACCGGACCGCAAGCGCTCGAGCTTGCGGCGGCGGTCACCGACGCGCAGGGGAGCTGCACGCTACCGGTGCCGTCGGATCGTCCGCTCGCGCTGATGCTGCCGGGGCCGGGCCACGTGCCGTTCGCGCTGCCGCAGGTGGTGTTCCCGGCCGACGGCCCGCTCGTCGTGACAGTCAGCGGCGGTGCCGTGCTGCGCGGCACGATCGGGCCTGCTGCGGCGTGGGCCGAGATCCAGCGCATGGGCGGCTTCGGCGGCGGCGAGGCGTCACCGAACATGCTGCCGTCGATCGTGCTGCACCGCACCAATGCGCGCGAGCAGTTCCCCGACCATCGCAGCCGCTGCGCCGCCAAGCCGGACGGTTCGTTCGAGTTGACCGGCATCCCGCCCGGGCGATGGAATGTCCAGGTGAGCTGCTACCAGCAGCAGGCCGGCGGGTTCGGTGGCGTCGGCGTCGAGGAGCCCGCGGGCACCGTGGACCTCGTCGACGGCCAGACGACGACGGTCGCACTGGACCTGTCGGCCGTGCTGAAGGGCGAACTCGAAGCGTTCGTGCTGCACAACGGCGCGCCGCTCGTCGATGCGAACGTGATGTTCGAGCGCGCCGACGCGGGCCGGTCGACGTCGCAAACGGCGGTGACCGGCACCGACGGCCGCCTGCGCGTGCCGCTGCGCGGCGGCGAGCACCGCCTCGTGTGGAACCGCCAGAACGGCTCCGAGTGGACGCGCATCGTGGCCGCCGAGACCGCCGCGGTCATCGTCGGACAGACGAGTCGGCAGACGTTCACGATCGCTTCCGGCACCTTGAAGGTGCACCTCGTCGATGCGACTGGCGCCGCCGTCGCGAACGTGCGCATCATGCTGCAGGACGCGGGCGCAGCGCAGGGGGCAAGTCTGCCGGCGACCGACACCGGCGGCTGCACCGCGCTCACGTTCACGCCGGGCACGTACTCGGCGACGGTCGTGCCGAAGCGCCTGCAGGACCAGAACGCGCTGATGGAGTTCTATCGCACCGCCAGAGACCCGAAGGCGTTCGAGCGAGTGCGCGTGCAACTGGGTGTGCTGACCGTGCCCGCGGCCGGCACTTCGGACGTCGAGTTGAAGCTGCCCGCCGATTGGTAGCGCGCGGCGGGCGAGATGCTCGTCGTGCGGAACGGCCTCGCGACCTCACGCCCGCAGTCAGCGGCGGCAAGCATCGATCGCTTCTTGCACCCACTTGCGTTCGTAGCCGTCGGCGACGCGTTGCAACGCGGCTTCGAGCGCTGGCGCCGCGGCCCGATCGGGGTGCTCGGTGAGGTGCAGCGCGATGCGGGCCGTGTGCGCCGGCGCCTCGGCGAGCAGCGTGATCAGGTCCCGGGCAACATCTGGTCCACCCGTGGCGATCACCGCACCGAGCGCGGCATCCGCCACCCACCTGTCGTCTGCGCGCGCCGCCCGCAGCAGCCCGTGACGCGCGCTGGGGCTGCGAATCGCGGCCAGCGCATGCAGGGCGCCGGCGCGGTAGTCCTCGCTCTCGTCGCGCTCCTCGATCATCGCGAGCAGCGTCGGGACGGCCGGCTCGCCGATCTCGGCCAACGCCTGGTAGGCATTGCCCCACGTCGGACCGGCTGGCCCACGCATGGACTCGCGCAGCACCGGGATCGCAGCCTCGCCGAGTACGGTGACCAGGTGGCGCACCGCGTAGCGCCGCACCGCCTCCGGGTGGTCCTCTGCGCGCGCCGCCGCGAACAACTCCGCCGCATGCACCCTGAGGCCGGCGCGGTGCAACGCGACGGCCGCGCGCAGCCGCAGCGCCATCGGCTCCGAGCGGTCGTGGAAGACGCCCGCCGCGATCGGCAGCACTTCCTTCGACGCTGCTGCCGGTCGGCCGGCGAAGACGTCGAGCGCGAGCGCGCGAATCGACTCGCTGCCGGAGTTCGCGAAGTCCGCGAGCCGGCGCGCGTCCGGCGTCGCGACCGCGCCGTCGGCGACCGCGACCTCGCGGACCTCGCCGCTGTTCGCGACGAGCAGCAGCACGGCGTGCTTGTCGTCGAACGCGTGCGCTTGGCACCAGTACGTGCCTTCGGGCATGCACGAGCTGCCCAGCTCGGCGCCGCCGAAGATCGCGCGCAGGTCGAGCGCGAAGCGCTCGTTGCCGTCGATCCCCATCCACGTCACGACCTTGCCGCGGCCGAAGTTCTCGAACTCTTCGAACAGCAGGAAGCCCGGCAGGCGGTCCGGCACGATGACCTCGTATGGCAGGTGCTCCAAACGGCCATGCGCGAGCAGGTGGTCCGCCGGATCGCGACTGACGTCGACCCTGCGGCCGAACAAGCCGCTCTCGCACATCCACGGCGTCATCGGTGCTTTGCCCGCGGCACACTCGCAGAACTCGAACGTGACCCCGTCCACGCCCGGATTGCGCAGGACGACGTAGCGACGGCCCGACGGCGACACCACGCGCCGGTCCTCGAAGTCCCAGAAGCCTTGGGCCGACAGCGGTGCCAGCGTCACCAGGGTCATCAGCAGCAACGTCGGCTTCGTCGGCACAACGCACTGTAGTCCGCCCGCGGCCGCGCGTTTCACCCGCCGGCCTCGCGCCGTGCGCCAGTGAGGTGACGTCCGCGACGCGGCGTCAGGGCTGGTCGGGCCGCGGGTAGATGACCGTACGCGCGCCGCTGCGCAGGTCGTAGCGCACGACGAACCGGTTGTCCTCGCAGCAGACTGCTTCGTCGGCGTTCGGGAACGCGAGGATCTGCGTCATCAGCGCCGTCTCGAGCAGCACTTTGCACGCGTGCGTGACCGGGTCGACGGCGACGATCAGGTTGCCGGGCTTCTGGCGGCTCAGATACAGCAGCATGCGACCACGTGGGTCGCGTTGGCCGTAGACCGCGTCGCCGCGACCGCGCGCGGCATACCATCGTTCGTTCTGCACGAACGGATGCGCTGGCAGCTTCAAGTCGACGAGTTCGTCGCTCTGCGGCTGGTAGAGTCCGAGCACTGGCGTCTGGTTGCGGCGTGGGATGACGAACACGGCGGTCGCGTCGTCGAGCAGGCCGAGAGAGTCGCTGCCATTCGGCAGCGCTGGAATCGGCGTTTTCTCGCGGGTCGACGGATCGAAGTGCAACCACGGCCTGTCACTGGCCTGTGGCCACAGCAGCCACGTCCCCGCGACGGCGACGCACCTCGAGGTCACATCGCCCGGCAGCGCAAAGCGCCGACGCGTCGCCAGGTCGTATCCGTGCCAGGCCGCGCCCGGTTGGCGATCAGCATTCAGGTGCACGAAGCCGTGGCCCACCGGCCGGCAGAAGCCCTGCCGCAGCACGAGTGGTTCGCGTGCGACCGTTCCGTCGGCCATCTGGAGGCACAATTCGCCGCCTTCGAACCAGGCCGGCAGGTTGCCGGGCTGCCGCAGCGGCGACATCGACCGCCTCACCGCCGCGAGCGCTGCAGGGAGGTCGACCGGCATGTGGCGTTCGTCCAGCGTCATGGCTGAGGACGTCAAGCTCGCTAGCTCGACGACCCTGACGGCTCGGGTGGCGACATCCGACAAGATGACGGCGAACCCGGCGCGGATCGCCGCCTCGGCGGAAAGGTCGCAGCTGCCGGTCGTGCGCTCTCCGGGAGCGGACAACTGCGTGGCTGCGCCCGTCTGCAGGTCGAGGCGCACGGCGAAGGGCGGCCAACGGTACTGCGCGGGGCCCTGGATCACGGCATAGCGGCCATCGGCAGTCACGCCGGCGCCATTGAAATACGCGAGTCGCTGCGCGTCAGGCCGCCAGTAGGCGAGCAGCCAGGACCCGAGCCACGCTGCGCACGGCACGAGCCCCACGATGGCAGTCGCGGCGCCGAGCTTCGCCGAGCGCGCGTGGCTGCCGCCGCGCCGGCCGAACACACACGAGACGCCCGCGACGGCGAGACCGAGACCGAGCGTCCATGACCACAACGTCGTCCCCGACAGCGTGTCGGCAAGTCCACGCGCGGGGGCCAGCAGACCGGCGACTGCGGTCGCGAGGCCGGCCACGAGCAGCGCCGTGGCGCCGATCGCGAGCCGCGCGCCGGGCATCCAGCACGCGACCGCGAACACCCATGGCAGCAGCGAGCAGCCGGTCGCGCACAAGTCGGGGTAGAAGTCGACGTGATCGGCGATCGCCGGCACGCTCGCGAAGCCGCGGCTCATCGCTGCGACGTAGATCTGTCCGACGACGAAGCCGGCGAGCAGCAGGGCAGGCAGCAGCAACGCAATGAACAGCACCTTGCCCGCGAACGCCGGCAGCAGCGCACCGGGCAGCCGGCGCCACAGCTGGTCGTCGCGGCCGACCCGTTCCCCGCGGACCGCGTTCGCGGCCGCGAACACGCAGCCGACCGCGCCGGTCGCGCTGAACACCAGCACCACCGCGGCGAGGCAGCTCTCACCCTGCAGGAAGCCGTGGTGCCAGTGCACGAGCGTCAGCACCGCGGCGACGGTCGCGAACATCAAACCCGCGTAACCGAGCAGGAAGCCGCGCTGCGCGCGCCATTCCTTGCCACACCAGGCCAGAGCGAGGTTCATACCGCCACCTCCGGCGCGATCGGCGCCGCCGCGGTCGCTTCGGCCAGCAGCCGGTGCAGCCCGCTCGGGATCTGCGCCGCTTCGCCGTCGGCGCCGAGCACCTCGGCCAGCGCGCCGTGGCGGACGATGCGGCCGTCGTGCATCACGGCGATGCGGTCGGCGATGCGCGCGGCGATCTCGAGCTCGTGCGTCGCGCACAGCACCGTGCGTTCGCCGTCGCGCAGCTCGGTGACCACGCACTGCAGCACCTCTTCGCGCACCAGCGGGTCGAGACCCGCGAACGGCTCGTCGAGCAGCAGCAGCTCCGGCTCGCTGGCCAGCGCCGCGACCAGCATCACCTTCATGCCCTGGCCGCGCGACAGCGCCGCGAACTTCGTCTGCAGCGGCACCGCGAGCCGCTCGCACAGTTGCTCGCAGCGTTCCGCGTTCCAGGTCGGGTAGTGGGGGCGCAGGAACGCGAACAGCTCCGCGGGCTTCATCCACGGATACACGTCGGGCGTGTCCGGCACGTAGCCGACGCGTTGCAGCACCGCGCGGTGCGCGCGCAGCGGATCGAGGCCGAACAACCGCACGCTGCCGGACGCCGGCCGCAGCACGCCGAGCAGCACACGCAGCAGCGTGCTCTTGCCGGCGCCGTTGGCGCCGAGCAGCACCGTGACCTTGCCGGGAACCAGCTGCAGATCGAGCCCGCGCAGCACGGCCTGCCGGCGGAAGCCGAGCTCGAGTCCCTTCACCGTCAACACGTCGTTCATCCCTTCACTCCCGCGGCGTCGCGCAGCAGCGCGTCGATCGCCGTCCTCAATGTCGTCTTGCTGTGTCCCGCGCGCAGCGCGCGCTGCAACGCCTGCTGCAGCTCGTCGAGCGTCTCGGCGAGCCGCGTCGCGCGCGCGACCTCGGGGCCGCGCGCGGTCACGAACACGCCCGACCCGTTGCGTCCCTCGGTGACGCCGAGGTGCTCGAGGTCGCGCCAGGCCTTGCCGACCGTGTTCGGGTTGACGAGCACGGCCGCCGCCAGCGCGCGCACCGGCGGCAGCTTGTCGCCGGGCCGCAGCTCGCCGCGCGCGATCGCGTCCAGCACACCGGCGACGAGCTGCTGGCTCGGCGGGCAGAGGCTGTGTGGATCGACGCGCAGGTGCACCACCGTCCTATCGGCCTAGGACGGTCACACCATGAGCGCTGGCGGCGCGCGCGGTGGGCGGGGGCTTCGCTTCGTCCCGCATCACGGGATGATCGACCCCCGCACGAAATCGTGCATCCGCTGCTGCCGCTCGGCGGAAGATGCATTGCGTGAACACTTCTCCGACCGACGGCACCCCCGAGCAGGACTTCGTGCGCTGGCGCGAACGGGCCGACGTGCACGCGCTCGGGTGCGTGTTCGACGTGCTCGCGCCGGAGCTGCTGATCGTCGCCGCGCACGTCGCGGGGCGCTCTGCCGCCGAGGACCTCGTGCAGGCGGCGTTCCTGCAGGCGATCACCGACGGTGCGAGGTGGGACTCGTCGCGGCCGCTGCTGCCGTGGCTCGTCGGCATCCTGACCAACCTCGCGCTGCGCGAACGCGAGAAGGCGCGCCGCGTGATCGACCCGGCGCGCGCCAAGCTCGTGCTGAAGTAGCCTGTCTGCGCGGGGCTGCGGCCTCGCGAATGCGCGTCACTGCCGTTCATCCCGCCTGCGATCCGCGGCCATCGCAACGTCCGTTCAGGAAACGGGCACGATTCCGCCGATTCAGCAGCATGCGAAACAGTCAACGAGGCGCGCGGGTCGTCGTCGCCGTCGTGGCGCTGATTGTCGCCGCAGCCGCGATTGCGACGGTCGGCGTCGTGTACTTCTGAGCAGCGGCCCGCATCCGCGCACGGCGGCCTGGAGGACGATCGCCGACGGCGTCGACGAGCTGCGCTTGCACGCCGCCGGCGGCCGCACGATCGAGCTGCGGTGCACACCGCATCGAGCAGCACCTCGACGTCGCGACCACGTTCACCCGCTCCGTGCCGCGTGGGGCTTGTCTGCATGGGAGTTTCGCGGTTCGATCGCCTCGCGCATGAAGAACCCTCTGGGGACCGCACTCGCGCGCGCACGCTTTCGCCGGCAGCCCGCGCCCGTCCGCTTCGCGATCGCCGACGAAGTCGACTTCCTGAACGGCGCGCACTGGGACGCGGTGACCGCGCACCGCGGGCTGTTCCTGCAGCGCTCCTATCTGCGCGAGCTGCACGCGGTGCGGCCCGCGAACGTCGACCTGCGGTTCGCTCTCTTGTATCGCGCGGCCGAACCGGTCGCGGCGCTCGCGATGCAGCTCGTCGCGATCGATGGCTCCGCACTCGGCAAGCCGAGCGCGAAGGCCGGGCTGCGCGGGCTCGTCGCGCGCGCGGTGGGCGGCGTCGTCGAACGCCTCGCGACGCGCGTGCTCGTCGTCGGCAACCTGCTGACCTACGGCAACCACGGCATCGCGATCCGGCCCGGGCTCGAAGCGGACCGCGACGTCTGGCACGGCATCGGCGAATGCGCCTACCGCGTGCGGCGCGCCGAGAAGCACACGGGTCGCACGGACTTCGTGCTCGTCAAGGACCTCGCCGACGGCGAGCTCGCGCAGAGCGCGCTGCTGCGCGAGCTCGGCTTCCGCGCGGTCGAGACGGAGCCCGACATGGTGCTGGCGCTCGGCAGTGGCTGGACGAGCCACGCGGACTACCTCGCGGCGCTCGCGGCGAAGTATCGCAAGAACGTGCGCAAGAGCGTGCTCGAGCCGATCGACGCCGCGCGCCTTTCCGTTCGCCGGCTCGACGACGTGAAAGCACACGCACCGCGGCTGCAGGAGCTCTACCTCGCCGTGCACGGCAACGCGGCGCTGCGGCCGGTGACGCTCGGCGTCGACTACTGGCACGCGCTCGCGCGCAGCGCCGGCGACCGCGGCCGCTTCGCGGTGATCGCGCGCGACGATCGGCTGCTCGGGTTCGTCGTCACGCTGCGCGAGGACGGCGACACCGCGATCGGCTACCACATCGGCTTCGACCGCGAGGCCGCCGCCGAGCTGCCGCTGTACTTGCGACTCCTGCACTGCACGATCGAGGACGGCATCGCGCTCGGCGCGCGCTGCATCTCGCTCGGCCGCACCGCGCTCGAGCCGAAGGCGATGCTCGGCGCCAAGCCGCGGCCGCTTCACGTCTGGGTGCGGCACCGGCAGCCGGTGCTCAACAAGCTGATGCGCGGCCTGCTCGGCCGGATCCATCACGCCGAGGCACCGGAGCGGAACGCGCTCGCGACGAAGAGCGGCTGACCCGGTAACCTGCAACGCCGCCGCGGGTAGACGCTCTGCCGCGGCTCTCCCATCGCTGGCCCGAGGTTCGCCGTGCACGCATCCGCGTCCCTGCTGCCGTTCGTGTTCGCCGCGTCGCTGTCCGCCCAGGCGCCGACGGCGCCGCTCGTCGGCACCGTGCTCGATCCCGACGGCAAACCGCTGCCGGGTGCTTCCGTGCGCGTCGCGCGCTGCGACGGCCGGTTGTTCCGCTGCCTCGACCTCGCGCTGCGCGACGAGTGGATCGACGTCGCGCGGACCAAGACCGACAAGACCGGCCGCCTCGGCCTGCAGGTTCCGCTCGGTCTCGCGCTGCGCGTCGAGGTCGACGTGCCGCCGTTCGCGCTCTGGGTCAGCGAGTCCGTGGTGCCCGGCGAGAACCAGAACGTGCGACTCGAAGCCGCGTGTTCGCTCGCGGGCCAGTGCGTGGACGCCGCGACCGGGAAGGGCACGCCGTGCGCGTTGCGCGCGTGGAACCCGAAGCGGCGGGTCGAGCTCTTCGCGGGTCGCACCGACGCCGAGGGGCGCTTCCGCTTCGACCGCCTGCCGTCGGGGCCGTTCACGTGCGGCATCGATCCCGATGTCGCGATGCGGCCGCAGTGGATCGACGGCGCGCTCGAACCGGGCGAGCAGCGCACAGTCGGGTGGTCGTGCCAGCCCGGCGTCGAGCTGACCGGCATCGTCACCGACGCCGACACCGGCGAGCCGATCGCGGGTGCGGTCGTCGGCGAGGGTTGGGTGCTCGACAAGGCCGTTCGCAGCGATGCCGCGGGCCGCTACACGCTGCGCGGCTTCGGCGGCGACAACGTGGTCGACCTGCACGCCGAGGCGCCGGGCTACGACCGACTGCGCGTCGACCTGGACGGCAAGGCGAACCCCGGCACTCTCGACCTCGCGCTGCAGCGCGGCGTGCGCGTCGTCGGCCGCGTCGTCGACGTCGGCGGCAAGCCGGTCGCGAACGCGTATGTCGCCGCGATCGGCGCCACCGGCATGCACGTACCTTGGCGCCCCTGCCGCACCAACGCCGACGGCGAGTTCGTCTGCGACGGCTTCCCGCGCCGCACCGAGGGTCTGCTGATGGTGCGCTGCGCCGGCTTCGCGAGCGTCGTCTACTGGCTGCCGCGCGCCGCGGCCGACGGCCAGATCGACTTCGGCAGCGTCAAGCTGCGGGCGCCGCAGGTCGTGCGCGGGTTCGTGCACAATGCCGACGGCTCGCCGGCGGCCGGCGTCGAGGTCCGCCTGCAAGGCGTCAACGCCGACGTCGACTGGCTCGGCACGATGCCGTCGACCTGGTGGGCGATGCTGTGCTTGTACGCGGGCGAGCGGCAGGTGCGGACCGACGCCAACGGCGCGTTCGCGTTCGGCGATGTCGCGCCCGGCGACTACACGCTCGCGCTCGGTTCGATGGCGGCGATGGCGCCGGTCGCGGAGCAGGTGACCGTCGCCGCGGGCAAGGAACTGCCGCCGATCAAGCTGACTCGCTGACGCGCGTCTTGGGGGATGGCGCGACGGCGGCGAAGCACGCACCCGCGATCCGCAGTCGCCGAAGCGATTGGTGCCGACTCGAGAACGCGTGCCCCGTTCGAAGTCGACGCTGCGGTCCCTTGCCGCGGTGCCGAGCGCTGCGGACGATGGCCGGTGCTTCTCGGGTGGTCCGAGAGATGACTGCTTCTCTTGTCCGCGAGGGATGCGTTGCACTGGACGGTGACACACCTGGTGACGCTCGGTTACGTCGCGATCCGACCGCGGCGATCGCCGTTGGAGTTCGCCGCAAAGCAGTACTTCGTCTGCAGCCCCGCGAGTTGCATCGTCGACGAGCCGCTCGACTGGCTGAAGCACGCGCAGCTCAACGCGGTGTGGATGGCCGACTCCGTCGACGCGCTCGACCCCGTGCTGCGCGAGCAGCAGGATCGTTCGAGCTTCCTGGTGCTCGGCCTGCGCGGTTTGCCGGAGCAGATCGGGTCTCATCCCGACGGCTGGCCGCTCGATTGGCAGGCGCGCAGCGTCAGCCCCGCGCCGATCCCGCAGCACTTCGTGCGCCTCGGCTACGACGTGTGTTGCCGCTACGCACAATCGACCCTCGAGCACTCACCGCTGAGCTGCAACGGCCTCGCCGACGCACTCGGCGCGAACCGCTACTGCCTGTTCGAGACGTTCGACTCGGCGCTTGCCGCTGCCGAGCGCTTCGCGCGCGAGGACGACACGGAACCGGGGCCCTACGTCGTGCTCGAAGTCTGGGCCGAGCGTGCGCCGGAGCAGTTGGACGCTGCCTCACGAGCGTTCTCCGGATGACCTGCTCGCCGCGCGCGGGGCAGGATGCCGGCAGGCGTTAGGATGCAGGGCAGCCGCAAACCGACCGCGAGCTCGAGCCCGTTGGCACGCGGCTCGGCGGCGGAGCCGCCGCCCTACTCGAGGAGCAAGTCATGCGCACGATGAAGATCGGTGTCCCGGTTCTGTTGGTCCTGGCGGGGTTGTCGTTGGCAGCTCTGCCGCAAGAGCCCACGGTCGGCGGAGGACTCAAGTACGGTGCTTTCATGAGCATGTGGATCGGCAAGCACTTCGGCATCTCCGAGGGTCGCGACTTCGCCTACGAGATGGCAGAGGCCAATGCAGACTTCACGCTGGTCGGCGTCGGTGCCGATTTCGCCGAGTTCAAGTCGCGCCGGGAGAAGGTGCGCCTCATGGTGCCGCTCGCGGCGCTTCGGTTCCAAGTGAGCGCGCCGGCCAAGTAGGCTCTCCCGGCTGCGGCGCGCAGTGCAGCGCCAGACGTTTCCCAGCAGCAGAGAACTCGTGTTCGAACAGGTGCCGTCGATGACCACAACCGACTCGGTCTTCCAACGTGTGTTGTCCAACATGCTGACGGAGGTGTTCAACGGCCCGCCGGGCCCGGAGGCGTTCGTGCTGAATCCCGGCGATCCGGGTCTGCTGCGCCAGCTCGATGCGATCGACGCGAAGGCGGCGTCGGCGCGGCCGTCGCCCGCGCAGAAGACGATCGCCGCGCACGCCGATCACGTTTCGTTCGGTCTCGGCATCCTGAACCGATGGGCCGCGGGCGAGCCGAATCCGTGGGCGGGCGCCGATTGGAACGGCAGCTGGCAGCGCACCACGGTCACGGAAGACCAGTGGCGCACGCTGCGCGAGACGCTGCGCCGCGACGTCGACCAGTGGAAGAAGGTCGTCGCCGCGCGCACGGACTGGGACGACATGGGTGCTGCCGCCGCGCTCTCGACCGCTGCGCACACCGCCTATCACTTCGGCGCGATCCGGCAGATTCTCGCGGGCGTGAAGTCGGCGCGGTGAGGCAAGCGGCACGAACCGCCCGTCGCTCGGGGTCGGAGGCGCGGGCCGCGGTGGAGCTGCCGCGCGGCCACACCGTCGTGTTCGCGTTGCCGCCGCTGGCCGGCAAACGCCACGTGCTGCTGCTGAAGCTCGAGTGACGCAACCGGACTGGCCGGAGTGACTCGCGCGAATTTCCCGGCAGCACTGCCTGTTCGGGATCGGCTCCGCCGCGCTTGTTCCCGGCGGAGCACTTCGGATGATCCTGCGCGAGTCGACCATGAACCGCGCCGAGAAGACGCTGGCCTGGGCGCTCGTCGCCGTGATCGTGTCGCTGCTCCTGGTCGGCGTGGTCAGTCACACTCCGCTGCGGCACGCCGTCCAGGTCGCGCCGATGGTCGTCGTCCTCGGGATGCGGCTCGCGCGGTTCGGCTGGTCGCGCTTCGCGGCGATGGCGATGCTCGCGTTCTGGCTCCTCATCATGGTGCAGATCTGGCTCTACCTGCTCGGCATCGTGAAGTGGTTCAGCGGCCACTTCACCGCCGCCGAGATCGCGCTGACGGTCGCGATCGCGCTCGGGTCGGCGGTGGGCATCGGCGCAGCGTTCTTTGCGCGTGATTCCACGCGTTGGGCGTCTCGGCTCGCCGTGTTTCTCGTCGCTGCCGCGATCCAGGTCGCGGTCATGATGATCAGCTTTCAGCCCGCGCTCGCGAACAGGTAGGAACAGGAACCCTACGGCGCGCGCGGCCGCACGAACGGATCGCAAAAGCGCGGGTCGCGCACGAGCTCCCAGTCGGTCAGCGTCTTCAGGAACGAGACCAGGTCCGCGCGTTCGCGACTGCTCATCGGCACGCCGAACCGCTGCGGCTGCGCCGCGCCCATCGTCAGATCGACCGGCGCGGGAGTCCCGGCGGCCTGTCCCCATCCCGGCTTGCCCGCGTCGTGCCGCAACACCGCGTCGAGGTTCGGGTGCGCGAGCACGCGGTCGGAGTAGAACTGCACCACCTACCCGAGCGTCTGGAAGCGGCCGTCGAGCATGTATGGCCCGGTCAGCTCGACGTTGCGCAGCGACGGCGCGCGGAACTTGCCGCGGTCCTCGGCCTTGCCGGTCACGCGGGCGAGGCCCGGGTCGTCGGTCTGGCGTCCGACGTCGAGGCCGTTGTTGCGGCACACGTCGCTCTGCAACGACACCGGCTCGATCGTGGAGTTGTCCGAGCAGCAGTCGAAGTGATGCAGCTCGACGTGGCAAGCCGCGCACGACCGTGCCCGCGCTCGCGGCTCGCCGAAGAACAGCTTCTTGCCGCGGTTCTCGGCGGCCGTGAAGTTCGGGAAGTCCTTGTCGACGGCGCCGGTCGCCGCGAGGCCCTCGTCGTAGCGGCTGCGCAGCGACACGATCGAGCGCACGAACTGCGCGAGCGCCTCGGCGAGGCGCTTTTCGTCGATTGTCGGATCGCCGAACGCGCGCGCGAACAGATCCGCGTAGCCGGGCTCGGTCCGCAGCCGTTCGAGCACGCCCGGCAGATCCATGCCCATCTCGATCGGATCCTGGATCGGCATCACGACCATCTGCTCGAGCGTCTCGGCGCGCGCGTCCCAGAAGAAACCGTGGTCGTGCAGGCCGAGATTCGCGATCGACATCGAGTTGCGGCGCGTCGCGTGGCCGCGGAAGCCGCGACTGTGCGCCTGCCCATCGGCGAACGCGCGCGCCTGTTGGTGGCAGCTAGCGCACGAACGCGTCTGGTTGCGCGACAGCAGCGGATCGTAGAACAGCACGCGGCCGAGCGTGGCGAGCTCGTTGGTGCGATCGCGTGGGGGTGGCATCGACGGGTCCGGCGCGGGTCCGCCGCAGCACCCGCGCAGGATGATTCCGTTACGACCCGGTAGCGAGTAGTGCGCTGCGAGCCCGGGCGCCGCGAGCGGCGCGTAGTCGTAGGGCACGTCGGGCAACACGAAGCGCGGCGTCGCCTGCTGCGCGGGCAGCGCCGACAGCGCGCACCACGCCAAGACGACGAGCAGACGGGTGCGTGCGAACGTGTTCATATGTTGTATTTGCTGCAGAGGGCTGGCGACCGCGTGCGCCATGCAACCGCGATGCCGGTGGCCGCCCCGTGCGGTGGGGGCGAGGGATCGTAGATTGCCGGGAACGTTCGCCGCCGCCGCGGGAACGAACCGACGAAGCCCATGTCCCGCGAACCCGCATCGATCGACGCCGACCGCCTGATCGCCGAAGGGCGTTCGCTGCGTGCGCTGGCGCGTTCGCTGCTCGACGCCGACCGCGCGGACGACCTCGTGCAAGACTCCTTCGTCGCGGCGCTGCGGCAACGTGGTGTCGTGCGCAGCCCTGGGCCGTGGCTGACCGGCGTCGTGACGCGGCTCGCCGCGCGCTGGCGGCGCAGCGACGCGCGGCGCTCGGCTCGCGAGCAGCGCGTCGTGCGCGACCACCTCGATGCCGCCGCGGATCCCGCGCGCATCGCCGCCGAAGCGGAAACGCTGCGCGCGATCGCGGTCGCCGTGCACGAGCTCGACGAACCGTTCCGCACGGTGGTCGTGCTGCGCTTCTGGCACGACGCGACGGCTT
>Ga0111539_10004514_pt1 | contig 18198 bp, 14 predicted proteins | sample RhiMethybrSRZTD1_FD_79667 | JGI IMG/M metagenome (GOLD analysis project Ga0111539, IMG submission 79667) | Populus rhizosphere microbial communities from Tennessee, USA - Rhizosphere MetaG P. TD hybrid SRZTD1 (version 2) (version 2) | ecosystem: Host-associated > Plants > Roots > Rhizosphere >... | reverse complement strand
TCGTGCGGCTGATTTGATCCACTGCTCGACGCGCGCGCGGCGTAACGCGACCGCGAGCCGTTGACAGGTCGGGGAAAAGCTCGATCATACGCAGCCTGTCGCGAACGCCGGGGGGCGAGTCGTAACACTGGGCGGCTCATCGCAGCCGCGACCGGTTTCGCGGCCGTTCCATTCGCACGCCGTTCAACCTGGGAAGGGATCCATACCGTCTCATGACCACCATCGAGATCGCGAGGCCCGACGAGAAGCCGCTGCACGACATCCTCCGCGGACTCGTCAGCAAGCAGCAGTACGACCTGTGGTTCTCGTCCATCGAGGTGCTCGCGGCCAGACCGGATGGCGTGCAGCTCGCGGTCGCGAACCCCTTCATCCGCGACTGGCTGTCGACCTACTACGCCGAGGTCCTGCGCGCGGCGGTGCGAGCCTGCGTCGGCGCCGACGCGCCGCTCGAGCTCACGCTCTCGCCGCAGGCCGAGGCCGATCTGCCGGCCCTCGAGAGCGCGCCGGCCGCGGTCGCGCCCGACCCCGCGCCGGGCAACCGCGCCTTCTTCGCCACGCACAGCGACGTGATGCTCAACGACAAGTACACCTTCGAGAACTTCGTCGTCGGCCCGAGCAACAGCCTGGCCCACGCCGCGGCGCGCGCCGTCGGTGACGCGCCGTCCGACTCCTACAACCCGCTCTTCCTCCACGGCCGCGTGGGCATGGGCAAGACCCACCTGCTGCAGGCCATCTGCCACCAGGCGCTGCGCTCCCGCCGGCCGCGCAACATCCTCTACCTGTCGAGCGAGACCTTCGTGAACCAGTTCATCGCCGCCATCGAGAAGGGCGACGTGGACCGCTTCCGCTACAAGTACCGCAGCGTCGACATCCTGCTCGTGGACGACATCCACCTCCTCGCGCACAAGGACCGCACGCAGGACGAGTTCTTCCACACCTTCAATTCGCTCTACAACTCCGGCCGCCAGATCGTGCTGAGCAGCGACAGCCCGCCGCAGGCCATCCCGGCGCTGACGCAGCGCCTGATCAGCCGGTTCAAGTGGGGCCTGGAGGCCGAGCTCGAGCCGCCGGGCTACGAGACGCGCCTCGCGATCCTGCGGCGCAAGGCGCGCGACCGCGGCGTCGAGGTGCCCGAGGAGGTGCTGCGGCTGCTCGGGGAGCAGGTCGACACGAACATCCGTGAGCTCGAGGGCGCGATCACCAAGGTCATCGGCTACGCCCAGCTCATCCACCGGCCGATCGACCTCGACCTGGCGCACCAGGCCCTGGGCATGCAGCCCGGGGGGTCGCTTCGACCCGTGACCGGGGTCGACCGCGTCATCGCCGTCGTCTGCAACCACTTCGGCGTGCGCAGCGGCGACCTGCAGGGTCGCCGGCGGACGCAGTCGATCGCGCTCCCGCGGCAGGCCGCCATGTACCTGGCCCGGCAGCTCACGTCGATGTCGCTCGAGGAGATCGGGGGCTGCTTCGGAGGCCGCGACCACTCCACCGTGCTCTACGCGGTCGACAAGATCCGTTCGCGCATGGAGGCCAGCCGGCCCTTCTCGCTGCTCATGGCCGACCTCGAGACGCGCGCCCAGCACTGAGCGAATTCGAACGCCCGTGACGGCGCGCTTGTGCCGCCGTCGTGTCAGCCCACGAGCCCTGCGATGGGAGAAGCGCGCGTGATTGTCAGCAGCCCGCGGAGAGTTCGTGGTCGTGCGACGTGGGGCCCCGCAGGCCTCCGGACGTCCGACGCGCGCCGCTCGTCCCGCGCTGCGGCCGTGTGGCCGGCCGCGGAGCCGGAGGGCCGCTCCGTCAACATCCGCCGCCCTCCGGAAGCCGCGTCGGGGCAGGGCTTTGCGAGCCGGTCCCGCGGGGTTCTCCCCAATCCGGACAGGCTTCTGAAGATGATGAGTCTTTCTCTAAGATCAGTCGTTCTCCAAGACACCCTGCGAAGACCGCCTCCATGAAACTGCGCGTCCCCCGCGATCCCTTCCTGCAGCAGCTCCAGCTCGCGGCCGCCTTCTGCCCCACGCGCAGCCCGAGACCGATCTTCCAGGACGTGCTCGTCGAGGCCGACGAGGGCCTGGTCACGCTGACCGCCACCGACGGCGAGGTCTCGATCCGCACGCGCTGCCGCACCGAGGGCGTGAGCGGCCAGGGCACGGCCGCCATCCCGGCGACGACGCTGCTCTCGGCCGTGCGCGCGCTGCCGACCGAGGTCGTCGAGATCGAGGAGAAGGGCGCCTTCCACGAGGTCTCGGGCGGATCGGCGCTGTTCAAGCTGCACTGCGACGACGCCGAGCAATACCCGGCGATCCACGGGCTGGACGAGGCGGGCACGACCGTCGACGTGCCGGCGGGCCCCTTCCTCGACCTGTGCAGCCGCACGATGTTCGCGGCCGCCAAGGACATGGGCCGCTACGCCTTCCACGGCGTGCTGCTCGAGCTCGATCCCAAGGAGATCACGCTCGTCGCGACGGACGGCCGGCGCCTGTCGATGGCCCGGCTCGAGATCGCCACGGGCGTCAAGGCGCGGCACAGCAGCATCGTGCCGGTGCGCGGGCTGTCGCAGCTGCAGCGGGCGGTGCCCGACCGCGAGGGGCGGCTGTCGATCACGGCGCGCGACGACCAGGTGCGCTTCGCGGTGGAGGACACCGAGATCGTGGTGCAGATCGTGGAGGGCGAGTTCCCCGACTTCCGCGCGGTGCTGCCCAAGAAGCAGGACACGCCGAAGGAGGTCGAGCTCGACCGGCACGAGTTCGCCAGCGCGATCCAGCGCGCGGCGGTCACGGCGGGCGAGGAGGCGCGGGCCGTCGAGCTGCGCTTCGACAAGGGCACGCTGGCGGTGCTCTCGCGCCAGGAGGGCGTGGGCGAGGCGCGCAGCGAGATGGGCATCGCCTACCAGGGCGACGCGGTGGGGATCCGCTTCAACCCCGAGTTCCTGGGCGAGTACCTCAAGACGCTGCCGGAGGGCGCGCTCAAGTTCCGCTTCAAGGACCGCGCCTCGGCCGGCCTGTTCTCGTCCTCCGACGACGCGCTCTACGTCGTCATGCCGATCACCTCCTGAGCGCCGTGGCCGAGCGCATGGGACGCCGCGGGACGACCGAGTCGCTGGGCAACCTCGTGGCCGCGCTGCTGCAGCGGCGCGCCTACGCCCGGCCGCTGGCGCTGTCGGGTCTGCGCCAGGCCTGGCTGCGCGCCGCCGGCGAGCGCCTCGCGTCGCGCTCGCGTGTCGCGGCGCTGCGCGACGGCGTGCTCACGATCGAGGTGGCCTCCTCCGCGCAGTGCTATGAGCTGGAGGCGTTCCGGGCGCGCCAGCTCCTCGGTGCGCTGCAGGCCGACCCGGATGCGCAGGGCATCCGGCGCCTGGTGTTCCGCGTGGGAAATCCGCCCTCATGAGCCAGACCTACGACTCCTCCTCGATCCAGGTGCTCGAGGGCCTCGAGGCCGTCCGGCGCCGGCCGGCCATGTACATCGGCGACACGGCGGCCAAGGGCCTGCACCACTGCGTGTTCGAGGTCGTCGACAACTCGATCGACGAGGCGCTCGCCGGCTTCGCCAAGAGCATCGACGTCACGATCAACAGCGACGGCTCGGTGACCGTCGTCGACGACGGCCGCGGCATCCCCGTCGACATCCACCCGACCGAGGGCGTGCCCGCGGTCGAGGTGATCATGTGCAAGCTCCACGCGGGCGGGAAGTTCGACAAGGGCAGCTACAAGGTCAGCGGCGGCCTGCACGGCGTGGGCGTCTCGTGCGTGAACGCGCTCTCCGAGTGGCTCGAGGTCGAGGTCAACCGCAACAACCGCGTCTACGAGCAGACCTTCCGCCGCGGCGTGAAGGCCAACGAGCTCAAGGAGGCCGGCACCTCGACCAAGACCGGCACGAAGGTCACCTTCAAGCCCGACGGCGAGATCTTCGAGACGCTCGAGTTCAGCTACGACGTCCTCAGCCAGCGGCTGCGCGAGCTGGCGTTCCTGATGGGCAAGAGCGGCGTGCAGATCACGCTGTCCGAGGAGGCCACCGGCCGCAGCGACACCTTCCGCTATCCCAACGGGCTCGAGGACTTCCTCAACTTCATCAACGAGAACAAGGAGCCCATCCACCGCCAGATCATCAACATCGAGGCCGAGGCGCCCGATGCCAGCGGCACGCCGGTGCAGGTGGAGGTGGCGCTGCAGTACAACGACAGCTACCGCGAAGACGTCTTCTGCTTCGCCAACAACATCAACACGACGGAGGGCGGCACGCACCTCTCGGGCTTCCGCAGCGGCCTGACGCGCGTGCTGAACACGTTCGCCAAGCGCGAGAACCTGATCAAGCCCAACGACGTGCCGCTGACCGGCGAGGACTTCCGCGAGGGGCTCGCGGCGGTCGTGTCGGTCAAGCTGGCCGAGCCGCAATTCGAGAGCCAGACCAAGATCAAGCTCGGCAACCGCGAGGTCGAGGGCATCGTCGCCTCGGTCGTCAACGACCGCATGGGAGCGCTGCTCGAGCAGAACCCGGCGCTCGGCAAGGCGATCCTGAACAAGGCGCTGCTCGCTGCCCGCGCGCGCGAGGCGGCGCGCAAGCAGCGCGACCTCGTGCGCCGCAAGGGCGCGCTGGCCAGCGGCAACCTGCCGGGCAAGCTGGCCGACTGCCAGAGCAGCAACCGGGACGAGACCGAGCTGTACCTGGTCGAGGGCGACTCGGCCGGCGGCACCGCGAAGCTCGCGCGCGACCGCCGCTACCAGGCGATCCTCCCGCTGCGCGGCAAGATCCTGAACGTCGAGAAGGCGCGCCTCGACAAGATGCTCAACCACGAGGAGATCCAGGTCCTGATCCAGGCCCTGGGCTCCGGCTTCGGCGCCGACGACTTCGACATCAGCAAGCTGCGCTACGGCAAGATCATCATCATGACCGACGCCGACGTGGACGGCAGCCACATCCGCACGCTGCTGCTGACCTTCCTGTACCGGCAGATGGTCGAGCTCGTGCGCGCCGGCCGCATCTACATCGCGGCGCCCCCGCTCTACAAGCTGACCTACCGGCGCAAGGAGCGCTACATCACCGACGAGAAGGAGCTCAAGCGCGCGCTGCTCACGATCGGCGCCGAGACGGCGAAGCTCGAGCGGCTGCCCAAGGGCCCCTCGATCGAGGGTGAGCCGCTCGAGCAGCTCGTGCGCCACGTCGCGACCATGGACGCCTTCCACGAGCGTTTCGCCGAGTCGCGCGGCGGCCCGGGTTTCCGGTCCTACGTCGAGCAGGGCGTCAAGGACGGCGTCGTGCCGCGCGTCCGCCTGACCGCGCCCGAGGCGCGCTCGCCGCTGTTCCGCGATCGCGACGCCGCGCGCCGTCACCTCGAGGGCCTGCCCGCCGCCGAGCGCGCGCGCTGGACCACGCTCGACATCCATGAGGCCGACGCGGTGGCCACCGCTCTCGAGCAGCTCAAGGAGTGGAAGCTCGCCGCGGCGGACTACTACGGCACGGCCGGCGAGCCGCGCTTCCAGCTCGTCGTCGACGGCCAGCCGACCGGGACGGCCGCCGGCCTGGTCGAGGCGGTCGAGATGCTGCGCAAGACCGGCGAGGAGGCCGTCGACATCCAGCGCTACAAGGGCCTGGGCGAGATGAACGCCGAGCAGCTCTGGGAGTCGACGATGAATCCCGAGACGCGCACGCTGCACCTGGTCAACCTGGCCAACGAGGTCGAGGCCGACCACCTCTTCTCGGTGCTCATGGGCCCGGGCGTCGAGCCGCGGCGGGATTTCATCGAGAAGCACGCTCTGGAAGTGCGCAACCTCGACGTGTAGGTGGGGCCGGGGAGCGGGGAGGCTCCTCGCGCTCGCCTTCCCGCTGGTGGGGCCCCGCGCAGCGATTTGCGGAGGGCGAAGCCCGACGCAAACGCGTCGAGGGCGACCCAGACGGGTCGCCCGTCGCGGGGCGCGCTGCGGAGCCTCCCCCGCTCCCGGCCCCGCCGCCAAGCCGAGAAGCGCACTCCCCTCGCTCGGGAGGGAAAGACCTGCGCGTCACAACGGTGGAGGGGGAGGTTGGTCGGGAGGAGTGGGCGGCGAGGTGGGAGCGGGCTGATCCGGCGCCGGCGGCGGGCGGTGCATCGCGTCGTCGGGATCGGGAAGCCGGTTGAGGTCGGACGGCATGTCGATCTCGCGCGTCAGGTCGGTCGCGGCCGAGCGCAGCCGGCCCACGATCTGGCCCGCGCGGCGCGCGATGTCGGGCAGGTCGCCGCCGAAGAGCATGATCGCGGCGATCGCGAGCACGAGCATCTCGACCGGCCCGACGTCGAGCAGCCCCAGCGCGAGCGTGCTCACGGGATGCGGCCTCCGATCTGGTCCACCAGGTTCGCGTCGTGCTCGAGCACGGCGGGCGTGAGGCGCAGCGCGAACTCGACCTCGTCGGGCTGGCTCGTGCCGTTGATGTCGTCGGCCTGCCGCGTGCTCAGCTCGAAGTCGATGTACCAGCAGTGGGCGACCTGCCGCAACAGGAAGCCCGCGCGCGCGGTGCTGTTCGTCTCGGCGTTCTGCTGGTAGTAGACGGCCGTGTCCCACTTGGGGCTGAGCTTCCAGGCGAATCCGACGGTGCGGTAGACGAACTCGTTCTCGACCGCGTTCTGCGAGATCCCGAAGCGCCGCGCCGGGCCGAGCTTGGTCGAGTAGGAGGCGAAGGACTGCCGGTAGTGCTCGGCCTCCAGGTCGAGCTGCGCGCGCCAGTGGATCTCGGCCTGCCGCAGCCCGAAGACGTCGGCCGCCGGCCGCCAGGTCGAGTCGAGGCGCATCGGCCCGAGGCCGTCGTCGACGTCGCCGACGTCCTCGCGGTCCACGCGCGGGAAGTACGGCAGCGCCAGGTCGGTGTCGAGGAGCGTGGCGACCTGCCCGTCCTGGTGCGTCTGGATCCGGTCGCGCAGCCCGAGCTCGACGACCGTCACCTCGTCGAGCTGCTCGACCTGGTCGATCTGGATCAGCTCGCCCGGGTCCATCGAGACCTCGAAGCGGTCGAAGATCGAGATGCGCGGCTCGACGATGCGCCGCAGGCCGTCCAGGTTCCAGGTCTCGCTCGAGGCCTCGCCGATGCCCGAGTAGGTGCGGCTCCACTGCAGGCCGGCGCCCACCGAATGGCGCAGCGCGCTGCCGTCGTCGACCGTGTCGTCGAAGCCCGTGAGGTCGAGCTGCGTGAGGAACTCGACGCGGTCGCCGTTGGGCAGGTCCCAGGGCCGCGTGAGCAGCACGTCGACGCCGGTGCGCAGGTCGCGCGTGGTCTCGTCGGGCGAGCCGTCCGCCTGCTTGAGCGCGCCGTTGGACACGAACTCCTTGGCCGTCATGTAGAAGCCGCCCGGCAGCACCTGGCCCGCCTGCCGCGCGGCGACCTCGGGCGCGTAGACCGCCTGCGTCTGGAAGTCGTTGAGCCGCGTGCTCATGAGCGCCGTCGTGGCGTGGTTGTCGACGACGTCGCGGTACGAGACGTAGGTCTCCTGCGGCTTGTCCTCCTTGGCCTCGCTCTCGTAGTACTCGTTGAGGTAGTTCTCGTCCGACTGCTTGCTGACCTCGATGTCGAGGGTCTGGTGCTCGTCGATGCGCGTGCGGTGCTCGACCTTGGTCCACCAGCGGTGGTGGTCGGTGATCGGCTGCCCGAGGTGGTCCTCGTCGGCCGTGTCGTGGATGTACGAGCCGAAGAGCTTGCCCTTGCTGTGCTCGGTGCGGTACTCGAGCTCGGGCTCGAACAGCCCGCCGCGCTTGCTCAGCCACGAGACGCCCAGGTCGAAGTCGGCGCGCACGGGCGCGTCGTTGCCGAACAGGCCCATCGCCGCGCCCGCCAGCGGCGAGGCGTCGCCGCGCCACTTCGTCTGGATCATCGTGCCGAAGCGGCTGCTGCTCCCGACGTGGAGCTGCGAGATGAGCAGCCCGCCGCCGTCGACGTTGAGGTCGACGCCCGGCAGCCAGAGCAGCGGCACGCCGCCCACGACCGCGACGTTCGAGCCCGTCGAGAGCACGCGCCCGTCGGGCGTGGACTTGAGCCGCGCGTAGGGCGTGCGGACGTGCCAGTGCGGGCGCTCGTACTCGCAGTTCGTGTAGGTCACGTCCTTCATGAAGGCCGTGCCGTCCTGCAGCCGCTTGAGCAGCGCGAAGCGCGCCACGAGGGGCAGGCCCTCGTGCACGTCCGTGCGCAGCTCGCCCTGCACGACCGAGGCCACGCCGGTCGTGGCGTCGAGGTGGAAGGCCGAGGCGCCCGAGATCTGCTCGGGGCCCTCGTCGACGCGCACGTTGCCGTCGAGGTAGAGCTCGAGCAGGCGGTCGCCGCCGAAGAGCGTGACGCCGGCGGGCGGCTCGACGAGCGTGCTCGTCGGCTCGCCGGCGGCGCGCAGCACGACGACGAGCGTGTCGCCCACGAGGCGGCGCTCGGCCTGCTCGATCTCGACCCCGCCGAGGAAGACCCACACGAAGCGCTCCGGGTCGTCGGGATCGGGGTAGCCGTACTGCGGCCCGTGCGGGTGCACGATCGTGGGTGGGGAGGCTTGCGCGGCTGCCGGCGCCGGCGCCGCGCCGGGCGCCGGCGTGACCGGGCCGGGCGGTGGCGGCTCCTGCCCGCGCGCCGGCAGAGCCGTCGCGAGCAGCGCGAGCCCCACCGCGGCCGCGCGACGGATCGCCCTGGCGGCGAGACTAGCCATCCGCGCGCAAGGTGGACCGCAGGATCTTGAAGGTGTGCGCCCGCGGCGCGAACTCGGCGCGATCGAAGGTCATCACGCCGCCGGCGATCTCCAGATGGCAGTTGCCCTCGAGCTGCGCCTGGTCCTTGGCGACGTCCCACCACAGCGAGTCGCCCCGCGCCTCGAAGTCGCGCGACAGGTGCACGTCGCCGTCGGCCTCGAACCACGCCGGCTCGTTGCGCTCGTCGACGCGCAGGAGCAGGTGGCTGGCGGCCGTGAGCGTGAGCCGCTCCGCGTCCACGCCGCGCGCGACGGAGACCGGCCCTTCCAGGATCAGCGTGCGCTGCTCGCCGGCGAGCGTGAGGCGTTCGCCCGCGAGCTCGAGCGGCGGGCCGCCCTCGGGCCCGGTCACCGTCGCGCGCACCTCGCCCTCGGCGACGAGCCGGTCGGCCACGGTGCCGCCCAGCGCGGCGACTCCAGCGCCACCGCCTGCGCTGGCGCCCTCGCGCGCGCCGCCGCCCTCGTCCGCCGCGCCGTCGCCCGCCGGGCCCGGCTCGGCTTCGGCCGACTTCAGCGTGATCGCGCGCTGGGCCACCAGCCGCATCCGGCCCGCCTCGGCGAGGAGCTCGACGCTCGAGGGGCCGACGAGCCGCGCCTCACCGCCCGCACCGTCGACGGTGAGCAGCGCGGTGCGGAAGGTCTGCCCGTGGTCGCTGCGGCCGATGACGTCGCCGCGCAGCTCGATGCGGCCCGCGCTCGCCGGCGCGGCGGGATCCGCCGGCGCCTGCCAGTCGAGCGCGCCGTCGGCCGTGACGGTCCAGACCTCGCCGGCCACGTCGATCGCGGAGACGAGCTGCATCTCGACCTGGCGCGACAGGGCCAGATGGCCGCTCGCGCTGTCCCAGTCGAGGCCGATCGCGCGGCCGCTCGACTCGCCCAGCTCCCACTCCACGGCCACGTCGCTCTTGACGCGCGGCGCCGTGCGCAGCGACGAGATCACGAGCGTCTCGGAGCTCACGCGCAGCGGCGGCCGCGACTCGGCGGGCGGGCCGCTGGCCGCGCCGCCGGTCGCCGCGCCGGATGCGCCGCCGGTGCTGACGCGGGCGCGCCCGAGCAGCGTGAGCGTGTCGGCGGGCCCGTCGATCAGCGCCTTGTCGGCCTCGAGCTCGCTGCCGTCGGCGCTCGAGCCGGTCACGCGGCCGCGCAGCTCGCCGCGGCCCTCGGCCAGCGGATCGGCGGCGCCGGGCGGCGCGACCCAGGTCATCCCGCCCTCCGCCCGCGCGCGCAGGTCGAGGCCGCGAGCCTCGTCGCGCAGGACGATGCGCGCGTCCTTCGCGAGCTCGATGCGGCCCTCGGTCTCGCTCCAGTCGAGGTCCTCGCCCTCGACGCTCACGGCGCCGCGCGTCCAGTGCACGGGGCCGTCGCAGTGCAGCTCGCCCTGCCGCGCGTGCAGGCGCTCGGCGAGCAGGCGCGAGGGCGGCAGCTCGGGCGCGCCCGACTCGACCACGACCTCGCCCTCGGCCTCGAGCCGCGCGGCGCCGTGCCCCTCGCCGACCACGGTGAGCGTGCGGGCCGAGAGCATCGAGCGCAGCGTGGCGGTCGTCTGCTGCGCGGTCGCGTGGCCCTCGAGCCGCAGGCCCTGGTCGGGCCCGGCGAACACGAGCCGGTCGCCGTCGAAGCTCGTCCCGTCGGGCAGGCTGCCGTGCACCGGCCCGTCGAGCTGGCCCGTGCTGGTCGCGAGCTCCCAGGTCAGGCCGGCCGGCGTGGTGACGCGCAGGCCGGCCAGCGGATGGTCGACCTCCTTCGCGAGCGAGAGCTCGGCCTGCTTCTCGAGCTCGACGCGGCCGGCGTCGACGTCCCAGCGCAGCCCGATGCCCGAGCCGCTCAGGACGTCGTGGCCCCAGATCACGCGCTCGGACGAGGTCGCGACCGCGCCCTGCAGCTGCAGCTTGCTCGTCTCGAGCCAGGTCGCGGAGGCGGGCGCGCTCAGGCGCACCTCGCCCTCGGCGTCGGCCCCCGTGATCGCGCCCGCCTGGTCGGCCGCGATGACGATCTGCCGCGCCGTCAGCCGTGCGCGCTCGTGGTTCGGCAGCTCGCCCTCGAGCGCGGCGTTGCCGGTCAGCGTCACCGTGCCGGCCGGGCCGTCGAGCACGAGCAGATCGGCCTCGAGCGTGCGCCCGTCGGTCGACGAGCCGACCACGCGCCCGCGCAGCTCGGCGTGCGACTCGGCGCGCGGGTTGGACGACTCGGGAGGGATGTCGAGCGTGAGGCCGCCCGGGGCGAGCAGGTCGAAGCCCGGCTGCGCGGCGGCGGCGGGCAGCACGAGCCGCGCGCCGCTCGCGTACTCCAGCCGGCCCTGCGCGCCGTCCCAGCGCAGGTCGTTGCCGGAGACCGACAGGTCCTCGCGCGTCCAGGTGACGAGACCGGGGCCCTCGACGAGCTCGTCGTGCATCGAGAGGCTCTCGCAGGCCAGGTCGGTGACCGAGCCGTCGGACGCGGTGAGGTGCCCGCGGACGTGGCCGTTCAGCTCGCTGCGGCCGACCTTCATGCGGCCCAGCTCGATCGTGACGCTGCCGCCCACCGAGCGGCCCACGGCGAAGCGCGCCTCGTTGGCGCTCAGCTCGCCGGTCGGCGCGCCCGTGCGCCGGTCGAGCAGCGTGATCACCGGCGCCTCGGCCAGGAAGGCGCCGCTCGCGTCGGGCTTGCCCGAGCGGATGTGCACGCGGTAGATCGCGGGGTCGCCGGACTTGGCGTCCTCGGGCAGCACGTCGAAGCTCACGTCGCCGAAGGCCATCTGGATCTCGCTCTGCGACGAGTCCTTGACCTTGAGGCGCGCGTCGTCGGCCGAGCGCGCCGGCGCGCCGACCGCGACCGGGCGCCGCCGCTGGAAGGGGTCGGCGAGCAGGTACACGACGGCGAGACCGGCCGCGACCATGGCCACGAAGACGACCGTGCGGCGGACAGTGGGCCTCATCGGGCCGCCGCGCTCCCGTAGGTCCAGCGGCCGGTGGCGCGCAGGAGGTGCTCGACGAGATCGCGCACGGCGCCGTGGCCGCCGCGGCTGGGCACGACGAGGTCGACGGCCTCGCGCACGTCGACGGCCGCGTCGGCCGGCGCGGCCGAGAAGCCCGAGCGCGCCAGCATGGGCAGGTCCATCACGTCGTCGCCCATGGCCACGACCTGCGACTCCCTCACGCCGAAGTGCGCGAGCATCTCGTCGAAGGCGTGCTGCTTGTCGCGGGCGCGCTCCCAGATGCGGCCGATGCGCAGCTCGTCGGCGCGGCGCCGCACGGCCGCCCCGCCGCGCCCGCTGATGAAGGTCGTGAGCAGCCCGGCGTCGCGCCAGATCGCCAGGCCCGCGCCGTCGCGCGTGTGGAAGGCCTTGAGCTCCTCGTCGCCCGCGCCCAGGATCACCGTGCCGTCGGTGAGCACGCCATCGACGTCGAGCACGAGCAACCGCAGCTCGCCGAGGGGCTGGCGGTCCGCCGGCATGGCGTCAGGGCAGCGTGCGCAACGCGAGCAGGTCCTGCACGTCGAGCAGGCCGACCGGCCGGCCGGCGCCGTCGACCACGGGCAGCTGGTCGATCTGGCGCTCGCGCAGCAGCCGCCGCGCCTCGCTCACGAGCTGGTCGGGCGCCACGCTGACCGGCCGCGCGGTCATGACCTCGTCGATCGGCCGCGCGAGCATGTCGAAGCGGTTGCTCGCGCGCGCGGCGAGGAGGTTCCGGCGCAGGTCGCCATCCGTGTAGAAGCCGGCGAAGCGGCCGTCGCTCCCGGCCACGATGACCGCGCCCGGGCGCCCCGGCGTCGAGGTCATGCACTCGATGGCCTGGCTCAGGCTCGTCCCCGTCGGGACGAGCGGCAGCCGCTCGCCCTTGCGCATGACCTCCTCGACCTTCATGAGCGAGCGGCCCAGGTCGCCGGCCGGGTGGAAGCGCGCGAAGTCCTCGGGCGAGAGCCGGCGCTCGGAGAGCACGGCCATCGCGAGCGCGTCTCCCAGGGCCAGCATGACGGTCGTGCTCGTCGTCGGGGCGAGGCCGAGCGGGCAGGCCTCGGTCACGCGGCCGTAGTCGAGCACCACGTCGGCGTGACGGGCGAGGGGCGAGGCCGCGTCGGCGGTGATGGCGATCAGGCGCGCGCCGATGTCCTTGAGCGGGCCCACGAGGCGCAGCAGCTCCTCGGTCGTGCCGCTGTTGGAGAGCGCGAGCACGACGTCGCGCCGCGTCACCCGGCCGAGGTCGCCGTGCACGGCCTCGGTGGGGTGCAGGTAGTCGGCCGGCGTGCCGGTGCTGGCCAGCGTGGCGCCGAGCTTGCGGGCGATGATGCCGGCCTTGCCGATGCCCGTCGTGACCACGCGCCCCTCGCAGGCGGCCACCAGGCGGACGGCCCGGACGAAGTCGCCGTCCAGCGTCTCGACCATGAGCGAGAGCGCCTGGGCCTCGGCCGCCAGCAGGCTGCGAGCCCCGTCGAGAATGTGCTCGTCCGTCGCCAAGATTGCCGCCCGCGGGGCCAGAGTCCGCGGCTAGATTAGCGATTCGCGCCGCGCTTTCGCAGACCTCATGCAGCCCGTCGACACTCTCGGTTGGATCGGCTTCGCCGTCATCTTGCTCCTGTCGCTGAGCGTCCACGAGGCGGCCCACGCCTTCGTGGCCGACCGGCTGGGCGACCCGACCGCGCGGCAGCTCGGGCGCGTCACGCTCAACCCGCTCAAGCACCTGCACCCGGTGCTGTCCTTCCTGCTGCCGTTGTCGCTCTACGTCGCCGGGACGCTGACGTCCCAGCCGGTGCCGATCTTTGGCGGCGGGCGGCCCGTGCCGATCAACGTGCTCAACTTCCGCCACAAGGCGCGCGACTTCATGCTCGTGGCGCTGGCCGGGCCCTTCAGCAACCTGGCGCTCGTCGTGGTCTTCGGCCTGCTCTTCGTGGTCGCGAGCTGGACCGGGATGATCGAGCCCCTGGTCATCCGCAACCCCTACGGGCCGGACAACGTGGCCTACGCCAGCTTCCTCGGCGACAGCGTCAGCCACGTCGAGATGTGGCTCAAGCTCGGCGCCCTGCTCAACCTGGGGCTGGCGCTGTTCAACCTCGTGCCGCTGCCGCCGCTCGACGGCTCGCGGGTCATCGGCTGGTTGCTGCCGCGCTCGATCCAGTTCCGCTGGTACGCTCTGGACCGGCTGGGCATCTTCCTCATCCTGGGCCTGATGTACCTGGGCCAGGAGGGCAGGGGCGGCGGCCTGATGACCTACTTCCTGAGGGCGCTGGAATGGGGCTACTTCAACCTCGGCCTGGCCGTCGACGCGATCGTCGGCGTCGTGGCGCCGACCTGAGCGCCGCATGAACGAGCAGCTCTTCGAGCTCGAGAACTTCCGCGGGCCGCTCGACCTGCTGCTGCACCTCGTGCGCGAGCAGGAGCTCGAGATCACCGAGGTCGACCTCTCGCGCCTGTGCGACCAGTACCTCGCGGCGCTCGAGATCATGCGCAAGCTCGACATCAACGTGGCGGGCGAGTTCCTGGTCATGGCGAGCACGCTCGTGCTGATCAAGTCGCGCGCGATCCTGCCGCGCGAGGAGGTCGACCTCACCGCCGAGCTCGACCCGAGCGACGAGCTCATCCTGCAGCTGCTCGAGTACCGCAAGTACAAGACGCTCTCGCTCGAGCTGGCCCGCCGCGCCGGCGAGCGCGACCGCCGCTTCACGCGCGGCGCGCACGAGGTGCCGCCCGACGAGGAGCCGCCGCTCGAGGAGGTCAGCCTGTGGGACCTCGTGGGCACCTTCGCGCGCCTCGTCGAGGAGCTCGGCCTGCAGCGGCGCTTCGACACGCTCACCGCGCAGAAGCCGCTCAAGGAGTACATGCGGGCGGTGCTCGATGCGCTCCTCGAGCAGGAGAGCTGGGGCTTCCAGGAGCTGCTCGCCCGCGCCGGCGGCGAGGAGGCGGTCTACGGCGTCTTCCTCTCGATCCTCGAGCTGGTCAAGTCGCGGCAGGTCGACGCGGCGCAGGACCCCGAGGGCGGCGAGATCCGCGTGCGGCTGCGCGCCGACCGCGACCCGAGCCGGCTGGCCGGCCTCTTCGGCGTGCCCGCCGAGACGCCCGTGCTAGAGAGCGCGCCCGAGCCGCAGCCGCTGCCCGGTCCGCGCGACGCGGACGGCGGCGCCGCGGACGGCGCGACGGACGGCGACGGCCGGCAGGCCTTGGCCGATTCCGGCGCGGACAGTATCGTGTGACCCTCTTCTGGGGTCCCCGGAGCGAACGACATGGCCGGACAGGTGCCGAACTTCACCGACAGCGACTTCGACAACGAGGTCCTGCGCTCGCCGATCCCCGTCGTGGTCGACCTGTGGGCGGACTGGTGCGCGCCCTGTCGCGCGCTCGCGCCGACGATCGAGGCCCTGTCGCGCGAGCTGGCCGGCACGATCAAGATCGGCAAGCTCGACATCACCGCCAACCCGCAGACGCCCGGCAAGTACGGCGTGACCGCGATCCCGACGATCCTCATGTTCAACAACGGGAAGCTCGTCGGCACGCTCATCGGCGGCGGCAAGACCGCCGCGGACTTCAAGCGCGAGTTCACCAAGGCCTTCGGCGTCTCGGTCTGAGGGCCGCGCCCCGCCCGCGCGGGGGCGCCTGAGCGATGCGCGTCGCGCTGCTCGCCTCGGCCGACTTCGCGCTCCCCGTGCTCGAGGCCCTGCTCACCGCCGGACACGAGGTCGTCGTCGGCACGCAGCCCAGCCGGCCCGCCGGCCGCGGTCAGAAGCCGCAGTCCACGCCGGTGGCGCTGCGCGCGGCGGTCGTCGGCGCGGGCTCGACCGAGCTCGAGGACGTCAACTCCGCCGAGGGCCTGCACTTCCTCACCGAGGCGCGGCCCGACCTCATCGTGGTCGTGGCCTTCGGCCAGAAGCTGGGCGCCGCCGTGCGCGCCGCCGCGCCGTGGGGCTGCGTCAACCTGCACCCCTCGCTGCTGCCGCGCTGGAGGGGCGCGGCGCCGGTGCCGGCCGCGATCCTGGCGGGCGACAAGCACACCGGCGTGTGCGTCATCGAGGTCGTCGAGCGCATGGACGCGGGCGACGTCCTGGCCAGCCGCCGCACGACGACCGCCGGCAAGACCGCGGGCGAGCTGCTCGTCGAGCTGGCCGAGGCCGGCGCGGCCCTGCTGCTCGAGGTCATCGACTCGATGGCGCGCGGCGACCTGCGCCGCGTTCCGCAGGACGAGACCCAGGTCACGCGCGCGCGCAAGCTGGTGCCCGACGACGGGCGCATCCGCTGGGAGCACAGCGGCGAGGAGGTCGACCGCCGCGTGCGCGCGACGACGCCCAGGCCCGGCGCCTTCACGCAGCTGCCCGACGGCGTGCGCCTGGGGATCCTCGCCGGGCAGCCGGCGGTGTGCGAGCGCGGCCACCTGCCCGGCGAGGTGCTCGACCGCGACGACGGTCTCGTCGTGGCCTGCGGCAAGGACGCGTATCGCATCCTGCGTCTGCAGCGCGAGGGGCGACGCCCGCTCGACGTGACCGACTACCTGCGCGGTACGCCGCTCCCGCCCGGCAGCCGGCTGGGCCCATGAGCGCGTCGGGCCCGCCCCGGCCGCCGCCCCGCCCGCCGCGCGGACCGCGGCGCGTGCGGCCGCGCGCGCCGTCGTCGGGTGCCGGCTCCGCCCAGCGCGCGCGCGCGATCGAGGTGCTCGTCGCGGTCGAGCGCGGCGCCTTCGCGGCCGAGCTGCTCGAGCCTGCCGACGGGCGCTTCGTGCGTGAGCTCGCGCTCGGCGTGCTGCGCCGCCGCGGCACGCTCGACTGCGTCCACGCGGCCTTCGGAGCGCGGCCGCTCGACGAGCTGCAGCCGGAGGTGCGCGCGGCCGTGCGCGTCGGGCTTCACCAGCTCCTGTTCCTCGACGGCGTGCCGCCACACGCGGCGGTCGCCGAGACGGTGGGCGCCGTCGGCGGGCCGGGCCGGCACTACGTCAACGCCGTGCTGCGCACGCTGCTGCGCGAGAGCCATCGCGTGCCCGAGGATCGCGACCGCGGCGGGGCGAGCCCGACCAAGCGCCTGCACCGCCCCGGCCGCAACGTGACCTTCTTCTCGCGGGCGGTCTTTCCCGACCCCGCGGCCGACCGCCTCGGCTACCTCGCCGCATTCCACAGCCATCCGCGCTTCCTCGTCGAGCGCTGGGTCGCGGCGATGGGCGAGGAGGTCGCGATCGCGCGCATGGAGGCCGACAACCTGACGCCGCCGCTCACGCTGCGCCCGCGGGCGGGCCGCATCGACGCGGCCGGCCTCGTCGAGCGCCTCGCCGCGGAGGGGCTCGCCTCCTTCGTGGTGAGCCGCGGCGCCGCCGGCAGTGCCGCCTCGCTCGACGCCGTCCTCGTGCGCCAGGGCGAGGAGGGTCTGTTCGCGACGCGCGCCTTCCGCGACGGCCTCTTCTCGGTGCAGGACGTCGAGCAGATGGACGCGGCCGAGATCCTCGCGCCGCACGCCGGCGAGGTCGTGTGGGACGCCTGCGCGGCGCCGGGCGGCAAGGCCACCCAGCTCGCCGAGCGGCTCGAGCTCGAGGGGGCGGGAGCCGGCCGCATCGTCGCGACCGACAGCGACGCCGAGCGGCTCGCGCCGCTGCGCGAGAACGTCGCGCGCCTCGGCCTCGCCTGCGTCGAGGCCGGCCTGCACGACGCGCTGCTCGAGGCGCCTCCGCCCGGCGCGCCCGAGCGCGGCTTCGACGCGATCCTGCTCGACGCGCCCTGCAGCAACACGGCCGTGCTGGGCCGCCGCCCCGAGGCGCGCTGGCGCCTGCGCGCGGAGACCTTCGCTCGAATGGCCGACTCGCAGCGCCGCCTCATCGCGGCCGTCGCCCGACGGCTCGCCCCGGGCGGACGGCTCGTCTACAGCGTGTGCAGCCTCGAGCCCGAGGAGACCGCCGGGCACGGGCTGCGCGCGACGCGCTCGCCGCTCGTGTGGACGGCGACGGTCGAGGAGCTGCCGGGCATCATGGCGCGCTGGCCGATGGACACCGACCCGCCCCCGGAGGTCCGCGCGTGACGCTGCGCCTCGCCTACAACACGAACGGATGGCCGCAGCACCGGCTCGACGACATCGTCACGATCCTCGCGGAGATGGGCTACGCCGGCGTCGCGATCACGCCCGACGTCTTCCACCTCGACCCCTTCGATCGCGCCACGCCCGAGCGCGCGGCCGAGCTGCGCCGGCGGCTCGACGACCTCAACCTCGCCGTCGCCGTGGAGACCGGCGCGCGCTTCGTGCTCGATCCGCGGCGCAAGCACCAGCCCACGCTGCTCGGCGAGCTGCCCGAGGCGACGCGGCGCCTCGACCTGCTGCGGCGCTGCCTCGACCTCGCCGTCGCGCTGCGCGCCGAGACGTTCTCCTTCTGGTCGGGCGCGGCGCCACCGGGCCTCGACCCGGACGACCTGCTCGCGCGCCTGTGCCACGGGGCGAACGTCGTGCTTGACGCCGCGGCCGAGAGCGGCGTGCGCGTGTGCTTCGAGCCCGAGCCGGGCATGGCGGTGGCCGGCCTCGAGGACCTGGGCGACTTCCTGCTCGCGCTCGGGCGCGACGACCTGTGGGTCATGCTCGACGTCGG
>Ga0111539_10004513_pt1 | contig 18204 bp, 14 predicted proteins | sample RhiMethybrSRZTD1_FD_79667 | JGI IMG/M metagenome (GOLD analysis project Ga0111539, IMG submission 79667) | Populus rhizosphere microbial communities from Tennessee, USA - Rhizosphere MetaG P. TD hybrid SRZTD1 (version 2) (version 2) | ecosystem: Host-associated > Plants > Roots > Rhizosphere >... | reverse complement strand
TGGAGCTCGACGATCGCGCAGGCGATCGCGCCGCATTCGTTCGGCGCGCTCCTCGCTGCCCGCGGCGCGTCGCGCGAAGTGATGGCCATGGCGCAGGCGCTGCGCGGGTTCTTCCTTGCCGACGCCAACGATCTGTCGGCGCTCGTCGGCGTCGAGCTGGCGATGAAGCCCACCGATCCGGGTCACGTCAACGTGTCGAGGATCAAAGGCGGCAACGATCGGCTCGTGCAGGCGCTCGCGAAACAAAAGGGCCTGAGGATCACCACCAAAACCGTCGTGAACAGAATCGATCAGGACGACAAGGGCGTTCGGGTCATGGCCGCCGACGGCAGCAAGAAAGGCACGCTCATCACCGGCGATTACGTGGTGCTGACGACGCCCGCGGCCATTGCCCGCGCGATGGAATTCACACCGGCGGTACCCGCGGCGCTGCGTCGCGCATGGCAGGCGCTCGACGGCGGCCCGGCCACCAAGGCGCACGTGCGATTCGATAAGGGCTGGTGGCGCAAGCCCGGGCGCCCGCGTGCGTGGGGAACGAACACCGATAGCGGCGCGGTGTGGGAAACGTCGGGCACGGGCCCTGCCAGCCTCACGCTGCTCGCCGGCGGGAGCGCCAGCCGCGCGTTGCGTGACTTGCTCGAGGAAGGCGGACCGCAGCGCGTGATCCGGCGGATGGCGTGGCTCGGCGAAACCGAAGAGGCGCGCGATTTCCGCAGCATCAGCTGGGAGCTTGATCCGTACGCGCGCGGCGGCTACGCCGTGTTCGGCCCGGGCTTCAAGCCCGAGTGGCGCGCCGAGCTCGCGCGATCGTTCGGCCGCATGGCCTTTGCCGGCGATCACACCAGCCGCGAGTGGCAGGGCTACATGAATGGCGCGGTGGAAAGCGGGCAGCGCGCTGCTCGTGATATCGAGATGATGAAACTGATGGCCGACGTATCCGCCTTCGCCAAGGCTCCAGCCTGACAGGCCGTCAGCGCCAGCCTAACTGCACCACGTCGAAGTCCGATGCGCTCAGCGTGCGGAACGCCGGGTTCAGCTCGTCGTTGTTCCACCGTGGGTCCATCGCGCCCGAGATGTACATGTCGCTGCCGTTGTCCGCGACGATCAGTCCGTGGGTCTGCATGCCGCGAAAAATGTTCTGGATGTAGGCGGGGTAGCGCGACAGATCCTTCGAGGCCTTGAGCCGCAGCCGCGCGCCGAAGGGCAGCGCGCCCGCGGTAGTGCCCGCGCGATGCGACGCCGGCCACACATAGCCGTTGCTGCGACGCACCGTGACGCGCAGCGCGTGACGCACCGGCCCCCGCATCGCATCGTCGAAGCGGACCAGCCCCGGAAGAATCGCGAGGCCTGCCGCGTCAGATGACGTCCAGCCTTCGGGGCGGCGTCCATTCGCCGATAGATCGAACACCGCTCCCGAGCCGGCTTCCCATCGCTGGCCCGTCCATCTCGTGGCGAACAATTCGAACAGCAGCCACCGGTCGCGATCGACGATCAGCAAATGGCGATCGCCGTCCGAGCCGCCGCCGGCGACCGCGCCCTCGATGAAGTTGGGCTGCGTCTTCGCGGCCTCGGGAATGGGATAGCCGCGTTCCGATCCAAAACCGTTGTCGCTTTCGTCGCCGTAGTCGACGAACGTCACGGGCACGCGCGGCTCGCTGCCGCCGACGCCGACATACGGGATGCCGTACGGCGGCGGGCCGAAGTCAGGATGGAGCGTTTGCGTGCGGCCGATGAAGCCGATGAACGCATCGGACTGCGGATCGATCGGCGCGTTGGTGATCTCCTGATTCCACCAGTTGTCGGACGGAAACAGGACGCGGCCCGCAAAACTGTCATTGAGCTGGACGAGCGTTGACGTGGGCGTCGTGGGCGCGGGCGCCGCCACCGGTGGCGGCGTCGAAGTCGTTGGAGTGGTTGGTGTCGCCGGCGTCGCGCTCGATCCGCCGCACGCGGCCGCGAGCACGATCGCGGGAATCGTCAAACGCCGCATGACGAACCGGCACCCAGGCACCTCAGGCACCTCAGGCACCTCAGGCACCTCAGGCACCCTAGGCACCTTATCAATGGTAATGGCCGTGCTCGGGCGACCACACTCCACCGGGCCTCCCGACGTCGCGGCGGTCGCTCATGATTGCGCTGACGCCCGCAATCACACCCACGGCCATCAGGATGCCGACGATGAGGAGCATCAACGTGCTGCCGCGGTTCGAGCGCTGCTTGAGCGCGCAGCACTTCTTGTACTTCTTGCCGCTGCCGCAGGGGCAGAGCTCATTGCGGCCGGCGTCGATCGTCTTCGCCATCACATCCTCCGACGGCGCATCGTGCTCCGGCGCACGCCTCAGGTCAAGCGTTGAATGCGGGCCAGTGGAATATTTCCTGCATTCGTCCGCGGGAGGAGGACGACTCATGCCACAAGCCTGGAGTGCGAAGGACGAACGTCAATACGAGCACATCAAAGACAGCGAGAAGAAGGAAGGCCGCAGCATGAAGCGCGCGAAGCAGATTGCCGCCGCGACCGTGAACAAACAGCGCAAGGCAGAAGGCCGCACCAAAGCGCAGCGCTCGCGCAAGACGTCGCGCGGCCGAGCGGCGAAGCGTTCAAGCTGAGCCAATCGCGGTAGGATGGCCGGGTGTCACGGGACTCCCGGCGAGGATCGTTCTAGGTGCCGCTCAACGCGAGACTGAACGGCATCCTTCTCGTCGTGCTCGGCGCGATCGCCATGATCGCGCCGCTGTTCTCGTCCGTATGGGGCGTCACGTTCGTGGCCGGCGCCATTTTTATTGCCGGCATCATCGAGCTCGCCGAAGCGTGGAACTCGGACCGCAGCCGTACGCATTACAGCAGCGGCGTGTTCTCCGTCGTCGCCGGCTCACTGATCGCGATGCAGTCCGCGTTCGCGTTCAGCGGCCTGATGGTCGTGACCAGCCTGGTGCTGCTGGCCGATGGCGCCACCAATGTCATCCGTGCGGTGCGCGGATCGAGTCACGGCAGCCGGCTTTGGGACTTTTTCAACGGTCTCGCGAACGTCGGCCTCGCGCTGATCGTGTGGTGGCTGCGCGACACGATCGGCGCGCTGGGATTCGGTTTCTTCCTTGGCCTGCGCATGGCGGCGTCGGGCTGGCAGACGCTCGCGGCGCGGCCGCGCATCGAGGCCGATGAGTTCACGCGGCCCGAGGATGAACATCCCAACCGGGCGCTCGGTTTGCCGCCGCACCAGATCATCGGCTTCATCCATCGCGATGCGATCGTGCAGGCCGCATCGCGAACGCCGACGGATTTCTACTGGAGCCTGATCTTCATCGCGGTGTTCTTCGCGATTCATGTCGGCCGCGTCGACGCCGAGTGGACGCTGCTGGGCCTGCTGACACCCGCGGTCGCGACGGCCGGCGACATCGTCGCGGCGCTCGTGCTGTCGCTGGCCGTGCTGTTACCGCTCGAACTGGCGTTTCGACGCGCCAGCCGTCCGGTTGAGCGGGCCGTGTGGCTCCGCGCGCTGAACGACTCGGCCCCGGACTCGCAGCAACGCTGGAGCGAGCGTCTCGTGCGCTACTGGGCCGAGCAGCGCCTGCGCCGTTCGGTGGCGCGCGATCTCGAGAACGACAGCCTGATTGGCGCGGTGCGCCAGTTGGTGCGTGCCGGGCTTCCGATCACTGCCGTGTTGATTGCGGTCAACCCGGTGTGGGGCTTCAGCTGGTATTTCAACAGCGAGAACTGGGCCACCGCGGCGTGGCAGAAGATCGCCGAATCGCGCGTCGACGACTGGCGCGAAGCGATGATCGACGCGGCGGTGCGCGTCCGCGGCGCCGCCGCGGTGACCGACCCGGGCGTGTTCGAAGTCGCCCCCGAGGGCATTCGCGACGGCGACTTCTCGTTTGTCGTCATCGGCGATCCGGGCGAAGGCGATCCGTCGCAGCACGCGCTGCGCAACCAGGTGCTGCGCGCCGCGGGCCGCGACGCGGTCAAGTTCATCGTGATCGCGTCCGACGTGATCTACCCGAACGGCGAGATGCGGGACTACGAAGCGAATTTCTATCTCCCGTTGATGGGCGTCGACAAACCGATTCTGGCGATCCCCGGCAACCACGACTGGTTCAACGCGCTCGACGGTTTCGCCGCGAACCTGATGTCCCCGGACACGGCGCGGGCGGCGATCGACGCGCGGGTCAGGGAGGATCTCAACCTCTCGAGCACGACCGACGATCGGGTCGCCCGCTTGATCGAATCGGCGACGCGGCTTCGTTCGCTCTATCGGCTGCAGGTGGGCCTTCAGCACGCGCCGTTCTTCGAGCTGCACGCCGGCGGCTTCTCCCTGATTGCGATCGATACGGGCATCAAGAAACAGGTCGACGACAAACAGCTCGAGTGGCTGAAGGCCGCGCTCCAGCGTGCCGGCGACGCGTTCATCATGGCGATCATCGGTCATCCGTTTTACGCCGCGGGACAATCGCAGATCGGCGAGGCCGGATCGTTCAAGGACGTGCACGATCTGCTGCGCGCGCATAACGTCCGCGTGATGCTGGCCGGTGACACGCACGACTTCGAGTACTACCGCGACGATCGCACGCACTATTTTGTGGATGGCGGTGGCGGCGCGTATTTGAGCATCGGCACCGCTCTGGATTTCCCGGCCCGCGCGCCGCTCGCCGATCACGCGTTCTATCCGCGTACCGATGCGGTGTCCGCGAAGCTCGACAACGAAACGCCGGCCTGGAAATGGCCGGCGTGGTGGTGGATCCGGCGCAATGGGGCATGGCCCTTCTCGGTGGAGGCGCTCTCGGCGGTCTTTGACTTCAACCGCGCGCCGTTCTTTCAGAGTTTTGTCGAAGTAAGGGTCGAGCGCTCGCGCAACCGCGTCGTGTTCGCCATCATCGGCGTCGATGGGCCGTTGCGATGGCGCGAGTTGCAGACCGGCGGCGCCGTCGTTCCCTCCGGGCAGTCCGCCGACGATCTGGCGGAAATCGTCGTGGAGATGGGGCAGCCGTAAGCCGCCAGATCTTTTTGTTGACACCCGGTTGCGACAGGCATATCTTGTCCAACCGTTAGATTAATAGACGTTCGTTCCTCTTTTGGCCCAACCCGCACGCTCGGAATCGGGCCATTTTTGGCGTAATTGTTCGATTCATCGCCCTGAATGACGGTTATTTAGTCTTTTAGATATACAAATGAGGCGCATCAACCCGTCACGCTTCAAGGTCGCGACGCGCGGCACCTCGCGTGAGATCAACCGCAGCATCGTGTTGAATCTCGTGCGCGCGCGCCAGCCGATTTCGCGCGCCGACCTCGCCCGCGCCATGGATGTGCGCCGTGGTGCGGTCACGCTGATCGTCAACGACCTGCTGCGCGAAGGCCTCATTTTCGAAGGCGCGACGGGAGAGACCGTGCGCGGCCGCAAGCCGACGTTCTTGTACATCGATTCGCGGCGGCGCGCCGTCGTCGCCGCCGATATCCGCGCCAGCGAAACGTTCGTGATGCTTGCCGATCTCCTCGGCACGCCGATGACCGGCGCGATCAGTTTCCCGACCATTCGCGATCCAAAAAAGCAGGTCCAGGCACTGGCCGCGCGCGTCAAGGCGCTGCTCGCCGATCATCCGGAAGTCGACGCCTGCGAAGGCATGGGCGTCGTCGTGCCCGGCATGGTCGAGCACTCGACCATGCGCGTGCTGCACGCGCCGACGCTTGGCTGGCGCAACGTCGATCTGCGTGAAGGCCTGGCGGCCGCGACGGGTCTTCCGGTGCAGATCGAAAACTCGGGCCGCGCCTGCGCGCTCGCGCAGGCCTGGGCGATGCGCGAAGACCTCGGCGGTCTCGCGGGCGATCTGGTCTTCGTCAGCATTTCCGATGGCGTCGGGGTCGGCGTGATGATTCACGGCGAAGTGCTGCGCGGCCGGCACAACATCGCCGGCGAGTTTGGCCACGTGCCGCTGTCGTTGGACGGGCCGCGATGCTCGTGCGGATCCAACGGCTGCTGGGAAGCGTATGTCTCGAACCCCGCGACCCTGGCCCGCTACTTCGGCAGGCCCTCTGATCATCGCGGACCGACGCCGGCGGAGCAGCGTCACTTCACGGTTGAAGACTTGATCGCGCGCGTGCGCGCGCGTGATGCCAAGGCGTCCGCCGCGCTCGACAGCACCGCGCGGTATCTCGGGCTCGGTCTCGCGTCGGTGATCAACGTCCTCGATCCCGCGCGCGTCTACGTGGGCGGCGAGATCACGCTGGCCTGGGACCTGATCGAATCCACCGTGCGCGCGGCGCTGGCCGAGCGCGCGCTCACTCCGGCGGCTGCCGAGACGGATATCCGTCCCGTGGCCTCGACCGAATATCCGCGCCTGCGTGGCGCTGCCGCGCTCGTCGCGGCGCCGGCGTTTGCCGCGCCGGTGGTGGCATGAACGAGACTGCGATGAACCTGCATTCGATTACTCCGCAAACCTGCATCATTCGCGACACCGCGTCGCGGCTCGGGCGCACCGTCGCGATTGCGCCCGGCGCCACGGGCGCGTCGCGCCATCTGCACTATGGACGCGTGATTCTCCGCGCCGCCGACTCGCCGATGCGCATCGACACGGGCGACCGCGAGACCGGCTTGATCGGCCTGAAGGGATCGGCCACGGCGACGGTCGACGGCAAGGCCTACGCGATCGATCGCTACGACGCACTGTATGTGCCGCGCGACGCGGCCGTCACGATCGCGCCCGGTCCATCCGGCTGCGATCTGGCGGAGATCGCGGCGCCGGTGGCGAAGCGCCATCCGGTGCAGCACGTTCGCTTCGCGGACGTGCAGGCCAATCCGGGATTGCACTTCAACGCCGGCGGGCCATCGACGAAGCGCGATCTGAACATCCTGATCGGCAAGAACGTCGAGGCCGGGCGCATCATGGCCGGCGTGACGTTCAGCGAGCAGGGAAACTGGACGTCGTGGCCGCCGCACGAGCACGCGGCGATGCTCGAGGAAGCGTATCTCTACATCGACATGCCGGCGCCCGCGTTCGGCATTCAACTCGTCTACACCAATCCGCGCGAGCCAGAGCTGGCGACGATCGTTCGCGAAGGCGACGTCGTCATGATGCCGCAGGGCTATCACCCCAACGTCGCCGCGCCCGGAGGACCGATCAATTTCCTCTGGATGATGGCGGCCGTGCGCGAAGACGACGATCGTCAGTACGGCGTCGTCAACGTTCAACCGGAGTTCGCCAATCTCGGCTCGGGCCTCGACAAAGGCCGTTCGGAGAAAAAATGACGCCGCCCAACGCCGTGGCCGTGTTTCAACATCTCGATTGGTCCGCGATACCCGTCGAGTCCGTCGCCCAGGGGATCACTCGCCAGATGGTGACCGGTGATCGGCTGATGGTCTGCCGGCTGACGCTGGCGGCCCGAACCGTCACGCCGGTGCATTCGCACGTCCACGAGCAGATCACGCTGGTCGAGCGGGGCCGTGCGGACTTTTTTGTCGAAGGACAGCGGCGAACGGCGAGTGCCGGCGACGTACTGCTGTTTCCCTCGGGCATCCAGCATGGCGCGACGATGCTCGATGAAGAGGTCGTGCTGATCGACATCTTCTCGCCGCCGCGCGAAGACTTCCTGAAGGCCAAGGGCTGATCGAGATGACCCTCGACCTGTTCGCGCTCGACGGGAAAGTGGCCCTCGTGACCGGCGCCTCGCGCGGGCTCGGCGCCGCCACGGCGGCAGCCCTTGCCGGGGCGGGCGCGGCCGTGGCCCTGCACAGCAACGAGCAGCCGGCCAAGAGCACCGCCGAGCGCATCTGCAACGAGAGCGGCCGCCGCACCGAATTGTTCACGGCCGATCTCGCCGATCGCGCCGCCGCCGACAAGTTGTTCGCCGACGCCATCGCCGCGTTCGGGAGAATCGACATTCTCGTCAACAACGCCGGCATCATTCGTCGCAAGGCCGCGGCACAGCATTCCGACGAAGACTGGGACGCGGTGATCGAAGTGAATCTGTCGAACGCGTTCCGGTTGTGCCGTGCGATGGGCAAGCACCTGATCGACGGCGGCCGTCCCGGAAAGATCATCAACGTCGCGTCGTTGTTATCGTTCCAGGGCGGCATCACGGTTCCCGGTTACGCGGCGGCGAAGGGCGGCATCGTGCAGCTCACCAAGGCGCTCGCCAACGAGTGGGCCGCGCATGGCATCAACGTCAACGCCATCGCGCCCGGCTACATGCAGACCGACAACACCAGGGCGCTGCGCGAGGATCCGCAGCGCAACCGCCAGATCACCGAACGCATTCCGGCCGGACGCTGGGGCACGCCGGATGATGTCGCCGGCGCGGCGGTGTTCCTCGCATCGAAGGCCTCCGATTACGTGCACGGCCACGTGCTGGTCGTGGACGGCGGATGGATGGGTCGCTAACCATGCTGCAGCGCGCCCAGACCGTGTTCTCGCGATTCGTTGGCCCCGCGGCGCTGACCGCAGCGGGGATGATCGGCGCGGGCGCGGTCGCGACGCGGTTGCTGGCAGGCGCGTGGTTCGGGTTCGAGTTGTTATGGGTCGCGCTGTACATCATTCCGGCGGTGATCTTCACGCTCGATTCGGCGTCGCGTGTGGCCGTGGTCAACACCGGCCGCGGCATGCTCGGCATGATTCGCGACGACATCGGCGTGTCGCTCGCGTGGCTGGTGTTCCTCTCGGCATTCGCCGTGAACATTGTCGTGAACATGAGCCAGATGGCGGCGATGGCGGAAGGCGCGTATGGCGCGGTCGGCATGTTGCCGCCGACGTCGGTGAGCCTGCCGTTCGTGCTGCTCACGGTGGTCCTCACGGCCGCCACCGTGTCGCTCGCGGTGCTCGGCGGCTATAAGCGCGTCGAGAAGATCATGACGTTCCTGCTCGTCGCGAAGCTGGTGTGCTTCATCATCGTCGCCGCGAAGGGGCTGTTCGATTGGTACACGTGGCCGCAGTTGGTGCGCGGGCTCGTGCCGTCGGTACCGGCCGATGTGCCCGTCGTCGGCGGAACCCGCGTGCGTGAAGGCTTCACGCAAATGATGGCGATCGCGGGGCAGGCGCTGCCGCCGACGGTGTTCCTGACGTATGGATATCTCGCCGCCAACGCCGGCTATACCACCGCGGACATCAAGAAGGCGTTTCGGAAGACCGTGCAGAACCTCGGGTTCATCTGGGGACTGTTCTCGGTCGTGGTGATCGTCGCGGGAACGACCGCCTTGCATAACGTCTATACCGGCAGCGGCCCCTCGTATCTGGGCGTGTCGCACTTCTCGCAGATCGAGAGCATCCCGGTCGCGGGACAGGTGCTCGGTCCGGCGTTCCCGGGTTTTCTTGGTTTCCTCGCGCCGCGCTTTTTCTCTCTCGGCCTGATGGGCGCCGGGTTCACCACGTTGATCTCGGTGTCGCTGACGATGACCTACCTGTCGATGGACATCGCGCGCAAGGATTGGCGCTTCACGCGCACCAACCGCCCGTTCATGGTGGTGTTCGCGCTGTGGATTGCGATTCCGGCGCTGCTCACGCCGTTCTGGTCGCTGCCGGCGCTGCTGAAGGCGATCATCGCGATGACCGGGAACTTGCTGCTCGCGCCGCTGGCGATCGCCATCATCTTCTTCTTCGTCAACCGGCCGCGCATGGGCGAGTTCAAAGCCGGACTCGGCCGCAATGCCGTGCTCGCGGTGACGCTGCTGTTTGCGCTCGGGCTGGGTCTCACCGGCGTCGTGAGGTTTTTCCGGTGACCACGACCGCGATGGCGCGAGGGGATGTCGTGCGGAGAATGGAGGCCACCGGTGTCGTTGCGGTGGTGCGGCTGACCGATCCCGCCGTTGGCGAGGATGTGGCGCGGGCGCTGATCGCCGGCGGCGTCGATGCCATTGAGATCACGATGACGGTGCCGAGAGCCGCCGAGCTGATCGAGACGCTGGTGGAGGCGCTGCCGAACGCCTTGATCGGCGCGGGCACCGTCACCACTCCCGAGACGGCGCGGACGGTGATTGACGCCGGCGCGAAGTTCGTGGTCAGCCCGGTGTATCGTCCGCGACTGGTCGAAGCCTGTCACGAGCGCGGCGTGGCGTCGATGCCCGGATGTTTTTCGCCGACCGAGATCCTGGCCGCGTGGGACCAGGGCGCTGATCTGATCAAGATTTTCCCGGCGACGTCGCTCGGGCCGTCGTTCATCAAGGATCTGCGCGGACCGTTCCCGTCGATCAAGGTGATGCCGACCGGCGGCGTGTCACGAGACAACGCCGCGGATTGGATTCGCGCCGGTGCCGCGGCGATCGGCGTCGGCTCGGCGCTCGTCGATCCCAAGGCCGTCGAGGCGCGCCGCTTCGACGACATCATGGCCAGGGCGCGGGCGTTCGTTGACGCGGTGCGAGGCGCGCGCTCCCCCTTCGCCAAGGCTACGGGGGACAGGTGATGGCGAAGACCGTGTGCTTCGGCGAGCTCATGCTGCGCCTCAGCCCGCCCGGGTTCGAGCGGCTGCTGCAATCGCCGCAGCTGCACGCGACGTTCGGCGGCGGCGAAGCCAACGTCGCCGTCAGCCTCGCGCAATTCGGTCATGAGAGTCACTACGTGACGCGGCTGCCGGCCAACGCGATCGGGGACGCGGCGATCAAGGCGCTGCGGGCCGAAGGCGTACGCGTCGATCACGTGCAGCGCGGCGGCGATCGCGTCGGGATCTACTTCGCGGAGACCGGGGCGAGCCAGCGCGGGTCGATGGTGATTTACGATCGCGCGCACTCGGCGATCAGCGAGATGGCGCCCGGCACCGTGCCATGGTCGCGGGCGCTCGACGGCGCGCAGTGGTTCCACTGCACCGGCATCACGCCGGCGTTGGGGACGTCGGCAGCGGCGTGCACACGAGAGGCGCTGCAGGCGGCGAAGGTCGCGCACATCCCCGTCAGCCTCGACCTGAATTTCCGATCGAAGTTGTGGTCGGCCGCCGAGGCGCAACGCGTGATGCGGCCGCTCGTCCAGTGCGCCGACGTGGTGATCGCCAACGAAGAAGACCTCCAGTCGGTGCTCGGCATCGAGGTCGAGAATACCGATGTGATGACCGGCGTGTTCAACGTCGTCGCGTATCGGGCCGCCGCCGCGCGCGTGGCGGCGGAATTCGCGGTCAAGCGCGTCGCCGTGACGTTGCGCGAGAGTATTTCAGCCAGTGAGAACGGATGGAGCGCCGTGATGTACGATGCGGCGTCCTCGACCTTCCTTCAGAGCCAGCGCTACACCGTGCGCGTGGTTGACCGGATCGGCGGCGGCGACAGCTTCGCTGCAGGCCTGATCCACGGGTTCGTGACCGGGCGCGATCTGGAAGCCACGCTGAAATTCGCCGTGGCGGCCAGCGCGTTGAAGCAAACCATTCCAGGGGATTTCAACCAGGTGTCGGTGTCGGAAGTTGAGCGGCTCGTCAACGGAGACGCCAGCGGGCGCGTGCAGAGATAAATCGCTGGCGGCCCGTGGGCCGTTTGTCTTGGAGAAGGAGTCGTCATGAAAAGGTTGTGGATGACGCTAGGAGTCGTTGGCGCGGTCGTCTGGCTCGCCGCTCCTGCGATGGCGCAGGACTATCGGGCCCGGGTCCAGGGGCAAATCACGGACGAGAGCCGGGGCGCGTTGCCCGGCGTCACCGTCACGCTGGCAAATGAAGCCACCGGCGTCTCGACCGATCGGGTCACCGACGCCGAAGGGCGCTACCGGTTCGACTTCGTCGATCCGGGCACGTACAACATCACCGGCGCGCTGCAGGGGTTCCGTTCGACCGCGCAGAAGGCGGTGCGCGTGCCGCAGCGCGGCGACGTGACCGTCGACTTGCAGATGGGGCTGGCGACGGTCGCCGAGACCATCACCGTGCAGGGCTCGTCGCCGCTCGTGCAGTTCAATTCGAGCAGCTCGGACATGACGCTCGAGCGGGCGCTCGTCGACCAGGTGCCGATCAGCGGACGCAACCCTTACAACCTGGCGAACCTCGATCCATCCATCGTCAACACGCCCGGGACGACGGCGGCCGAGAACCGGCCGTACCATCACGCCTACGCCAACGATTACGATGCCGGCGGCGGCACGCGACGCGCCAACGCCGTGCTGCTCGACGGTGTCGCGCTCGGTGCGAGCTACAAGACGTCGTACACGCCGTCGATGGATGCCGTCGAGGAAGTGACGGTCTCGAAGAGCAGCGTCGACGCCGAGAACGGCAACAGCCTCGGCGGCCTGATCAGCCTGAACATGAAGTCGGGCACCAACACTTTGCGCGGCTCGGCGTACATGTTCTTCCGCGACCCGAGCATGAACTCGATCGCCGACCCGACGATCACGATCGCGCCCGGTCAGGACACCTCCGTACTGAAAGGCACCAAGCTCAAGATGTACGGCGGGACGGTGGGTGGAGCCATCAAGCAGAACCGCATCTTCAGCTTCACCTCGTTCGAGGACTGGAACGACCAGCGCCCGCTGACCATCGTGCGAACGGTGCCGACCGAGCTCGAGCGCCGGGGCGACTTCAGCCAGTCGGTGCTGAGTGGTCGCGTGCGGACGATCTACAACCCATTTAGCTCGACGCTCGACAGCGGCGGCCGCGTCGTGCGGCAGCCGTTCGCGAACAACCAGATCCCGCAAGCGATGATGGATCCGGTCGCGCTGAAGATGCTCAACGACATCCCACTGCCCAACAAAGCTGGTAACACCGACAACTGGCAGGGCAGCCTGTATGAGAACACCGATTACTGGAACTTCTCGCAGCGCGTCGACATCAACTTCAGCGACACGTTCAAGATGTTCGCGCGCTACGGGCAGTTCAAGGCCGATCTCTATCAGCAGAACCCGACCGACGCCGGTTTCTTCCCGCTGTCGGGCAGCAATCGCGACGGCATGAGCACCGCGGCGGACGCCGTCTGGATCCTCTCCAACAAGATGACGCTCAACGTGCGCGGCAGCTACTACAACATGATCGACGAGTTCTACAACCCGTCGCTCGAGCTCGGTGAAGCGGGCCTCGCCGGCTACTGGCCGACGCCGTGGTACTCGTCGCTCTACAACAGCGGCTACGTGTACTATCCCGCGCTCGATGTGACGTCGGGCACCGGCACCGCCACGACCAATCGCCTCGGCCGGCAGGGCCGTGAGTGGTATCAGCACCCCGATGCGTGGACCGCGTCGGCGCGCATGAATTACTACATGGGCGGCCACAACATGAAGTGGGGCGGCGAGATGCGCTCGTACTTTGGCGAAGCCGCGCGCTTCGAGCCGATCAACCTGGTGTTCAATTCGGCGCTGACCGCGAACAGCTCGGACACGCCGGACGTGACCAACTCCGGCAACCAGTGGGCGACGTTCCTGCTTGGCGCGCTCGACTCGCAGACCTCGGCGCGTCTCGTGCCGCTGCAGGAACCGGATCTCAAGAGCTACGCCGCGTACTTCCAGGACGACTGGAACGTGAACGATCGGCTCACCCTCAATCTCGGGCTGCGCTGGGAATTTGAGCCTGGCGCAACCGATCCGCTCAATCGCATTTCGCAGCGCCTCGATCTCACGTCGCCGATTCCTGAAATGCAGGCCACGCCGCCGCCGATTCCGGCGCAGGCGTCGCAGCTGATGGCGTCGAAGGGATACGGCTACAGCTTCAATGGCGAATGGGTGTTTGCGAGCGACAGCAATCCCTACGCATGGAGCACGTCGGGCTTGAACTTCATGCCGCGTCTCGGCGCCGCCTACAGGCTCGACGACAAGTCCGTGGTGCGCGCCGGCTACGCGAGGTTCCTGATGCCGATCACCAACGTGCGCGACACGCTGGGCGATTTCGTCAACCAGTACACGGGCTACGCACAGACCACGACCACGCTCGGTCTCGCCAACGGTGTGCCGCAGCAGGTGCTGGCCAACCCGTACCCGGCGAACAATCCGGTCATCGAGCCCTACGGACAGAACTATGGCCGCTACACTGGTCTCGGCGGCGCCGTCAGCCTCGATCAGTATCAGCTGCGTCCGCAGGTCAACGATCGCATCAACTTCTCGTACCAGCGAGAGGTGTGGGCCAAGACCGTGGTCGAAGCGAACTACTTCCTCAACCTCGGGTCGCGGGTGCCGTACGACATCAACCTCAACATGGCCGACCCGGCGTTCCGCTATGAGCAGAAGACGGCGCTCAACACGCAGGTGCCGAATCCGTTCCGCAACTACCTGACGCCGGACAAGTTCCCCGGCCAGTTGCGCAACACCGCCACCGTCACGCTGGGGAGCCTGCTGGTGCCGTATCCGCAGTACGGCGCGATCACGCAGACCAATACCAACGGCAAGCATCTCAACACGCAGACCGTGGAGTTGAAGGCGCAGCGTCCGTTCAACAACGGCTTCAGTGTGCTGGTGGCGTATGCATGGAACCACGAGCGCGTGCAGCAGTGGTTCGACGATCGCGCGAACTACGAGGTGCTGCAGACCAACGGCGAGGAAGGCTGGGAATGGCGGCCGACCGACACGCCGGTGCATCGCTTGACGACCGCGTTCACCTGGCAGATTCCGGTGGGCAAGGGCCAGGCAATCGGCACCGACTGGAATAGCGCCGTCGACGCGGTGCTCGGCAACTGGCAGTACACCGCTTCGGGCCGCTTCTATTCGGGCCGGCCGGTGTTCTTCAACACCAGCTACGTGGTGTCGGGCGATCCGACGCTCAGCAACCCGACGCGCGACAAGTGGTTCGACACCAGCATGTTTGCGGTGCAGGACTCGTTCACGCCGCGCAGCAATCCCTATTACTACAAGGGGCTGAACGGGCCGTGGTCGCCGTTCACCGACATGACGCTGACCAAGTCGTTCAACATGGGATCGAAGTACCGCCTGCAGGCGCGCATCGAGGCCTACAACGTGTTCGACGTGATCGTGTGGGATCAGCCCGAAGTGAACCTGGCGAGCACGAACTTCGGCAAGGTGACGCGCAAGCGCGTCGACAGCCAGGGCCGCGAGATTCAGCTCGGCGTCCGCTTCGTGTTCTAGGCCACCGCAGGCACAGAAAGCACAGAAGCGAAATGCGCCGGCGTTCGTTCCTGCATCTGCTCGTCGCGGGGTCCCCGTTGATCGGGGGCCCCCGCCTTCGCCAAGGCTACGGCGGGCAGGTCGCGCGAGCGCAGTCTGCCGAATCGATCGTCGAAATCGCGCAGGGCAAGTGGCGCGGCCGCGCCAACGGCGGCATCCACATCTTCAAGGGCATTCGTTACGGCGCCGACACGAGCCGGCGCCGATTTCTTCCGCCTGTCGCTCCGCAGCCGTGGACCGGAGTGCGCGATGCGCTCGAGTTCGGCCTCGTCGCCCCGCAACCGGGCAGCCGCCCGATCAGCGAAGACTGTCTGCATCTCAATGTGTGGACTCCAGGCCTGCGTGACAACGCGAAGCGGCCGGTCATGGTGTGGTTCCATGGCGGCGCGTACTCAGGCGGCACGAGCAACGACATCGAAACCGATGGCGAGCGGTTGAGCCGCGGTGGCGACGTCGTGGTCGTCACCGTCAACCATCGTCTCAACGCCTTCGGATATCTGCACCTTGGCGCATTCGATCCGAACTTCGCGGCATCCGGCAATGCCGGACAACTGGATTTGATCCTCGCGCTCGAGTGGGTGCGCGCCAACATCGCCGAGTTTGGGGGCAACGCCGGGAACGTGACGATCTTCGGTCACTCTGGCGGCGGCGCGAAGTGCGCCACGCTGATGGCGATGCCGAAGGCCGCCGGCCTGTTCCATCGCGTGCTGACGCAGAGCGGACAGCAGGTCACGGCGAGCCGGCCTGAAACCGCGACGACCAACGCCACGGCGCTCTTCACGGCGCTTGGCCTCGCGCCCGATCGTCCCGGCATCAATCGGCTGCGAACGCTGCCGATGGAGCAGCTCGTCAAGGTGAGCCGCGCGCCGGCGTATCTTGGTCCCGTCAAGGACGGACGAATTCTTCCACGCGATCCATTCGATCCGGATGCACCGCCGCAGTCCGCGAAGATTCCGATGATCCTCGGCAACACGCGTGGCGAAACGCGCACGCTGATCGGCCGTGGTGATCCCTCGCTGTTCGAGCTGACCTGGGAGACGCTGCTGCCGAAGCTGAAGGCGAACTCGCCCTTCATGGGCACGCTGGATCGCGCCGAGGTGATCGCGAAGTATCGCGAGTGGTATCCGAAGTATTCGCCGGCGGACGTCTTCTTTGCGGCGACAACCGACTCACGATCGTGGCGCGGCCAGGTGATCGAAGCGGATCGTCGCGCCGCGCAGCCGGTAGGATCCGCGCCGACGTGGGTGTATCAGTTCGACTGGCTGACGCCAATCGACGGCGGCAAGTGGGGCGCGCATCACGGTCTCGATGTCCCGTTCACGTTCGACAATGCCGCAATCACGCCGCACTTTGTCGGGTCGGGCGGGGAGCAGGATGGCCTGTCGGCGCTGATGAGCCGCGCCTTCGTCGCCTTCGCGCGCACGGGCGATCCCAATGTGCAGGGTCTGCCGCCGTGGCCGGCCTTCGATGTGAAGCGGCGGGCGACGATGATTTTCGATCGCGAGACCCGCGTGGAAGACGATCCGCGTGGCCGCGAGCGACGCATGTTCGGACAGGTACCGTATGTTCAGCCGGGCACGTAATTCGATCGCGGCCGCGATCGCGATCGTCAGTGTGATCGCCGTGGCGCCCACGCGCGCCCAGCAGCCATCGCGCGAGCAGGTGCTGGCGACAATGAAGCGCGCCACTACCTTCATGATCGACAAGGTCGCCTACAAGGGCGGCTACGTGTGGTCGTACCTGCCCGACATGACGCGGCGGTGGGGCGAAATGGAAGCCACGCCGACGATGATCTGGATCCAGCCGCCAGGCACGCCGTCGATGGGGCACCTCTTTCTTGATGCCTATCACGCCACCGGCGACGACTATTACTACCGTGCCGCCGAGCAGGTCGCGTCGGCGCTGATGTTCGCGCAGCATCCGTCGGGCGGCTGGAACTACATCGCCGACTTCGCCGGCGAGGCGTCGCTGCGCAAGTGGTACGACACCATCGGCAGGAACGCGTGGCGTCTCGAGGAGTTTCAGCACTATTACGGCAATGCCACGTTCGACGATGCCGGCACGGCGGAATCGGCGAAGTTCTTCCTGCGTCTCTACGTCGAGAAGAAGGATCCGAAATACAAGGTGCCGCTCGACAAGGCGATCAAGTTCGTGCTCGACAGCCAGTATCCGATCGGCGTGTGGCCGCAGCGGTTCCCAAAGGTGCAGGCGGCGGGGCTGCACGGTCTTCCTGATTACACGAGCTACGCGACCTTCAACGACGACGTTGCGGCAGAGAACATGGATTTTCTGCTGATGTGCTACCAGGCGTTCGGCGAGGAGCGGCTGATCGATCCGATCATCCGCGGCATGAACGCCTTCATCGTCACGCAGCTCGGTCCGCCGCAGCCGGCGTGGGGTCTGCAGCACACGCTCGATCTGCAGCCGTCGGGCGCGCGCACCTATGAGCCGAAAGCGCTCGTGACCCACACGACCGCGGGCAACATCGGCTTGTTGATCCGCTTTTATCGGTTGACCGGTGAAACGAAATACCTGGCTCGGATTCCGGAAGTCCTCGACTGGCTCGAGAAACTGAAGCTGCCGCCGGGCGTGGCGCCGCCGGGCCGCACGCATCCGACGTTCGTGGAGCTCGGCACCAATGAGCCGCTCTACGTGCATCGTGAAGGCTCGAACGTGTTCAACGGCCGCTACTACGTGGACAAGAATCCGAAGGGCACGATCGTTCACTACAGCTCGTTCCGCAACATCGACGTCGCCGGCTTGCGCAAGCAGTATGAGAACGCGCGCAACACGCCGCCAGCCGAGGTGATCAAGACATCACCGTTGAAGCTCGGCGCGGGAAAGGTGCCGCTCGCGAAGTACTACACGCCCGGTGCCAACGGCGATGCCGCGAAGGTCGTCGCCGAGCTCAACGCGCAGGGCTACTGGCTGGCGCCGCTCGGCTACACCAGCCACCCCTACAAAGCCGACGGCTCGAAGGCACCGCAGCCCGGCGACTATTCGCAGACCTACGTGGGTGACGAGACGGATACGTCGCCATATCCGGATCCGAAACTGATGGGCATCTCGATCGACGCCTACGTCCGCAACATGGGCATCCTGATCAAGGCGCTCGATTCGCCGAAGTGACATGAGACTCACGGCGATCGTTTTCGCGCTTGGCGTGATGGTGGCCGCGCAGCCGGCGCCCGCCGTTGTGACCTGGCGCCTCGACAATCTGTC
>Ga0111539_10004512_pt1 | contig 18208 bp, 10 predicted proteins | sample RhiMethybrSRZTD1_FD_79667 | JGI IMG/M metagenome (GOLD analysis project Ga0111539, IMG submission 79667) | Populus rhizosphere microbial communities from Tennessee, USA - Rhizosphere MetaG P. TD hybrid SRZTD1 (version 2) (version 2) | ecosystem: Host-associated > Plants > Roots > Rhizosphere >... | reverse complement strand
TGGCCTTCGCGATTCCGAAATCGGTGACGGTGGCGCTGCTACCAGCCAGCAGCACGTTGTCCGGCTTGATGTCGCGATGAACGACGCCGTGACCGTGCGCGAACTCGAGCGCGCGCGCCACGTCGCGCAGGATCCCGGTTACCGCGCCGATGGCGAGTGGACCGCGCGACAGCCTGGCGCGCAGCGATTCACCCTCGACGTACGGCATAGTGAACCACGGAAGCCCATCGGCATCACCAGCCGACAGCACGGGCACCACATGTGGATGCTGCAGCTTGGCGGCGAGCATGATCTCGCGCCGGAAGCGATCGACGGAAACACCGGCCGCGAGTTCGGGCGAGAGAACCTTCACTACCACGCGCCGTGAGAGCGCATTCTCCATCGCCACGTAGGTGCGGGACATCCCGCCACCGCCGAGTTCTCGCTCGATGGTATACGCGGTTCCCAGCGACGATTGGACCTGCTCGCGAAGCTCAGCGCTCACGTAATTGGTACGCCCCCACGCGGAAGACACGAATCTACGACCGGGGCAAAGCGCCGTCGACCTCGGAAAGTGCGACTCTTCGCCGACTTACGCGGTCTTCCCGGCGTGGTTACGATAGCGCCGCAGGACTACATGGCGTGGAGCGTCGGGCGTCGGAAGAATGATGCTCGACCCCTGCGCGGAATCCTCATCGGAGCCCAGTATGAACCGGACATTGCTGCGCGCGGCCGCGCTTGCCCTCTTCACTCCCACGCTGGCGAGCGCGCAGGCGACGCGAGCGTCTGCGCCTGCCACAGCGCCCACCCTGCCTGAGTCGACATTCGCGGGACTCTCGTACCGCAACATCGGGCCCGCGAACATGTCGGGCCGCATGGCCGACGTCGAAGGTGTGCCGGGCGATCCATCCATCATCTACGTCGGCAGTGCGTCGGGCGGCGTGTGGAAGTCCACTAACGGCGGCACGACGTGGACGCCGATCTTCGACAAGCAACCAGTCCAGTCCATCGGCGACCTCGCGCTCGAACCGGGGAATCCCGACGTCATCTACGTCGGCACGGGCGAGGCCAACGTGCGCAACTCGGTCTCGTTCGGGCAGGGCATCTACAAGTCGACCGACGGCGGAAAGACCTGGAAACACCTCGGCCTCTCCGACACGCGCCACATCTCGCGGATCGTCATCAACCCGAAGGACCCGAAGAAGGTGTACGTCGCGGCCATCGGCCATTCGTACGGGCCTAACGAGGAACGCGGGGTCTTCATGACCGCCGACGGCGGGGACACCTGGAAGAAGGTCCTCTACACCGACGATCGTCACGGCGCGGCCGACCTCGACATCGATCCGCAGAACCCGAACATCCTCTTCGCGGGCATGTGGTACTTCGACCGCAAGCAGTGGACGTTCCGCTCGGGCGACGAGAACGGCGGCGTCTATCGCTCCGTCGACGGGGGCCTGACCTGGAAGAAGATGACCACCGGACTGCCGAAGCTGATCGGCCGGCTCGGCATCAAGGTGGCGCCCAGCGCGCCGAACGTGGTGTACGTCGTGGCCGAAACGCGCGAGGGCTACGTGTTCCGGAGCGACGACCACGGCGAGACGTGGCGCAAGGTGAGCGACAACGCCCACGCGCTCGGCCGCGGTTTCTACTACGCCGACCTGCGGGTCGACCCGCAGAACCCCGACCATGTCTATACGTTAGGCATGGCGTTCATGCATTCGATCGACGGCGGCCGCACGTTCGGTCCCATGACGGGCAACTTCCACGGCGACCACCAGACGATGTGGATCGACCCGCTCAACCCGAAGCGCCTGTTCATGGGCGACGACGGCGGCATGAACGTGTCGTACGACCAGGGGAAGGGATGGGAATGGTTCCAGAACATCCCCGTCGGCCAGTTCTACCAGCTGAGCGCCGACATGCGCGAGCCGTTCTATCATGTCGCCGGCGGCCTGCAGGACAACGGCGTCTGGACCGGGCCCTCGCGCGTGCGTGGCGGCAACATCCTTTCCCGCGACTGGCGCTTCATCCAGAACGGTGACGGCTATTACGCCGTGTCGCATCCGGATGACCCGGACCAGTTCCTGAGCGATTACCAGGCGGGCGGCATCCAGGCGACCAACCTGCGCACGTACGAGCAACGCGAGGCGTCGCCGCAGGTGAAGCGCATGGACGGGTATCCGGCGGACTCGAACAAGGTGCGCTTCAACTGGAACGCGCCGATCGTCCAGTCGCCGCAGGACCGGAAGATCGTGTATTTCGCGGGCAACATCGTCTATCGGTCCACCGACTGGGGGAAGACCTGGACCGCGATTTCGCCCGACCTCTCGAAGAACGACAAGTCACGGCAGGGCGATGCCGGCGGTCCGGTGCTCAAAGAGAACACCGTCGCCGAGTACTACGGTGACGTGTATTCGTTCGTCGAGTCGCCCGTGCAGGCGGGCGTGTTGTGGGCGGGGACGGACGACGGGAACCTGCAGGTGTCGCAGAACGGCGGGCAGAGCTGGACCAACGTGGCGCCTAACGTGCCCGGCGTCGGACCGGATGCCGTCGTGTCCGGGGTCGAGGCGTCGCGCACGGCAGCGGGAACGGCATATGCCGCGTTCGAACGCCGCATGAGCGATGACTTCAAGCCGTACCTGTTCAAGACCACGGACTTCGGTCGCAGCTGGACGAACATTGCCGGCAATTTGCCGGCCGCGAACTGGATCCAGACGGTGCGCGAGGATCCGAAGAATCCAAACCTCCTTTACGCCGGCACGGAACTCGGGCTCTACGTGTCGTGGACCGGTGGTAACAACTGGACGCGCCTTCACCTGAAGAACTTCCCGGCCGTGGCGGTTCACGAAGTCATCGTGCATCCGCGCGAGAACGACCTCATCCTCGCAACGCACGGACGCGCGGTCTGGATCCTCGACGACGCGTCGCCGATCCAGCAGATGACGACCGCGATCGCGTCCAAGCCGGCGCACCTGTTCCCGATGCGCGTCGCCACGCGATTCAACACCGGCGATCAATCCTGGGATTGGGGCAACAAGCAGTTCCGCGGCGCGAACACACCGTACGGCGCTCTCATTACCTACTGGCTCGGCACCAAGCCGGCCGCCGACTCGCTCGTGAAGGTCGAGATCCTGAAGAGCGGCACGGTGATCCGTACGCTCAAGCGGCCGACGGCCGCGCAAGGCTTCAATCGCATGACGTGGGACCTGCGGATGGATCCGCCGAAGTACCTCACCGACATGAATCCTGATTCCGCCGAGGCGGGCGATTGGCGCGCGAGACCGGTTGGGCCGCAGGTGCTCCCGGGGCAGTACGCCGTTCGACTGACCGTGAGCGGCCAGTCGCAGGAGCAGCCACTCACCGTGCGCATCGATCCAACGTCGCAGGTCACGAGCGAGGAGCTTGCGGCGCAATTCGAGCAGGCCAACCGCCTCTACAACGTCATCTCCACCATGATCGAGGTCGAGCGGAATCTTGGCTCATTCAAGAACCAGGTCGATGAGCGCTCGTCGACGGCGAAGGAACTGCGCGGTGACGCGGCGCGTGACCTGTCGAAGGCTTCGAGCGAAGAACTCGTGAAGCTCGATAGCGTGCGCCTGCAGCTCACGCGGCCAAAGCCGGACAAGGTGCCGTTCTATTCCGAGGGTCCGCGACCGGTCGAGCGCGCGATGTCGCTCATGGGCGCGATCGATGCCGGCCTCTCGCCCATCATCGAGGGTCAACGCGAATACATGGGCGACGTGCGTCGCGACGCGCAGACGGTGATCGACATGGTCGAGAAGCAGATCGACTCGACGGCGGCGCGGATCAATCCGTTGCTGCAGGCGCTGGGATTACCTCTTCTCGTCTCACCGCCCAAGAAACCGGTGTCGATGTAAGCGAGACGGGAGGCTTGAGGCGTGAGCCTTCAGGGAGGGTGAGAGTCAGGTGAGGGGAACCTCCCCGTTTCCTGGCGCTTTGGTACTTCCTGAAGCCTCAAGCCTGTCGTCTCGAGCCTCTGTTTACGCAGCATGGACTCGAATACTCGTCGCACACTCATCCGCCTCGGCGCCGCGTACGCGCTCGCCTGGGCAACAACGTCCATGGGCGCCGGACCTGGTTCGGCGGCACTGGTCACGCTCTCCGGCAAGCTCTCATGGGCCGGCATGTACGTCGCGATCTTCAACATCGGCGCGGCGGCCGGTGCCGCGTTAGGCGGGCGGAGCATGGACCGCTTCGGCCGCAAGCCTCCGCTCGTGTTCGGCTATCTGCTCGGTGCCGCTGGGTATTTCGTCGCGGGCGTTGGGGTGCAGGCGTCCAGCCTCCCGACCTTCGTGGTTGGCGGCTTGATGCTCGCCGCGGCCTTCGGCATCGCGAACCTGAGCCGGCTCGCCGTCGCCGAGATGTTTCCGCCCGCCGAGCGAGGTCGGGGCGTGGCGTGGATCCAGATCGCGGCGATCTTCGGGGCCATCGCGGGCCCGCTGATCCTCATCGCCTCGGAGCCGATTGGACGAGCGATCGGTTGGCAGCCGCTGGGCGTCATCTGGTTCTTCGCGCCGCCGCTGCTGCTCCTGTCCGCGTTCATTGCATCGCGCACCGTCGAACCGGGCACCCTCGCGTACCGGGCGCCCGTTATCACTCCGCCACGGGAGCCACTCCGGCAATCTCGCGTGATCGCCGCCGGCACGGTGTCGGTCGCGGCGAGCCAATCGGCGATGGCCGCCGTCATGGGGATCGGTGGCGCGGCGGTGGCGCATGCGGGACATGGCGTCCCCGTGTTAGGCACCATCATGCTGCTCCACTTCATCGGAATGTTCGGCCTCTCGCGCGTTGTCGGTCGCGTCGCGGACCGGGTGGGCAGGGTGCAGACCATTCTCACGGGTCTCGCACTGCTTGCCACAGGCGGCGCGGTGATTGGTTTTATTCACGGCATGCCGGCGTTCGGGATCGGGCTGCTGCTCGTGGGCTTCGGCTGGAGCTTTTCGTTCATCGGCTCCACGGTGCTGCTGACGGATTCGGCAGCACCGGAGCGCCGGGCTCGTACGCTGGGGCGCGCCGACCTGTCAGGACAACTGAGCGCCGCGGCGATCGCAACGGCAGGTGGTTACTGGTTCGCCTCACGCGGCGCCGCAGGACTTGGCATCCTCGCGATCGTCGTCGCACTTCTGCCCGTGTTTTTTCTTGCCCGACTCGCCCCGCATCGCTGATCGGCGATCGCAATCGCGAGAGCCTCCGACTTTCGGGGCGACAACTCGAATGCCTCAGCGATCGCAGGGGAAGCGCAGCGACGTGGCCTGTCGACCGGGCAACCTGACTGTACGTTCCTTCGAAGGAATCAGCCTTCGGAGGAAAAATGCAAAGGCAACCAGTCAGCATCCTGGTATTCGGTGGCGCGCTCCGCGCCGATTCGCTCAACGACCGACTCGCGACGCTGGCCGCAATGGCAGCCGAAGAGATCGGCGCGACCGTGCATCGCGCCACAATGCGTGAGTTCGATTGCCCGTCGTACGATGGCGACGACGAAAGGGAATCCGGCATTCCTGCCGGCGCCCAGGCGTTCGCGAAACAGCTCAACGAGAACGACGCCTTCATCATCGCTTCGCCTGAGTACAACGCGTCGATGCCTGGTTGCCTCAAGAACGCCATCGACTGGGCGTCGCGAATGAAGCCCCAGCCGTTCAATGGAAAGCAGGCGTGCCTGCTCTCAGCGTCTCCATCCATGGTAGGCGGCAACCGCGGGCTCTGGTCCCTGCGCGTTCCGCTCGAGCACCTCGGCGCGCGAGTGTACCCGGACATGTTTTCGCTCGCGCAGGCGCATCAGGCCTTCAATGAAGCCGGGCGGATCGCCAACGACCTGCTGCAGAAACGCTTCGACACGATGATGCGCTGCTTCATCGACCTGGTCGAAGCCGCGAAGCACTACCCGGGCCTCAAGAAGGAATGGGTCGAGTTCCTCGGAGAGCACCCTAACGCGGCGACGAATCGGACGGAGATTGTCGCGATGGATAAGTCGGCGGCGGCTTAGCGCTGAATTGAGCGGGAGTGCGTTGTGGTGGTTGTGATACAGAACGGATTACGCGGTAGTCTCACGCGGGGAACGCGGAGGCGCGGAGAGCTGAAAGTGACTCCCTCCCCGAGTGAACCACCATTGTATGACACACAACTCGAAAGTCGGTGTTCGTTCAGCAAGCGAACGGCGATCGGCGGACGGCGGTCAGCAAGCGGGCGGCGATCAGCGGCATGCGCAGTTCGATAGTTCGATGCTACGAGCTGCGCCCTTTGGCTTCTGCGCCTTTAGGTTTCTGCGCCGTTCGGGCCCTGCGCCGTTCGGGCTTTGCGCCTTTCGGGCCCGCGCGCCGTTCGGGCCGCGCGCCGTTCGGCAGTTCGCGCTCTTTGTTTAACCCCGCCGGCGCTGCAGTCGCTCGATCCGTCCGCGCACGTCGCGCACGCGCGGCTGGAGTTCCGGATCGGCGTTTTTCCACAGGTCGACGAACGCCTGGTAATGCGTGAGCGCTTTATCTACGTTCCCCTTCGCCTCGTACATCTCGCCCAGCCGCTGCCGCACGCCGGCGAGGTAAAGGGCATCCTCCTGCATGCGAAGATTGTGCGTGCTGGCGATTAGCCGTTCACCGGCCGCGATCGCCGAATCCGCCTGCTGCATCCGGTCGAGGATGAGAAACCGAGTCAAAGCCATCATGTCGGTTCGCGGGTTCGGCAGCCGCTCCGCACGCTCCACGCTGGCAAGTGCATCCGGCAACCGGCCGAAAGCCATCGACAGGTACGTGTCATCCATCGCCTCCCAGGAAGGCCGGTCGATGAGCTTTCCGACTTCATTCCAGCTTTTCCGTGCCTCCGCGTGCCATTCGCGCGCACGAACGGTGTCCTTGACCGCGGCGGCGACGTTCAGGAAGTAGTCGTAGTCGCGATCGAGATAAGGCACGGAATCGATAGGCGCGCGCCGGAGGGTTCGAGCGAGCAAAGCCCGAGCCTCGGCCTGGTCTTCCAGCACGACGGCGGCAACCATCACCGAGTCCAGGCCCGCATTCAGGTGCGCCAGCGCCGCGCCGCCGCTCTGCGCCTGTCGCTCGCGTTGGTCGGCCCTGAGACGCTGAGCCTCGCGAACGCGACCTCTCACCAGCGCAATGGCGGCCATGAAGCCCCGCTGCTGCATCATGCCTGTGCGTGAGCTGCCTATCTTCGGCTCGATTTCCTTCACGAGCTGTTCGGCGCGATCGAATTCCCCACGGACCGCCGCGATGTTGGCAGGTGCGCGAAGCGCCACCGGATTGTTGGGAAACCGGCGGAGGAATTCACGAGCAACACTGTCGGCTACGTTCCATTTTCCGAGTCGTATCGCGACTGGCACCGTATTTGAAAGGATGATTGCGCTGGCCCCCGGCTGCGCGGTGGCGCGCAGCAGGTATTGCAGCACCTTCTCATCGTCTCGAAGTTTTTCGATCGTGTTCGTCGCGTTGTTGAGTGCGATGGTGTTGAGGGAATCACGGGCGATGACCGCTTCATAAGCGGCGTAAGCCTTCTCCTCGTCGATTTCCGGCCCATACGAGTAGTACCCGGCGTACGTGAGCTGTCGCTCGACTTCACTCAGCCGATCGGCATACTTGAACGCCTGGATGGCGGCCTCGCGGGCATCGGAATAGCGAAAAATGTTGTTGTTGTAGCTGGCGAGTCGCCGCCACGCCATCGCGAACGTTGAATCGATGGCCACTGCTTCCTTGAGGAGCGCGATCGCCTGGACGTAGTCGAAGGTCTGGTCGAAGAGGAGGTTGGCGGCCGCGTATTTCCGCAGCGCATCGAGCGAACTGGTGGTCACACGATCCAGCGCGCCCGCCTCACGCACCTGCTTCAGCGACTCACCGGCCTTGGTGCGCACCTGCTTGCCGAGCCGTCCGATGGCGGGGATGAGATCGTTGTCGCTCGCAGCTTCTTCATTGAAGGTGGCGAGCTGCTCGCCACTGGCCGACATGAGCCGCGTCGTGACGATGTACCGGCCACCGTGCGAGACGATATCGCCATCGATCACCGCCTTGATCCCCTCGCGCGTGGCTATCGTGCGCGCGAGGTCGAAGTCGACGCGCGCGTTCGCCGGGCGCTGCATCAGGCGCAACGCCTCGATCGTCGCCAGCCGCGGGAATACCCGGAACAGCGTCGACTGCGAAAGGTCCGCACGCAGCGCCTCGGTGACGGTCACGCCGAGCGTGGAATCGCTCGCCGGACTCGGAAAATCCACCAGGATGATCTGGTCGCCGGCGCCGAGCTTGCCGGCGCCGACCAGCGATCCCGCCGGCCCGATGCCTAACGCGCGTGCCACCATCCAGCCGACCACCAGCACCACGAACGCCACTACCGCGATCGCGCCGCCCATCCACGTGCGACGCCACGAGACGTGCGGGCTGGCCTTGATGGCCAGCGTGTGCAGGGTCCCCGAAGGTCCGGTGGCGCTCCCGCCGGGCGTGAAGGTCGGCGTCGCGGTGTACGCCTTGTGCGTCACGCGCTGGACCCAGGCCGTGAAACCGATGATCGGGAGTCCGGCCAGCATGACGCCGATCGAACCGGGCAGCACCCAGTCCGGCAGTCCGATGACGACCGTCGCCGCCCACGCCGTCAGTCCAACCAACGCGGCACCGGCAGCCCACAAGCCCAGCGCCTTTCCGACGTTGATGCGTCCGGAGAGGATCGACGGCGCTGCGGCCGTGGCGCTGCTCGACGTCACGGTGTCGAGCACTCGAACCAGGTCGTTCGCCTGCTGTGGCCGCGCCTCGGGCTCCTTTTCGAGGCACTGCATAACGAGCGCGGCCAGCGGCTCGGGCGTGTCGGCGCGCAGCTCGCGCACATCGCGCGGCTTCTCGCCGAGATGAGCCCCGAGAAGTTTCGCGGGGCTTTGGCCGACAAACGGAGGCCGGCCCGTGAGGACCTCGTACGCCATGCAGCCGAAGGCGTAGATGTCCGAGCGATGGTCGATGTTGGGATCGCCGGCGGCCTGCTCGGGCGCCATGTAGGCTGGTGTGCCGATCGACGTGCCGGCCATGGTCAGCGTCTCGCCGCCACCGCCGGTGCGCGCGGCGCTGATGGCCTTCGCGATTCCGAAGTCGGTCACGGTCGCGCTGCCTTCCGACAGCAGCACGTTGTCCGGCTTGATGTCGCGATGGACGATGCCACGCGCATGCGCGAAGGCGAGCGCACGCGCGACGTCGCGCAGCGCGGCCACCGCTTCGCCGGTCGGCAGGGGTCCGCGGCCTAGGCGCGCGCGGAGGGACTCGCCCTCGACGAACGGCATGGTGAACCAGGGGAGCCCGTTGGCGTCACCCGACGACAGCACCGGCACGACGTGCGGATGCTGCATCCGGGCAGCCAGCAGGATCTCGCGCTTGAAGCGGTCGACCGAGACGCCCGCGGCCAGCTCCGGCGAGAGCACCTTCACCACCACGCGGCGCGACAGCGACTGCTCCATCGCCACGTAGGTCCGCGACATCCCGCCTCCACCGAGCTCGCGCTCGATGGTATACGCATCGCCTAACGACTTCTGGACCTGTGGCCTGATATCGTCAGCCAGAATTCCGCTCCGGAGCTGGACGTATCAATTTGGAGCCTGCGGCGCTCAGGGGGCAGGGCGTTGCGCGTTGGGCGTGCACCAGGTCCGCCCCGACGCCCGGCGCCAACGCCCGACCCTCAGCTTCCGAACTGCCGCGTGAACTTCACCACCAGGCTCCGCGACTGAGGCTGGATCCAGTCGAAGAACCCGCCCGCCTGCTGCCCCTCGTTGTACACGACGAAGAGACCCGTGCTCGCGGTGCTCAGCCACGCAAACCGCACGTTGGCATTCCAGACCTTCGCCTGGTTGTTGTACTGCACGAGCGACTGCAGGAAGACTTTCGGCGTGAAGAAGTACGCCACCCTGGCGCCGACCAGCCGTCGAATGAAGTCGCCCTGGTCGAGGTGCACGTCCTGGTAGTCGAGCAGGAGCGACGTCGTGATCGACGCGCCACGACGATAGGTCAGCGTCACCACCTGGCCGAAGCGGTTGCCGTTGTAGAACGGCCCGTAATCACCACGCGACGTGAACGAGAGCTTCGCGCTCGCGTCCGTATCCCAGTCCAGGCCGAGCGCGCCCCAGTTATAACCGCCGGCCGGAAGGATCACGCCAGGCGAAATCTCGAACGGCTGCCGGAGTCCCTCGTGATAGATGTTGTACTCCGGACCGAACCGTCCCCCGCGCGCGAACTCGACCTCGGTCATGTCGATGTGGACCTGGCCGCTCTGCCAGTACCCGTCGTGGCCGTAGTAGCCGCGGTAATTCGTGTGCGGATTCCATTGCTTGAGCCACGGCCACTCGCTCTTCCGCACCATGCGCATGAACGAAATGTCGTAGAACTCGTAACCGCCGCTGCGGTTGAGGAACCCGACCTCCGGGTTGAAGTCCTGTCCCACCTGCACGTACCGGAACCCGTTGTTCCACTGGGCGGTCTGGTAGCCGGCACGCGCGCTGAAGGCCGTTTCATCGCGAGTGCGACCCGGCGTCTCGGTGGCAGCGCCCCACCAGTCGATCGTCCACGCCTCACTCAGGCCGATGCGTCCGTCGACGCCAAAGGTTCGGTTCACATCGGCACCGTCATCTATGGATTGGCGCTGCACCGCGATCGCCCCAACGCGCGACCGCCCGCCGTATTCGCGGCTGATCCGTCCAACGCTGAACGACTGCGCGTCGGTGGTCGCGGTTTCGTCGGTGAAGATCTGGAGCAGGCCGACGGTCGCGGCGCCGGCGCGGCCGCTCACCCGCCCGCCGCCGATGATCGGGACCGGGCTGCCTAACGTATCGATGCCGATGCGGCGCGTGAAGAAGAGGTCCACGGCCTGTGGCGTTCCGGCCGAGAACACCCCCGCGTTCTCGAGGAAGAAGGGTCGCTTCTCCGGGAAGAACAACGGGAACCGCGTGAGGTTGGTCCGCTGCTCGTCGACTTCCACCTGCGCGAAGTCGGTGTTGTACGTCAGGTCGAGCGTCAGGCTCGGCGTGACACCGTATTTCAGGTCGGCGCCGAATTCGCCGGTGCTCTTCATGCGCGAATCGATGCTGAAGTTCCGCGCCGAGGAGCTGAGCACGTACGGCGTGAGGGTCGCGATCCGCTGGGTCGGGACCGTGATGCCCTTGAGCGTGCCGGCTCGCGAGAGGCGGTAGAGGTTGAACTGGCGCGGGATGAACGACCAGAACGCCTCCTCGTTATGCCGCCGGATGCTGCGCGCGAAGTTGATGCCCCAGTCCTGCGAAGAGCCGGCGCCGTATCGCAGCGTCGAGAACGGGATGCGGAACTCGGCGTACCAGCCGTTCGCGTCGATCGAGGTCGCAACCTGCCAGGTGGCGTCCCAGTTGAGGTTGAAGCCGCCCATCGCTCCGGCCTGCGCCCGCGTCTGCCCCTGCTGGAACACGCCGCCACCTTCACCTTCCTTCACGACCTGCGCGTCGTACTCCACGCCGGCCGGCGTCGTCGCGAAGACGAACCCGTTCTGGCGATCGAGGTAGGTGTCGAGGATGAGCGCGAAGTAGTCGCTGTTGGTCAGCGTCACGTCGCGAATCTTCTCGCCAGGCACGATTCCCGACGGCTCGCGATCGAAGAGCCACGCGCCCACATACAGCGCCTCACCGTCCGTCAGCAACCGGACTTCAGTGCGTTCGGTGACCGGTTCTCCTTCGCGCAACTCGCGTTGCACGAAGTCAGTGTATGGCTGGCCCGCCTTCCATGCCTCGTCGTCGAGCTTTCCGTCGATGAGGGGAGCCTTGTTGATGACGGCCGCGCTGCCGGTGCGCGGACCCGACGTCGCGCCGGTCATCGCCACCGTTTGCGCCGACGCTGTGGCGCCGACGAGAAATGAGGCCGCAATAATCCTTGAAAGACGCACGATGAAGGATATCTGAGGGGGTGAGTTCAGGGTCGGTCAAAATACCAAGGAACCCGGAACAGCTGAACCACAGAGAACACAGGAGTCACAGTGAAGACGTCCCGCGGCTGGCACGAGTTCGCCGCCAGTAGTCCGTGCCCTCTGTGTTCTCTGTGGTTAATGCTTTTGCGAGGCTGTACGATCGAACCATCACTGACCACTGGATGCCAGAGCCGTGATCAGCCGGATCAACGAATCGACATCCCGGAGATCGAGCACCTCGGCCGGGCCATGCGAATACCGGCCAGGCCACGACAACCCGATGTTCACGGGGCCCAACCCCTGGATCGCGGATCCGTCGGTACTGCCGAACGTCGTCCCGAGCTGTAGCGGAATCCCCCGCGCCCGCGCGATCCGAACGACGCGTTCCCGCTCGGCGCGCGGAACCATCGATCCGTTGTCGACCGCGCGCAGGACCGCGCCACTGCCTAACGGCGCGTAGGCGAAGTGCGGCGATTCGAGGGGCGTGTCGCTCGAGACGAACGTGTCCACGCTGTAGACGCGGCGCAGGTTTGGTCCGTGGTGGTCGCCGAAGTACCGGGCGCCGTTGAGTCCACCCTCCTCTTCCACCGACCAGACGAAGATCACCTTGTTCGACAGCGAGTCGGGATTGATGCGGCGGATCGCCAGGAGCAGCGCCGTCGTTCCGGTGCGATCGTCGCTGGCGCGGCCCGTGATTCGGTGGCCGAGCAGCCGGTCGGCACGCTTGTACGACGTCAGGCTGTGGCCGATGCGCGCGCCACGCGCGACGAGCTGCGCGGAATCGAGCCCGAACCACGCGGTGAGCGCCCCTGGCGATCGCGTGCGCCCCGAGTCGCGCGGCACGAAGACGCCGCGCAGGGGGGCGTTTTCACCCTCGAGGTGAAGGTAGGCTGGTGTTCCTTCCCACGAGGGGAGAACGGCGCCGCCACGCGTACGCAGCGTCACTCGTCCATCGGGCAGGATCGACGCGACCTCGAATCCGACTTCGTCCATGTGGCCGATGAAGGCGACTGAGTCACGCTCCGGTCCCATGGCGACGATGACGTTCCCTGCCGAATCGACCACCGCGCGCGATTTCGCCCACGCCGGGAGCGATGCGAGCACCAGGGCGCGCACCGGCGCCTCGTGTCCGGCGACGCCAGGCAGGTCGGCGAGCGACATCCACAGGCGTTCGATCTCCCCGGTCGTGCCGGCGCGCCGGCTCAGCGCGCGGGCGGTATCGAGGCCGGTGGCGACCCATGGCGCGCCGTTAGGCAGCGAGACGCCACCCGCGGCGGCGACCTGCCTGAGGAGCTCACGGGCGTCCGTCGAATGAATCGCCTCGACCATCGTGCGCGCATAACGAACGCGCGGCGTGATCATGATCGTGGTGTCCGCCATCGCGGCCCGCGGCGTCGGCGGGCCACCGCGTCCGCCGCCACGCCCACCACGTCCCTGAGCTGCGCCGGCGTCGACGCCGTCATTCACCAGCGCCAGCACCTGGATGGGTCCCAGTCGCGCGAGCAGCTGCGAGAGCCCGAGCCACGAGTAGCTCCGCTGTGAGCTGATCACGAAGATCGTTTCACCGCTGCCCACCTGCCCCGCCGCGGCGGTGGCAATCGCCGCGCAGCCGGCGCGCGCACCGGCCGCCGGTCCCGCCGCGAAACCCTCGAAGGTCCACGCCGGGCGATCGATCGTGATGGGATCGAGGAGCGACATGCCGGCCTGCGACACTTCGGCGGCACTCGACGCGCCCACGTCGATCCAGAGGTCGTCCATCGTGGCGGCAAGCGTGTCAGCGCGGTGCTGCTGCGCGAAGTGACCGTTGGCGACGGCGACTACACCAGGCACTGATCCGCGACCGGTGAGAATCGCGACGCGCTGCGCCTCATGAAACTGGTCCCAGAGCGGGTGGCTCGCGGTTCCAGTGCGCCGCACGCGACGGTAGCCGTCGCTCGTGACCTGGCTGACGACGTACGAAGGGAAGTCCAATCCGCATGCGACGACCCTTCGCGGCGAACCGCTCCCCACGCGCCTGACGAGATTCCCGCTCCGATCCGCTGACCATCCTGAGCCGAGTGTGCGAGCGAGTGTGGCGGCTGCCTGCTCTTCGGCTCCCGGAGGTGACTGAACTCGGAGCCAGGTGGCGACGCTCTCGGCGACTGGATCGCGCGCAGGCTCCTGGGCGAGAAGACTGCCGGCGGCGAGCGAGAGGAGCAGGGCGCGGCCTATCATATGGATGGGGTCCGTTGGCTGGGGCGTCGAGGATGGCGACCAGCCAATACGCGCACAAGCACAACAGCGTGTAAAAAAGGCCTTCCGCCAGCGCCCCCTTGCCGAAACGGCCTTTCGGACTATGTTACAGCTATGAATCAATCGGACGGCGCTGGGGCGCACGTTGACCTGACGTTCAGCCTCATAGGCGCGGCCCACGCGATCGAAGATCGCATAGAATCATCACTTAGCCCACTTGGCCTTTCGCTCGCGAAGCTGAACGTTCTTGGAATCCTGGTTGACACGGGAACCCCGCTCACCTTGGGAGAACTTGCTCAGAAACTTGCCTGCGTTCGGTCCAACGTTACCCAGCTCGTCGATCGACTCGAAGCTGACGGCTTGGTGAAACGCGAGGCGGACTCGGCGGACAGGCGAAGCATCAGGGCTGTAGTAACAGATGCAGGGCGCGAGCGTCAGGTCGCTGGATCACAAGCATTGGCAAGGGTGCAAGAGGATATAACACATGCACTTGCTCGATTCGATTCTGCCCACATCGAGAAGGCGCTGAACTCTATTAGATGAGAGAAACGCTCTCTATTTGAGTATTTGCTACATAACTGTAGCATTCATTGATGGACGATCGGTAGGTTAACAAAAGGAGACTAGGAGAATGGACAAGAGCTTCAGCAGCGCCTCAACCGCCGAGATGTTGACGCCGATGGCTTCCACCACGGAGATGCTCGCCGCAGGTCCATCCGTGTGGACTCTCGACGCCTCGCACACTCAGGTGGGTTTCGCCGTCAAGCACCTCATGATCTCGAATGTGAAGGGTCGATTCGCCGAAGTCTCAGGCTCGGTGCAGCTCGACCCGACAAAGGAGCCGAAGGTCGAGATCTCCATTGCCGCCGCCAGCATCATCACTGGTGAGGGCAAGAGGGACGCGCACCTCAAGTCCGCGGACTTCCTTCACGCCGAGCAGTTTCCGGAACTGGTCTTCCGCGGTGGCAGGGCCGAAGGCGACATCGGCTCTCGTTTCGCGCTCCACGGAGAGCTCACCATTCGCGGCGTTACCAGGCCGGTGACGCTACAAGTGACCAACGAGGGTCGCGTCATCGATCCTTGGGGTAACGATCGCATCGGCTACTCTGCAACCGGTGCTATCAACCGGAAGGATTTCGGACTCGAGTGGAACATGGCGCTCGAAACCGGCGGCGTGCTGGTTGGCGACGAGGTGAAGATCTCGATCGAGACGGAAATCGTAAGGCAATAACGGGAAGTCGGATGTCGGAGGTCGGATGTCGGATAAACTGCACTACCGATCAAATCAGATCTGATCGGGAAGCAGTTTGTCCGACCTCTGATATCCGACCTCTGACATCCCAGTTCTCATGCACCTGCAGCTGCCGCCGTCCCATCGCTCGCGATCGTAAAGCGCAGCCTCGCTGCGATCCCACCCTCCGCATCCAGCCGTTGCGCCGCGTCGCCCGACACATGCTCCACACGGGCGCCCTCATCAAACGCGCGCCGGATCGCATCGACCGCTTCATCAGAGTGATCCTGCACGAACGCTGACGTCAGGAAGAGCTCACGCACCTGGCCGTTCACCAGCGCGCGTTCGATTTCTTTCACGCCGACGGCGCCGGCGCCGCCGCGTGCCTTGGCGTCAACTACTTCATTAACCAGCTCGAGATCTTCCCGCGCGCGCAGTCGCGACGCGTGTTCACGCGCAACTTCAGCCAGCGTCGCGTCAGGCGCGTGCACGTCCAGCGAAATCACCGACGTCCGCGACGCAAACCGCTGGTTGAGCCGTCCCGCCAGTGCGGACGCGACCACCGGTATTCCACCCACCAGGATCCACGCATCCTGGCCCGCCAACGATTCCGCCTTTGCCGCGGCCTCGGCGAGCATCGAATCCGTACTCTTTCGCAGTTCCCGCTGCGCGGCGTCGCTTCCGGCCGTGCCTCGCGTGCCCGAGCTGAATCCCTGGGGCGCGGGGCGGCTCATGTGATACGGCGTGTGGATGTTGACCTCGCGATCGAACGAAGCCACGAGTGAAACCGTGCGATCGACATAACGATGGATGCGAACCCGGGCCCGGTCGGCAACGAGCACCAGCACAGGACGCGCTTCCTTCAGCACGCGGATACACGGCGCCATGTTGGCGCCCTTCGCCCACGTCGCAACGGTTGGAACCGGAACGGGCACCACCGCGGCGTGATGCACTTCGCGCGGCGTAAAGAGTCCCATCCAGCCCGGTGCGTCGTCGCCCGGAATGAACTCGTCAGCGTTCTTCAACGCGAGCTCGCGTGTCGCGGCGAAGTCTTCGCGCTCCGAATGCGACGCCTTGGAGAGGAGTCCTCCGATCGCGTCGAGCGAATTCCGCAGTTCCGTGCGCCATTGTCCGCGTGCGGCGCCGTTCGCGAGCTCTCCGTTGATGTAAACGCTCAGGACGGTCCGGTCACGCAGGGCGTTTTCGAGCTTCGTGAGTTCCGCGTGGTTCAGCATGTGCGCAGCCCTCCACTGGCATCTCAGCGATACTCAGTGATACCGCAAACGCGCGCCGTCGGCCAACAGGAGTAGGACTTTCAGGGTTCTCGCTGACGACGACGCCAGCGAACCGCTCTTTATTGCGGTCTCACTCGCAGCTTCACGGACTCGATAATGCGGTTTTCGAGGACGCCGCTGGATCCGCAAGCAACCGCAGACTTCGCTACGCCCTCGGTGGATTGGGCGCCCGCGAGCAGCGTAACCCGCAATCGCGATGTCATTGGACCGGTGGAATCCATGAACGCAGCTACGGCCATCGTGACGCGGAACGAATCGGCGTTTGGCCCGGTCACGCCCTGACCACAATTGAGGTACGTCGACAGGGGTAATCCGGCGAGGCTTCGCGACTTGATCAAGCGACCATTCACCAGGTACCGGCCAACGGAGTCCGCTATCGGAGCGGGTATGCCGAGCTCGAACAACACCTGCCGCGTCGCAAAGAAAACCGCACCGGCGGCCGCCGGCAGCGCAGCGACGACGGCGCTCGAATCGAATGGCAGGGCCGCCTGATAGCCCGGAAGCCTGACGGCGCGCGGCTGTGCGCCGACCGGCAGCGCCAGGAGGAAAGCCAGCCCGAAGCCAGCCAATCCGTGTCGCCCGCCAGTCGACATACGCTTCTCCTTGTGTCGGTGACTCCTGTCCTACCTCACCGCCCCCTTGGGTCCGCGATACAGCCACTGGGTCTCGTAGTCGCGCGTGAGCGGTGCGTTGGTGAGCATCGCGCGCACCATTTCCACCGGCATCGCGCCGCCCTGGAGGATCGCGTCGTGGAAGGCCTTGTTGGTCATCCGGCCCGAGCCCACCAGCTCGTTATGCAGGGAGCGGAACTGCAGCCCGCCCATCATGTAGGCCAGCTGGTAGAGCGGGGGATACGTTCCCAGGAAGCTGCGCCGCACTTCCGCCTCGGCGTTGGCACGCTCGTGGCCGACCCGGTCAACCAGGTAATCAATGGCCTGCTGCGGCGACATGGTGCCGAGGTGGAACCCTAACGAGAAGATGATCCGGGCGCTGCGGTGCATGCGCCAGAAGAGCGCGCCGATGCGGTCCTCGGGCGTAGCATTGAAACCCAGGTCCCACATCAGCATTTCCCAGTAGAGCGACCAGCCCTCCGTCCAGAACGGCGTTCCGAACGCCGAGCGACGGTGCGCCTCGTAGCGCGTGTTCATGAATCCCTGCAAGTGGTGCCCGGGAATCAGTTCGTGATAGACCGTGGCGTGCGACAGGTGCGGGCTGTTGCCCCGCATGCTCATCAGCTTTTCCTCGTGCGTCATGCCGTCCGTGGGATATGAGACGAGGATGATCTCGCCGCCGAGGAAGAACGGACTGACGCGCTGGCGCTCGGGTGACATCATCTCGATGCGCCAGATATCGCGCGCGAGTGGCGGCACGGTGACGAGGTTCTTCTGCTCGACGAAGTCGATCGCCTCGAACGCCAGACGGCGAATGAGTTCCGGCTGGTCACCGGGCTCCACGTACTTCTCCTTCACCTTGTCGAGCGCCGCCTTCCAGTTGTCGCCGAAGCCGAGTTCCTTCGCCGCCTTCTTCATCTCGGCTTCGCTCCAGGCGAATTCGATCTCGG
>Ga0111539_10004511_pt1 | contig 18209 bp, 14 predicted proteins | sample RhiMethybrSRZTD1_FD_79667 | JGI IMG/M metagenome (GOLD analysis project Ga0111539, IMG submission 79667) | Populus rhizosphere microbial communities from Tennessee, USA - Rhizosphere MetaG P. TD hybrid SRZTD1 (version 2) (version 2) | ecosystem: Host-associated > Plants > Roots > Rhizosphere >... | reverse complement strand
CGCGAGCGTGCGCGAGAGCCGCGATCGCGTGCGCAGCGCCATCCGCAATTCCGGGTTCGAGTTCCCCCACCATCGCGTCACGGTCAACCTGGCGCCGGCCGATGTGCGCAAGGCCGGTTCGTCCCTGGATCTGCCGATTGCTCTCGGTATTCTCGCGGCCCAGGGCATCGTCGAGCGACGGGAGGTCGCCGACATCGTCATTCTCGGAGAGCTCTCGCTCGATGGCGCGATTCAACCCGCTCGCGGCGTCCTCCCGATCGCCGCCGCTGCACGCCGGGAAGGGTTGAGCAGCATCCTGCTGCCGCGCGCCAATGCCAGCGAGGCCGCGGTCGTCTCTGATTTGACGGTCCTGCCCGTGTCGACACTTGCGGAGGCAGTCGACGCGCTCAACCATCCCTCGAGCATCACACCCGCGTCGGCTCCCACCGCGACACATTCCCCAGCCGATTCCGGTGCCGCCGATCTTGCCGACGTGCGCGGGCAACTCCTCGCGCGGCGCGCGCTCGAGATCGCGTCGGCCGGCGCCCACAACCTGCTGCTCGTCGGACCGCCAGGGTCGGGCAAGACGATGATGGCGAGGCGGCTGGGGGGAATTCTGCCGCCTCTCACGTTCGAGGAAGCGATCGAGGTCACGGCGGTGCACTCAGTTGCCGGCCTGCTGCCCCTCGGTACCGGTCTCGTGTCAGCACGGCCGTTTCGCGCGCCGCATCACACGATTTCCAATGTGGCGCTGATCGGTGGGGGTTCGCAGCCGCGTCCTGGCGAAGTCAGCCTGGCGCATCACGGCGTGCTGCTGCTGGACGAAATGCTCGAGTTCAACCGATCGGTGCTTGAAGTGCTGCGACAGCCGCTCGAGGAGGGGACGGTTGCGATCGCTCGGGCCGCGCGGACCGCGATCTTCCCGGCTCGCTTCGTCCTGGTCGGCGCCATGAATCCCTGTCCGTGCGGATTCGCTGGCGATCCCCGGCGCGAGTGCCGATGCACGCCGCAGCAGATCGGGCGCTATGGCAGCCGCCTGTCGGGCCCCTTGCGGGATCGCCTCGACCTAACCGTCGAGGTGCCGGCGGTGCCGCCGGATATCCTGAGCGCATCAACACCCGGCGAACCATCAGCTCATGTCCGTGCGCGGGTGGTTACGGCGAGAGAGCGGCAGCGGCAACGATATGGTGCCGATGGTCCGCGGACCAACGCCGAGCTGACGCCATCACTCCTCGCGCGTCATTGTCCGCTCGACCGCGGAGGTACTAGGCTTCTGAGCGCCGCTGTCGAGCGACTGTCGCTCAGCGCGCGCGCCTACGATCGGGTTCGAAAGGTTGCCCGGACCATCGCCGATCTCGGCGGATCGGAGACGGTTCAGGCAGATCACGTTGCGGAAGCATTGCAGTTCCGGATGTCGATGTGAGGCACGAGCCACGAAAGGTCGGAAATCGGATGGCACGATTACCAGCGCCATTCGCAGCGAGGGGTCTCGCCTCGGCGAATTGCCGCTGCTCTCTGTTGTGCAACGGGCAACTAGAAAATTAAAGGAGAGGGTCCATGAGCCGCGCGCGAGAGGCAGGACTAAAGTCCTGCGCTACGAGTACGGCGTGCGCCGGGCAGGACTAAAGTCCTGCGCTACGAGTACGGCGTGCGCCGGGCAGGACTAAAGTCCTGCGCTACGAGTGCTCGTAGTGCGGGGCTTCAGCCCTGCCGGTGTATCCAGGAACTACCGGGACGAGGAGTAGATCGTGAGGCGCTCGCCGGCTCGGATTTGGCTGCCGGGAATGCGGTTCCAGCTCTTGATCGACGCGACCGACGTGCTGAACACGCGAGCGATCGACGACAGGGTGTCGCCTCTCTTCACCCGGTAGATGATCTTGCGGTCGGTGTTCGAGGTCGAGGTGGTGGTCGATGTGGTGGTCGATGGAATGGAGACGGCAGGCACCACGACGTCGGCAACGTCGCCGACAAGGGCAGCTGACTCCACAGCCGGGACGGGCCGATCGGTTTGGGCCGCCATCAGCACGGTCGGCTGCTGCGGAACGACCAGCTGCTGGCCAATCGCCACCTTGCTGCTCGTCTTCAGGAAGTTGGCTTCCGCCAGATCCGTTCGGCCGACCTTGAGCTTCTTCGCAATCGTGGCGAGCGTTTCGCCCTTCTTGACCGTGTACCACTTGAGCGAGGCGAGCGACGTGGAAGAAGAGGGATCGCCGGTGATCATCTCGTCAAGCCGGGCGTTGACGACGCTCGCGCGGCCCATCGGCACCTTCAACTCGTACGCCGTATCCTTGAGCGGCGTCGTCCATCGGCGCAGCTCGGGGTTCAGCGACTGAATCTCGTCGATGGTCGTGTCCGCCCACTCGGCGACGCGGCGCAGGTCAACGGGGGTGGGAAGGGTGACCGTCTCGTACTCGAATGGCGGATCGGGCTCGAGGGTGAAGCCGTACTGCTCAGGGCTCCTGGCGATGACGACGGCGGCCAGAATCATCGGAACGTAGTCGCGTGTCTCGCGCGGCAGCGTGCGGCCCTTGGCGGCGATGACCCAGAAGTCGTCGGACTTGGCGTTCTTCACCGCGCGCTGAATACGGCCCGGCCCACCGTTGTACGACGCGAGCGCGAGGTGCCAGTCGCCATCGAACATCTCGGCCAGCGTGCTGAGGTATTTCGCCGCGGCGATCGTTGCTTTTTCCGGATCTGACCGCTCATCCACGTACCAGTCTTGTCGCAGACCGTTCTCGAGGCCGGTGCCGCGCATGAATTGCCAGACGCCCTTGGCCTTCGCCCGCGACAGCGCATTCGGCTTGAACGCACTTTCCACGAGTGGGACGTAGGCAAGATCCAGCGGGAGGCCCTCGGCGCGGAACACACCCTGAATCATCGGCAGGTACTTGCTGCCACGCTGCATCCCTTCCTGCAGGAAGTCGTGGAGCCGGCCCTGGAACAAGCTGATGAACGAGAGCACCTTCGCATTCAGCGGGATCGGAATGTCGTGTTCGACGGTTTGAAGGTCCGTCTTCACCGCTTCTTTCAGCTCGGGAGTCGGTGGAGCCGGTTGAACCAATGTCGCCGAGAGCGCCAACAGTTCGTCAATCGAGGCTGGCTCGGATTTCTTTTCCGTGAAGCCGTCGCCGTCGGCGAGTGCCTTGATCTCGTACGTGCTGATGCGATCCACCAGGCGGTCGAAGTGTTCCCGGATGCGCGGCTCGGTTCGTCCACCATAGGGCGATTCCAGTAGCACCGCGACGGCCTTGTCGAACTCCAACCGGGCGGCCTCGACGTGACCCTGCTGAAGTTCCCGTTGTCCGGCCTTGAAATGGGTGTCTGACGCAGCGATGAGCGTGAGCACCGGATCTTCAACCGGGGGAGCAGGCGGAGGCGTGATCACGGGCGCCGGCGGACCGACCGCCTCTACGGATTCGGGAACGCTAGGAGTGACCGTCGATTTCGAGCGGAGGCCTGAGCTGCAGGCGGCCGTAAACGCGACACAGAAAATGAAAAGCGGAAGCAGCGGTGTGCGATCGACTCGCTGCACTGGCCGTCGGTTCATCGGGCGCTCCGCGACTCGGCTCAAACTCTGAATGAGGCCGCCGAATCGTAAGTCGCCCCCCTTACGGGGGCTCCGGGTTATCACGTGGCTCGGTACGACCTGCTAGCCGCCGTACCGATCCGTGTATCGCGCGGAGGGCTGGGGCCCCCGCCGTCGGGGTACGAAGGTAAAAACCTTCGCGTCAATGGCTCAGGCATCCTAGCATCCGTCGCGCTGGAAGGTCAACCATAAGTCCATCTGGGTCACTAATAAGCGGCAGAGGTTGGCCGGCAGTCTTGAGAAAATCAGGGCCGCACTGTAAAGATGCGATGCGCCTCCGCCAGGTCTCGAGCGGACGGGGTGACAATGGCGCGCTCAGACACGACCAGCTGCCGACCATCTTTAATGGCCAGCCGCACATCCTCTTCGCAGACAAACGTCAGCGGGACGGAGGTTGAGCTGGCGGCAATACGCTCAGGGCCCAAAGTCGCCTTGTTTGCGTCCGCTGCGGCCGACACTGACAGAGTGGGCGCGGTCGAGAAGGCCGGTTGCACGGGCGGATGGGTTGGCGAGTCGGTGCGATAGCCGCGAGATCCGAGGAACTGATCGATGCGCTCGGTCAAGGCCTGCGCGCTGATGCCGCGCGGTCCGTCGCCATCGGCGCCGGCGCCCGACCTAAAGGTCGGGCCTCCGATCGAGCCCGCAGTCGATCGGACGGCCGGCCTAATCTCATAGGCCAGCCTCTTGATGTTCAGGAGATGGCGTGGCGAGATGTTGTCCGACGTGATGTTTCCGCCATAGCCGCCGCAACCCAGCGTCATCGCCGGATCCAATCCCGTCGTCAACCCGATTGATCCGTGGGTGGTGGGCGAGTTCACGACGATCCGGAACGCCGGCTTCTTCAGCCCGAATTCGAGGATGACCTGCTCGTTCTGCGAATGGATAGACATCGTGTGTCCCATCCCCCCGTAACGCAGGATCTCCTTGCATCGTTCGCAGCCCTCCCGCCAGTCGCGCACGATATAGAAGGAGAGCACCGGGCAGAGTTTCTCGATCGAGAGCGGGTAGTCGCGCCCGACGCCCTCGAGCGGCGCAATGAGAACCCGAGTATTCGCCGGCACGCTGAGCCCGCACTTCTTCGCGACGATCGCGGCGGACTTGCCGACGAGCGCCGGATTCGGCAGTCGCTGCGGTGTGACCAGCCCGCGTGCCACCGCATCCATTTCGTTCTTCGACAGAAAGTAGCCGCCCTGTGAGAGAAACTCCTGTCGCACCGCCTCGGAGATGGCCTCGTCGACGACGACCGAGTTCTCGGACGAGCACAGCACGCCGTTGTCGAACGTCTTGCCCGTCACGACGTCGCGCACCGCTTTCTTCACGTCGGCGGTCCGTTCGATATAGGCCGGAGCATTGCCGGGGCCGACGCCGTAGGCGGGCTTGCCCGCACTGTAGGCGGCGCGAACCAGGCCCATGCCGCCGGTCGCCAGGATGACCGCCACGTCGCGGTGCTTCATCAATTCTTGCGTCCCCTCGATCGTCACCGTCGTCATCCAGCTGATGGCATCCTTCGGCGCGCCGGCGCGGCGGGCCGCCCCGTCCATCACTTCGGCGACGCGCGTGATGCACTTCACCGCTGCCGGGTGAGGGCTGAGGACGATGGCACAACGCGCTTTGATGGCAATGAGGATCTTGTAGATGGCCGTCGACGTCGGGTTGGTCGACGGTACGACGGCGGCGACGACGCCGAACGGCTCGGCGATCTCGACCACTTTGCGATCAGGATGGCGCGCCACGACGCCGACGGTCTTCATCGGCCTGATGAAGTCGTAAACCCGCTGCGAGGAGAAGAGGTTTTTCTGGATCTTGTCGGCGACGACGCCGTAGCCGGTTTCCTCAACGGCCAGGTGGGCGAACGCCTCGGCCTGTGCGGTGGCCGCGGCGGCCATCGCGTCGACGATGGCGTCGATCTGATCCTGACTGAGCTCGGCGAGCGTGAGCCATGCCTGCTTGGCGCGGCGCGCGAGCGCTCGCGCCTCGGCGATGGAGGCGAGATCGCGATCGGATTGTGAAGGGCTGCTGTCCGACATCTTCGTAGGCCCGACCTTCAGGTCAAGCGCTCTGCTTCGCGTTCGTAGGCCCGACCTTCAGGTCGGGCGCGTTCCTGTGGTCTACGTGCCTTTCGGAAGTATGCGTTCCACTTCGCTGTGCGGTCGGGGGATCACGTGCACAGCCACGAGCTCGCCGACACGACGGGCGGCAGCGGCTCCCGCGTCGGTGGCCGCCTTGACCGCGCCGACGTCGCCGCGAACCATGATCGTGACGTAGCCCGCACCGATGTACTCCTTGCCGACGAGCGTCACGTTCGCGGCCTTGACCATCGCATCCGCGGCCTCGATCGATCCGATGAGCCCCTTGGTTTCGATCAGGCCCAGTGCGTCCTGCGACATGCGGGTTCCTCCGGCGGCGAGAACTGTAGCATACGGGTCGGCTGTATTTCCGTCTATGATAGGCGCATGACGCGACAGTTCCAACGCGGGGCGGTGCTCTGCCTCGCTGTGCTCGTGACTACGATCGGCGCCGTCGGATGCAGCAGCAAGGAGCCGGAAACTCCGGCGATCGCAACGCCGACCGTGACGTTCGATCACGATCGGGTGCCGGCCGGCAGCGCGCTGGAGATCACCTACAAGTTCGTGGTGGCGGATGGCGCGACATTCGACCAGGACTATCGCGTGTTCGCGCACGTCAAGGATTCAGACGGCGAACGCATCTGGGACGACGATCACAACCCGCCGATCCCGACGTCGCAGTGGAAGCCGGGACAGACGGTTGAGTACACGCGCACGATCTTCGTGCCGGTGTTCCCGTACATCGGCGACGCCACGCTCGAAATCGGCTTGCATTCGACCACCGGAGAAGAGAAGCGGCTGACCATGAACGGCGAGAACGTGGGCCAGCATGCCTATCGTGTGGCCCGGCTTGAACTGCAGCCCCAGACCGAGAACCTGTACTCGGTCTTCAAAGAGGGCTGGAACATGGTCGAATCGGCCCAGCAGAACAGCCTCGTGGAATGGCAATGGACCAAGAACGACGCCGCGCTCGCCTTCAAGAACCCCAAAAAGGACGCTACCCTCTACCTCGACCTCGATAGCCCTGGGAGTCCGTTCGACGCTCAACAAGTGCAGATCATTCTGGGCGGGCAGGTGGTCGATACCTTCCAGGTCACCCCAAAGGACCGGTTGATGCGGAAGGTCAAACTACCCGCGGGCGGGATGGGTGCTGGGGATATGGCCGAGTTGCATATACTGGTCGATAAGACATTCGTGCCGGCACAGGTCAATCCAGGTGCCTCCCGGGATACGCGCGTGCTGGGCGTGCGCGTCTTCCATGCGTACATAGACGGACGATAACCAGAAGTTAGAAGTTAGAAGTTAGAAGGCAGAAGGCATGGGACACAACCGATTCACACGATTGCGCAACCGCGCGTTGCTTGTGGTCGTGGTGTCCCTGGCGTCGGCGGCATCGGCGCGGGCCGAGATTGTCTTCTTTGCGTCGGGCCGCTCCATGTCGATCAAGGCGCACGAAATGCGGGGCGATCAGGTGGTGTTGATGCTGAGGGCCGGAGGAGAAATCATCACACCGGCGTCCGTCATTGCCAGGATTGAACCCGACGAAGTGCCCTACCCAGAGCCGGAGCCTGAGCCCGCGCTGCCGATCGCGGTCCCGGAGGGCGCGCGGCCGTTTGCGCCGCTGCGGCCCGAACAGCTGCGCTATAGCCAGATCATCGACAAGGTCTCAGCCGAGCAGGGCGTCGATCCCAAGCTCATTCACGCCGTGATCGAGGTGGAGTCGAACTATCAGGAACACGCACGGTCGCCGAAGGGTGCGAAGGGCTTGATGCAGCTCATGCCCGAGACGGCCCGGCAATACGCGGTCAATAATCCCTACGATCCGGTTGCCAATATCGAGGCGGGCATCAAGCACCTCAAGTCGCTGCTCGTGCGGTTCACGCAAAACGTCCCGCTGGCGCTGGCTGCGTACAACGCAGGCCAGGCGGCAGTTGAGCGGTTCGGCGGCATCCCGCCGTACCGGGAGACGCGCGACTACGTCTCGCGCATCCTCAAACTCGTCGGCTAGCCGCCGCGACCGCAAGAGCTTTTCCCGACGCCCGGCGTCTAACACTTAGCCAGTCTCGAGACCGTTTTTCAGGCGCGAAGCTTTTGTGCGGCTGTTGGTATAATTTGCGAGCCACTAATGTCCACGCCGACAATCCCTTGCAGCCGGCCGGCCGATGCGGGCAGTCGCGGGGCGGGCGGCTGACCCGTGGAATTCAGGTGCCGCATCGCATCGCCGACGGGCGAAATCAGCGAGGGCGTGTACGTCGCCGACAGCGAGGCGCGGCTGCGCCACGACTTCGAGGAAAAGAACCTTTACGTTCTTTCACTGCAAGCCAAGGGTTCGGTGGCCGGCCTGTCGCTGCGGTTACCACAGCGGTCCCACATCGCCTCACGAGAGTTCCTCATCTTCAATCAGGAGCTGGCGACCCTCTTGAAAGCCGGGATGCCGCTGGTGCAGTCGCTCGAGCTCCTCAAGCGGCGCATCGATTCGCCAGTGTTTCGGGCCGTGCTCGAGGACGTGCACGAACGGGTACGGTCTGGCTCTGCGCTGTCCGATGCGTTTGGCGCACACGAGTCGATCCTACCGACGGCGTACACGGCGTCGCTTCTTGCGGGCGAGCGCAGCGGCAGCCTCGACAGCGTCTTGAGGCGGTTCGTGGAGTATTCGAAGATCATCGAGACCATCAAGCGGAAGATTCTTTCCGCGCTGATTTACCCGGCCATTCTCACGACCCTGGCGCTCGTCGTCGTGACGGTCATCGTGGTTTGGGTCGTACCGGCGTTCTCCAACTTTTATGGGAGTTTCACCAACGCCCGGCTGCCGCTGGTCACGCGCATCATCATCGCCGTCTCGGACTTCATTCGCGGCCAGTTCCTGCTCCTGCTCATCGGGGTGCCGCTGCTGGTCGGCGGGTTGCTCGCGTGGGCGCGCCAGCCGGAGCAAAAGGCACGTTTCGACCGGCTGATTCTCAAGGTGCCGGTGCTCGGCGACGTGGCCCAGAAGTTTTCGACCTCGCAGATGGCGCGCACGCTGGCCACGCTGCTGGGCGGCGGCTTGCCGCTGGTCCATGCGCTGGACATCGCCAGCCGCTCAATGGCCAATCGGTTCATGGCGAAACAGCTGGCCATCGTCACGACCCGCGTGAAAGAAGGGGAGTCGTTCTCTGCCGCGCTTCAGGCGCGCCACGTCTTTCCCGAAGTCGCGGTCAAGATGGCCGAAGTCGGCGAGTCGACCGGTGCGCTGCAGGAAATGCTCAACACCGTCGCCGATTTCTACGACGAGGAAATCGGCACCAACATGGAGCGGTTTGTCACGCTCGTCGAGCCCACGCTGCTGGTGGTCATGGGTATCGTGATCGCCGGGCTCCTGATCTCGCTGTACATGCCGATCTTCCAGCTCAGCTCGGTCTTGAGCTCGCCGGGGGCACCCTGACGTGACGGACATGTCGCCACCTCTCCACACCGACAGCGAGCTCGGCGCTGAAGACCGGCGCCTCGAGCTCGATCAGGCGCGCCGGCTCGCCGCGCGCTATCGGCTGGAATTCGTGGACATGGACACGTTCCGGATCGATCAGGAGCTGTTCCGATCCATTCCCGCCGACCTCATGCTCCGCTACGGCTTCGTACCCTACCGGCGGGAGGGGCCCGATCAGAAGACACTGACGATCGTCGTCTCGGATCCGACCGACTTGCCGATGATCGACGAGCTCGGGGTGCTGCTGGCCACGCCGATCAAGGTGACGGTCGGCCCGCGCTTCGCGATTGAATCGATCCTCAAAAAGAGCGAGAGCTCGCAGCGGGTCCTCGAAGATGCGACCGAAGGCTTTCAGCTCACGCTGCTGAAGGAAGACGAGAACGCCGAGGACAATCTCACGGTCGAGCGGTTGACCAGCGATATCAGTCCGATCATCCGCCTGGTGGACTCGACCATCTACACGGCGATTCAGCGGCGCGCGAGCGACATTCACATCGAGACGCAGGACGATGCGGTGCACGTGAAGTACCGCATCGACGGCGTGCTGCAGCCGGCCATGCGCCCGATCGCCAAGCAGTTCCACAGCTCGATCATCTCGCGCATCAAGGTCATGGCCGAGCTCGACATCGCCGAGAAACGCGTCCCGCAGGATGGACGTTTCAAGCTGCGGATGCCCGGCAAGACGATCGATTTCCGCGTCTCGATCATGCCCAGCGTGCACGGCGAGGACGCGGTCGTCCGCATTCTCGACAAGGAATCGCTGAGCGAGCAGTTCACTGAACTGAGCCTCGACATCCTCGGGTTCCCGCAAGCCGAGCTGAAGCGTTTTCGGAAATACATCGCCGAGCCGTACGGCATGGTGCTGGTCACCGGGCCAACCGGCAGCGGCAAGACGACCACGTTGTACGCCGCGCTCTCGGAGATCAAGTCCGTCGAGGACAAGATCATCACCATCGAGGATCCGGTCGAGTATCAGCTGAAGGGGATCACACAGATCCCGATCAACGAAAAGAAGGGGCTGACGTTTGCCCGGGGCCTCCGGTCGATCCTGCGCCACGACCCCGACAAGATCATGGTGGGAGAAATCCGCGACAACGAGACCGCTCAAATCGCGATCAATTCCGCCCTGACCGGCCATCTCGTGTTCACGACGGTCCACGCCAACAACGTGCTCGACGTGCTCGGGCGCTTCCTGAACATGGGGGTGGAGGCGTATCAGTTCGTGTCGGCCCTCAACTGCGTGCTCGCGCAGCGCCTCGTCCGCGTCATCTGCACGCATTGCAAGCGGCCGGTGAAAGTGTCGCGGGTACTGCTGGAAGAGTCGGCACTCGATCCCGCGCTGCCGGACCGCCACACCTTCTACGAAGGAGTCGGCTGTATCGAATGCAACGGCACCGGCTACAAGGGACGGCTGGCGATCTGTGAGCTGCTGGACCTGACCGACCGGATCCGTGAGCTGATCCTGGCGAAGCGCCCGACCTCGGAAATCAAGAAGGCGGCGCGCGAAGAAGGCATGCGGTTCCTGCGCGAATCGGCCGTCGAGCGCGTGCTGGACGGCGTCACGACCCTCCGCGAAATCAACAAGGTGACGTTCGTCGAATGAGCAACAGACTCCTGATTCGCGACGCGCCGCCGCCCACCGTCGCCGTGGAGCTGGCCGCTCATCGAGTGTCGGCGGCAGCCCTCGAGTTCCGAGGTGGCCGCCCGGTGGTCGTCCTGCACGCGACCGAGCCGCTCCCGGAAGGCGCGCTCGTCCCTTCGCTGGTCGCGCCGAACATCCTCGGACGCACGGTGGTGGCCGAGGCGCTGGCGCGCGTCCTCGATCACGTCGGCCGCCCACGGCGCATTGGCCTCGTGCTTCCCGATCCGGTGGCGAAGGTGTCGCTCATCCGTTTCGGGCAGCTTCCCGCCCGCGCTGAAGACCTGGATCAGCTGGTCAAATGGCAGGTGCGCAAGGCGGCGCCGTTCCCGATCGACGAGGCACAGGTGAGCTATGTCGCCGGGGCGCGCGCTGTACGTACTGTCAGTCCCGGCAACCCGGGCACCGCTACCCCTGGTCACCCTGGCATGAACGACGAGGGGCACGAGTTCGTCGTGACCGTCGCCCGCCGTTCGGTGATCCAGGAGTACGAGACGCTCTGCGCCGAGGCCGGTGCATACGCCGGTCTGGTGGATATCTCGACCTTCAACGTGATCAACGCGCTGCTGGCGGGATCGGCCCCGCCCCAGGGGGACTGGCTGCTCGTGAACGTCGCAACCGACTACGCGTCGCTTGCCATTCTGCGGCAGGCGGATCTCATCGTGTTTCGAAGCCGCGGGGTTGAGAGTGACGAGAAGCTCACTGATCTCGTGCACCAAACGGCGATGTACTACGAAGATCGGTTGCAGGGTACGGGCTTTACGCAGGTCTTGCTGAGCGGGGCCAGTCTTCACCCAGCGGCCGACGTCGACGAGGTGCGGCGCAACTTGCAGGAGCGCCTCGGCACGGCGGTGGAAACCGTCGATGCGCGCGGGGCAGCCGCCCTGACCGATCGGATCACGGCAGCGCCGGCACTGCTCGACACGCTCGCTCCGCTCGTCGGCCTACTGCTTCGCGACCGGGGAGCCGCCGCATGATCAGAACCAACCTGGCGACGCGGCCATTTTACAACGAGGCGGCGGTCCGCATCTGGCTCGCTGTGATCGCGTTCCTCGTTGTCTCGCTCACGATCTTCAACATTCAACGGCTGCTGTATTACTCGAGCAGCGATACGGAACTGGCAACCCGCGCGTCGCGCGACGAGCAGCGCGCCGTGGAGCTGCGCGCCGATGCGCGGCGACTGCGCGCCAGTGTCGACACCACGCAGGTGGAGGCCGCCTCGACTGAAGCCCGGGAGGCCAACGATCTCATCGACCGCCGCACGTTCTCGTGGACGGAGCTCTTCAATCGGTTCGAATCGACGCTGCCGGCCGAAGTTCGCATTACCTCGCTCAGGCAGACGCTCGACCGCAATCGGGGCACGGTGCTGACCGTCTCGGTGCTCTCCCGCAGCGTCGAGGACGTGAATCAGTTCATGGAGAATCTGTCGGCGACCCACGCGTTTGCCGATCTGCTCGTGACCGACGAGCGGGTGGATCCCGACAACGGACAACTCCAGGTCCTCCTGCAGACGGTGTATCGCCCGGCAAGCGGCCAGGCGCCGGCGGCGGATGCCGCGGGAAGGGGCACGCCATGACCCCGCTGCTCAAACGCATCGTCGCCGAGAAGCGCAGCGTCGTGCTGCCGCTGGCGATAGCCTTGCTCGTCAATCTCGTGGGCTACGTCTTCGTAGTCAGGCCGCGCGGGGTGAAGGCTGCTGGTGCGGCTGATCGCGCGAATGCAGCGGCGGCCGACCTCCGCAACGCCGAGCGGGAACAGGCGGTGGCGCGCGCGCTCGTCACTGGCAAGGCGCGCGCGGACGAAGAGTTGAGCGCCTTCTACGAGAAAGTGCTGCCCTCCGATCAGGAAGCCGCCAGACGGATGACGTATGCCAGCCTGCCGGAGCTCGCCCGAAAGAGCGGGGTGACCTACGCCAGGCGCAGTCAGGAGATCGAATCGCAGAGTCAGAGCAAGAACGACAAGCTCGGACATCTGGTGATCAGCATGGTGCTGGACGGCAGCTACGAGGACTTCCGCGAGTTCATCTACGCCCTCGAAAGCGCCCCTGAATTCATCATCGTGGACGACGTCGTGTTGAGCGAGGGGAGTCCGAATCAACCGCTGACGTTTGTGGTGACGATGTCGACGTACTTCCGGACAGATACCAAAGGGGCCAAAGCGCCCAGTGGGGTCAATGGAGCCTAAGCGTCGTCAGCAGATCACGCTCGGGGTGCTGGTGGCAGTCCTGGCGGGGACGGCGCTCTACATGTATTGGCCGCGGACGACTGCCTCGAGGCCAGCGACGTCTAAGGTGAGGGGCGCGACCGCGAAGACGGGCACTGAGGCGCCGATGACGGCGCCCGACGTGCATCTGGAAGTGCTGAATGCGCCCAGGCCCAAGCCCGATGACGTGAACCGGAACCTGTTCCGGTTCAAGCCGAAGCCGGTGCCGCCGCCGGTGGCCGTGCCCAGGCCGGCGCTGCCGCCGACGCCGTCACCGCCGCCAGCGCCGTCGGGGCCGCCGCCGCCGCCGGATATTCCGCTGAAGTTTGCGATGGTCATGTCGCAGGGATCAGGACCAAAGGTGGCGGTCCTGCTCGACACTCTGGGCCATCAGATCTATGCGCGCGAAGGCGAGGTCATCGAGGGACGCTACAAGGTTTGGAAGATTGGTGTGGAATCGATCGAGATCTCGTACCTCGACGGGCGCGGACGGAAAACTATTCGCCTGAGCGGGTCGTGAAGCGTGAGAATGCAGATTTCAGAGTGCAGATTCTCAGATCCTTAGATTCTTAGATTCGTAGATGGTCGATAGGAGTCCTGTGACGACACGGTTGAGAACATCAGGCCTTTTGCTGGCAGTGGCGCTGCTCGCTTCCGGCTGCGCGGCTGGAAAGGCGATGAGTAAAGGCAACGAGGCCGTGAAGCAGGGCAATCTCGACCAGGCGGTTGCCTACTATCGCCAGGCGGCGCAGGCCGACGCGGACAATGCGAACTACCAGATCGCGCTGCAGCGCACGATGCAGGCGGCATCACGCGCCCATCTCGAGAAAGCGCGCGAGTTCGAAGCGCAGGATCAGCTCGAAGCGGCGCGCGGCGAATACAGCCTCGCCACGGAGTACGATCCGAGCAACCGGCTTGCTGAAGCGAAGATCGCGGCACTCGATCGCATCATCAGGGAGCGGATCGAAGCCGCGCGCCCGAGACCGTTCCAGGAAATGCAGGAACGGGCGCGTGCGACCTCGCCGATTCCGATTCTCAATCCGGCGTCACGAGAGCCCATTTCGCTCACGGTTACCAACACAACCATCCGCGACATCCTCAACGCCCTGGCCGCATCAGCCGGCATCACCATCACCTACGATCGGGATCTCGAGAGCGCCGGCCAACAGGGCATCGGCCGCCAGACGTCGGTCACGATGGACGGACTGACGATTGATCAGGCCTTGAGCCAGATTCTGACCACCAACCAGCTCGCGTACAAGGTCGTGACGCCACGGATGATCCTGGTGTTTCAGGACAACGCCCAGAAGCACCAGACCTACGACGATCAGGTCATTCAGGTGTTTCCCATTTCGCATGCGAATGTCACCGAACTGGCGGCGTTCCTGAGCCAGATCCTCCGCCCAGTGGGCATCGGTGTGCAGCCGCTGTTTACGCCCAACCCGTCGGGCAACACCATCATCGCCAAGGCGACGGTGGCGATGATGGAGATCGCGGCGAAGGTCATCTCGCTCAACGACAAGCCGCCCGCCGAAGTCGTCATCGACGTCTCGATTCTCGAGGTCAACCGGAATCGTGCGAAAACCTACGGTTTGAACCTGTCCGAATACGCCCTCGGCGGTGTGCTCTCCCCGGAAGTGGCGCCTGGCGCGACCGGCGCGATCACCCCTGGCACCGATGGCAACCCACCGACCGGCGGGCTCGGCTCCACGCCACCGAGCGGCCTGCAGTCGCCGCCACCGTTCAACTTGAATACGATTTCCAGGGGCTTCAGCACCTCGGATTTCTACCTGGCGGTGCCGACCGCGCTCGTGCGGTTTCTCGAGACCGACACCCAGACCAAACTGATTGCCAAGCCGCAGCTGCGGGGCACGGAAGGCACGAAGCTGCTGCTGCGCCTCGGCGACAAGGTGCCGCTGCCGTCCACAACCTTCACCCCGCTTGCGACCGGCGGCGCCAGTACCAATCCACTGACGACGTTCACCTACACGGACGTCGGCGTGAACCTGGACCTGACGCCGCGCGTCACCGTGGAAGGCGACATCATTCTCGATTTGATCGTCGACAACAGTTCCCTCGGCCCTCCGATCACGGTCAACGGCGTCAGCTCGCCGACCATCGGGACACGATCGGTCACGTCACGACTGCGGCTGCGCGACGGGGAATCAAATCTTCTGGCGGGCCTGTTGAAGGAAGACGAGCGCAAGAGTCTGTCGGGATTTCCCGGCGCCATTCACGTGCCGCTTTTGAAGCAGCTGTTCTCATCGAACGACAACAGCATCGCCCAGACTGACATCGTGATGCTGCTGACGCCGCACATCGTGCGCAGCAAGGAAATCACCGAAGAGGACTTGCGACCGATCTATCTGGGTGCCGGCATCAACTGGATTCTCGGCGGACCGCCGCCGATGCTCAACGTTGCGGAGCCAGCCGCTCCGCAACCGGGTGCGGCCCAGCCGGCCGGCGCAGGTGGCGTGCAGATCGGTCCGCCAACCGGCAGCTCGCCGGTGCCCGGAACGGTGGCCACCCCTCCGCCGCTGTTGCCGGCGCCAACGCCTCCGACCGGCACGGGTGCTCCGGTTCCGCAGCCGGCACCGCCAGCGTCGCCGCCGCCAGGAAACCAGCCACAGACGCAGGCGAATCCGCCCAGTCCGCCCGCCGCGGCAGATACGCCGATTACCACTCCTGGTCTTGGCTCGGCGCTCGTCGTGTTGACGCCGCCCGGGACGCCGTTGCGTGTCGGAGGAGGGCCGTACAACATCCCGATCACGGTGAGCAACGCTTCACGGCTGTCCACCATTTCGCTGACCGTGGCGTTCGATGCCACCAAGTTGCGCGTGCGATCGGTGCAAGAGGGGCCCTTCATGCGCACCGGAGGGGCGAACGCGACGTTCACGCAGCAGCCGGGCGACGGCCGCGTGGACATTACGATTACGCGCTCGAACGACGCGACCGGGGCATCGGGTGCAGGCCTGCTGGGATCGATCCTCTTCGATGCGATCGCGCCGGGCACGGTACCGTTGACGCTCAGCGGCGTGGCGACCGGCCCGGGCGGGACGCCCATGGGCCTGCAGTTGCGGCCGGTGACGGCCACGATCCAGCCGTAGCAGGATGTGATGCCCAGACGAGCTTCACCGCAGGGCGGTTACACATTCATCGAGTTGCTGGTGGTGTCGACGATCATTCTGATCCTCGCCTCGGCAGTCCTGCCGCTGGCGCGGGTCACCGCCACGCGTCAGCGGGAAGCCGAACTGCGGCGGGCACTGCGGGAAATGCGAACCGCGATCGACAAGTTCAAGGACGCAGCAGACACGCAGCAAATCTCGCCGCTCGACCTCAAGGCAGGGGCTGAGAACTATCCCCCGGATCTCGATGTGCTCGTCGAGGGCGTCGCCGCGAACAACGATGCGACGGGACGCAAGCTGAAGTTCCTGCGGCGGATCCCGACCGATCCGATGACGCAGAGCACCGACTGGGGCAAGCGGTCCTACCAGGATGAGCCAGACTCCAGAAGCTGGGGCGGACAGAGTGTCTTCGACGTCTACACAACCTTCGGTGGCACCGCACTCGACGGCTCGAAATACCGGGACTGGTAGACAGACTGTGACATCTAGAGATCTGGTGACTGGGAGATGTGGTGATCTGGGATCTGGTGATCTGGTGATTTGGCGACGATCTGAGAATGCCCAAGGACCAAGGACCGAAGGACGACCAAGGACCAAGGACGGACCAAGGACCAAGGACGGACCAAGGACCAAGGACGGACCAAGGACCAAGGCCCAAGGACTAAGGACCAGTACAGGCTTCACCATCATCGAGCTGATGGTGGTCATGACGATCATCGTCATCCTGGCGTCGATGGGGCTCGTCCAGTACCGGCGGAGCATCATTTACGCGCGGGAAGCCGTGCTGAAGGAAGATCTCTTCCGCATGAACGACGCGATCGACCAGTACTATGCCGACAAGAACGAGTATCCGCCGGCCATCGATTCGCTCGTGAGCGAAGGCTATCTGCGGGCGGTGCCCGAGGATCCGTTTACCAATTCGACTTCGACCTGGCAGACATCGCCCGCCGAACCCGACGCCCGCAACCCCACTGCCGTGCCCGGCATCTACCAAATCAAGAGCGGCTCAGACGCCACGGCTCTCAACGGCACCCGCTACGCTGACTGGTAGTCAGCGACCACGCGAGATTCCGCCTCACGACGATTCACCGCAATGGGGCCGACCGACTGAACGATGGCGGTCGGGCAATTAGGAATTCAAAATTAGGAATTCAAAATTCGTACTTGTAGTGCAGGCCTTCAGGCCTGCCGTTTCAGCAGGACTAAAGTCCTGCGCGACGAGTACCCATTAGCGGTTCGGCCCGGCGCCCTAGGGGTTGACGAAGACCGATGTCGTCGCGGTTACCCCGGTCGTCGCGGTCGCTGTTACTGAGACCAGCTTGGAACCCGATCCCACGGTGTAGGTGTGCGTCGTCTGCGGGGACGCAGTCACGATACTGGGGCTGCCATCTCCGAACGTCCAGGTGTAGTTCGAGACGATCACCGTACTGGGTGTCACGGTTGCCGTGAACGTGAAGTTGGCATCGGTGCCGCTCACGGTGCGATTGGTAGAGATGGCCACACTCATCGGCGGCTGCGCGAGGACCACAATCGCGGTGGCCGCAGAAGTTGTGCCGCCCAGGTTGTCGGTCGCGCTCACACGCACGATGAAGCTGCCGCCGATGGCGTACGAATGCTGGACATTGAGGTTGCTTCCGTTGACCGCTCCGAGATCAACGCCGGTGCCATCGCCAAAATTCACGGTGACCTCGCGAATCTGCGCTGAGCTGCCCGCCGCAGGCTGGACTGAAATGGTGAAGGTAATTGGGGAGCCGGCTGTGAGCGTGCCTCCCGGCGCCGTCACGGAAACCGTCGGAGCTGCGTTGACGTTCACCGTGACGGTTGCCTGCGCCTGACCTGACGTCGATCCGCCCGTGCCTGTCCCAGTGCCGGTTCCAGTTCCCGTTCCGGTTGACTGCACGCCGACGGTCGCCGTCACGGTGGCTTGCACGGACGTTGTCAGGAGTGACGTCGCGACTCCCGCGGAGTTGGTGTTGACGACATTGCTGCTGAGCGCTCCGGCCGAAGTTTCAAAGCTGACGGGAACGCCGCTCAGGACGTTGCCGTTGATGTCTGCGACGTTCGCAGTGATGAGAGATGTTCCGCCGTTCGACTGAATGATGTTCGGGTTGGCGGTCAGCGTGACGCGGCCAACGGCCGCCGTGCCGAT
>Ga0111539_10004510_pt1 | contig 18209 bp, 12 predicted proteins | sample RhiMethybrSRZTD1_FD_79667 | JGI IMG/M metagenome (GOLD analysis project Ga0111539, IMG submission 79667) | Populus rhizosphere microbial communities from Tennessee, USA - Rhizosphere MetaG P. TD hybrid SRZTD1 (version 2) (version 2) | ecosystem: Host-associated > Plants > Roots > Rhizosphere >... | reverse complement strand
CCCGCTAGAAAGTCACTCGCACCCCGAGCTCCATCTGGCGCATCGAGGATGCCGACGTGACTCGTCCGAAGTTGGCGGCACCGAACGTGGTGTTCGGGGCGCCCCAGTTGACCTCGTTGAACAGGTTGAACACCTGCGCCTGCACCATGGCTCGTGTGCGGCCCGCGACGTTGAAGCTCTTCGACAGGGCGAGGTCCGTCCTGCTGAAGCCCGGCCCTTGCAGCATGTTGCGCGGAGCGTTGCCGAACGTGAACTGCGCGGGCTGCGCGAAGGCGGTCGGGTCGATGCAGTTGATCAGGCCAGGCCCGGAAGGATTGGGCTCGCAAGTCAGTTCGACATCCCTCAGCACATCGGGTCGCTGCGGCGTCCGGCCGACGTTCGCGCGGTCGCCCTGAATCGTGACGTTCAGGGGCGAGCCAGTCTGGAACGTCGCCACCCCGCTCACCTGCCATCCTCCGAGCAGCCCGCGCATGAGCAGGCTGCCGGAGTTCCTGAAGAAGGGCAGCTCGTAGATGCCGCTGAACACGAAGCGATGCGGCACATCCCAGCTCGCCCGGGAGTAGTCGCTCCAGATGTCGAAGTCGTTGACGATGGCCCCGCCCCCGTTCGAGTGGTCGGCCATGTCCAGCGTCCGCGACCAGGTGTAGTGCGCGTTCAGCGAGAGCCCGTCCCTCATCCGGCGGCGCAGCACGAACGCGAGCGAGTCGTAATTGGCGATGAGGTCGTTCTCGATCACCCGGATACTCCCGAAGTTGGGATTCGGCCGGCGCGCCTGAATCGGCCCGGCGGCGGGCGCGGGCGTATTGATGAAGAAGCTGCGATCGAGGTTCTTCGTCCTGGACGCGAGGTACTGGACTTCGACGACCGTTGACCGCCACAGCTCGCGCTGGACGTCGAAGCTCCACTGGTTCTTCCACGCGTTCGGCAGATCGCGGTTGGGCGTCGTGATGTCCGGGGGCGACGTGGTGGCCACGCCGGTGGGCTGCGCGAGAGTGATCGTCGGGTTGGCGGTGTCGTTGTTATAAGTGAACCGCGGGGCGAGTGGCGGGTTGTTCGTCAGGAACGTGAACGTGTTCATCTGGTTCGGGTTGAAGTAGATACACCAGCCGCCGCGGAGCACCGTCTTGTCGGTCAGCCGGTAGGTCGCGCCGAGCCGCGGCGCGATGTCGCCGTGGTTCGGCTCGTGCAGCCTGAACCCGGGCACGGGGTAATCCGCCGGGTTCGCCGACGGGATGATTCGCGTGAAGTCCTCGTTCAGTTCCGAGGCGAAGCCGGCGTAGGTCTGCGCCACCGTATTCAGCTCGTATCGCAGGCCGAGGTTGAGCGTCATCTTCGGCGTCGGTTGCCACACGTCGTTCACGAAGAAGCCATTCCGCCAGTGTCCCACGTGAGCCGTGACCATCGAGGCGATCGTCACGACGCTCCGCGGCACGCCGAGCATGAAGTCGGCCATGGAGTAGCCCGACATGTCGCCGGTGAAATTGAACTCACCGCGAGGCTGGTTGCCCGACTGCCGCCACGTGGCCATCCGGCGGGTATCGAACCCCGCGCGAAGGTTGTGCGACCCGCGCGTATAGGACAGCACGTCCGAGAGCTGGAACGTGGTGTCGTACTGGTGCCAGTTCGTGCCTCCCTGGCCCAGGCCACTGAACGCGCTGATGCCGAAGTTGGGGATCCCGTGGTTCTCGTAGACCACGTCGGCGTCGAAGCCGGGGATGCCGAGGGCCGAGCCGGCGCCCTCGATGCCGTTCACCCAGAAATAGTTCAGGGTGTCCACGTCCATCCGGTGGTAGCCGATCCGGAAGTCGTTGTGGAGGTTCGACCCCAGCGAGTGCGTGTACGAGCCGAGCCAGTTCTTGTTGACGCGCGGCTGCCAGACCGGCTGGATCTCGAGGGCTGACGGCGAGAGGACCTCGTACGAATCCAGCCAGCTGTAGCGGAACGAGAGCCGCATCCTGGTCCCGATATTCTGATCGGCACGGAACAGCACCTGGTCGTGCTCGTCCTTGTCCACCGCGGGGCCCTGATAGTTGGACGCGGTACCGGGCATGTTCGCCAACGGATAGTACTGGAGCAGCTGCCGCGAGACGGGCGAGAGCATTGTGGCCGGGATGATGTTGCCGGCGAAGGGCTCGCGGGTAAACGGGTTCCGGATCTGGGTGGACACTTCGGAGAAGTCGCCCCGCCGCATTTTCTCGGTAGGCACCGACACGATTGGACTCGTCTGTTCGTCCTGCCGGATACCCTCAAACGCGCTCATGAAGAATGTGCGGTTGTGCCCCTGGTAGACGCCCGGGATGACCACCGGCCCGCCCAGCACCGCGCCGTACTGGTTGCGCTCCGACGGGTTCTTCGGGATCGCGCGGTTGTCGAAATAGCCGCGAGCGCTGAGCGATTCGTTCTGGAAGAACTCGTAACCGGAGCCGTGGAAGGCGTTCGTCCCGCTCTTGGTGACGACGTTCACGTGGACGCCGAGGAAGGAGCCGTACTCCGCCGACGTGCTGCCGGTCTGGACCTGCACTTCCTCCACCGCGTCCTGGATGGGCCGCATGCTCGTCATGGCCAGCAGGTTCGAGCTCGAGCTGATCCCGTCGAGCGTCATGTTGTTCTGGATGCTGCGCTGGCCTGCGCCGCGGAAGCTGAAGCCGATGTCGCTGGTGCTGCCGGCGAGCACCCCTGGCGTCGTGCTCGCCAGCGACCAGACGTTGCGCCCTGAGATCGGCAACTCCGACACGGCGCGTGCATCGATGGTCTGGGAGAGCGCCGCCCGATCGGTCGCCAGCACGACCGCCTTCGCCTCGACGGTCACGGTTTCCGTGCGCTCGCCGACGTCCAGCGCAGCATCGCGGCGGACGACCTGGTTGCCGGCGACTTGAAGGCCCGTCACCTGAAAGGTTTTGAAGCCCTGGAGCGCGATCGTGATGGAGTAGCGCCCGATCCGGACGTTCGGGATGTTGTACTGCCCCTGCTCGTTCGTGAGCGTCTCGTAGGTGTCCTGGGTCTCGACGTTCACCGCGGTCACCGCCGCGCCGGGGACGACGCCGCCTCCGCTGTCCGTGACGGTCCCGACCAGGCCAGTCTGCTCGGCGAGCTGCGCCGACGCGCCCGTTGCACCACCGATGCACACCACCAAGGTGACGAAGAATCGGCGTAGCATTTCACCACCTCCAAGCTGGAACCCGTCGCGTGCGGGATCTAGTCTCATCCGAGGGGCTTCGCCCCTCGGACTCCCCTACACGCTCTCTCCCGCGCCGCTTCGCCGGCGCGCTTCCGCCTTCGCTGAAAGCTCCGGCGAGACCTCGCCGTAGCGCCTTCGGCGCGGAGGCGGGCCGTTCGCGTGGCTCGCTCGCCATGCTCGTTCGGTCCCTGGACCGACCATCAGGTTCGTGAGACCGCTTCTATCGTCCACCCGGGGATCGAGTAGCGCTCGCGGGAAGCGCGCTCCATTCCGGGCTGGCCAGGCCGTTGAGGTCATACACGACCTTGCCGTCCTTGATTGTCACTTCCGCAGTCAGCTTCTGCGTGCCCGACATCCGGGCGCCGTCCTGATCCAGGAAGCCGAACCGGCCCTTCTCGAGCCGCAAGACGGCGACATCCGCCACGGCACCTACCGAGAGGTGCCCAAGGGCCTCCTGCTTGACCGCCTTCGCGGGCGCCCACGTCGACCTGGCGATCACCTGGTCGAGGGGCATTCCGAGAGCCAGGAACTTGCTCATCACGTTCAGCATGTCCTTCATGCCGGCGTTCATGCTGTTGATGTGCATGTCGGTGGAAATGGTGTCCGGGTACCACCTTTCCTTGAAGGCCGGGACCGCTGTCCGGAAGACGAAGCTCCCACCGCCATGGCCGACGTCGAAGAGGATACCCTTCTTCTGAGCGGCGAAGATCGCGGGGTTGATTTTCCCGTCGATCACTTCCCCCCGCATTCCCCCGTAGCAGTGCGTGAAGATGTCTCCGGCACGGAAGTACTTCTCGAAGAGCTCCTTGATCGTGCGCACCTTCGCACTGCCGAAGTCGACCATCACGGGAATGTCGGCAAGCTTGCCAGCTTCGACCGAACGGCTGAACGGATCCCACTCGGGCCCGGCGTAGTGCGCCGACTTGATGCCAACAACGAGACCCTTGTGCTTGAGGGCCATCGCCACGGTCGGCTGGACTTCCATGTCGGTCAGGTCGTTCTCCCGTTCGGCGCCCGCGATGCCGTACCCGACGATGTTCAGCATGGCGAGGACGCGGGTCTTCGAGACGTCGATGATCCGGGTCTTGAAATCGTCGAAGGTCCGCCAGCCCGAGCTGCCCGGGTCGACCACGGTGGTAGTGCCCGTGCGGAACGTGAACCCGTCCGGCGCCACGCCCCGTGGGTAGGTCCCACCGGCATAGGCGTGGAAATGGATGTCGATCAGCCCGGGTGTGACGTACAACCCCGACACGTCCACGGTCTTCAATGCCGTGGCCGGATTGATTGCGGGCGACACCGCCGCAATCCTGCCGTCCTTGATCGCCACGTCACGGACGGCACTCACCCCGTTCCGCGCGTCGATCACGTGGCCGCCCTTGAGGAGGAGATCGTAAGTGGCGGCTGAGCCGGTCTGGACGACCGACAGCCCCAGCAGCAGCATTCCCAGAGCTACCATGCCTGTTCCCTTTCGCGATTCACAGGACGTAGCTGCGGTCGCCGAGGGGCTCGGGGCTGCAGACAACGTGACCGTGAGGACCAGCCGTCAGGGCTTGGGCGCGACCCGCCTCCGCGCGAAGCGCTTCGGCGCGACTAGGCGCGAGCGAGCCCCGGCACAGTGTCAAGGCGCGGAGGTGCGTTGTCAATTGTCGTGGAACTCTTGATGAGCGTCGGCGCCGCGTCGATCTGCTCGCCCTTCATGAGGATCGGCTGCTGGTAGATGGTTCGTTCGCTGGCCGTTGATGTCGCTGACGATTGCTGGTTTTGCGTATCCTGAGCGGACGCGATGGAAGCTGTGATGGTCAGCGCTGCCATGTCCACATCGCACGAAACCTGACCAGCCAGAACACGGAGGTGTGGGTGACCTATCTGGATGTACCGCCCGGTGGGTCGGTCAGAGTCGACGCTGCCGATCCGGGGAACTGCGTATTCTAGCGATGCCGCGAAGGAGCGCCGCGAGGGTGGCTTTCCGGCTTTAGCCGGAAGTTTCCGTCGCGACGCTGACTTCCGCCAGTTCTACGATTCTTCGACCGCGTTGGTGATCAGGCGCGCAAGATGATCCTGGTCGACCGGCTGGACCAGGTGATGGTCGAACCCGTGCCCGGATGTGTGCATCGAGCCACCAGGAGAGCTGTCGGCAGTCAGGGCGAGCAGCAGCATGCCGCGCCCCTGCGGCTTCTCGCGAATCCGTCTCGCGACGTCGTAGCCGTCGAGACCCGGACGACTGACGGCAATGATCCCCACGTGCGGACGCACAGCGGTCAGTAATTCGATCCCGCCGGGGCCACTGCCTGCGTCGTAGACGACGTGGCCGGAGAGCTCGAGCATCGTCCGCAACGTCTCGCGTGCCTCGGCATTGTCCTCGATCAGCAGGACACGCCTTTGCTTCAATCGGCCTTCCGACGAGGAGGACAGCCCGGAGGACGTTTCCGTGGAGGGCGTCGCCTTCAGCCGCACCGTGAACGTGGAGCCGTGCCCTTCTCCCTCGCTCGATGCGGTCACCGAACCGCCATGAAGCTCGACCAGGCGCCGGACGAGGGCCAGGCCGATTCCGAGGCCGCCCCGGGAACGGTCAAGGGTCTGGTCGGCCTGCACGTACATGTCGAAGATGAAGGGCAGCAGCGAAGGCGAGATGCCGAAGCCCGAGTCTTCGACACTCAGCACCGCGTCTGCTCCGTCAGCGCGCAGGGCCAAGCGAATCCGGCCACCGGGTGGCGTGTACTTGACGGCATTGGTGAGGATGTTGGTGAGCACCTGCTCGAGTCGCACGGCGTCCCCATCGACCCACACCGGTTCGGTGGTGACGTCGATGTGCCGATCCAGCCGGGTATCGGCGGTGAACGTCGCGGCTGCCCGGAGGACGACCTCGGCCAGGTCGAATGGCTGTCGAGTCAACCGGATCTTTCCGGCGTTCACGCGCTCGATGTCGAGCAGATCATCGATCAGATGTGTGATGTAGTTGACCTGCCGCGCGATCACGTCGTGCGCGCGGGCTTCCGGCTTGCCCTCGGCATGCGTCAGCTTGAGCACCTGGGCCGCAGCGCCGATCGCCCCCAGCGGATTGCGCAGCTCGTGGCCCAACAAGGCCAGGAACTCGTCCTTGATGCGGCTCTCGTGCTCGGCACGGTCGCGCTTGGTGTGGGCTTCGAGGAGCTCCGTCATATCCGTCACGATCAGGTTCCTGCGATCGCGCTGGCCCGACCTCGTCGTGGTCAGCGACAGACTCACCTCCAAGGCGCTTGAATCCGGGCCGAGCAACCGGCAGCGCCCCCTCCCGTTCTCGACGCCGAGCAGGGTCTCGACGTCGTACTGATCCGACGCGTGCACGAATCGGCCGAACTGGCTGCCGGTCACCGACTGGAGCGGCTCGCCGACGAGCGCCGCGAAGCGTGCGTTGGCGTACAGGATGTCGCCGCGGCTCGTCAAAACCACGGCGCCCTCCTGCATCTGTTCCACGAGGTTGCGGTACGGCTCCTCGGCGCTGTGCAGGGTGTAGACCTGATTGCCGCCGGCGCCCTCGACGACCAGGGCGTCGATCTCGCCATGCTGAATCGCGCGCAGCATCTCTTCGGCTTCGGCGAGCCGGGCTCGCAGCGCCTCGTGCTGCTCACGATGGTCGGCCGGTTCACGATTGTCGGCGTAACCCGTGCCCATTGCGTTACTCCCCATGATCGGGCTCACGAATGAGATCGAGTCCGAGCAGCACGCGCTCGCGATTCGACATGTCGCCGATGATCCGGCGCATCGGCAGCGGCAGCTTCTTGATGAGCGTCGGCACCGCGACGATCTGCTCACCCTTCGTGAGGACCGGCTGCTGGTAGATGTCGATGACCTCGAGATCGTAGCGGCCCTCGAGATACTCCTCGCAGATGGCTTTCAGGTTGCTCACGGCACGTGACGATCGCGACGTCATGCCAGTCACGTAGAGTCGGAGGATGTAGCGTTCGCCCCGCGCCGAGTCACCGGCCTGCTCGAACAACGCCCTGAGGTTGCGCGGGTTCAGTGGCATCAGCCGGTCACTGGCGTACACGGAGATCCAGCCCGACCAGCACGCGTTCCGTGTTCGAGAGGTCGCCGATGATCTTCTTGATTGGTTCCGGCAGCCGTCGCACGAGCGTCGGCACGGCCAGGATCTGGTCACCGCGCGCGAGCTGCGGGTTTTCCAGGAGATCGATGATCTCGATCTGATAGCGGCCGAGCAGGTGCTGCTCGCAAATCCGCTTCAGGTTCGTGAAAGCCAGCACCGACTTCGGCGTCTGTCCCGCGACGTAGAGCCGGAGCGAGTAGGTCTGCCCTTCGGACGACTGCGTAGCCGTCACGTGTTCAGAGAACGGCATGGCGGACCCCTCCTTCGGCCGAACCGTTTTCGACCCCACCTACGACCCGGTGCGTCGTACCGGCGCCGGCGAGCAGATCCAAGCCGTGGTTCGTCATCACGAACTCGCACAGTTCGTTCGAGTGCGCCATGCCGCGAGACTTGAGCACGTACAAGCCCCGCCGGTGCCGGTTGCCGACCTGGTCGTTCGCCAGCACGATCCAGGTGTCCATCAGGGACGAGATCGCGGTCTCGGTCCGCTCGATGTCGCCTGGTCCGGGCATGAGGCTGGTCAGCATGGCGGTGATGTTCGCGGTCTTGAGGTGATCGATCAGCCGGGTGAGCATCGCCTGGACGTCGGTGTAGGTCCCGACGGTCATCAAGTTGGTCACCGGATCGATGACGGTCACGGTCGGTTGGAAGTCCGCGACGGCCTGGTGCATGGTCACGAGATGCGTCTCCAGCCCGTATCGCGAGGGCCGGTCCGCGTGAAACTGCAATAGTCCACTGGCCGTCCACGGCTCGAGGTCGATACCGATGGAGCGCATGTTTCGCAGCAGCTGCTGGGGCGATTCTTCGAAGAGGAAGCACAGGCAGCGTTCGCCCCGGCCGCACGCCGCGTCGAGAAAGTGCGCGGCCAGGCTCGTCTTTCCGGTTCCCGCGGTGCCGGAGACCAGGATCGTGCTGCCGCGATAGTACCCCTCGCCGCTGAGCATCTCGTCGAGACGCGCGACACCCGACGAGACACGGTCCAACGGGGCCTTGTGCCGAAGGGCCAGGGACGAGACCGGCAGGACGCTGATGCCATCGGCATCGATGAGGAACGGATACTCGTTCGTGCCGTGGTGAGAGCCACGGTACTTGACGACACGCAGGCGGCGCGTCGACACCTGATCGTGGACGCGGTGGTCGAGCAGGATGACCGCATCCGACACGTACTCCTCGAGTCCCTGCCGGGTGAGGGCACCGTCGCCGCGTTCGCCCGTGATCAGAGCGGTCACGCCCTGTTCCTTCAGCCATCGGAACAACCGGCGCAGTTCAGACCGCAGGATGGTGTCGTTCTTCAGGCCCGCAAACAGCGATTCGATGGTGTCGAGGACGACCCGTCTGGCGCCCACCGTCCGAATGGCGTGATCGAGCCGGACGAACAGCCCTTCCAGGTCGTACTCGCCCGTTTCCTCGATCTCGCTGCGCTCCACGCGCACGTAGTCGACCGCGAGCTTCTGCGCCTTGACCAGCTCCGGGAGGTCGAACCCGAGCGACGCCACGTCGCTGGCAATCTCCCCTTCGTTTTCCTCGAACGTCATGAGCACGCCCGGCTCGTCGAACTGGAGGGCACCGTTCACCAGAAACGTGAGCGCCAGCAAGGTCTTGCCGGATCCAGGCCCGCCGCAGACGAGCGTCGGCCGGCCCGTGGGCAGGCCGCCGCGCGTGATCTCGTCCAGGCCGCGGATTCCCGTGAGAGATTTCGGCAGTTCGCCAGCGCGCCCCTGGTGCGAGTCACCGGCTCCGCTGGTTGGTTGTTCCTGACCGATGACGTCGTCTACACCCGGGCTCAAATCGGCACCTCCGGAAGTAAGCGGCTGGTGGAGACTGTGATGGATCTGGAGGGGTCGATAAAGAGCGATTTGGGCCTCCGCCGCACAGTCTAAGGAGGCACTCTGACACCCCAGCGGTATCAACGCTGTTTCGTTTTGAACACGATTCAAATTCGCTGCTGAGAGCGCCCGCGCCGCGGGCTCGAACGAGAACGTGCCGTACGCCTGCAACCGGCGCGTGGGGCGGCACCCTCGACCGGCCGGCGCGGCAGCCTCGAGGTATGCAGCAGCAGCACCACCGAAGAGCCACACACGGCTATCGTGCTTCCGCGGCGGAATGGCCGAGGTCGAACACGCCCGCCTCGTGCCGCAAAACGCGACGCGCGACGAAGTGAAGCCATCGGCCTGCGGGTGTGATGTGGTCGGCGAAGGACGAGGTAGGGAAGTGTCGAGCGTCGCCGCGGGCACCGGGCTTGCTGTGGAGTCAGGCGCGTGGAGGACACCGCCAAGACCATCAAACCCTGGGTAACATTCGCCGGCTGCGTGCTGGTGGTTGGCGTTCTGTACTGGGCGCAGGCCGTCCTGGTTCCGTTCGCGCTGGCGATTCTGCTCACGTTCGTCCTGGCGCCGCCGATGACGCGGCTCGAGCGGTGGATCGGGCGAGTACCCGCCGTACTCCTCGGAGTGACTCTTGTCTTTTCGTTATTGGGCGTCGCCAGTTGGGGGCTGACGCGGCAGATGCAACACTTGGCCGCGGCGCTGCCGGGGTACCGCGCGAACATCCAGGCGAAGATTGCCGACGTCCGCGGAGCAGGCAAGGGCGGGACGGTGGAGAAGTTTCAGGAAACGCTCGAGGACCTCAAGGGTGACCTCGGCGGGTCGACCGCCGTGACGGGGACTAGCCCGGCCCCGGTTGTCGTCGCTCCTGGGACCACTGCCGGATTCGCCTCCGGACTCGGCTGGGTGAGCCCTATCGTGGGTCCGCTCGGAACGGCCAGCCTGGTCATCGCGCTCGTGATGTTCATGCTGCTCGAGCGTCGTGATCTGCGGGACCGCCTCATCGGCCTGTTCGGACACGGACGGCTGGCGGTTACGACGAAGGCGTTCGACGAGGCGGGGAGCCGCGTCAGCCGGCAGCTCCTGATGCAGTCGCTGGTGAACGTGGTCTACGGCATCGGCGTCGCCTGCGGCCTCTACTTGCTGGGCGTCCCATATCCCCTTCTTTGGGCGGCGCTCGGCGCGGCTCTGCGGTTCATACCTTACGTCGGACCAGTCCTGGGCGCCGGCGCGCCGATTCTGATCAGCCTGGCCGCACTCGAGGGCTGGACGGGGCCGCTGATGGTCGTTGCGCTGTTCGTGGGTCTGGAGCTCTTCACGAATCTGGTTCTCGAGACGGTGCTGTATGCGGGAGCCGCGGGCGTGTCGCAGGTGGCGCTGTTGGTGTCAGTCGCCTTCTGGACGTGGCTCTGGGGTCCACTGGGGCTTCTGCTGGCGACGCCGCTGACGGTGTGCCTGGTGGTGCTCGGCAAGCACGTTCCGGGTCTGGAATTCCTCGGCACGCTGATGGCCGATCGGCCAGCGCTGGCCCCCGAGTACAACTACTATCAGCGGCTGCTCGCGCGCGATCAGAACGAAGCGGCCGACCTGGTAGAGCACCATATCAAGTCCCATCTGCCGGTGTCGGTCTACGATGCCCTCCTCCTGCCCGCGTTGAACTATGCCGAGCGCGACCGACTCGAAGGGCGCTTGTCGGAGGCAGAAGAATCCCTGGTGAGCGATTCCACGCGGGAACTCATTACGGATGCTGCCGAGTGGATTCGCGAGGTTGCCCAGGAGCTGGCGGAATCCAACCCGATCGCGCCAGCGCCGGACCTGCCGGGTCAGCGACAGCCGCTGCGCGTGCTCGGCTACGCCGCGAACGGGACGCCGGACGTGCTGGCCCTTCAGATGCTCGACCACCTCGTGGAGGACCTGCCGATCGACCTGGAGGTCCACACGACACGGCTCGGTACGAACGCGCTCGTCTCGCTCCTTCGGGATCAGAAGATCTCGGCGCTGTGCATCGCGGATCTCCCGCCGAGTCCCCCTTCGCGAACGCGCTATGTGGTGAAGCGTCTTCGCGCCGCCCTGCCTGACCTCCGCATCCTCGTCGGACGCTGGGCCCCGGAGGCCCTCGCCGATGAGAGGAGCGATGAGCTGAGGGCAGATGGCGCGACCCACGTCGCCGCGTCGCTGGTCGATACGCGCGACTATCTCGCAGGTCTCCTCGACCTGCCCAGGGTTGCCGTCGCTGACCAGGCCGGTATCCACGCCGCCTAGCGCTTTTTCATCGACCGCTCGCGGTTGGCGTCTTTCCGAGAACGACGACCAAGCCATGGCGGTCCGATTGTTGCGGTGGTGATGCGGATTGATAGTTGCTGCAGGAGCCGTATGATGGATCACGCCCAGGATCTGGTGAACACCTTGGAGTCGCGCCGCTCCTTATCAGCACCGCTTGCCGCGCTCGGTGCCGTCGCCGTGGCCGGTGTGAGCGCATACCTGGCATGGCCGGCCGGGCGTTCCAGCAGATCGCTTCGAGGACGCCAATCTCTCATCGCCTATCTTCGCGATCATCTCAGTGGCTCTGACGTGGCCCTTCGCGTCGTGCATCGACTCAGCGCCACGCACCAGGGGACCGAGGTTGGGACGTTATGCCGCCGGATGTCCAGGGAGTTCGAAGAAGATCGCGCCGTTGTGCGTACGCTGCTGACTCAGCTCGGAGCGTCCGGGCCATCGCTCAAGCGCGCTGTGGGATTTGCGTCCGGTACCGTGCTGAGCGTGACGGCGGGCGGTGAGCCGGGCGATCTCTCGCTGTTGCGGACGCTCGAAGGCCTGGCCATCGGCGTCCAGGGCAAACGATGCCTCTGGCGAGCGTTGCAGAACCTTCGCGGATTGCCAATCACCGTTGACGGCGTGAACTTCGTCGACCTGGAAGCGAAGGCTGTTCGTCAATGGGGGGCCATCGAAGAGCGCCGGCGCGCCCTAGCGGTACAGACCTTCTCCGTCCCCGGTGCGCGGGCGGAGTGACGGCGATGACATGGATTCGCGATCGAGCGCTGACGCTGGCGTTGATGGCGATGTTTCTGCTGTCCCTGGTGGGCCAGTTGCTCACCGGGTTCGCCGAGTACAACGACGAACAGGTGCAACATGAACAGGCCACCGTCGCCATGGCCGACTATCTGGGCACTGGTCACCCCTGGGAGGCCCTCTTCGAGAACTGGGAAAGCGAGTTCCTGCAGATGGCCGTGTTCGTGTTGTTGACGACCTTTCTGATTCAGAAGGGGTCACCGGAGTCGCGACGACCGGGTGTCAAGGAACTGGTCGATACCGATCCTCGCGACTTCGCCGACGACCCGGACGCACCCTGGCCGGTCAGACGCGGTGGCTGGATCTTGCGGCTCTACGAGCATTCCCTCGGCCTGGCGTTCGTCCTCCTCTTCCTGATCGCGTGGGTCGGCCATGCCCTCGGTGGCTTTGCGGATTATGCGGCCGACCAAGTGACGCATCATCAGCCGCGACCCGCCCTCACCGACTTTCTGATGTCGCCACGGTTCTGGTTCGAGTCGTTTCAGAATTGGCAGAGCGAATTTCTCGCAATCGCCTCGATGGTCTGGCTGGCTGTGTACCTTCGACAGCGATGGTCGCCGGAATCGAAACCCGTGCATGCGCCGCACACCGAAACAGGTCGCTGAGAGAGAGCACGATCTCGGGTGATGGAGGTGTACCGTCGCCGATCGTCGGCGGCTACCCGGGACCGAGCGCACGACCCACATCGAGCCCGAATGTCGGGTGTTCGCGTGGGCCAGAAATCCGAATCGGCAGTTTGGACCCGCCGCCCTGCCGACGGAACAGCGGCTGTGCGATTCTCCCGAGAACCGCCTTCCAGCCGCTCGTGGTTTCGGCGAGAGTCGCGTCCAGCAGGAGGTTGCCACGAAAATCGAGGGTTTCCTGCTTCACGTCGTACGTGCCCGCAAGCTGAACGATCGCGCCTGGCACTCCAAACGAGAGATCCGAAAACGTCAGTGTGCCGCCGCGGAGTGTGAAGGTCCCGGAGAGGCGCGACACCACGCCTGGGCCGTTCGCAGCAGTCGCGTCCCCTTTGCCGCGTTGACTCAATGCGTTGATCTTCTCCTGGACGTTCACGTTCGAGAAGCGGGCCTCGTTGAGTCGAATCGTCCCGGAAAGATCGAGCTTGTCCATGACGTCCCGATCGCCGGCAGGCAACAGAAGCCTCGCCTTCAGCTGCATGCGTCCGCTCATGACCGGCTTGGTGGCTTTGACCGCCAATTTCAGGACATCTTCTATTCGCCCATCGTCGATGGCGACGTCCAATGTGATTCTTCGCCCCTTCACATCTTTGGTTCGGATCACCGCACCTCGGGCAACGATCAGGGTGTCGATCACTCGTGCCTCCACCCGCTCGAGCGCCGTGTCTCCGTTGGTGCCATCGACAATCGCATGAAAACGAGTTTTGAGCGGAACCGGTTGCGCCGCGACATCGATAGAGAAGTCCGGAGTGTCCGTCTCACCCTTGACCTCGATCCGCTCGAGGACGCCGGAGTAGGTCCCAACCGATGACAGCGTGCCGCCGATGCCTTTGATTGTGTCGAGATTCGCCGACTTGAAGGTGTATTCGCCGCGGACCGGCGTCTGGCTCGGCTCGTCCGCCTGCCATGGGCCGAATCTGCCGCGGGTGGCGATTTCCCCGCGAGGTGTCGGATTGGTGAGCGTGGCCTCGAACCTCGCCCCGTCACGGTCGCCAAGACCGCGCATGACCAGATCGTGGATCTCGAACCGGCGCGGAAGCTTCCCTGGGTCTCGCGAGACGATGTCGAGCCGAGCGGTTCGGGAAACAATCTGCTCGATCACGAGCTTCGACGCGCGGGGCTCGCCGTGCGCTTCCTCGCCCGCCACCGTCGTATCTCCCTCAGACGGATCTGCGAGGTCACGGTGTACTCCGCCGGGCGGGATGCTGATCGCCAGGCGATCCAGCTCCACGGTTTCGAGGTGTAGAGGCGAGTGAATGAGGCCCCACAGCCCGGCGCTTGCCGAGTACGACTGGATGGTGATCAAGGGAGCGACATCCGTGCGGCCTTTGTGCCGCAGGACCAGGCCGGTGCCAAGAATCTGCGGGCGCGGAAAAACGGAGATCTGGAGCGACGCCAGATCGACGTCGCTCTCGAATCGTTCGTTCAGCGCGGCGACGGCTCTCTGCCTGACGTGCGGAGTAATTCGAGTCGCGATCGACAGAAGAATCGCGCCAAAGATCAGGATTAGCGTGAACGCGACTAGCAGGGTACGCCGTCGGCGGAGCGCCTTTAAGGGGGCGCTCATTCGGAAGCCGGGCTCGATCTTGTTCAAGTGTATGACTCGCTGTTCTTTCGGAGGACGCGCGGCAGCTCTTACCAGGCGACGATGCCACAGTGGTACATGGACTCTCCTGGAAAAGCGGGGATAGACGGGGCTCGAGTGTTCAGACGAGGCCCGTCAATCGACGCAGCCGCGCCTGAACCTCACGAGCAATCACATTCCGGTTCGCAGCCGTCTTCAGCGCAGCACGTTGCGGGCATGATCACCTCATCAACTTTCTGCCTACCAGAGCGCGTTCGACCTGCGGCACCTGATCGATCACTGTTCAGATGCACGGTCGCGTGCCGCAAACGACAATGGTAGGAAATGGAGTTGTCCGTCGTCTGTTCACAATTGATCACAAGAGAGGCGCCGACCTGAGCGCTATGTGAGGCACTGTGGAGCTGGAATGGGCAAGCGAGCGCGGACGTTCAATGCAGGACATCGCCCCTGGGCGCGATGGGGTTACGGTAGATATCACCGGTGTGGATTTGAGGTGAAAGGATATGGATATCGAACTGGAGCGCCGCCGCGCCGACGCTGAAGCCGAACGCCAGCAGCATGAGCTCACCCGTCAGGCCGCTGAGCGTGCGCGTGCTGCGGCCGAGGAGTCACGAGTGTCCGCCGAAGACGACCGCTGTGCGGTCGCAGTCGAAGTGAGTGCGACGATCGCGGCGCTGACGACGCTTCTGAGTCGGATGGAGGCGGTCGAAGCGCTCAGACGCGAGGCTCGGAAAGATACGAAGTAGCGGTGTCGATCCTTAACGTGCCACGCACTAACGTGGCTCCCACGGCGGCTGCGATGTGAGCCTGCTGTCCAGCCAGACATCCTTCTCTGAAAAAATCACCCGGCTGAAGTACGCCGACGATCGCTTCTTTTTCCCGCAGACGAGAGCACCGACAGCTTCACTGATCCTTGCTGGAGGTACATGACCTCTCCGCACGGGGCCCCCCTGCGCGAAGATGACGGCCGAACGACGGTACTGCGTGATTCGATGGCTGATCTCAGGAAACTGGAACGCACTGACGGGTTTTGGAAGCGGGGCCTGCGGCGGCTCTCGGTCGGCAACCGCGACGGGGCCGGTTCACCCGCAGATCGGTCCTGTCGTGATTGTTCAAAGAGGCACACGTCGCCTGGTTGTCGATCGCATGTTCTTCTTGCTTGCGGGCGAGGGACAGCCGTCGTCGGTCATGATCGCGTCGGCGAGTTCCTGGTCGTACGGTTTGTCGTCTGGTTCCTGACGATTCAAGGCTTCGATTTGCGTGACTGCCTGACGTCGGAGTATCTGAGCGTCCCGCGCGATGCGAAGCTCACCCGGCCGGTCAACGTGCGGCGCCCGACGATCGCGCGCGCTGATAAGCTCGCGCAGCGTTGACACGATGCGGGTCGCTGTGGATACGCTGCGCTGTGGTTTCTCAGTCATCCGGATGCGCTTTCGAGCGTTCGGGCCGGCCCTCCCGCGCGCGGATCGGCTTGAGGGGCGTCTCCGAGGTGAAGGTCCCGGCATGAACCTCGAGCGTCTTGCCGACCTTCACAAGGGAGCGGACGCGCACGCAACCCAACAGCAGAACCTTGGCGCAGAGCCCCTGGACATTTTCCAGTACACCGGCGGCCGGCGTTTCGAATTCGACCCGGGAGGCGAGCCTGAAGTCGCGGGCCAGCCGCTCGTTCCTGTAGACGATCCCGTCGCGGTCGTACAACACGAGGAGCTTGCCGCGGCCGGCGAGGAGCGCGACCATTTCGAAATCCTGTCCCTTTTTGTCCTGTCCCCGAATCACGGTCATGAGGTCTAGCAGGAAGGCCGCGTCCACCGCGCGAAGCGCCTCCCGTGACAAATAGAAGGTGCACGGTTCGCGGAACACGCTGTTGGTGAGGACGTCGATACTCCCCCAGTCCGCCACCGCTGCGCGACCAAACACGTCGAAGGCCGTCTTCTCGGGCAACTCGTGGACCTGAACCTGGGCGAGTTCAGGGGCGACGTGGGCGACCCAGGTCTTCACCTCGGGCCTCACCTCGGAGAGGTTCTCGCACAGGGGCTCGGGGAAGACTTGCGGCTCGACGGAAAGTGCGGCCACAAGAAACGCTGCGACAATCATCGTTGGATTCACTCCCGGTTCGGTCTGTCAACCGTGTCTCGGCTCGACTGGTCCGACTCTTCGTGTTCTTCGATCTACCTTGCTACCTGGCCGAATGCTCCTGCAGATGTGCCGGGGTATCGCACAGGCCGGTCACGTCGCGGATTTCCTGCGCGTTCAACGATTCGGCTTTCAGCAGGGCGCGGGCGAGGGCGTCGAGCGTGCCGCGGTGCGCCGCCAGCACCCGGTCGGCCTCGCGGTGGCTTTCCTCGACAATCCCCCGGACCTCGGCGTCGATCAGCTCGGCGGTGGCCTCGCTGTATGGCTGATGCTGGAACGCCGGCGGCAGACCCTCGTCCTGCGGTGCGACAAAGCTGATCGGCCCGAGGACGTCGCTCATCCCCCAGCGCAAGACCATGTGCCGCGCGATCTCGGTGACCTGCTGAAGATCGTTTTCGGCACCGGTCGTGCCGACGCCATACACGAGCTTTTCGGCCGCGCGGCCTCCGAGTGCGCAGGTGATGCGCGCCCGCAGGTAGTCCTCGGCATAACTGGTTCGATCGTCGACGGGCAGGTGGTAGGTTGCTCCGAGCGCCATGCCGCGCGGCACGATGGAGACGCGGTGCACGGGATCACTGCCAGGCGTCAGCAGCGCAAGCAGCGCGTGCCCTGCCTCGTGATAGGCAGTGCGCTCTCGATCCGCCGCGTTGAGCAGGATGTTACGCGCGGGGCCGAGGGTGATCTTCTGGAGCGCGTCGGCAAAATCCTCGGCACTGACGGCATCCTCGTCCTTGCGGGCCGCGAGGAGCGCCGCTTCGTTGACGACGTTGCGCAGCTCGGCGCCGACCAGGCCCGGCGTTTCGGCGGCGATGCGCTCCACGGAGACGTCGGGCGCCAGGGGCACATGCTTGGTGTGCACCTTCAGAATCGCGGCCCGGCCGGCCCGGTCGGGCCGCTGGACCACGACGCGGCGATCGAAGCGGCCCGGTCGCAACAAGGCCTGGTCGAGCACGTCAGCGCGGTTGGTCGCGGCCAGGACGATGACGCCCTCGCGGGAGTCGAAGCCGTCCATCTCCGTCAGGATCTGGTTCAACGTCTGCTCGCGCTCGTCGTGTCCGCCGAGCTGCGTGCCGCTCCCGCGGGTGCGGCCGATCGCGTCCAGTTCATCGATGAAGATGATCGCCGGCGCCGCCTCCCGCGCCTGCTTGAACAGGTCCCGCACGCGCGCGGCCCCGACCCCCACGATCATCTCGATGAACTCCGAGGCGCTCAGACTGAAAAAGGGCACGCCCGCCTGCCCGGCAATCGCCCGCGCCAGCAACGTCTTGCCAGTTCCGGGCGCCCCGATTAACAGGACGCCCTTCGGCACCGTGCCGCCGAGGCGTTGGTACTTATCCGGGTTCTTGAGAAAATCGACGATCTCGATCAGTTCGTTCTCCGCCTCGTCAATCCCGGCGACATCGTCGAAGGTGACTTTCGGCTGCTGCTCGCTGAACCGCTTGGCGCGGCTCCGGCCGAGGCTGAACAGCCCGCCTCCGGCTCTTGCCGCGGCACGGCCGCTGATCCAGACGAAGGCGGCGATCAGCAACAACGTGGGGCCGAAGCTGACCAGCAGCTTCAGCCACGAGGAGGCGTTCTCGTCGATGGCCGTGATCGCCACCCCTTTGTCTGCCAGCCGTCGCTCGAGATCCTGGTCGGCGAAGATCGGTCGTTGCGT
>Ga0111539_10004509_pt1 | contig 18211 bp, 13 predicted proteins | sample RhiMethybrSRZTD1_FD_79667 | JGI IMG/M metagenome (GOLD analysis project Ga0111539, IMG submission 79667) | Populus rhizosphere microbial communities from Tennessee, USA - Rhizosphere MetaG P. TD hybrid SRZTD1 (version 2) (version 2) | ecosystem: Host-associated > Plants > Roots > Rhizosphere >... | reverse complement strand
TCCACCCTGGCGAAGGCAATCTCAAGACTCGCACCCTTGGCTTGGTTTCGTCGATCGCCGCCGGTTTGGCTATCGCTCTACCGAACCGTAAAGTGATCGCGATCGATGGCGACGGCGCGTTTCTTATGAACCTATGCGGCCTGCCGACTATTGCGCTGCAAAACCCGGGCAATCTCATTCATCTTCTGTTCGACAACGAAATTTATGAAGCATCGGGCGGCACGGCGACCGCTTCGCGCCATTCTGACGCGGTTGTGATCGCGCGGGGCGCCGGATACAAACACGCGAGATGGCTCACGACCCTGGAAGAATTTCACGCCGAGTTCGTGCGCACGTGGGAGCGCAACGAGTTAACGTTGCTCGCCGTCAAAGTCGATCCCGGCCAGCCCAAGAATCTGCCGCCGCTGCGCCTAGATGAAATTGAGAACAAGTATCGCTTCATCCGCTATCTGGAAGCGACGGAGAAAAAGAATATTTTGAACCCGGGTTTTGACTCGAAACCCGGCGCTACTTGACCCGCAGGGGCACCGGCTCGGTTTCGACCGCCGGCGCCTCGCTTGGACGAGATTCTGTCGATTCTTGGATCAGCGCCATGTCGGCGTGTGACATCTCGCCGTCGCGACGCTGCAAGCCGATCCAATTCCACTGATCCGGATACTCTCGGATCGCCGCCTCGATCCGGCGGGTGTACAGCGCAGTAGTACCCACAACGCTCGCTTCGAGATCATCGCTTCTCAGTGGCAGAAGCGGCGCATCGACCCTAAGCACTATCCTATCCGCGCGCCTGATCGCAAACATCGGCAGAGTCGCCGCCTCCGTACGCAACGCCAGCGTCGCCGGACCGCGCGGCGCCGGAACTTTCACGCCAAAGAAATCGACCATCACGTCGCCGGATCTAAACTCATCGGCAATGATTAGAACAATACGGTTTTCGCGCAGCGCCTGTAAAATGCCGCGCACGGCCTGGCGACGGGGTTTTGCAGCAATCGTATGAATACCGATTTGCCGGCGATAATGATCCAGCAACTTTGCAAAGCGTTGGTTGCGCGGAGACTTGATGACCGCGCTGAATGGATAACCGCTCGCAGCCAGACGCGCGCCGATCAGCGTGAAGTTCCCCAAATGCGCGCTCAAGGCGAGCACCCCTTTGCCTTTCTCGAGTGCGCGCTGGATATGTTCTTCTCCCTCCAAGACGACGGTCGAAATAATTTTCTCCTTGGAGAAATACATCACCCTGGCGGTTTCGAGCACTCCCAGCGCAAAGTTCAGCCAGGCACGCCAGGCTAATTTTTGCCGTTCACGAGGATCAGGAATTTCTTGGCCTAGGACCGACTCAATATTTTCCGCCATGCGCTTGCGGTAACCGCGCATAAAGATGAAGGTGGTACGCGCCATAAGGCGCGTGAAGCCCCGTGTCATCCCGTTTGGGATATAGGGAAGAATATGGACAAAGCTGCGCAATGCTTGCTCACCGCAGCGATAGCGAAAATTGTATAACAGCTCGCGGAGCTTTGACTTGCCCGGTTTTCTGACCATGCGGCTTTGGTGTTCCATTGGTGCGCCATTTAAAGACAAAAGGCGCGAAAAGAAAAGGGCGGCGACAGACTCGATCAATCACCGCCCGCAAAAAATGCTCAAAGATTGTATCGCGTTATCGATTCGCAGCCCGACGCAGCCGCTGTCCTGACCGACGTGAAAGCGGCACCCCTCGCTTGTGTTTTTGCGGCCGTGGCGTGAGCCGATAAACTCTGGCCTGACTGCGTTGCGCCAAGGAATTTTCCTTCCAGCTAGCTAACCCACGCCTGATATAATCAGGACTTAAACCCAGCCCTTCGCAGATACTATCGAAAGCAAAGACTCCCTCTCCGGTCGCTTGCTGAATCCAATCCTCGGCCTCTTGGAATAGCGCCTTACCTTTGGCGTCCTTGGCAAAGACATATTTCTGAAAACACGCGATGGCGTCTTCTAAAATCGCCAGCATCAGTTTCTTTTCCGGCTCCAGATGCAGCTTACGCCGATAGGTATCGAGGTACTGATCCGGCAAAAGCGTATCCGGCTGAAAAAGCGAAGTCACGCGTTCTTCCATACTAAGCCCAGTGTCATAACTCATAATCACCACCTCCCGTTAGGGTGCGGCCTAAATCCGGACAAATGGAAAAAAAATTCTTTCATCCGTTATGCCGCACTCGAAAGAGAAGAAGAACTTATCAACTCCTTGCAAGCAGGTTGCCGCAAGGCCGCAATCGTTGTCCGATTGAGTACTTCGGTAACACTGCGTTGCACCTCACTCCACACGCCGATCATCGTGCAGCGGGGCAACTGGTCACAGCTCAATTCATTGTCCATGCAAATGTTGACCGCGATCGGTCCTTCGATCGCCTCTATGACGTCATAGAACGAAATCGCGTCTGCCGGTCGCGCCAACATATATCCGCCCAGAGAGCCTCTTTTCGACTTGATCAGCCCGCCACGAATCAAGTCTTGAATGATCTTTTCCAAAAATTTGCGCGGCACGCCTTGACGCTTGGCGATCTCAGCTATGGAACAGCATTTCTCCGGGTCTTGATCTGAAAGATAAATCACCGCGCGCAAACCATAATCGACCCGTCGAGGAATCTGCATCAGACCCATAGCTCTACCCCCTTGCCCTGAGCTTATCGGCCGCGGCGCGCGGCTGCTGCGCATGACGCAGCTTGCCCAGGGCGGAAAGCCCTTCCAAGCGTTGGACGATTGCCGGCATCTTTTCGTTCACATAAATTACTTCTTGTCGAGTATTAAATCGGCTCAAACTGAAACGGACCGCCCCTTGCAACCAATCAGCGGGGACTTTCATAGCACGCAGAACGTGTGACGGTTCCGATGATCCCGCGGTGCAGGCGGAACCCGTTGAGGCGCATATTCCTTGCTGATCTAAAAGCACCAGGATCGACTCCCCTTCCAAATATCGAAAACTCATATTCGAAGTATTTGGCAAGCGATTTTGTCCACGGCCATTAACTCTGCTGCCCGGGCACGACTCCAGCAACAATTCTTCGAGCTGATCGCGCAGCTCCTTGATTCGAATCGCATCCTCGGCCAGGTGGCTGAGCGCAACCTCCGCTGCCTTACCCATGCCAACGATAGCCGCGACGTTTTCCGTTCCCGCCCGGCGATTGCGCTCCTGATGACCACCGATCATAAACGGCGAGAACGTTAAGCCGCGTCGCACGTAGAGCGCGCCGACTCCCTTCGGGGCGTGGAACTTGTGAGCCGAGATCGTCAACAAGTCGATCGGCAAATCATTTACTTTAAGCGGCAACTTCCCCGCGGCCTGTACCGCGTCGACGTGAAATGGAATCCCTTTCGATCGGACGATCTCAGCAATCTTCTCGATCGGAAAAATCACGCCGGTCTCGTTGTTCGCCCACATGATCGATACCAACGCGGTTTCGTTGGTCAGCGCGGAGCGAAGCCCGTCAAAATCGAGCACCCCGTTTTCATCCACGCCCAACCACGTGACGCGGTAACCTTTTTTCTCCAAGTGCTGGCACAAACCCAGCACCGCCGGATGTTCAACCTGAGTGGTTACGATGTGACGTTTATCCGGTCGCGCTTCCAGCATGCCGCGGATCGCCGCGTTATCGCCTTCGGTGCCGCAACTGGTGAAAATCACTTCGACGGGATCGGCAGCGCCGATTAGGGCCGCGACCTGCGCCCGGGCGTCGCCCACTTTTTGCCCGACCTCACTGCCGAAACGATGGATGCTCGACGGGTTGCCATACTGCTCGGTCAAAAACGGCAACATCGCTTCCGCGACCTCGGGCAATACCCGGGTCGTCGCATTGTTATCGAAGTAAATCTCGCCGGCCATAAGTTCTATCCGACGCTTCCCTCCAAGCTCACGCCGAGAAGTTTCTGCGCCTCGACGGCGAATTCCATCGGCAATTCTTTGAAGACCTGCTTGCAAAAGCCATTGACGATCATGTTGACCGCGTCTTCGGTGGAAATGCCGCGCTGCCGGCAATAGAACAACTGATCCTCACCGATCTTCGAGGTCGATGCTTCATGCTCGACCTGGGACGCATGGTTGAGCACTTCGAGATACGGAAACGTGTGAGCGCCGCATTTATCACCGAGCAACAACGAATCGCACTGCGAATAATTGCGCGCACCCGCCGCGCCCTTCATGATTTTGACCAATCCGCGATAAGTATTTTGCCCATGGCCCGCGGATATACCCTTGGAAATGATCGTGCTCTTGGTGTTCTTGCCCATATGGATCATTTTCGTCCCGGTATCGGCTTGCTGGTAATTGTTCGTCAATGCCACCGAGTAAAACTCGCCGACTGAATCGTCGCCCTGCAAAATACAGCTCGGATACTTCCAGGTGATCGCTGAGCCGGTTTCCACCTGCGTCCAGGAAATCTTCGAGCGCTCGCCCAAACACTTGCCGCGCTTGGTGACGAAATTGTAAATGCCGCCTTTGCCCTCGGCGTCGCCGGGATACCAGTTTTGCACGGTGGAGTATTTAATTTGCGCGTCGCGATGCGCGATCAGTTCCACCACCGCCGCGTGCAACTGATTCTTATCGCGCATCGGCGCCGTGCAACCTTCGAGATAACTGACGCTCGCGCCTTCTTCCGCGACGATCAACGTGCGTTCGAACTGCCCGGTCTCCGCGGCATTGATACGGAAATAGGTCGACAGTTCCATCGGACAGCGCACTCCCTTGGGAATGTAGCAAAATGACCCATCGCTAAACACGGCGGAATTGAGCGACGCAAAAAAGTTATCCGTGTAGGGCACCACGGAGCCCAAATATTTTTGCACCAGCTCTGGATGATGGTGTACTGCCTCCGAAAAAGAACAGAAAATGATGCCCAGCTCGGCGAGCTTTCCCTTGAACGTGGTTGCGACCGAAACGCTATCGAACACCGCATCGACGGCGACGCCGGCCAGAGATTCCTGTTCTTTGAGGGGAATACCCAGCTTCTCGTACATCGCGAGCAGCTCAGGGTCGACCTCTTCCAGACTCTTTGGTCCGTCCGTCTTCGATTTCGGCGCCGAATAATAACGGATCGCCTGGTAGTCGATGGGCGGATAATGCACCATGGCCCACTTCGGCTCAGCCTCGGATTTTTCCAGCTTCGCCCAATGGCGGTAAGCTTTAAGCCGCCATTGGAGCATGAACTCCGGCTCGTTCTTCTTCGCGGATATGAAGCGAATAATCTCTTCGTTCAACCCGGGAGGAACGGTATCGGCCTCGATGTCGGTGATGAAACCATACTTGTACTCGCGCCGGGCCAGATCTTCGACTGTGTTTGTGGCATTTTTCATTTTCTATTCCTACTTTAAACCGCGAACGACGCGCCGCAGCCGCAAGATTTCTTGACGTTCGGGTTTTGAAAAACGAAACCGGACTGCATCAGCTCGTCTTTATAGTCGAGCTCCGTGCCGCTCAAATAAAGCAAGCTCTTCATATCGACTAAAAGCTTAGCGCCGTCCTTTTCAAAAACCTTATCGGTCGCCTTCGGCGCATCGAAATCCACTTTATACTGCAAGCCCGAGCAGCCGCCGCCGACTACTTTGACTCTCAGCGCCTGTCCCTCGCGGCTCTCGGCGGCAATCAATTCTTTAATCCGCGCCGCGGCACGCTCGGTGAGGCTAACTCCCATGGCCATCGATCTTCCTCCTCCAACTCTAAACCCTTTACGAAAGCCGTTCAGCCGGTTTGGGCTCGGCTTGTCGGCGCTCTTGTAGCTTAGCTCTAGCCTTGTAAGCAGGAGAAATTTCTCTCAAGCGCCGTACCTCTTCGCTAACCCGCTGCACCGCATAGTCTATCTCATCGGCGGTATTGAAACGGCCCAACCCGAAGCGAATCGAAGCATGGGCCAAGAAATCCTCCAAACCAATCGCTTTCAAGACGTAAGAAGGCTCGAGGCTCGCCGATGTACAGGCCGAACCGGTCGACACGGCGATCTCTTTGAGTCCCATCATCAATGATTCGCCTTCGACATAAGCGAAACTCAGGTTCAAGTTACCCGGCAAGCGCTGCACCGCATCACCGTTGATCCTGACGTCGTCAAGCTGTGCGAACAAACCCGCTTTCAATCGCTCTCTCAACGCGATCAGCCTTTCAGCTTCCGCGCCCATCTCCTGTTGTGCCAGTTCGGAAGCCTTGCCCAAGCCGACGATGCCGGGAACGTTCAAAGTGCCTGATCTCATACCGCGCTCATGGCCGCCGCCGTCGAGCTGCGCGGTAATTTTGACACGCGGTTTAGTCGCGCGCACGTAAAGCGCGCCAATGCCTTTGGGGCCGTAGATCTTGTGCGCGGTCAGAGAAAGTAAATCGATGCCCATATCTTCGACATTAAGCGGAATTTTGCCCACCGCTTGGGTAGCGTCGCTATGAAAGATAATACCTCTTTCTTTCGCCAATCGGCCGATCTCCTTTGTCGGCTGGAGTATGCCGATCTCGTTGTTCGCAGCCATGATCGAAATCAAAATTGTTCTGTCGGTGAGCGCATCACGCAATCGTTGCAAATCGACAAATCCATCTCCGTTCACAGGCAAATAGCTGATCTCAAAACCGCGCTTTTCTAAAACCTTGCAGCAATCCAAAACCGCCTTGTGCTCGGTCACGCACGTGACAATATGATTGCCCTTTTCGCGATATGCCTCGGCCACGCCTTTGATGGCGAGATTATCCGATTCGGTGGCGCCGCTGGTAAAAACAATTTCCCGCGGTGATGCGCCGATCAAGCGCGCCACCTGCTCGCGTGCGGAATCTACCGCCGCTTCTGCTTCCCACCCGAAAGCATGGTTTTTGCTCGCTGCGTTACCGAACCGCTCTAAAAAATAGGGCAGCATAGAATCCAACACGCGCGAGTCGACCGGCGTAGTGGCATTGTTGTCGAGATAAATCGGCGTAGTGACTTTCATTGCCGGCTCATATTACAGACTAATTAGGTCTGATATCAAGTTAACCAATATTCAGCGCCGAGTCAACCAACTTATTGGTTCTTCTAAATTCAATTAACCTATTGGAATATCAGCAAATTCAAATCAAAAGGGACATGAGCTTCACGTCTGCTCAAGGACCGATTTAAGGAATTGGCCCGTGTAAGAGCCCGATACCAAAGCGACTTCCTCGGGCGTTCCCTTGGCGATCACTTGCCCGCCATGAGTGCCGGTTCCCGGGCCTAAATCGATCACATGATCAGCGCTTTTGACGACGTCCAGGTTATGTTCGACTACCACGACCGTGTTGCCCAACTCTGTTAGACGGCTAAGAAGTTCCAAAAGTTTACTGACATCGTCGAAGTGCAGTCCGGTGGTCGGTTCGTCAAGAACGTAGAGCGATTGACCGGTGGATTTTCGCGCCAGCTCGCGCGCCAGCTTTATACGCTGGGCTTCGCCGCCGGCGAGCGTCGCGGCGGGCTGACCAAGTCGCAAATAGCCCAGCCCTACCTCACGCAACGTGCGCAAGCGATCGTGAATCGGGACCATATTGTTGAGCAGCTCGAGCGCTTGGTCGACGGTCAAGTCCAACAAATCAGCGATGCTCAAACCCTTATACTTAATGTCCAAGGTTTCGCGGTTGTAGCGCCGCCCCTTGCACACGGGACAAGTGACGAACAATTCGGGAATAAAATACATTTCAAGCCGAGTGACGCCTTCGCCCCCGCAAGCTTCGCAGCGTCCGCCAGGCACATTGAAGGAAAAGCGATCCGGCTTGTAGCCGCGTACGCGCGCTTCGGGTAGTGCGGCAAAAAACTCCCGCAGATGATCGTAGATCCCGGTATAAGTGGCGGCATTGGAGCGCTGGGTGCGGCCGATCGGGTTCTGGTCAACGCCGATCGCTCGCTCGAATTGTTCCCAGCCGATAAGCTCGCCTGCGCTGACGTCATTGACTTTCATCCGCTGTAATCGTTGTTGTAAGCCGCGATAAAGGACTTCCATCACCAGCGTGCTTTTCCCCGCGCCGGACACGCCGGTCACACAGGTCATAACTCCGATCGGAATCTCTACCGTCAGGTTTTTTAGATTTCGCGCCCTGGCATTTTTGATGACGAAGCCTTTGCCCGCCCCTTTACGGCGTTCAGCCGGCAGTGGAACCTTCAAGGCACCGGACAAATACCGTCCGGTGAGAGAGCGGCTGTCGCGCAAGATTTCTGCCGCCACGCCGCACGCTATGACCTCGCCGCCCCGGTCGCCGGCTCCGGGTCCCATATCGATCAAATAATCCGCCGCGCGCATCGTCTCCGGATCATGCTCGACGACGAGGACCGAGTTACCGGCATCGCGGAGTTGCTTCAGCAGATCGATGAGCTTCGCGTTGTCTTTTTGGTGCAGGCCCATGCTCGGCTCGTCGAGAACGTAGAGTATGCCCGCCATGCCGGAGCCCATTTGCGTCGCCAGGCGTACCCGTTGGAGCTCTCCACCCGAAAGGGTCACCGAGGAGCGATCCAAACTCAAATAGTCCAGACCCAATTGAGTCATCACGCCCAGCCGACCCGCGATTTGATCGACAATTTTTTCGCCGATGATTTTTCGTTCCTCGGGGAATTGGTAATGATTGAGAAACTCGAGCGTCGTCGCGATGGGCATCGCCGCGATTTGGGCAATGTCGTGGCTGCCGATCCGCACCGCGCGGCTGGCTTTTTTCAAGCGCGAGCCGCCGCACTCCGGGCACGGCACGGTAGCGCTGTCTTTGAGCCGTTTGCCGCGCTCGGCGATCTCGCCCAAGCCATTGCAGCGCGGACAAGCGCCTTCGGGACTATTAAACGAAAACAGGCCGGGAGTAATTTCCGGCGCGGGCACGCCGCAGTTTAGACAAACGAACTTTTGACTGAACGCCATTTCGCGCCCGTCGTCGGCGGCATTTTCCGCAACAATCCGAACCTTGACTATCTGATCGCCGTGGCGCGCGGCGATTTCGATGGACTCGGCTAACCTTTTCCTGATGCCGTCGCGCAGCACCAGCCGGTCGATCACCAGGTCGATGCGGCTCCCGTGCTCGATAGCGAGCGGCAGCTCGCCGGCCAATTCCGTCATCCGGCCATCCACCATCACTCGGGCAAAACCCTGACGCGCCAACTCCTCCAGCCTGGCGGGCACCGGCAGCGCCAGCGGCGCCAGAACCATCACTCTTGTTTGCGCCGGCAGTGACAGCAATTGATCGACGATTTGTTCGACGCTGTGAGCTCTGATTTCGTGGCCGCACTCAACACAGGTCAACTGTCCGGCGCGAACGAATAGCAGACGGAGAAAATCGTAAACGCCGGTGATCGTGCCGACCGTTGAACGAGGACTCGCCAAGCCGGCCTTTTGTTGAATCGCGATGGTCGGTGAAAGCCCGTCGATGCTATCGACATCCGGCTTTTCAATTTGCTGCAGCAATTGTCGAGCGTCGGCGCCGAGCGACTCCAAATAGCGCCGCCGACCTTCCGCGTAGAGAGTGTCAAAAGCTAAGGATGATTTCCCCGAACCGGATACGCCGGTGATGACGACAAGCTGATCGCGCGGGATTTCCAGATCGATATTTTTGAGATTGTGAACCCGCGCGCCCTGGATGACGATTTTGGCCGCCATCACAAACTCGCTTAGCTCTGGAACTCTTTGAGCTTGCCTTCGATGAGGGCGCGGTATTCGTCGAGCTTTTTCTGGGTCGACGCCTCAAAACGAAGCACCAGCGCCGGTTGCGTGTTCGACGCGCGAATCAGGCCCCAGCCGTCGGGAAAGCGCACGCGCACGCCGTCGACGTCGATGACATCATAATGACAGCGGAAATACTCCGTCGCCTTCGCCGCGATGGCGAACTTTTTTTCGTCCGGGCAATCCACGCGAATCTCCGGAGTCGATACGCTCTTGGGCAGATCGGCAAGCAAGCAGGATAACGGTTTTCCCGACTGGGCGAGGATTTCGAGCAAACGCAGCGACGCATAAATCGCGTCATCGTAACCGAAGTAGCGTTCTTTGAAAAACATATGCCCGCTCATCTCGCCGGCCAGCAGCGCGCGCGTTTCTTTCATCTTGGCTTTGACCAGGGAATGGCCGGCCTTCCACATGATCGGCCGGCCGCCGTGCGCGGAAACATCGTCGTAAAGACGCTGCGAGCATTTCACATCGGCGATAATCGTCGCGCCCGGGTTGCGCTTGAGCACGTCGCGGGAGAACAACACCAGCAATTCGTCACCCCACAGGATGCTGCCCTTTTCATTTACCACGCCGATGCGGTCAGCGTCGCCGTCATAGGCGATGCCGAGATCGGCTTTCTCTTGCCTCACCTTCTCGATCAGCATTTCGAGATTTTCCGGCACGGTCGGATCGGGATGATGAAATGGAAAGCTGGCGTCCGGCACGCAGGCGATCTCCCAGACCTGACAACCCAGTTGGCGAAAAATCGGCGGCGCCACCGGCCCACCGACGCCGCTCCCGGCGTCGACGACCACTTTGAGTGGACGAGCCAGCTTGGGCACGTCGTCAAGCAAACGCTTGTGATAAGGCGGCATGATTTCATAGCGCTCCACCTTACCGCCCGGTTTTTCCCGATACTCGTTTCGTTCCATCTTGGCGCGAATTTCCTGGATCTGCTCACCATAGAGCGTGCCCTTGCCGAGACAGATCTTAAAGCCGTTGTATTCGGACGGATTGTGGCTGGCCGTGATTTGAATCCCGCCGTCGACTTCGAGATGGAATAAAGAAAAATAGAGCAACGGGCTGGGACAAATGCCGATGTCGTAAACGTGGAGTCCGGCGCGAGCCATGCCGGCAATGACCGCTTCGGCGTAAGGGTCTGAAGTGGTCCGGCAATCGCGGCCGACGGTCACCCGCGTGCCGCCCCTTTCAGCGACAGCCGTACCGTGCACTTTGCCGAGCAGCAACGCAAAGTCCTTGTCGAAATCCTTCTCCGCCAAACCGCGGATGTCGTACTCGCGAAATACCGATGGATTCATTTCTGTCTCCGCCCCATGCGCTGACGCGCCAAGCGCGCCGCTAACAAAATCGCTTCCTTCATGCTGCTGGCGTTGGCCTTGCCGGTGCCGGCGATATCGTACGCCGTGCCGTGATCCACCGAAGTACGAATGAAAGGTGGCCCCAACGTCAGGGCGACGCCGCCAAAAAAATGATGCAGCTTCAACGGAATCAGGCCCTGGTCGTGGTACATGCACACGACGGCATCATAGTCGCCTCGCGCCGCGTGGTGAAACAGACTATCGGCGGGAAAGGGTCCGAAGGCGGGAATGCCGTTCTTTCGCGCTGCTTTCACCGCAGGTGCAATAATTTCTATTTCCTCGTCGCCGAAAATACCATCTTCGCCACCATGCGGGTTTAGCGCGGCCACCGCGATGCGTGGCTGCGCGATGGCAAAAAAATCTTTCAGGCTGCGGTGCGTCAGCGCCAAAGTCGTTTGAATATTTTCCCGCGTCAGCCGGCGCGGCACTTGGGTGAACGGAATATGACCGGTCACCGGCACGACGCGGAGTTTGGCGCCAATCAGCATCATCCGACATTCCGCGGTGCGGCTCAGTTCCGCGAACAGCTCCGTATGACCCGGATAGTTGTAACCCGCATCGATCAAACTGCTCTTGCTGATCGGCGCGGTGGCGATCGCGTCGGCAACTTTCGCAAGCGCCAATTTCGCGGCAACGCGAATGTAGCTAAACGCGCCGTGGCTACCGGCCTTGGATGAGACCGCCGGGCGGGATTGCCGGGACGTCAACGTCGATAAAGAACATACGACATGAGCCGTTGGGTGATCGAGCAACGGCAAAAGCGGCTGATTCGCTTGAAAACAAATCAGCTCCGGTGGATTTTTTTGGCCACGGCGAGTCCGTTCAAGCACGCCCCAATCGCCCAAGATCAGCGGCCGTGAGACGCGCTTGATGATCGGGTCGGCGAGTGCCTTGAGAACGATTTCTGGACCGATACCCGCCGGATCGCCCATGGTAACGGCGATGATCGGTTTGCTAGACATATCTAACGAATCGCGCCGGAATGATCGGTTTTACTATCCGCGCTTGCGCAGGCGGTGAAGAGATTAGCGCTATTTCGAAGAAAATGGATTCAAGGAATCCAGGAATGTCCCTTTTTCCGATTCCGGTTTGGGCGGAGTCAAAACGTCAGGCACTTCCTCGACAGTGTCCGTCGTAAAGAGCGGCACGCCGAAGACGCTGACGATACTTTTACCCGCCACCGGACTTTTCGGATCCTCCTCCTCAAATGGGATCTCTTTGACGATGTACGAGAATGGATTCAAATAACTCATAAAGCTACGCTCTTGGCGCCGTGTGGAGCGACTGGAGTTGGCCGCCAAAGCATTCACCGTAGCTTCTTTCGAATCTTCCGGTTTGAACACAACGCCGGCCACCTTGACATCGACTCTATTTTTTCGTCGCAAGTCGGTTTTGACCCACTTCGTGAAGCGCTCCTCCAGGGCTTTGTTGAGCAACTCTTCCCTGATCTTGGGCGCCACTGTGGCGAGCGGCAGCACATTGCCGGATTCGCGCCCTTCGAGTTTAACGATATGAATGCCCATGCTGGTGCGAAACGGTTCGCTCACTTGACCGACGGTCAATTTTTCGAACGCGACTTCCTCGATTCCGGGGATTAAAGTTCCACGGTTGACCCAGCCGATGTCACCCCCCGCCGCCCGCCCGGCTCCTTCAGAATACTCCTGCGCCAACATGGCGAAGTCCTCACCGGCGGCGATTTTAGCGTAAAGCTCTTTAGCCTTGGCCATTTCACTTTGCACCCGGTCCGGTGGAGCGTTTTCCGCTAGCGGCAAGAGAATATGGCGAATGCGGGCGCGGTCGTTGGCACGAAATTTTTTCGCGTTGAGCTTGTAATAACGCTCGATATCGTCGTCGGTGATGTTGACCTTTCGCTTGACCTGGCGGTCGATGATCTCGCTTTTTTCCATCTCGGACTTGACCGAGGCTTTGTAGCTCGCCAGTGTCTGCCCTTCTCGGCTTAGGGCGGTTTTGAGATCTTCTTCAGATAGACGATTATTTTTTTGGACTTGCTCGATATAACGATTCACATCGTCGTCGGTAATGCGGATGCCGGCTTCGCGGACTTCGGCCTCCATCAGCTTGTCGGTAATAAATTGTTCCAATACTTCGCGATCGGCGGTATTGATTTGATCGAGATTACCGGTGGGAAAAGCGCGCCCGGCTCTACTTTTTGCATAGCTGTTCAGGTTGGAAAGCGTGTACGGCTCACCGTTGATCACGACGAGTAATTGCTCGACGACCGCGGCGCCGGCGATGGGGGGAACGAGGGAGAGAAAAAATGCCAAGAAGAATTGTGTTTTGGCTTGCCTCAACATCGGCTTCTCGAATGGCAACCGATTATATAACGAAACCACTAAGAGAGCTACCATACTCGAATTTAAAAGCCAAACCGCCAGCGGCAGGCACCAAGGTGATGCCGGCATCGCTCCGGTCGTTTACGCCGGCAGCGATTCGGCTTGAAACTTTTCCGTCGCGGGAAGGTCCTGAATCGAAGCGAGCAGCTCCGTCACTTCGTCCATCAACGGCTGCCATTCCAGGTTTCGCGGCGCAAACGATAAACGGCCGTCGGGCGAGAGACGAAAACGGCTCTTTTGTTTGCGAATGAGCTCCAAAAGTCTTTCCACCTTGACCGGCGAGTCGGGATGAAAAAGCAAAAACACTTTGCCGTCCGAGACGCTGATTTGCTGGACTAGGAAATGTTTCAAGGTGCGCCGCAGGTTCATCACGAGGAAAAGATTCTCGACGACAGAGCCGTACGGCCCGAAGCGATCCTGGATCTCTTCTTTCAATTCGTCTAACTCCCGGCTGCTGCGCAGGCTCGCCAGACGCTTGTAGAAATAGAGCCGCTGATTGGCGTCGGGGATATAGTTATCCGGAAAATAAGCCGAGATGCCGAGGCGAATCTCCGGATCGACCTCCGGCAAAATTTCTTCCCCTTTCAGCTCCTGAATCGCTTTCTCCATCATCTCGGTGTAGAGCTCGAAGCCCACCGCGGTGATCTGTCCCGATTGTTGATCGCCCAGCAAATTGCCCGCGCCGCGAATTTCCAAATCATGCAACGCGAGCTTGAATCCACCGCCGAGCCCGTCGATTTCTTGCAGCGCACGCAAGCGTTTCTCGGCATCCGGCGTGATCGCCTTTTCACCGGGGATAAGCAAATAGGCGTAAGCGTGCCGATGCGAGCGGCCGACCCGGCCGCGCAGCTGGTAGAGCTGCGCCAGCCCGAACTTGTCGGCGCGGTTGATGATAATCGTATTGGCGTTGGGAAAATCGAGACCCGACTCGATGATCGCCGAGCAAACCAGGACCTGCGTCTTGTTGTCGAGAAAATCGACCATGACTTTTTCCAATTCTTTGGGCCGCATCTGGCCGTGGGCGACGGCGATCTTCGCTTCCGGAATCAGGTCACTGAGCTTGAGCGCCAGGCGATCGATCGTTTCGACGCGATTATGAAGAAAGAACACCTGGCCGCCGCGTTCCAGCTCGCGCAGGACCGCGTCGCGGATCAGCCGCTCATCGTAGCGGGTTACGTAGGTTTGAATCGCCAGGCGGTCCACCGGCGGCGTTTCGATGATGCTCAGATCACGGATGCCGACCAACGACATATGCAGCGTGCGCGGAATTGGCGTCGCGGTGAGGCTTAGAACGTCGACGAGCTGGCGCAGCTTTTTGAGGCGTTCCTTGTGCACCACGCCGAAACGCTGCTCTTCGTCGACGATCACTAGACCCAAGTCCTTGAACTCGACGTCCTTTTGCAGCAAACGATGGGTGCCGATGAGGATATCCACTTTGCCCTGAGCGGTCTCCTGTAGGATCTGTGCAATTTCTTTCGAGGTGAGGAAGCGGCTCACCATTTCGATGCGCACCGGATGATTGCGAAAGCGATGGCGAAAAGTCTGCAAGTGTTGTTGCGCCAGGATGGTCGTCGGCGCCAGAACGGCCACTTGCTTGCCGCCTTCGACGGCGAGGAACGCCGCCCGCATGGCGACTTCGGTCTTGCCGTAGCCGACATCGCCGCAAATCAATCGGTCCATGGGCTTTTGGCTCTGCATGCCAGCGAGGGTTTCGTCGATGGCGCGTTGCTGGTCCGGGGTTTCCTCATACTCGAATCCGGCCTCGAATTCTTTATACAAGTTGTCCGGCGAGCCGAAAGCCGTGCCGGCGCGCGCCTCGCGCAGGGCGTAGAGCTGAACCAATTCTTCGGCCATCGCAAAAATCGATTTGCGTGCCTTGGCTTTGACTTTTTCCCAGGCCGTGCCGCCTAAGCGATCGAGTCCGGGCGCGGCGCCGTCACCACCGATGTATTTCTGCACCATATTGATGCGGTCCACCGGCAAATACAGCCGGTCGCCGCCGTCGTACTCCAAGTGCAGAAACTCGCCTTCGACGCCGGCGACTCTTAAAAATTTGAGACCGCGGTAAACGCCGATGCCGTGATCCAAATGCACGACGAAATCATCCTGCTTGAGCTCGCTTAGGCTGGTTAAAAAATGGCTCGGATGACGCTTGGTCGAAGCCGCGGGCTGGCGCTTGCGCGTGCCGAAGATTTCGTCGAAAGTTACGAACACCAAGCCCGCTTCCGGCAGGCGAAACCCTTGGTTGAGATGGCCGCAGACGATCGCCTGCGCGAAATCGGCGCGCGCCGACAATCGTTCGATGGGCTCCTCGAGGATCGGCAATTGTAAGTTGTAATGGCTCAACAGCTCGCGCAGTCGCGCCGCATCCGCTGGGGTCGGCGCCACGAAGATGACTCTCTCGCCTTGCCAACTTTTCAAGCGTTCGACGAGGGGCGCGAGCGAGGCCTCTTTGCCGTGCAGCGCGGTTTCCAAGCGAATATCGGTCGTCAAGTAAGATGCCACCGTCAGCGTCGATTGCTGCGCGCGCTCCGACGCGGCAAGAACGGTGAGCGATTCGCCTTGGACGCGCGCGAAGGGCTCGAGGGCGTCGCGCCATTCATGCTCGTTCAAATACAAAGCGTCCACTGGCGCGACCAGGTGGTGCTCCTCCTTGGCCCGTTCATGGCGCTCCCAAGTTAGCCGGCCAAAACGTTCGGCCTCGGCTTCGACCCGGTCCGCGCCATCGAGCCAAATGAGCGTCTCTTTGGGGAGGCAGGAAAATACCGCCAACAGCGGCCCGGCAAAATAAGGGACGAGAAATTCAATGCCGGGAAAAGAGATGCCCGAGCGCACTGACTCGAGCAGACTGTTCTTCTCCCGTCGATCCACTTCCAATTCCAAAGCGCGCTGATCCAAGCGCCGGAGCGCGTTCTCCACGCCGCTTTGCTTAAGCGAAAAATCTTTCATCGGCAGCAGCAACATCTCCTCTTGAAGCTGCGCCGTACGCTGCGTCGCCGGATTGAACTCGCGGATCGACTCCAAGCGGTCGCCGTCGAACTCGAGGCGCAACGGCCGCCCATAGCCGGGCGAAAACATGTCGACGATACCGCCGCGCACGCTGAAGTCGCCGCGCTCCTCGACCAGCGGCACGTTTTGAAAGCCCCACTGCACGAGATGTTCGAGCAACAAGTCGCGCCGCAGATCCTGGCCGGCGACGAGATACAAATAGGATTGCTTGAGGGCCTCCCTGGCGATGACCTTCTGCATCAACGCGGCCGGAGTCGCGATCAGTATCGGCGCCGATTCTTCGACTAGTTTATAGAGTCCTTCCAAACGGCCGGCGATGTTATCGGGGTGAGGCGAGAGATTTTCGAAAGGCAGCACTTCCCAGGAAGGAAAAAGATGCAGCTGCTTGCGAAACGGCGCCTGAGCGCGGTTTTCACCGAGAAAAAAATTAAGATCGTCGTAAAAATTTTCCGCCTCGCGCGGGCTCGAACAGACCACGAGGATGGGCCGGCGCACGCGCGCCGCCAGTTGCGCCAACAGCCAGGCGCGCGCGCCGCCTTGAAGGCCTTGGATTCGCTTGCTGCCGGTCCAGGGGCCTTTGAGAAAATGTTCCAGTCGTTGCGCGAGCGCGATATCGGTCATGAAAAAAAGCTGAAGCGTTGCAGTTGGATTTTCGGCAGCGGCGGCATCATGGGCGGATCGGCGGGTTTTTCCGCGGCTTCGGCCCACCTCTCGGCGGCTTCGCAGAGCTCTTTCAAACGAATCTGTAAAAAAGCCGGCTGATAATTCTCAAAGCGAATTAACGCTTGGTGGATCATTCGCACAGATCCTCTGACTTCTTGGAAATCGCAAAACATACGAAACGCCGCGGCCAACTGAATCAAACCTTCGACAAAAGGTTTATTCGCTTCGTCGGTCTCGTGGTAAAACCCTTCCCAAATCTCGTGGCATTCGAAAAACTGACCTTCGTTAAACAGACGTATGCCCTCTCGCAGCCGAGCGTCCATAAGTTTTGCTTGAAATTTTAAGCTAACAGCTTCTCAGCTGACCCTCAAGGCGAGAAGGGCCGGACGGCGAGGGCTACTTTTCTTGGCCCGCCCAAAGGCGCCTATCGTAATCAGCCACGGACGGCACCGCGGCGAGCCAGATGCAAATATCTGAAACCCCCAGCACCAACGCCGACAAGCCGAAGGAAACCAAATAGCTCCCGGTCCAGTCGTAAAACGCGCCGCCGAGCCAGGAGCCGAGCGCGCCGCCGACGCCGACCGCGACGGTCGAATAGCCGAGAATCGACCCGAAACCTTTGCCGGAAAAGATATCCGCCGTGAGCGCGGAAAAAATGACCGCGCGCGAACCGAAGCCGATGCCGAAAAAAATCACATAGACGTAAAGCAACCAGGCTTGATTCGGATTGCGCAGAACCATCAGCGCACTGACACCGACGACGGTCATCGCGATGTTGAGCGTGTAGGCTGCCTGCTTGGACAGGCGATCGGCGATGAAGCCGAATATCACCCGGCCGAAACTACTCGTGATCCCCGCCAACCCAAAGATCGAAGCCGACAAGAGCTTGCTAAATCCGACATCGACCACGTGCGCCACCTGATGCGTCACGATTACCGTCGTGCCCGCGGCCGCGGCAATGCGCGCGATAAACAAAAGCCAGAACTGAAGACTTTGCAGCGCCAGACGCGCCGTCCATTGATTTTTATCGTTTCTCTTTTCGGCGCGGTGCCGCACATGTTCGCCGTACGGCCCATGCTGGTAAAAAATCCAGACGATCGGCAAGAGCCCGACTAAAACGAGCGCGCCGTAGATTTCAAAGGCGCGGGCCCAGCCGTAACTGGAGGTTAACCACTGGCTCAGCGGAGC
>Ga0111539_10004506_pt1 | contig 18215 bp, 15 predicted proteins | sample RhiMethybrSRZTD1_FD_79667 | JGI IMG/M metagenome (GOLD analysis project Ga0111539, IMG submission 79667) | Populus rhizosphere microbial communities from Tennessee, USA - Rhizosphere MetaG P. TD hybrid SRZTD1 (version 2) (version 2) | ecosystem: Host-associated > Plants > Roots > Rhizosphere >... | reverse complement strand
CCCGCCGATCCTGATCGACATGAACGGCGTCGCCGAGCTGCGTGCCGTCAGGGCCGACGCCGGGGTGCTGGAGATCGGAGCCTCCGCGACGCTGGCCGAGGTGGCGCATCACGCGAGCGTGCTAGAGCACTATCCGGTGGTGGCGCAAGCCGCAGGCTCGATCGCCGGGCCCACGCATCGCAACATGGGCACCGTCGGCGGCAACCTTTGCCTCGATACGCGCTGCATCTTCTACAACCAGAGCCAGTGGTGGCGGCAGGCCAACAACCACTGCCTCAAGACCACCGGCGATATCTGCCACGTGGCCCCCAAGAGCCGCGGCGTGTGCTTTGCCACCTTCAGCGGCGATCTTGCGCCGGCGCTGATGACGCTGGGGGCCGAGGTCGACATCGTACGGCCCGGCGGCAAGCGCACCCTACCCCTGCAGCAGCTCTACATCGGTCACGCCCGGCACGACGCCTCCGCGGAGGGTGACGGCAAGCACTACCTGGCGTTGCAACCCGGCGAGCTGGTCGCCGCCGTGCGCGCCAAGCATGTGGCCGGCCTACGCTCCGCCTATGACAAGATTCGCATCCGCCGCTCGATCGAGTATCCGGTCGCCGGCATCGCCGTCGCGCTTCGACGCGAGGGAGAGGTCCTTGCCGACCTGCGCGTCGCCATCACCGGCACCAACCCGCGCCCGGTCCTGCTCGAGGGCACCGACGAGCTGTGCGGGGGCAAGCTCGACGCCCGCGTGCTCGAAGGCCTCGACGACCTCGTGCGCGACCAGATCATGTCGATGAAGACGACGTTCACGCCCGGCCACTACCGCCGCCGCGTCGCCGGCGTGCTGGCGCGGCGGCTCACCTTGCGGCTCTACGAGGCGCCGTGAGGGGTCCGGCGCGGCCGGGGCGATACGCAACCCGGCCGCACCGTTAGCACCGGGTACGCACGACAAAATCCCAGGCGCTGCACCCTATGAAAGCCTGCAACCCCTTACCATTCCCCCAACAGGGGATTAATCAATCGTGAGCGTGGTGCTGGGCGCAAGGACTTGGGGTGCCGATTTCTGGCGGTTGTGGGGGGTTGCCCGGCCGAAGGAAGGCGGCGACAGTGCCGATAAAAGGCGCGCATGGCCCTCGCTCGGTGCAAGACATGACCATCGACCTATCCGACCACGCCACGTTCGCGCAGGGTTTTCCGCACGAGCATTTCACCTGGGCGCGGGAGCACGCACCGGTCTACTGGCATGAGCCGACGCCGCTCAGCCCCGATGGGGAAGGTTTCTGGGTGATGAGCCGGCACGAAGATGCGATGGCCGTCATGCTCGATCCGGTCACTTTCTCCTCGGACAAGGGCGGCAGTCGCGCGGGTGGCGGCACGGGACTGAAGGATGAGTATCAGGCCGGCAAATTTCTGAACTGGACCGACGATCCCCGGCACAAGCGACTGCGCGCTCTGGTCAACAAGGGTTTCACCAACCGCGCCATCCATGCGCTCGAGGCGGAGCTTCGGCGCCGCACCGTGGCCTTGATCGAAGCGCTGCCCGAAAACGAGCCCTTCGACTTCGTGGAACGGTTTTCGCGCGACTTGCCCCTGCAGGCGATTTGCCTGCTGCTGGGGGTGCCGCAGGAGGATCGCCTGCAGCTCGCCGAATGGGTCGATGCCGGCGTTGCCGCACCGACGCCGGAGATCATCGCCAAGGAGTACGCGCGGCGACTGCGCGACTACGGCAGCCGGCTGATCGCGCAGAAGCGCAACAATCCCCGTGACGATATCATGTCGACGATCGTCAAGGCACGGCTCGAGCCCGAGGAGGATGGCGGCGAAGGCGGGCCGCTCACGGACGAGGAGCTGCTCAATTTCTTCATGCTGTTGTTTCCGGCCGGCGCCGAGACGACGCGCAGCGCCATCGCTGGCGGGCTGGGCGCCTTGATGGAGCGCCCCGACCAGTTGGCGCAGCTGCGCGAGGCTGGCATTGCCCAGATGCGCATCGCCATCGACGAGGTCCTGCGCTGGACTACGCCCTCGATCCACAAGCGCCGCACGGCGACGCGCGATACGCACTACAAAGGCCATCTCATCGAGGCGGGCGACAAGGTCACCTACTGGGAGATGTCCGCCAATCGCGACGCGGCCGTGTTCGATGAGCCATTTCGCTTCGACATCGGCCGTTCGCCAAACCGTCACGTGGCCTTGGGCTTCGGCGCGCATGTTTGCCTTGGAGCGAGCCTCGCCCGCATGGAGATGCGGCTGGCCTTCGCCGAGCTCCTGGCCCGGATCGAGACCTTCAAGTCCGAGGGGCCGGTCGATTGGATGCCGAGCAACCGCCTGCTCGGCATTCGCCACATGCCCTTGAGCATCCGGTTTCGCAGCGAACGGCGAGCGGCGGCCGCTTCCTGATCTCATTTTGCGTGGCGGCGCTTCAATCCGCGGCGATCAGGCCTGCGCCACGGCCGCGGACCACGGGGAGGCAGCATCGCTGACGCCGACGCGCTCGCCGCCTTGCTGAATGAGCAGATTGGGACAGGCGAAGTTGATCGGCAGGACGGCGCGCTCGACGATTTCCGTCGTGCCGTCCGCTTGCAAGGCGCGCAGAATGTCCGGGTCGAGCCGCCGATCGGCCGCGACCTTGTCCGGGCCGGATACGTCGATGCGTGGCTGATGCGCGGCCGCCTCCGGTGCCATGCCGAAGTCGGCAACGAACGACACAAGCTGCAGCACCGCCGCCATGATGCGCCGGCCGCCCGATGCGCCTGCCACGATCCACGGCTTGTCGCCGGTGCGCATAACCACCGGAAACATGTTGGTAAGCGGTCGCTTGCCCGGCGCGATCGAGTTGGGCTGGCCAGGGCGCGGATCGAACCACATCACCCCGTTGTTCATGAGGATGCCGGTGTTCGGCAATACGACGCGGCTTCCCATCGAGGAGAGCAGCGTGGTCGTTATGGCAACCATGCTACCCTCCGCGTCGCACACCGAGATGTGCGTGGTGCAGCCTTCCGCGGCCTGCGGCTCGGCATCGCCCAGCGTGGAGAGCCGGCGCGTGTAGGCGCCCTTCAGCGCGCGAGCCAGGGACACGTACCATTGAGCATCGGGTGCCGCCGGGATGCGGGTTTCAGCCATCTGCCGCACGACATCTGCCGCTGTTGGGGCAGCGGTCAGGGCGCCGGCTGTCTGGAGCGTATGCGTACGCCAGGGCACCTCGACGGCCGGGAGAACGCGAGCTCTGCAGTGCGCCAAGTCGTCTGCCGACAGCACGCCTCCCATCGCCTTTGCATCGGCGACGATGCTCGCAGCGATTTCACCTGCGTAGAAATCGCGCCATCCCGCTCGCGCTAGCCGCTCGAGCGTCTCAGCGAGTCTACCGAGCTGGAAATAGCTCAAAGCGCCTTGATAGGGCGGCACGGGCGGCAGGCCGTTGGGCAGGTAGATGCGCGCGCTTTCGGGATAATTCCGCAGGATCGGCGCCGAGATGGCGATTTTCAGTGTCGTGTACCAATCCTGCGGCAGTCCGCGATTGGCCAGCGCCACGCCCGGCGCGGCGATCTCGGCGAGCGGCAGGCGGCCCCAGCGCTGGTGCATCTCGGCAAGGCCCGCCACCGCGGAAGGGACGACGAAGGACAGCGGCCCGTGGATGTTGGCGTCGCCCTCAACCTCGGGCCAGGCGAACAGGTCCGCCGCAATCCTGCCGGTCAGCTTGAAGCGTGTCGCGTCGAGGCCCGCCGGGGCCGTGGGACCGAAATCCACGGTTTCGGCGCGAGCCTGTCCCGCGCGATGAACCACCGCGTGACCCACACCGCCAAGGCCGGAATTCCACGGCTCTACCGCGGCGAGCGCCAGCGCAGTGGCAACTGCCGCATCGATGGCGTTGCCCCCCGCATCGAGCACAGCGACGCCGGCCTCGGACGCATTCTTGGATTGCGAAACCACGACGCCGCGCCTGCCCGAGGCGGCGGCCTTGGTGAGACGCCAATTCTGCGTGGTGTGGAGGGAGGGATCAAAGTCCATGTGCACCCAACGATCGACGAATTTCGGCGGGATCGTACGAAAGGCCGGCAGCGCCGTAACCGCCGTCGACATTCAGCACGTGCCCCGTCACCCAATCGCACTCATCCGAGGCAAGGTAGAGCGCCGCGTTGGCCACGGCATCGACATTGCCGTAGGAGCGCGTTGGGATGCGGTCGAGGTAGCCCTGTCTGCGCGTTGGTCCGTGCTTGCTGAGGCCCGTCTCGATCGGTCCCGGGGCGATGGCGTTGACCATGATGCCCTCCCCCGAAAGCTCGACCGCCAGGACCTTGCAGATATGCATGACCGCGGCCTTCGAGGCGCCATAGGCGATTCCCCCCATGTTGCCACGCTGTCCCGAGATCGAGCCGATCTGAATGATACGGCCCCCACCTTGCTTGAGCATGTGTCGGGCGGCCGACTGTGCCGTCAGGAAGGAGCCCGTGAGATTGATGCGCAAAACGCGCTCCCAATCTTGCGGACTCGTATCGAGCGCCAGCTTGTGCAGCGCAACGCCGGCATTGTTGACGAGGATGTCGACGCGACCGAACCGCCGAACCGTCTCTGCGACCTGCGCTTCGCATTGAGCGGGATCGGCAACATCGGTGCGAAAACTTTGAGCGGAACCACCGGACATGGTGATGGCTGACGCCGTAGCTTCGGCGCGTGCAGCATCGAGATCGGTGCACATCAATGCCGCCCCTTGGCCCGCGAACCGCTTGGCGATCGCCGTTCCCAGGCCACCGCCGGCTCCAGTAACCAGCGCAATCTTGCCCTTCAGTCTCATCGAGCCGCTCCCTCGCTCGCCGACCCCACGCAACTACGAGGCCCATCGCACAATATCAGGTTCAAGGGGCCGGCCCCGAGCCCCCGTCATCCCGCAGCTTGCCGGAGCCGGTCATGGGGAAGTCGTCGGCGAAGAAGGCGTCGCGGCGATCCTTGTCTGTCGCGATCCTACCACGGCAGCGCTCGGCCAACTGCTGCCCGGTGACCTGCCGGGAACACTGGAACGGGCGCTCTGCGCAATAGCCCCAGGGATTGCAAAGGTTACCCTCATGGGGCCCGTCGGGGTCAAAGAATTGGACCTGGATCGCCAATCTGGGATGCGCTCCGAAGCGTCCAGCGCCCTCGCGTGATCCCCGGCTATTCAATCATGAGTTCGCACCTGGCCCAGCGGGACAGGAAGCGGTCGAGCCAGGCGTGCACCTTGGGTCCGTGGTCGATGTGGCCCTGGATGTGCTCATGGCGCTCGCGGGCGCCTTTCATGCCCAGACGCGCCAGATTGTGGCCCGTCCAGCGGTGCACCTGGGCGCAGGTGATCTCGGGATGGAACTGCACGCCGATGGCGGAGCCGTAGGCGAAGGCCTGATTGGGGTAGGCGCCGGTGGAGGTGGCCAGCAGCCGCGCGTCGCGCGCCAGCTCGAAGCCTTCGCGATGCCACTGATAGACATGATCGGGGAACGCCCCGAAGCGGATGCCTTCGGTCGTGGTGAGGAGCGGGTAGTAACCGATCTCGGCCAGGCCGTCGGCATGAAAGCCGACCTTGGCGCCGAGATAGTTGGCCAGCATCTGCCCGCCGAGGCAGATGCCGAGGAACGGCTTTTCCTCCTTCAGCGCCACCCCGATCCACCTGGTTTCGGCGCAGATGAACTCGTCCTTGTCGTTGGCGCTCATCGGCCCGCCGAAGATGACGGCGCCGCAGTGGTTCTCGAGCGTCTCCGGGAGCGCATCGCCAAAGCGCGGCTTGCGGATGTCGAGCTTGTAGCCGTTGCGCGCGAACCATTGGCCGACGTGGCCCGGATTGGAGTTCTCCTGGTGCAGCACGATGCACACCGGCTTCTTGACGTGCGGCGCGGCTTGTCGGCGCGGCACATAGCCGGCGGCGCCGGCTTCGGCGCTTTCCTGAGCTCTAGCCTCGAACATCGTGCGGCCCTGCACCCCTCGGTTCCAGCAACACTCTCACAATCGGAATCACAATTCTATGCGGCGCAATGCGCATCAACAACGCCAGCAGCGGCTTGACCAGGCCCGGCACGCAGACGCGCAACCCCAGCGCGAACGCGTAGTAGCCGGCCCGCGCCGTGCTTTCGGACGAGGCGGGGGCCACCAGATAGCGGTAGAAGGCCCGCTCCGCGCCCATGCGCTCGTGAAAGCGGGTGTTGACCGGGCCCGGCAGCAGCGCCGTGATTCGCACGCCCCGCCCGGCGATCTCCTCGGCGATGGCCTCGCTCAGCGACAGCACATAGGCCTTGCTGGCGTAGTACACGGCCTGGTTGGGGCCGGGAGCGTAGCTGCCGAGCGATGCCAGATTGAGGATGCCGCCCCGGCCGCGCACCAGCATCCCCGGTAGGAAATGCTGGGTGAGCCGGGTCAGCGCGCGAATGTTGAGATCGATGAGCTGCATCACCATCTCGGGCGAATGGTCGAGAAATGGCCCTGCAAGTCCCATGCCGGCATTGTTGACGAGCACGTCGGCATAGGCCCCGTGCGCCCGCAGCGCCGCCTCGATGGCCGGAATGGCATCCGGCGAGCTGATGTCGGCGGGGACGGCCACCGCCTCGACCTTGAAATCGGCGCGAATCCGCTCTGCTGCGTCGTTCAGAGGCTCGGGCCGCCGCGCGACCAGCATTAGATCGTTGCCGGCAGCGGCAAACCGGCGCGCCAGCGCCAAGCCGATGCCTTCCGATCCTCCAGTCACGATCACCATCGGCCTCAGGCCAGCATAGGCCCCCAGAGCCGCCGCATCAGGCCGCCACAAGCGCCGGCGCCAGAGTTGTATGGGGTTCACTGCCGTACCAGCTCCGCGAGCTTCGCGCGCAGGGAGGCCTCGTCGGCGATGAAGTCGCCAGCGATCCACCAGGCTTCCAGTGCGCGCAGCACCTCGCCGACACGAGGGCCGGCGGGCAGCCCGAGGGCCATGACGTCGGCCCCTCCCAGCGGGAACCGCGGCGGCTGCCAGCGCTCGGCAAGCGCCAGGCGGTTGCGCCAGCCGTCGCTCGCCGGCGGATCGGCCGAGCGCGCCCAGGCCATGAGCACGCGCTCGCGATATCCCGCCTCGCCTTCGGCATAGAGGCACGCCCTGGCGACAGGTTCGGGCGCATTGGGGCCGAAGTCGGGCGCGTGCGAGGCGGCCCGGGCAAGCCGCGCGTGCTCCTCGTTGGAGAGGCGCAGACGGTCGCGGAGCCGGTCCGCATCCTCGGGCACCTCCACCGCCAGCGCCGCCAGCCGCAGGACCGCATCCGGCACAAGCCCGAGGGCCGCCTCCAGCGCGGCGAGCCGGTCGAGAATGGCCGGTCTCGGCGCGGCGGGAAGCACAAGCGTGATCAACCCGTAACCGAGCATGGCGCGCACGAGCTCCGGTCCCCGCGCGGCAACGAGCAAGCGCAGGACTTCCTGGCCGACCCGCTCGGCCGACAACACGCCGAGCCCCGCGCACTCGGCAACGCAGGCGGCAAGGCCTTCGGCATCGGGGGGACCTTCGCCGTAGTCGGCGGTTAGCCGGAAGAAGCGCAGGATGCGCAGATAGTCCTCGCGGATGCGCGCGCGTGCATCGCCGATGAAGCGTACGCGCCGTCGCGCCAGATCGGGATAGGCGCCGAGCGGGTCGAACACCTCGCCTTCGGCGCTGCAATAGAGCGCGTTGATGGTGAAGTCGCGCCGGCGCGCATCGGCCGTCCAGTCGTCGGTGAACGCGACGGTTGCATGCCGGCCGTGGGTCTCCACGTCCTCGCGCAGTGTGGTCACCTCATAGGGGACGCGGTTGGCGACGATGGTAACCGTGCCGTGGGCCTCCCCCGTCGGGATCGCGACAAGACCTGCCGCGCGCGCCGCCGCCATCACCTCCTCCGGCCGCGCCGGGGTCGCCATGTCGATATCGGTGACCGGTCGGCCCAGCAAGGCGTTGCGCACTGCCCCGCCGACCACGCGCGCCGCAATGCCCCGGGCGGCCAGCGCGGCAAACACCGCCCTGGCCTCGGCCCTTGTGAGCCAGCTCGTGTCGTCGAGGCGGGGAGGGGCCGGCGCGGCCATCGTTGCGCGTCGCTACTTGAGGGTGCCGGGCTCGATGCGTCCGTCTTTCACGTGCGGCGGCGTGTAGACTGCGCCCGGCTTTCCGCCCGGCGTGGTGGTCCCATAGTAGACCATCGTGGCGGCGACCAGCAGGGCGCCGGCGACGAACAGCCAGATCAGCGGAGCATCGTTGATGACGGCGCCGGCCGACGCGTGGCTGCGCGTCAGCAGCACATAGCCGAGGTACATTGCCGTCGGCAGCAGGAACAGCAGGATGTTCTCGATGACGACCCTCACGGCCCAAATAGCCTCTCGCGCAAGTTCGTCGGGACCACGACGGCCTCAGAATGCCTCGCCGCAACCGCGATCCAGCCGACGAACGTCGACCAACCCAGGCTCGTTTGGCGACCGATGAAAGACATGAGCGCTCCGACAGAACCTATAGGTCCTTGTGCAAAGTTGGACAACTGTCCGTGGGTCCACCGCCGAGCTTGCGACGCCAACCAATGTCCAGCAGTGGCGCAGTGCCGGCGTTCATGCCTCTCATGCCACTGGCGCCTGGTGTTCGGGATGGCTGACGTTCGCCACATCCTGGACTAGGTTGGCGATGAGACGAGTGCGTAGATCAGGCTGGAGACGGAGAAAACGAATGGGCCCCGCGCCGAACTGCACCCGCCGCCGCATCCTCCAGGGTCTAGCCGCCGCGCCTTTGGCATTGCCGATGTTGGGCCGTACAGCTGTGGCAGCGGCGCCGCCGGCCACCAAGGTCACGCCGGAGCTGATCGCGGCTGCCAGGAAGGAGGGCAAGGCGATCTGGTACACCTCGGTAGACCTGCCGGTCGCCGAGCGCATCGGCAAGGCCTTCGAGTCCAAGTATCCGGGCGTTGCCATGCGCGTGGAGCGCTCGGGCGCAGAGCGATTGTTCCAGCGCATCGGCCAGGAATACGCCAGCAACATCCACGCGGTCGACTTCGTGAACAGCTCGGATGCGGCGCATTTCATCGTCTGGAAGCGCGACGGCCTGCTGGCGCCCTATGTTCCCGAGGACGTGGCGCAGCATTACCCGGCCGAGCACCGCGATCCCGACGGGCTGTTCGCCACTTGGCGCGCCACGCTTAGCGTCATCGGCTACAGCACCAAGCTGGTGAAGCCGGAGGAGGCGCCCAATAGCTTCGCGGACCTGCTCGACCCCAAATGGTCAGGCAAGATCGTCAAGGCGCATCCCGGTTACAGCGGCACCATCATGACCGCCACCTACCAAGTGGCGCGCGATCTCGGTTGGGAGTATTTCGAGAAGCTTAGCGCCCAGAAGATCATGCAGGTGCAGTCAGCCGCCGATCCGCCCAAGAAGCTGGCGCTCGGCGAGCGGGCGGTTATGGCCGATGGCGTCGAATACGGCATGTTCCTGCTCAAGGACAAGGGCGAACCTGTTGAAATCGTCTATCCTGCCGAAGGCACACCGCTCATCATCGGCCCCAATGGCGTCATGAAGAAGGCCCCCAACCCGAACGCCGCGCGCCTGGCGCAGAGTTTCATGTTCTCGCTCGAATGCCAGCAGCTGATGGTCGATTTCGGCGGCCTGCGCTCGTTCCATGCGCTGGTCAAGGAGAAGACGGGCCGCAAACCGCTGGCCGAGATCAAGCTGATGAAGGACGACCCCGCCGCCGTCGAGAAGCAGGCCGACGACATCAAGGCGCGCTATACGAAATATTTCAAGGTTTAGCATCATCCCCGCGGAGGCGGGGATCCACGACTAAGGGAGGATCGTGGAGGGTTGCGTGGGTGCCCGCCTCCGCGGGCATGACGTCGGAGCCAATCGTGACAGTTGAAGCACTGCCAGCAGCGGCCGAGCGCGCGAGCCGCTCCCGCTTCGATGCGTCGGGCGCGGTGATGGCGCTGTTTGCGGCGGCGTTGTGCCTGCTGGTGGTGCTGCCGATCGCCTGGCTCGTGGTGTTCGCCTTTACCGATCGCGCGCGCAACGTGACGCTTGCCAATTTCGTCACGCTGTTCACCGATCCCGCGTTCGTCGAGCCGCTCCTCACCACGCTGATCATCGCCACATCCGTCAGCCTCATATGTTGCCTGGTTGCTGCGCCAATGGGGTGGATCGTGGCGCGCACCGACGTTCCCTTTGCGCGCACCATCCGCATGCTGGTCATGGCCTCGTTCGTGACGCCGCCGTTCCTCGGCGCCATCGCCTGGGAGCTGTTGGCTGCACCCAACAGCGGCCTCTTGAACCAGCTCTATCGCGCCGCCTCGGGCGCCGGCCCCGACACGGTGCTGTTCAACATCTACTCGCTCCCCGGCCTGATCTTCGTCATCTCCTGCTACACCTTTCCCTACGTGTTCGTGCTGGTCGCCAATGCGCTCGACCGCATTCCCGGCGACCTCGAGGACGCCTCCACCATGCTGGGCGGCAGCGCCTGGCGCACCGCGCGACGCGTGACGATCCCGTTGGCGCTGCCGGCGCTGGCGGCGGGCGCGCTTGTCGCCTTCCTGCAGGCCATGACGCTGTTCGGCTCGCCGGCCATCCTGGCCCTGCCGGCGGGCTTCCACACCATGACCACCAAGATCTGGAGCCTGTTCCAATACCCGCCCAAACCCGAGCTCGCCGCCGCCGCGGCCCTGCCGCTGCTGCTGCTGACGGTGGCGCTGCTGCGCGCGCAGGCGTTCGTATTGGGCCGGCGCGGCTATACGGTGATCGGCGGCAAGAGCGGCGCGCCGCGCCTCGTGCGGCTCGGGTGGCTGCGCTGGCCGGCGCTCGCATTGGCGTTGGCGATGCTGTGCCTGCCCGTGTTCCTGCCCTACGGCGCGCTGGTCAACGCCGCCTTCTCGCGCATCCCCTCGCAGCTCATGACGCTCGACACGCTCACGCTGCACAACGTCAAGTTCGTGTTCTTCGAGCTCTCCGCCACCAAGCTCGCCATGAAGAACACGTTCCTGTTGGGCGCGCTCGCCGCCACCTGCGGCACCTTGCTGGCGCTGGTGATCGCGTATCTGACCGCGCGCGCCGCCGTCACCGGCCACCGGGTGCTGGGCTTTCTTGCCACCGCGCCCATCGCCATCCCCGGCATCGTGCTGGGCGTCGGCCTGTTCCTGGCCTATACGCGCGGGCCGATCGTGCTTTACGGCACGCTTTGGATCCTACTGCTGGCCTACCTGACGATCGAGTTGCCTGCGGCCTACCAGCAGCTGCAGTCCTCCTTCCGCGCCCTGGCGCCGGAACTCGAGGAGGCGAGCCGCATCCTCGGCGCCTCGCGGCTCGAGACCTTGCGCACCATCACCGCACCGCTGCTGGGTCCCAGCCTCGTCGCCACCTGGTGTTTCATATTCGTAGCGGTGGTGCGCGAGCTGTCCGCCGCCGTGATCCTCTTCACGTCGGAGACCAAGGTGCTGTCGGTCTTGATCTTCGACCTCAAGGAAAGCGGCGATCTCGCCGCCATCTCCGTCCTCGGCCTCACTATGTTGATCCTCACCGCCGCCGTCATCGTCGCCGCCAATCGCCTGCCGGGTTTCGGCGGCGGCATCAGGTTGCGAAACAATTGATGACGATGCAGTCCAACCACCCATCCATCGCTCAATCGCTCGCACGGAGCATTGTCGATCTTGATGCACAGCGCCTGCCGCCGGCGGTGCGAGAGACCTGCGAGCGCCTGCTGATCGACGTCGCGGGCTTGTGTGTCGTGGCGCGCGGCACCAACTACGTGAAGGCCGCACTTGCTGCCTGGCCTGAGCCCGGTGCCGCGACCGCCATCGGCCATGGCCGGCCGCTCTGCGCCGCCGGGGCCGCGTTCGTCAACGGCACGGCCGCGCATGGCGAAGACTTCGACGACACCTTCGAGGGCGGCCCGGTGCATGCCGGCGCCGTCGTCGTGCCGGCGGTGCTTGCCGCCGCCGAGCAGGAGAAGCTCGCAGGCCCCGCCGCGCTTCTCGGGATCGCGGTTGGCGTCGAGACCATCTGCCGCCTGAGCCTGGTGGTGCCGAAAGCGGTGCACAAGGCGGGCTTCCACCCGACCGCCGTGTTCGGTGCCATGGCCGCGGCGGCGGGCGTCGGCGCGGCATTGCAACTCGCTGAGAAGCAGCTCACGCACGCGCTGGGCATCGCCGGCTCCATGGCCTCAGGCATCATCGAGTACCTGGCCGACGGCAGCTGGACCAAGCGCATGCATCCGGGCTGGGCGGCGCAGTCGGGCCTGCGCGCGGCGCTGCTCGCCCGCGCCGGCTTCACGGGACCGGCCACCGTCTTTGAGGGCACGCACGGCCTGTTCAACGCCTTCGCCCACACCCGCGAGGGCAACCGGGGCGCGCTGCTGGACGGCTTCGGGGAGCGGTGGCTTACGCAGACGCTGGCCTTCAAGCCTTATCCGTGCGGCACAATGGTCCAGCCCTATATCGATTGCGCGCGCCGGCTTGCGCAGCGAAGCATCGCCGCCGAGGCCATCGCCGAGATCGAGTGCGAGGTCGGCGAGGGCACCGTGCACCGGTTGTGGGAGCCGCTGGCCGCAAAGCAGGCCCCGCCCAACGGCTATGCCGCCAAGTTCTCCACGCCCTATTGCGTTGCCGCCGCATTCCTGCACGGCAACCTCGGCCTCGACGCCTTCACGGACGCGGCGGTGGCCGACCCGGCAGTGCAAGCGCTCGCCGCCAAGATCCGCTATCGGATCGATCCCGCCAATCCCTACCCCAACGCCTACACCGGCCATATCCGGGCCACGCTCGCCGACGGCCGCACCATCGAGGAGCGCCAGCCGCACCTGCGCGGCGGTGCGCAGGCGCCGCTGTCGCGCGCGGAGCTGGAGGAGAAGTTCGCCCTCAATGCCCGGACCGGCGGCTGGCAGCAGGCACAGGTCGGCGCAGCGTCCACACTGGCGCGGACGCTGTGGGATAGCGCCGGTGTCGATCTCCAAGTCCTGCGCTGAGCCTTGCGCTCGCGTCCGCGCCTAGCCGGGCGCCGAGCCCTGCGTGCTGACATAGAGGGCATAGAGCGACTGACTGGCGGCCATGAACAGCCGGTTGCGCTTTGGCCCGCCGAAGCAGACGTTGCCGCAAACCTCGGGCAGGCGAATGCGGCCGATGAGCTTGCCGTCCGGCGTCCAGACGGTGACGCCGCTATAGCCGATCGCTCGACCGGCATTGCTCGAGCACCACACGTTGCCCTGGACATCGGTTCGCAAACCATCCGGGCCGCACTTCACGCCGTCGACCATGAAGTCGCTGAAGAGCTTGCGGTTGGAGAGCTTGTTGTCGGCCCCGACATCGAACACATAGGCCTCGCCCTTGCCGCCGGGGCCGGTATCGCCGGGGCCCTTGCCGGTGCTGGCGACGTAGAGCTTCTTGTAGTCGGGCGAGAAACAGAGGCCGTTGGGGTCCGGCACCTGATCCTCGGTGACGACGAGGTCGACCCTGCCGCTGGGATCCACGCGGTAGCAGTTGGTCGGCAGCTCGCGCTTGGCAGCGCCGATCTCCACCGCCTGGCCCAGTCGGTTCTTGAGCCTTCCAGCGACGTTGCTCGGGCCGCCGGCGGCATCGGGCGCCCCTTCGTAGAGCTGGCCGCCGTAGGGCGGGTCGGTGAACCAGTAGCTGCCGTCGGGATGGGGGACCACGTCGTTGGGCGAGTTGAGGCGCTTGCCGTTGTAGCTGTCGGCGATCACCGTCACCGAGCCGTCGAGCTCGTAGCGCACCACGCGCCGGGTCAAATGCTCGCACGAGAGCTGCCGGCCCTGGAAGTCGAAGGTATTGCCGTTGCTGTTGTTGGACGGCAGGCGGAACACGCTCACCCGGCCATCGTCCTCGAGCCAGCGCAGCTGCCGGTTATTAGGGATGTCGCTCCAGACGAGGTACCGTCCTTGGGCGTTCCAGGCCGGGCCCTCCGACCAGAGTGCGCCAGTCCATAGCCGCTGGATGGGCGCGTTGGGCTGCGCCAGGCCATTGAAGCTCGGGTCTACGGCGATGACATCTGGATCCCAGAAGTAGGTGTTTGGCGCCCCATTCGGCCCGAAATCGCGCGGCGGCGTGGTAACGGTGCTCGGCGGCGCGGCCGGCCCTGCCGGGGCTTGCGCGCGCGCAGCCGCTCCTCCCAAGGCGAGCGCCCCGGCGCCGGCGCCGAGCGCCTGGACGACGCGGCGTCTGGAAAAACTGGTCGTTGCTGGGCTCCGGCATTCCTCGACATGCGACATCGGTAGCCTCCCTAGCAGCCAAAAGTTTGGGTGTGCCGACCTTGGTCGGGGCGGCAATGACGCGCGCCGAATTTGTCGGAAACGTGCCGGAGGAGGCGCTCGCCGTGACATGCTGTGGGGCTGGAGACACGCGCGAAGAGACGGGATAAGTTAGCCGAGCGACCGGGTAGCGACGACGGAGAACGTGACATGGCGACGAATCGCGAGCCGCAGATGCAAGCCCAGCAGACCTCGCGGCGCACGCCCGATCAGATTTTGGGCCCCTTCTATCCCTTGACCAAGCCCATCGACCGCGGCGGCGATCTCACTCAAGTGCCCGGCAAGCCCGGCCGTGCCCAGGGACAGATCATCCATCTCATGGGCCGCGTGCTCGACACCAAGGGCGAGCCGGTGGCCGGCGCGCGCGTCGAGATCTGGCAGGCCAACGCGCAGGGGCGCTACGTGCATCCGAGCGACTACAATCCAGCCCCGATCGACCCGAACTTCGAAGGCTTCGGTGTGCAGATCACCGACCGGGAGGGCCGCTACCGCTTCAAGACCGTCAAGCCCGACGGCTATCCCACGCACATCCCCGGCTGGAAGCGGCCCCCACACATCCATTTCGACGTCACCGGCTCGATGGACAAGCTCATCACGCAAATGTACTTCGAGGGCGATCCCCTCAACGAGCGCGACCGCCTGCTGCAAAGCTCCTGGGCCCAAGAGCGCCTCATCGCCAGGATGCTGCCGCCGACGCGCGACGTGGAGCCGGAGTCGCTGCTGGCGGTATGGGACATCGTCATCCCGCGGGGGTAGGCGTAGGTTGGGTCGACCCCGGCTCCAAGGCCCGGGGATGACCCAACACAAATTTGGTCGCCACCCGCAAATCGTGTTGGGTCTGCGCTTCGCTTGACCCAACCTACAACCGCCGCCTAGAGCACCTTCCCCGGATTGAGAACCCCCTTCGGGTCCAGCGCCGCTTTGATGCGGCGCATCAAGTCGAGCTCGACGGGGCTCTTCACGCGGACGAGGTCGGCGCGTTTCATTTGGCCGATGCCGTGCTCGGCGGAGATGGAGCCGCCGAGGTCGACGACGATCTCTTGCACGGCCTGCGTCATGCGATCCCACAGGGCCAGGTACCCCTCCCGCGACATGCCGACCGGCTGGGCGATGTTGTAGTGGACGTTGCCGTCGCCGAAATGCGCGAGCGGCACCGGCCGCGCTCCCGGACAGATGCGCTCGACCGCGGCCTTGGCGCGCTCGATGAACTCCGGGATCTTGGCCACCGCTACCGACACGTCGTTCTTGATATTGCCGCCTTCCGGCTTCTGGGCTTCCGAGTAGGATTCGCGCAGGCGCCAGAAGTCGCGTGCCTGGGCGAGCGAGCTGGCGAGGGCCGCGTCGGCGATGAGGTTACGCTCGGTGGCCTCTTGCAGAGTTTCGGTCAGCAGCCGCTCAGCCGCACCGTCCGCCCTCAGGCCGGATGTCTCCAGCAGCGCGTACCAGGGATGCCTGGCGGAGAACGGATCGCGTGCGCCCGGCACGTGCTTCAGAACGAGAGCGAGAACGATGTTGGGCATGACTTCGAAGGCGGTGAGGCTGTGGCCCGTCCTGTCCTGCGCCAGGCCGAACAGCGCCAGCGCCGTGTCGGGATCGGGCAGCGCGACGAAGGCGGTGGCCTTCTCGGCGGGCTTGGGGAAGAGCTTCAAGACCGCGGCCGTGATGATGCCGAGCGTCCCTTCCGAGCCGATGAACAGGTCCTTCAGGTCGTAGCCCGTGTTGTCCTTCTTGAGGCCCCTGAGGCCATTCCAAATGCGCCCGTCGGCCAGCACCACCTCGAGCCCGAGCGTAAGCTGGCGCGCGTTGCCGTAAGCCAGAACGCTGACGCCGCCGGCGTTGGTGGCGAGGTTGCCGCCGATCCGGCAGCTGCCCTCGGAAGGAAGGCTCAGCGGGAAGAGCCGATCGACGCCGTCGGCAGCGGCCTGGGCTTCGGCCAGGGTGAGGCCTGCTTCGACCGTCATGGTGTAGCCGGCCGGGTCGAGCGCACGCACGCGCTGCAGGCGGGCAACCGACAGCAAGATCTCCCCGTGCATCGGCGTCTGTCCGCCGACCAGGCCGGTATTGCCGGCCTGCGGCACCACGGGGATGGCGTGCGCATGGGCGAGCGCCATGATCGCCGATACCTGCTCGGTCGCGCCGGGCCGCAGCACGACCGACGCACGGCCCTCGTACATGTCGCGCCACTCGCGCAGGTAGGGCAGCTGCAGGTCGGGATCCGTGAGTGCGTGCTCCGGGCCGACGATGGCGGTAAGACGCGCCAGAAGCTCGGGCGTCATCTTGGCAGCCGCGGCCGTTCCACTCATGGCGTCCTCGCCGCCCGCCGCAGCCGGTCGTTGATGGCCTCGCCAAGTCCCTCGTTCGGGATCGGCATGACGGCGATGCTGCGTGCGCCCGAGGCATCGAGAGCACGCAGGGCCGAGAACAAGTTGGCGGCGGCCTCGGTGAGATCGCCTGACGTGCTGAGGTTGATCGTCGGCCCTGCATGCCGCGTGATGAGCCTGCCGAAGGCCAGCAGCGCTTCGCCGTCACCTGCCGCATCAGCGTCGAGCCTAAGTTTGGCCGCCGGCGCGTAGTGCCGTTCGAGCATGCCCGGCGATGCCGGCTTGTCCGGATCGCCCGCCGCCACGGCAAGCGGGCGGCCGAGCACGCGCGCAAGGTCATCGCGCGCGATCCCGCCGAGGCGCAAGACGATCGGCTCGTCCCCCGTCACGTCGACGACGGTGGACTCTAGGCCCACGCTGGTTGCCCCGCCGTCCAGGATCACCGCCACGCGATCGCCCAGGTCGGCTTGCACATGCGCAGCCGTCGTCGGGCTGACGCGGCCCGACAGGTTGCCGCTTGGCGCCGCAATCGGCCGGCCGGCAGTGCGCAGCAAGGCTTGTGCAACGGCATGGCGCGGCACGCGTAGCGCGATGGTTTCGAGCCCGGCGGTGGCCAGATCGGCGACGGCGCAGTCCGTTCGCTTCCGCATCACCAGCGATAGCGCGCCGGGCCAGAAGGCCGCCGCCAGCTGCCGGCCGAGGTCGCCCGGATCGCCGAGCCTGGCAGCGGCGTCGATGTCCGGCACATGCACGATCAGCGGGTTGAAACGCGGCCGGCCCTTGGCTGCAAAGATGGCGGCCACCGCCAGGCCGTTGGTGGCGTCGGCGCCGAGCCCGTACACGGTCTCGGTCGGAAAGGCGACGAGCTTGCCGCCTCGCAAGGCCTGTGCGGCAGCCTCGATTGCCGCGTTGCTGGCTTCGACCACTGCCATCGCTGCCGATCCGGGCCTCGCGCCAACGTACCCTTCCCGAGCGGCACCCTTCGGCCTAATCTGCCGTTAACGTCAAGGGTGGATCGGCAACGAAGCGCGAGGGCTGCCATGACTTATCAGGTTCCAGTAGACGACATCGTGCACGCGCTCAAGACCGCCGCCGGTCTCGACGACCTGATCGAGCGCAACATTCTCGAGGGCGTCGACGAGGACACCATCCGCGCCGTCATCGGCGAGGCCGGCAAGTTCGCCGCCGAGGTGCTGGAGCCGTTGAGCGCGCCGGGCGACCGCGCCGGCTCCAAGCTCGTCGACGGCAAGGTCGTCACTCCACCGGGCTGGAAGGAGGCCTACCAGCAGTTCGCCGCCGGCGGCTGGGGTGCGCTCGCCGCGTCGGAGGAGTGGGGCGGGCAGAATCTGCCGCACGTGGTCGCCACCGCCGCCGGCGAGGTGTGGAACTCCTCCAACCTGGCCTTCGGCCTGTGCCCGCTGCTCACCCACGGCGCCGTCGACGCCATCGAGGCGCAAGGCTCAGACGAGCTCAAGCGGCTCTATCTGCCGAAAATGGTGTCGGGCGAGTGGACCGGCACCATGAACCTCACCGAGCCGCACGCCGGCTCCGATCTTGGCGCGCTCAAGACCCGCGCCGAGCGCAGGCCCGATGGCACGTATCGCATCTTCGGCACCAAGATCTTCATCACCTACGGCGACCACGAGATGGCCGACAACATCGTGCACCTGGTGCTGGCGCGCCT